>VFQO010000656.1_pt1 | contig 33972 bp, 30 predicted proteins | sample 3512331 | NCBI WGS metagenome assembly VFQO01 (sample SAMN10412371, study PRJNA504923) | tailings metagenome | isolation source: Replicate 3 from Balatoc abandoned mine | place: Philippines: Itogon, Benguet | collected 2017-08-28 | reverse complement strand
TTACTTCTGCCATGATATGATACGATTAGATATATTCGTTAAAACTGTTTTTCGTAATGATTTTGAGAAAACTGAACACGAAGTGCTTTCAGCTTGCTACTGATAGACTCATCTAACTGACGGTCATTCACCTTCAGGACAAATCCACCTATTAGGTCTGCATTGATTTTCTCTACCAATTGCACGGTTTTCATACCGCTGATTTGCTTTACAACATCAACTATTTGGTCACGCTGAGCCGCAGTCAAGGAAGATGTAGTAGTCACTTCTGCCACTTGGATTGATTTGTAAAGGTTGTATTGAGCCACAAACTCTTTCGCAATATCCACGAGGATGTTATCTCTGTTTTTGCGGGACACAATCTCAAAGAAAGAAATAGTGAGCTCACAGGATTTGTTTGCAAAAAGGGCTTTAAGGACCTTTAGCTTCTTCTCAGAAGTCAGGACAGGATTGCTCAGCGCAAGTCCCAATTCATGATTTGCTTTGGCCATTGCTGCCAATGCATTGAAATCTGCAAATACCTCCTCCAGTAGTCCTTTCTCTATGGACAGATCCAAAATAGATTTGGCATATCGGGATGCTACTCTATGATTTGACATGGAGGTAGATTAGTTAAGCTTAAGGTCTTTTATAAATTCGTCAACCAAGGCAGACTGAGCTTTGTCGTCAGACAAGTTCTTTCGGAGCAATTTCTCTGTTACTTCCAACGTCAACATGGCCACCTGATTTTTTACCTCTGTCAAGGCTGCCTTTTTTTCGGTTTCAATCACCGCTTTGGCATTTTCGATCATGATGGCACCCTGCTTACCAGCTTCGGTTTTTGCGTCCTCGATCATTTTTGCGGAAGCTTCCTGAGCTTTTCTCAAAATGGTATCTCTTTCGATTCTAGCTTCCTGAAGCAATTTCTCGTTTTCAGCTTTCAGATTTGCCATCTCGTTACGAGCCTGTTCAGCAGCCTTCAACGCATTGTCGATGCTAGCTTCGCGCTCAGCTAATGAAGCCAGAATAGGCTTCCAAGCAAACTTGATGAGAATAAACAACAGGGCTAAGAAGCCGAAAAGCTGCCAGAAAACTAAACCGGCACTAGGTATAATCAGATCCATGGTAGGGAGGATTAATTTCGTTTTTGTTCAAAAGGAAGGGATTGACCTAGCGCCAATCCCCGTTCATTTGTTCTTAGAAGGTAAGACCACCTGCATTCAATGCAATAAGTAGACAAACTACTACTGCAAACAGGGAAACTACCTCAATCAAAGCTGCAATGATCAACATGGCAGTCTGAACCTTACCAGCAGCCTCAGGCTGACGAGCAATAGATTCCATTGCCTGGCCACCGATACGACCGATACCAAGACCTGCGCCAATCGCAACAATTCCTGCACCGATACCAGCACCCATAAGAGCCAATCCAGCAGACAACAAGATAGAAGTTAACATAAACGTTAGATTTATAAATTGAACAAAGAAATTTCTAATTAATGGTGATCGTCGTCGTGGTGATGCTCTGCCACTGCACCTCCGATGTACATCGCTGTAAACAGCGTGAACACATAGGCCTGAATTGTGGCAACCAACAATTCGATCATATTGATAAAGGTCACCATCAGTGTGGATACCACCCCGATCGCGTAAGATTCGAAAATGAAGACTAGAGAAATGAAAGCCAAAATCACAATGTGACCCGCTGTGATTGCCACGAAAAGACGAACCATCAAAGCAAATGGCTTAGTAAACAAACCGATAAACTCGACCACCACAATGATTGGCAACAAGGCCACTGGTACACCCGGAGTAGCAAATACGTGCTTCCAGTAATCCTTATTTCCGTTGACGTTGACAATGATGAAGGTCAACATCGCTAAAGTGAACGTCACGGCAATATTACCTGTCAAGTTTGCCGCTCCTGGTAGCAAGCCCAAAAGGTTACCAATCCAGATAAAGAAGAACAAAGTCAACAAGTATGGAACAAACTTCATGTATTTAGGACCGATTGCTTTGTGAGCGATTTCGTCTCTGACGAAAATCACGATTGGTTCCACCAAAGAAGCTGTGCCTTTAGGGGCTACTGATCCATGTTTCTTATAATGACCTGCCGCAGAAAGCGCCATATACAGCACAAGCGCGATCACGATGAGCATCATTGCCACGTTTTTGGTCAAAGAAAAGTCAATAATCGAACCCCCATCTACACGACCTAAGTGTTCATGTTCATCGATGTAGATTCCATTGTATGCGTATTCCTTTCCAAACTTGTGGGTTTCATGATTTTGGAAATCAGTCGATTTGTAAAACTCCAAACCACGATCTGAAGAGTAGGTGATGACCGGCAAAGGCAAAGTGATGTGGGTATGACCAACATTAAAAAAATGCCATTCATGCGAATCCTTGATGTGGTGCATGATAAAACCTGTCGGGTCTTCTTTACCTTCCTCAGTCTCAGCACCAGCTGCAAATGTTGCAACTGAAAAGTTCAGCAAAAATGCTGAAAGTAAAAGACTTAGAACCAGAAATTTGCGCGTCATCAACTCGTATTTTTGAGGGCTACTTCGAAATCGGCCGCAAGTTAGAAATAAAGGTGTAGATATCAAAAGTCAGGTAGAACAAAAAAAGAATAAAGAAATTAGCGATAAACAGAATAATATTTTCCACTCCCATAACTACAAGGATGGCAATGAAGCCTATGGAGCTAAGAATTCGGATAACCATTCCGAGAAGCTTGATTTGCAAGAAATTTTCAGGAGATTTTTTATAGAGCCATAAAGCCAAGGCACTGACCAAATAAGACAGCCCAACCACAAAACCATAGATTCCCCAAATACTGGAATGGATGATTTGGGGCAAAAATTGCTGAAATGTCAAGATAATTCCGGTAATCAATAGGGAAACCAGAAGGAACTTGATGTGGAAGTTGCTAAGCAATTTCATAGGCAGGTGGTTTTTGGTTGAGGCAAAAGTACCCCGTTTTTTCCAAAAAGGGCTACCGGTCTTGCTGCATGCTTTTCCAAAGCTGATAAAAAGCCAAGACGATAGAGGCAAAGCAAAAAACCAGCAGCCAAACTGGAAATTTCATGGCACTTTTCCCCTGAATCCACCATCCCAAAGCAGTACCTCCTCCAATTACAGCGAATAGCTGAAAGGAAAGGCCCATGTATTTTGCCCATGTGGGCGTTTCAAATCTGGGTGGGTTTTTAGGCTTTTCAGAAGTGGGCATAGTCAAATATAAGTGGTTCAATCTGCGATCTTTTGTGCTTCTCCAAATAATCCCTTTAGTAATTCGTTCGGTAAGTACACTAAAAGCCCTATTTTGGTACCTTAATCTGTAAACATCAGGAATGAGAAAAAATGTAATCCTCTTTGGAATAGGATTCCTCATTTTTTTGGGGGCATGCTCCTCCGAGCGCAATACCTTTACCAACAGGGCTTTTCATAACCTTACAGCTCATTTCAATGCCTATTACTTGGCAGATGTTAAGATCAAGGAGGTTCAAAATCAAGTAGTCTCCAATTACAAAGAAGACTACACGCAAGTTCTGCCTGTATTCATTCCGACTGACTCAGCTACTATTCAGCAGAATAAAGCCATGCTGGATTCGGCGAGGGAGCTTGCTTCCAAAGCCATCGATTGGCACAGAATTTCCAAATGGGTGGATGACAGCTATTATCTGATCGGTAAAATTGATTACCTACAAGCCCATGTCGATGACTCCAAAAATGCCTTTCGTTATGTAAATAGTCAAAGCAAAGATAAAAACCTAAGGCACCAGGCACTCATCAGTCTGCTTCGACTCTACATCGATCAGAAAACATACGAAGACGCCAATTTTACTATTGATTACCTGTCTAAGGAAACCGAAATCAGCGAAGAAAACCGCTACGAACTGTTTAAAACATTAGCCTACTACTACGAAACCAGAGCAGATCAAAATGGGGTTATTGGCGCCTTAGATCGAGCTGCAACCTATGCCAAGGATAACATGGAACTCTCTCGAATCTATTTTATCCTGGCACAACGCTATCAGCGAGAAGGATTGGATGCCCTTGCATACGATTTTTACAAGAAGTCATTGGAAGGAAATCCACCATATGAAAGAAGCTTTTTTGCCACCCTCTATGCCCAACAAGTGGCTGAATTGAACGCCTCTAAAGACTTGCGAAAAGTCAGAAACTATTACGAAGACCTGTACAAAGACCCCAAAAACAAAGATCTCAAAGACGTGGTGGTATATGAACAGGCACTTTTTGAAGAAAAGCAGGGAGACATTCCCCTTGCTTTAAAACTCTTACACCAAGCTGCTAAAGAACCCGGTAGTAATCCCCGCTTAAAAGGATACATCTACCAAAAACTGGCTGACCTCAACTTGAGCGAATTCAAAGACTATCGGGCCACAAAGTATTACCTGGATAGCGCTCTAACCTTTATCAAAGAAGAAGACCCTATCGCCGAGAAAATCAATGATCAAAAAACCACTTTGGATCAGTTTGTTTACCATGTGGAGCGGTTACAAAAAAATGACAGTTTGATTTTCCTCGCGGCATTAGGTGAAGATGAGCAGCGAAAGCGTGCAGAGGCGTTTTTGGCATCAGAAGAAGAGCGACTGATCAAAGAAGCTGCCTTAAAAAATCAACCTAAAAGCACCAGCATATTTGATAATCTATTAGCATTCAGTGGAAAGACGAGCGGGTCAAGCTTTTACTTTGACAACTCTGCAGCGATGCAGCAGGGCACAATCGAGTTTAGCCGCACATGGGGCAACAGACCTCTTCAGGACAATTGGAGAAGAAGATCAGCATTGTTTCAGACTTCAGGTCAGAGCAGCCCCCAAGCTTCCAAAGTAGATTCGCTTTCGCAGAAAGATGATTCAGCACTTGCAGGATTGCCTTCCATTGAGAGTTTGCTGAAAGCCATCCCAAACACGCCAGAACAACTTCAAACGGCTAATTCGGAGATGGAAGAGTCCTATTTTGAATTGGGTAAGTTGTTATATTTTGATCTAAAAGAGACCAAAATGAGTATCGACAACCTGGAGACGCTCATTCGAAACTATCCAAACACGATCAAGAAGCCTGAAGCCTACTACATGCTTTATTTGGGCCAAAAGGAATTGAATGGCAATCCTGATTTCTATGTGAACAGGCTAAACAAGGAATTCCCAAGCTCTCCTTACACCTATTCCGTGAATAATCCGGAGGCTGCTTCCGGCAATTTGGCTTACCTCGAATCCTCCAAAAGATATGAGCAAGCTTATGACGCCTACTATCGTGGGGATTATGAAATAGCCAAGGGAACTATCCAATCTGCTTTAACTGAGTTTCCTCTTACCAGGAATACAGAGAAGCTCCTTCTGCTCGACGCGATGGTCACAGGTAAATTGGAGAGTAAAATTGCCTTCCGATCAAAATTGGAGGAGTTTATCCAAAATTCAAAAGAAGCTGAGCTTACCACTTTAGCTAAAAAAATGCTCCAGCCGCTACTTAGCCAAGAGGAACTTGCGGCTTTAAAAAATGAAGAAGCTACCCAACCAGATTCTACCCAACTTGTGACCGAAACAATAGCTGAGGTAAAACGACCAGAGGTACCAGCGGATTCACCTTACAAGGTCAATGAATCTCAAACCCATATTTTTGTGATCGCTTTGACTCCGTCTGAAGTAGAAGCGGCCAAGAATTTGCTAGGTGATCTGGAAAATTTCCATGCTCAGGCTTTCAGTAATGCCAGACTGCGCACTGGAAACATGAACATGAATCAGGAAAACTCTATCTATATCATCAGCCCTTTCAGCAATTCAGAGAGAGCATTGGAGTATTACAAGAAGTTTTCTGAAGAGTTTAAATCAACAGGATTGTCAGAACAAGCCAAATCAAAGGCTTTCTTTATCTCGATAGAGAATTTTCAAACGCTCAACAAAACCAAAAACCTGGAAGAATATCTAGTTTTCTTCAGGACCCTTTATTTCTAAATTATGTCTAAAGCTGCCAAACCCACCATTACTTCCTGGGCCGGTAAAACTATCAAATACCTCTGGATCGCCTTTTTAGGAGGCTTGGTCCTGTTTATTCTTTTTGTTTGGATGGTTAGCATCAATTTCTTGGGGCTTTTTGGTTCACTTCCAGACTTCAAGGCATTAGAAAATCCGGACAGTGAACTCGCATCCGAGCTCTATTCTGCTGACGGATTACTTTTGGGTACATATGCACGTGAAAACAGAAGCCCTGTCACCTATGAGGAACTTTCTCCAAACTTGGTGAATGCCCTGATCTCCACTGAAGACGAACGCTTTGAAGACCATTCAGGCATTGACTTGCAAGCCATGATTCGCGTATTTGTCAAATCCATACTCCTCGGTCAAGATGCGGGTGGTGGATCAACTCTGAGTCAGCAAACTGCAAAAAACCTATTCAAAACCCGAACAGATGCCAGTCAGGGCATTCTGAGCTCGATCCCTGGTCTTCGCATGCTGATCATAAAAACCAAAGAATGGATCGTAGCAACCCAATTGGAAAAAGCCTACACCAAAAATGAGATCCTGACGCTTTACCTCAATACCTCAGAGTTTGGGTCAAATGCCTACGGGATCAAAACAGCCGCAAGAACCTTTTTCAACAAAACTCCGGATACCCTCAATATTCAAGAGGCCGCGGTTCTTGTTGGATTATTTAAAGCGCCAACCTACTACAGCCCAGTTTTCAATCCTGAAAATTCGCTGAGAAGACGAAACACGGTCCTTTACCAAATGGTCAAAAATGACAAGCTGACCGAAGAGGAATTCGACTCACTTTCCAAATTACCCATCGAATTAGATTATAGAGTTCAAAACCAAAACCAAGGTTTGGCGACCTATTTCAGAGAAATTGTAAAGGCTGACCTGATCAAATGGAGTAAGGAAACACTCAAATCCGACGGTTCGGCTTATGACCTTTTTGGGGATGGATTGAAAATCTATGTGACCATCGACAGCCGAATGCAGCGGTATGCAGAAGAAGCCATGTCAGAGCACATGGCCGATCTTCAAAAAGCTTTTTACAAAGAAATGGGTACCAGAGATCCATGGATAGATGAAAACTGGCAGGTCATACCAAACTTTATAGAAAATGCTGTCAAGCGTACAGAAGCCTATCGATTGCTGAAGCAGCGATATGGAGAAAATACGGACTCCATTGACATGAAACTCAATGAGAAGAAGAAAATGAAAATATTCTCATGGGAAGGTGAGCGAGACACACTCATGAGCACCATGGATTCATTGAAATACTACAAAAAATTCCTACAAGCAGGATTTATGAGCATGGACCCACATACCGGCCACATCAAAGCATGGGTAGGTGGAATGGATCATAAGTATTTCAAATTTGACCATGTGAAGCAAGGTAAAAGGCAACCTGGCTCTACATTCAAACCTTTTGTTTATGCTGCTGCAATCGAAAATGGCTACAGCCCTTGCTACTCCGTCATTGATCAGCCTGTAGAAGTATACATCCCCGGTCAACCAGCCTGGAGTCCATCGAATGCTGATGGGAAATTTTCTTATGAAAAAATGACGATAAGAAAAGCCATGGCCCAGTCGGTAAACTCTGTGACGGCTTATATGATGAAAAAATTAAGCCCAAAAATAGTCATTGAGACAGCTCGAAGGCTTGGAATAACGAGTGATTTGGAAGAAGTGCCCTCTTTGGCACTGGGAGTTAATGATGTATCCATCTTTGAAATGGTAGGTGCATTTGGAACCTTTGTCAACAAAGGCGAACACACTACACCTTATTATATCGATAGAATCGAGGACAAAAACGGAAATGTAATTCAGCAATTTACTCCAAGGAAAAAGCCGGCGATGAGTGAAGAGCATGCCTATTTGATGACGTACATGCTTCGTGGTGGTTTTGAAGAAGAGGATGGTACTAGTCAAGGTGTGCCTTGGACCTTAAGAGAAGGAAATGAATTGGGAGGAAAAACAGGAACCACACAAAATGCTTCTGATGGTTGGTATATGGGTATCAGCAAGGATTTGGTATCTGGCACTTGGGTCGGTGGCGATGACCGTGCGATCCACTTCCGTAGCTGGACAGCAGGGCAAGGATCTAGAACAGCAAGACCAATTTGGGTCAAATATATGGCAAAAGTATATGCAGACCCTACGCTTGGCTACACCCGAGGCCCATTCCCAAGACCAGAAAGGCCACTAAGTATCGAGATCAATTGCGACAAATACGAACAGGAAAGTCAACGATTTGCAGACTTTGATTACGATGCAAAGAAGAATGATTTCTGATCAATAAACTTGATAAGGCATAAACCAGAGGAGGCTGTTAACTAATGATTCAGCCTCCTTTCTTTTTTGGCGAAATCTAAAGCCTTCAGTCAAAAATCAAAAAATCATTTTCTAACGAGCACAAAGCCTATTTTTCTAATTTTACTCCATGCAATCCTCTTCATTTCTTCCCGAAGACCACCTAACACTTCCTGACCACCCAGGAGTCTACAAATATTTCAATGAAGAAAATGAACTGATCTATGTAGGTAAGGCAAAGAGCCTCAAAAAGCGAGTAAGCAGCTATTTCAATAAAAACACCGGAGTCAATCTCAAAACCAAGCGGATGGTAAAAGAAATCCGCCGAATCGAAATTACGCTGGTAGATTCGGAGTTGGATGCACTTTTGTTGGAAAACAATCTCATCAAAAAGATCCAACCTAAGTACAATATCCTTTTGAGGGATGACAAGACTTACCCCTATCTCCTAATTACTAAGGAGGGGTTTCCTAGAATTTTTCCAACAAGAAAACTCATACCTAAGCGCGGCACCTACTTTGGCCCTTTTGCAAGTGTCAGAGCAATGAATAATGTACTAGATCTGATCCGTGAACTTTTCACTATCCGGACTTGCAATCTTGACCTTTCCTACCCCAAGATTAATGAGGGGAAGTACAAAGTTTGCTTGGAATATCACATCGGAAACTGCCAAGGCCCATGCGTGGGAAATCAGATGGAGTCTGCTTATTTGAAAGATCTTGAGCACGCCAAGCACATTTTAAAAGGAAATCTCGGCATTGCAAAAACTTACTTCAAACAAGAGATGCAGGCTTTCGCTGAAAATTTAGAATTTGAAAAAGCTCAGCGAATGAAGGATAAGCTGGATCTTTTAGAAAAGTACCAAGCAAAATCCCTGATCACCAATCCAAGCATTTCCAATCTGGATGTTTGTACACTCGTTTCCGATGAGAAAACAGCTTATGTGAATTACATGAGGGTGAAAAATGGAGCGATGATCACATCAAAAAATGTGGAACTGAAAAAGCATTTGGATGAAACGGAGGAAGAGTTGTTGATCACAGCGCTAGTTAGGCTCCAAGATCAATTTCAAAGCGATGCCGAGGAGGTACTAGTCAATATAGAATTGGAAAACCCAATTGAAGGACTGAATCTGTCTCTTCCAAAGATTGGAGATAAAAAGAAGCTTCTAGATCTATCACTTAAAAACGCTCTCTATTACAAAAAAGAAAAAGCATTACTCATCGGACTGAATCAGGACAAAAAAGACCGAGTGATCAGACAGCTTCAGCAAGATCTTAGCTTACAAGAAATTCCAGATCACATAGAGTGCTTCGACAATTCAAATATTCAAGGTACAAATCCCGTAGCCAGTATGGTATGCTTCCTTAACGGTAAAGCAGCCGTGAAAGAGTATAGACATTTCCATATTAAAACGGTAGAAGGACCAAACGACTTTGCCAGCATGAAGGAAATTGTAGGCAGACGGTACAAAAGACTCTTAGAAGAAGAGAAGCCTTTACCAAAATTGGTCGTGATAGATGGAGGGAAGGGCCAACTATCCTCAGCCGTAGAAGCTCTGCAAGAACTTGGAATCTATGGCAAAATGCCTATCATAGGCATAGCAAAAAGGTTGGAGGAAATCTATTTCCCTGACGATTCATACCCAATTCACATTGATAAAAAATCCGAGAGCTTAAAATTACTGCAGCGTATCCGAGACGAAGCCCACCGATTTGCGATAACTTTTCATAGAAATGTTAGAAGCAAAAACGCATTTAAAAGTCAATTGATTGAAATCCCCGGAATAGGAGAAAGCACACTTGAAAAATTACTTAAGCACTTTAAATCAGTAAAAAAAATCCAAAATGCTCAAGAGGACGAGATCACAAACCTTTTGGGTGCCTCAAAAGCAAAAATTCTAATTGAGTGGATAGAAAAAAATAAAGGGGCCTAAGCCCCTTTTATTTTTACCACTCCCATAGGGAGTTTTCGAATTCTAACAATTTGTACTCAAATGCGAGTGCATCTATGTATGCCTGCATTGCGGGGTTTGTATTATCTGCTTTTACCATATCAGCAATCAATGCCTCGTCTGGATTAGTGAATCTTCTTACCACGGACCTGAACAATCTAGATTCAAAAGCCTCATCATAGGTTAGACTTTTTGAAATATTTTGAAAGTTGATCCATCGAGCTTCTGGATGGTTTTTGAAATAATTCACAAAATCTTTATACCTGATATAGGCAACTGTTTTTTGACCTGCATTTGCATTGGTCACAGAAGGCATTACCAACTCAATGAATTTAATATCAAACACCAAATCAGAATGGTGCCGATCAAATACAAAATCCTCTTTGAAATCAAGGTAATAAAGCTGCTTGACGAAGATGGAATCACCATTTGCTGAAAGCCAGAAATTTTCCTGAAACTCAGATATAGAAAGAGGCTTAGTGAAATCTTCATCAGCAAAAACTTCAAGAGCATTTTCATCAACCACCGCTTTGTAGATATGATTTACGATTCCATTTGATTTATTATCTCCTGAACCGTAGAGAGAAAGATTATATTTTTCTCTAAGATCTATCCTTCTCCAAACAGAGATCTGGTACATCTTATCATCCTCACGAATACGTTTATTGGAATAAACTGTATCCATTGCAAACTGTCTGTCTCCAAATCCTGAAGGATTTACAGAGGTTGCCACTTGAGCTTGTGCACCAAAACCAAAGGACACAAGGAGAGACAAATAGACGTATTGGACAAATCTTTTCATATCTAGGTAATTTAAAACCTCTTATTACTTGATAGCAATTCGAAGAATTTCTCTTTGCTCAGAATTAATTTTATTTCCTCTAAAGTTGGTACGGGTTACCTGAGTAACTCTCACAACGATATCATCACCTGGTTTCGCACTTTCTAAAAGAGAACGCATACCTGATCCAATTGGAACTGTAGCTCTAGGCACTTCACTTCTTAGCAGAATCAGTTCACCTCCAGTTACTTCAAAGTTGGCATCCTTCGCCATTGTTCTCGCAAAGGTCGGCTCAGCTTTAGCCACAATCTTCATACCACTAAGTACGTTGATGGCTTGTGCTTGACTCATATCTAGTTCAGCCCCATTCGAACCAACTGCGCGAATCGTAGGTGCAGGTACTGGTTTGATATCAAATACTACGTCTCCAATTTTGTTTCCTCCACTATTAACACCGATTGTCACCTTTCCTGAGGCTCCAGGAATGATAGTTACTTGGCCAGGTCTACTACCTTTAATTGGTTGACCATTTGCTACATTAAACTCAGGAGAATAAGTGTTTCCAAGGGCAGGAACTTCAATTAAAAGTTCGTTTGCGCAATCTGCATATAATTGCTGTACAACTTCGGAGGAAACCTTGATTACCGGCTGTGCTACAAAATATTCATATTCAACAGGTAAAACTTTGTCCTCACCTCCAACATTGGTAACAATCTGACCTTTAATTACTTTCTTGGCAAGTCCTTTATCGTCATACTGTCCAGCAGGAGTAGCTGTAAATTCAATCTTTCCAAATCCTTTTTCATCAACTGGTACAGCTCTGCCATCAATAGACATGGTAGGGATCGCAGATGAAGAAGAAGATGCTATAAACATGGTACCTTCAAATTTGGTACCTGCAGCTACCACATTGGAGACAGCTGAAATTTTAGCCTCGGTGATATCAGCCTTGAAATAAAACGAGCCAATCGTATTAGCAATGGTGGTTAAAGACTCACTCTCAATGTTCAAAACTTCATTTTGAAATTGAGAAATAAGTGCGATAACGGCACCAACCGGAGATTTCACGAAAGTAAGTGCAACAAAGCTCTTATTTTTTGCTTCTCTATCATTTGCAAAAAGTTCAATTTCAGCTGCATCACGAGCAATAGGTTTGAAAGTAACATCAGTGATACCTAAGCCACTTAAAATACCCTCTATTGTTTTAGGATATTCATTAAGCTTTTGCTTCATTTCTTCACCTTTGCCATTATTAGCAAACATGTTACCTGTCACTTCTGTATTCTTCAAAGAAGCATTCACAAAATTACCCTCCTCATTTTTAGCATTCGATTGAACAATCAATTCTTGCTTTAAAGTCTCGAGGTAATCATAAATTTCCTTAGTAGCTTCTCTTACTTTTTTAGCAGCAGCCACTTTGGGAACATCTCTCTCGTTGTTGCCCTGTTGTTCTACTGTATATTCTATTGAACCTACTGTGGATTCATTTTTCAGAATATAATTTCTTGATGTACGCTCCATCCCATCATTGAGGAGAACGAACTTCTGGAGAATTTGGTTACTTACCTGCAATGCCAGCAATGCTGTCAAAACAAGGTACATCATCCCGATCATCCGTTGCCTAGGTGACTCTTTAGCTCCTGCCATCTTTTTCTATTATTTCAACTTAGATGTGAGAGATCCGATTAACCTTTCATAGCAGAAAGCATTCCGCCATAAATTTTATTGAGCGAACTTACGTTTTGGTTCAACTTGGCCAGTTCATTTTTAAAGGCCTCTGTTTCTTTACCTGCTTCTGTGATTCCTGCCATAGCAGTAGACATATTGCTGTAAAATTTATTCAATGTTTTTACATGGCTATTCGCATCCTGCAACTCCATTTCATACACTGCATTCAACGCAGAAAGATTTTTAGTCACAGTCTGGATTTGGGTATGATATGCCTTGGCATCTGTAGATGCTGAAGACATTTCAGTGAGAGCAGCAGCAGTTTTACCGTAAGAAACATTCATGTCTGCTAGAGTTTTAGCAGCAGATTTTACGTTTGTTGCATATTCATTAGTAGCAACGGCGGCATCAGAAAGATTCCCCATCTTTTCAGCTGATACTGCAAGGTTTTGCATTCCTTTTCCAAGGCTTTCAATCAATTCCGGACCAATTTTAGCTTTAGAAAGCATTTCATCCAATTTGGCAGATACTTCATCACCACCCTTTGATTTTTTCGCTGGAGCGCCTTCAGCTAGTTCAGGATAGATTTTACTCCAATCCATTTCTTCATGTTTTGGCTCAAAAGCAGAAAGAAAGAAAATGATTGCCTCTGTGGTCAAACCGACACCAATCATCAAGTTTGCCCCTTGCCAATCAAGAATTTTAAACATTGCGCCAAGAATTACGACAGCAGCACCAATACCGTAGATTTTGGGCATGACACTGGAATAAAAGAAGTTGCCTTTGCTAGCCATTTTTGAAATTTGAAATTAAAGGTTAAGGTTGTTTTGAATTATCTTTTGGTTCTTTTCGAAGTCTTTACATCCATAGATCCAGATCTTCCGATGAAGGTCATGGCTGTTCTGAATCCAATATGAGCTTGAGCTACATCTTGATACTCATAAGTACGAGTAGAGGTCTCTAGGTAATGAGCGATGTCTTTCCAGCTGCCCCCACGAACAATCTTTCTTGGCTCGTTAGGATCATTGTATACAGGATCTAAATCCCAAGTATCTACAGCAGCAGTAGCTTTGTAAGCATCCATAACCCATTCAGCGACGTTCCCAGACATATTAAATAGTCCGAAACCATTTGGAGCAAATACATCAACAGGAGCAGAATAAGCAAATCCATCATCAATGTAATTTCCTCTTCCAGGTTTGAAGTTTGCCATTAGACAACCTCTCTTATTTTTGAGGTAAGGACCACCCCAAGGATATTTTGCTACATCTTTTCCACCTTTAGCGGCATATTCCCATTCAGCTTCTGTAGGAAGTCTAAATGCAGGAACATCAAAATCAGATTCATCATTTGCTCTTAGATGATACGTTCTCCACTCACAATACTTTTGTGCTTGATCCCAAGAAATTCCAACGACAGGATAATTATCAAAAGCTGGGTGGTCAAAATAAAACTCCATTAAAGGGTCTCCATAGTGATATGAAAAGCTGGTAGACCAAACTGTAGTATCTGGTCTCAATTCATCAAAATTAAATGTAGGAGGATCTTTGAGTGTAGTAGGTGTACCTGTAGCCAACTCACCACTTTTTACAGCCTCTAAAAACTGTCTGTATTTATTATTGGAAACTTCATACTTATCCATGAAGAATTCAGATATGGTAATCTGCTTATTCATGGAAGATTGGGTGTAAGCTATATCCTCGTCAGATTGGCCCATCCAAAATGTACCTGCTTTAACAGGCACCATGTCTATAGGAAGATTTTGCTGCCAGCTTGCCCTCTTGGCTACACCGGTCACTTCACCCCTTCTATTTGCCTTGTCACTAGCCGAACCTTTTTTATTAAAAAGTCCACAACTTGGAAGCAAAGTCACTATTGCTAGACCAACCGCCAATGGCACAACGTGGAGTTTCATTTTTTTATACATAAATGACGTTTTTAAATCATCAATTTTTTTACCCTATCAAAAACTTCCAAATACTTCGAAATTTAACGGATTACGGCACAATTGTGCAAATAACCTGCCAATTTTAAACCTTTTTGTAAATCAACCGTAAGCGAGGATCTTTGGTTTATTTTTTTCCTGATTATGAGCTATTTAAAACCTAAACCTTGGAGTTCTTTGAATGACCCTTTCTACTTCTCTACTCATTTCCTGCAATGTATATCTCAGCATAAGTTCATGAGAAGTGGGTGATTTAGCTTCCAAACCTCCAACTACCAAATCAAACGCATAACCCAATTTCAGGGAATTATCTCTTAATAAACTATATCCAAGAATTAAGGACACCGATTCTTCTCCTCTGTAAGCAAACCCTCCATTAATTCTATTTTGGTGAGTAGCCATAACGCTGACATTGTAAGAAAAATTATTGATCCCGACGGATTTCAGCAAAAAACTTGGCTCTATTCGCAGCTGCCCTATTGGTCTTACTCGATATCCAAAAAGCAAGTAATTGTGGGTTTTCAACTGATTTGCATAGGAAGCATCTCCAAAATCAAAAGAAGGTTGATTCAAGTGCTTTGAACTTAATCCTAAATAAAAGTTCCGGTGATCCAGAAAAATCCCAGCGCCAAAATCCAAAGCCATCTGACTCTCTTTTCCAGAAAATGGCAAATTAGGTTCTGGATTGACAACAATTAAATCTGCATAATCTAAGGAACTCGAAAACATCCCAAGATATCCTCCAAAACTAAGTGTGGCTCTGTTTATTTTTTTCTGAAAACTCCCCTGAAGATTGATCTCCAAGTTATTTGTTGCTCCTATATTATCGTTGACAATCGTCATTCCATACCCAATACTCTTGGAATCAAGCCTTCCTTGGGCAGTGATTAGCTGGGTAATCGGCGCACCTGAAGTACCCGATGCAGTAGTATAATTCAACCATTGTGATCTGTGCAACGCAGAAAACCTATAGCCTGATTCTCTACCCACCATAGCAGGATTGTAAAAAGGCCCATTAAACATATACTGAGTGAACTGGGCATCCTGTTGTGCATACACCGAAACTGAAGAACAAATCAGGATCAGTAGTATCGATAGTTTGAAAAAAAAATTGGATTTGCCTTGTCTGATCATTTTTCTATGGCGTCGACTTTCTTAAAGGTAGTGAGAAAATTAAACTGAAAAACCACAGAAAATGATTCCTATAATCACAAATTATTTGCCTTTTTTATATAAAGTTCAAGTGCACCAGTCATACTTGGTGCATTCGGCATTGGAGCTTCTATATCCAAAATCAAATCCATATCTCTTACTGCTTGAGCGGTAGTTGGCCCAAAAGCTGCAATTCGAGTATTTCCCTGCTCAAAGTCAGGGAAATTCTGCTTGAGTGACTTTATTCCCGATGGACTGAAAAAGGCCAGAATATCGTACTTCACATCTGCCAAATCAGATAAATCTGCTGCAACTGTGTGATAAATAATAGCTTCGGTAAATGAAATCCCGTGTTTTTCCATATATCCTGGAATATCATCTTTTCTGATATCTGAGCATGGAAATAGGTACTTTTCGCTTTTATGCTTTTTGAAATAGTCAAATAAATCCTCCGCGGTTTTTTGGCCAACAAATAATTTACGCTTTCGGATGACTATATACTTCTGGAGGTAATGTGCTGTCTGATCAGAAATACAGAAATATTTCATCTCAGCAGGCATTTCAATTTTGAATTCCTTACATATCGCGAAAAAATGATCAATCGCATTTCTGCTTGTGAATATGATGGCGGTATGCTTGAGGATATCAATTTTCTGCTTCCTGAACTCCTTAGGGGGAACAGGTTCCACTTTAATAAACTGCCTAAAATCTATCTTCAACTTATACTTCTCGGCCAAAAGTAAGTACGGAGAGTTTGCGTCTGTAGGTTTGGGCTGGGAAACTAGGATACTTTTTACAGGCTTAAAGCGGTCTTTTGGAGCTGCACTCATGCTAGTATTTCCTTTTTTTAGTTCGAAAACATCACTGTCCTAGCACCATAATCCATTTTGACAGGATTAAAAAAGGTACTATTTCTGCGATGCAAAGGTAAGTAAATAAATGGTATTTCTTAAAACTCAACCTATTCATCATAATCATGAACAGTCCGGTAACTCCAAGGATGTAAAACCAGAAAAAAGCTCGAATCAATATCCCAAAGACATACTGAAGAGATGAAAAATCATTAATCACAAAAAACAAAGAGATCATGATCACTACCGCAAACCCGAAGACAATCAACCGAAGAAGGTAAAAAAAGTGAGCAAAATCTGACTTGCCCATGTCAAACAAGTAACTGATCACTCGGATTCCAACGAATTTTAGAATTGTCAAAATCAGAATCAAAAAGGCAAATGATACCCAAAGCATCATTATGGACGAATAATCCCATCCAACCAATCCTTCAATCCAATCTTTTTTGAAAATAATCATTCCTGTCACCAAGCATTGGGCCATCATCGAAGAAACGATGAATAGGTAAAATAGAATGTCAAATGAAAATACTTTTTGCAAACTCCCACTTTCAGAAAAATCTTCGGCATTGATCACTGAAAGTGGCTGTAAAAGAACTCCCAATAAATAGGGATACGCCATTTTATAAACAGCAAAAAGAAAGAGTGATATAAGCAATGAAGTAAAGTAGAAGTCCTTTACTGGCTGTGTCAAAAATCGTGATTTGACAACTTGGTCTACTGCAATAATTTCATTTCCCTTGTCTAAACCAATTTCGGCAACCTTTAAGAGACTCAAAGGAAAACTACCAAAGCCGCTGCGCGGGCCAATGATAGACACCTTTAGTGAATCTCCTCCAAATTCCTCCGCTAGTTCTTCCGCAGGAATGGTAAATGAAGTATCGGCGGGGAAAAGCCTCCACAATTTCCCATCTATGAAAACGGTAGAACCTCTGGGTATATAAAATTGAAAATAGGATTCAGGAAAAGAATTCACGTCTACTAAAACGTCTTTCTGTTCCGTTCTTTCCCAAAAAGCCAAGTCAGATTGATTTACCCAATTTCCTTTATAATTCTCCAAAACCTGGGATGACCCCACTAGTGGTAGATGAAATAAGAAAAGAAATACGAGCAAACGGTTCATCATCAAATCAATTCAAAACCTGGCTAAATAACCAAAGTGAATTCTGGCTTGGGAAATCGTCGCCGGCTGGAAGGCGGACTTTCCCATACCAACTACAAAACTGAACATTCCTCCGTCAGTGTCCAAATTGATTCCCAATCCAAATGACCTCGGACGATCTGTTTTTGGTGAAATAAAAGGGTTATTTATGACTCCCAAATCTCCAAATACCATCAGATAGGACCCTTTCCCGAAAAATAACCGCTGCTCTAGATTAACCAACGCATATCGATCTGCAAAAAAATACATTTCATTGAACCCACGAATCGACTTCAATCCACCTAGCCTTGACAATTCATTCAAAAACAAATTGTCGTTTTTCAATACTCCACTTTTTACTCTCAGCCACATGCCCCATAAGGGTGTGACAAAAACATGTCTTTCAGCCTGAAACTTAGTCTGAAGTTGGGTGGATGATTTTTCAAAGTTTCGATAGAGTTCAACTGGAAGAGCAGTATTTTCAATCAAATTCTTATCTCCGAGCGAAAATTCTACATCTATTTTCGATCCTTTTCTTGGAAAGGTAGGATCATCAAGCCAGTTCCATTGGGCGCCAAACCCATAATTATTCCACCTGTAGTCTAAATATTCGGGAAGTGATTCTGCTGATTCAAAGCCTCCAATCAGATCTCCAGCTTGTCTCCTATTGAAAAACCGAAAACTACCTGACTCGGAAAAAGAATAGCCAAACTCAAGGCTTATTCGGCGATTTACAAAAGAAGTGTCTTGTTTGAGCAGAGAAAAATCAAGTTGAAAACTCAGCGGAGATCCAAATAAATAAGATTCCTTGGCTGACAAATCCAGATTTTGAGACTGGAAGTTGGGCCGCTGCCAATGCAGGGAAATGTCTCTGCCCTTACCCCCCAAGTGATAAAGCTGAAGGTTGATATCGCCTGTAACCAGCATTGAATTAGGCCGGTTTGAATTGGGAATCAATCCAACTACTCCATCAAACACATTGATTCTTCTATCCCTGAGCTTAAAATGTGGACGAGCGTTTCTTAATTGAAAGCCTAAATAAGGAATGGAGTCAAGCTGAAAATAGGGGGAACGGCTAATTCTTCTAACGCTACTTTCAAACTGCTTTTGAGAAAATGGCTTACCGGGAACTATGCCTGAATAGAGCTGCAGGTATTTTTGAGTGGTCTTGGTTTCCCCTTCAACTTTTAAACTATCCCACAAAATCAAGGGGCCTTTTTCTAAATTAAAGACACCCATCAATTGCTCTCCTACAACCTCAAGGCTATCTATCCTCACAGCTGCAAATGGAAACCCTTCATTTTCCAATGATTTTGCCAAGGACTCCATCCATGCATAAGGCCCCAAATAGAGTTTAGATGGAGGACCTAATTTTTCCCACCATTCATCGGGTACATTTCCCTGTTTTATCGACATCCAACTGTATCGCTTACCAGTTTGAAGTTGGAATGTGAGGGTGTCATTTTTTTTTATTTCCTCCCAAGAAAGCATCAAATAGCCTAGGGACCTGAACTCCATAGACAAAGAATCCATTAACCGAGTAGCACCTCCCTCTGAAGAAAACAGGCGCGACTGATCGGAGCCCTCCAGTTGCTGTTTCCAACTCACTCTATAAAGCTCTTGAGCGGGGCACTGAACTACACCCAAAAAAAACAAGGCTGAAAGGATCAAAAAACAGACTCGCAAGTGATCAGGGTTTGATTAGTTATCTTCGCAAGATAATTGATAAAACGTGGCAGGCATCTATATCCATATTCCATTTTGTAGGCAGGCTTGTCATTATTGCGACTTTCATTTTTCTACCAATCTCCAACGAATGGATGAAATGACAGAATCACTGATCATGGAACTGGAACTCAGAAAAGATTACCTGAAAGATGAGGCGGTAGAAACGGTTTATTTTGGAGGGGGAACGCCTTCCATTTTATCAATAAATCACTTGGAAAAAATACTTGGAAAAATCAATGAGCTTTTCCCAAGTCCAAAATCCGAAATCACCCTGGAAGCAAATCCCGACGACTTAGTCCCGGATAAACTGACTGCCTGGAAAAGCCTTGGAATAGATCGACTTAGCTTGGGTATTCAGAGCTTTCATGACCAAATACTCCAAGAATTCAATCGAGCACATACCGCAAAAGAGAGCAAACAGGCCATTGAACTGGGTAGAAAAGCTGGATTTGAGAAATTTTCCATCGACTTGATTTATGGCTTTCCTCATGAGAACCATAGCCTTTGGAAAAGCGACCTAGCACAAGCTTTAGAACTTGACCCAGGACATATCTCAGCCTATGCCCTGACGGTTGAGCCAAAAACAGCCCTAGGGAATTGGACAAAAAAAGGCAAATTCAAACCAGCTGATGAAGATTTTGTAGCCGAGCAATTTGAATGGCTTCAGGAGCAAAGTGAACGCTTCGGGTATGTTCAATATGAAATATCCAATTTCGGCAGGCCGGGACAGTTTGCGCTGCACAATTCCAACTATTGGATGGGAAGCAAATACCTAGGCATTGGCCCAAGTGCGCATTCCTTTGATGGGAATGACAGGGGCTTTAATCCCTCCTCAAATCCTGTCTACATCAAAGCCATCCAATCAGGTCAATTCCCTTTCGAGATCGAACCCTTGGATCTTACCGAACAGATTAATGAAAAAATTCTGACCAGTCTTCGCACCATATGGGGTCTGGATACGGCTTTGATCAAGACCCAATTTCAGGTAGATATTCTAACAGAAAAAAATCAGGAAATCCTTTTCTTAACAAACCAAGGATGGCTAATCACCCAAGGCAATACCCTATCTTTAACACGAAAAGGGCAGTTGCTGGCAGACAGTATTGCCTCAGAACTTTTCTTGTGATTTCATGAAGTACGATCCCCATACAGGTAGAAAAAAAGAGGCTGCGCCTTTAGAATCTGCTTTCAAAGAACTGCTCAAAGCCTATCGCCTCGAGGATAAATATCAAGAAAAGCTACTCATCAGCTCTTGGGGAGAGCTAGTAGGCAAAACCATAGCTGACCGAACTGGCAACATTTATATCCGAGACAAAAAATTGTTCGTGACCATTACATCAGGACCGATCAAAAAAGAACTTCAGCTCAGTAAATCTAAATTAATGACCTTGATTGAAGACAAAATGGGAAAAGGTGTGGTGGATGATTTAGTATTTATTTAAGGATTTTTTGATAATTTTTAACACAGACTGTCGCTAAGAGCGGGCTTGAACCGACTCAGGATTAGTCTACATTATTTATAATTGCGAAAGCAATTCGATGGTAAAGCTCCCCTCAATCCATATCGGCAAACTCAGCCTTCTATTAGCCATTTTGGTGTGGCTATCGTTGCTGTTTGTGGATTTGGTGAGGATCTTTGGAATGATCAACGAATTGGATTCAGGCATATCGGAAGAGATCACCTGGATCCTCGAAATTCTTTTCTTTTTTACCCTTTACGGCTTCTACAACTATTCGATTGGCAAAATAGTCCAAAGTGATTTTTTAAATCTCATTTGGAGAGGAGCATCTACAGGATTGTTTGCCTCTGCTGTGGGATTGATCATTGAGTTATTTTATTTCTCATTGGGAGAAAGCAAAATCGGCTCGGAGCCATTTCTTCAAAACTTCTTTTACCATGTCAATTTTGCATGGACCTCCATTTTCCTGATCTCTACTGCACTCCTTTGGAAGCACTTGATTCTCTACCAAAAAAGCAAGCAAGTCGTCAAACAATGGCAGGCATTCGAATTTGCCATGCTGGTGGCTGCTTTCTTCGTCTTTTTCAATAAAAATAATTTTGACTACAGCTTCCTCTTTGGTCTGGTTATCATGTTGATCCTTTCGATTGTCCTTTCTGGAAATCTGAAATGGATTCCCTATTTGACATTTAAGGAAAAATGGAAGTCTCTCCTTTTTCTATCCATCATATTACTGAGCACGGGATTCCTCTTTAGGAGACTTATTTCATATGGCACGGATGAGCAATTTCAGATCAATTTGACTGACAACCTTTTCTTGATGGCCCTTTTTGGATTTATTTTCATTTATGCCTTATTCAGCTTTTTGGTCACTTTATTCAATCTCCCCACCTCTTCTGTTTTTGAACAGAAATTGACCGAGGCGATCAATTTTCAGCGACTAAGCCAGTCTATCCAACCCGAAGAAAATGAGGAACAGGTGCTGGATATCTTGATGGACTCCTGTATGAGTGCATCCTACTCTGATGGTGCCTGGCTGGAGCTCAACGAAGAAGAACACAGTCACCAAGAGCAGGTGAGATTTTTGGATCAGGAAACCAAAAAGGAAATCGCAGATTGGATCAAAAACCAAAAAGCAGCTGAGGTGTGGGCGATCGGTGAAAAACCCGAACAGCTCAATCCCTTAACCATCCGCCTAGACCATCCCAAATTTGAATCAGCACTATTGGTTCCTCTGGTGATCAACAAAGCCGTCATCGGTAGAATGGTGCTGTGCAAAGAGGTCAAAGATGGTTTTAACAAAGAGATGGTAAATATCATCAGCACATTTACCCGGCAGGCATGCATTGCTGTAGAAAACCATAGGCTACTCAACCAAGCCATCCAAAACGAACGCTACCAAGAAGAACTAAAAATCGCCCAACGCGTCCAAAAAGCCCTTCTGCCCACCAGACTGGATCATCCAATGTCCTTCAATATTTGCGCCTACTCCAATGCGGCTGATGAAGTGGGAGGAGATTACTATGACACATTCAAACTGGATGATTCTCGCTATGTGCTGATTATAGGTGACGTATCAGGCAAGGGAACATCAGCTGCATTTCACATGTCGCAGATGAAGGGTATTTTCCACAGTTTGATCCAACTTGGTCTGACCCCGGCAGAATTTATGATCAAGGCAAATTCGGCATTGAGCAAATGCTTAGAAAGAAACCACTTTATCACCGCTTCGATTTTCATCATCGATCTAGAAAAAAAAGAAATCTGCCATTCTAGAGCAGGTCATGTTCCTACGCTTGTGTACTCCGCTAAAGAGCAGAAATCTGAGTTTCTGATGTTTGACGGACTCGGTTTGGGAATTTTAAGAAACAAGCTATATGAAAATCACGTACAGGAGAAAACCTTCCGGTATGAATCCGGAGATATCTTGGTATTGATCACCGACGGGATAGTGGAAGCCAAAAACCAAAAAGGGCTTCAGTTTGGATTTGAAAGAGTAAAAAGTTTGGTAGAAATCAATCACTCAAAAACCCCAAAAGAAATAGAACAAGTACTAATCGATTCCTTGCATTCTTTTGTTGGGGGAGACGGAATGATTGATGATGATTACTCATTGATGGTAGTAAAATTTGAATAGCAATAAGTTAAGTCTAAAAAATGCTTCGTTTAGAAAAGTCAAAAGAAAACCAATTTGATGTGCTCAGCCTCCACGGGGAAGTTGACGCGAGCAACTCTGTGATTTTAGATAAAGCGATTCAGGAGCTTTCTGAAACTGGGGCTAAGTACATATTGGTGGACGGTCGCGAGTTAGAATATATCTCCTCTGCGGGTCTGGGAGTATTTATGTCCTATTTGGAGGATTTTTCCGAAAAGGGAATCCAACTATCTATTTTTGGGCTTTCGCTAAAAGTGTATGAGGTCTTCAAAATCCTCGGTTTGGACCAATTGATCCCATTATACTCAGATAAACAAGAAGCCATAGCAGGTACTCATGAAGTCTAAGTTGAATTTATCCTGTCAAACCTCTGCACTTTCAGAGTTAAGGTCCTTTTTGCAAAGGACTCTGACAGGGTTTTCGTTGAGCGAGATTGAAAAGCACCAAATCACTTTGGCAGTAGAAGAAGTCTGTGCCAACCTCATCATTCACTCTCATGGCTGCAATCCAGAAGATGAGATTCAGCTCGAGGTCAAAAACCTCAATGAAGGATTAATTTTTGAAATTACTGATCAAGGTCTTGCTTTCAATCTCTTGGAATATGATGCCCCTGATCTGAAAAAAGTGATGGTAGAAAAAAGAAAAGGTGGGTTGGGCATCATTTTGGTAAAGAAAATAATGGACAAAATCGAGTTTGAATCCAAAAACGGGAAAAACACCTGTAGACTGATTAAAAAATTCCGTTCCTAATTTTGGTTAAATACCCTGTGTGCAAGGCATTCCACCCGAATTCCTGATAAATTTGTAACATTGCAATTAAATCTGTTTTCCAATTCATGATTTACCGAACCCTTTCGGCACTCTTCGCATTTGTTTTTGTAGCATTTCCGGGTTCGCACGTAACCCTCGCCTCGGCCCAAGACCAAGGAGAAATTCTCTTGACTATTGGTGGAAAGGCTGTTCAAAAAGATGAATTGGTCTACCTAATCTCCAAAGGAAAAGGAAATGAAACGGTGGCTCCTGGCTTGAGTCGTGAGGAATTTGAAGAGAATTTTGAGCTATTTGTTAATTATAAACTCAAAGTTCGCGAGGCAGAATCCTTAGGCTTAGATCAATCGGAAGAGTTCCAGAATGAGTTTGCTTCATTTAAAGAGACTCTGATTTCCCCCTATTTGATTAAAAACTCTCTGGAAGAAGGTGAATTGAGAAAGACATACTCCAGAATGCAGGAGATCGTTCGTGCCAGCCATATTTTATTCCAATTTCCTCCAAATGCTTCAAATGAAGACAGCTTGATTGTCCTTAAAATGGCATTGAAAGTAAAAAATGAAATAGAAAATGGAGGCGACATCAATGCATTGGCTGTCCAATATTCTGATGATCCTTCCGCCAAAACCAACCGAGGGGACCTAGGTTATTTCACCAGCTTGCAAATGGTACAGCCTTTTGAAGATGCAGCATTTGGGCTTCAGATCGGCAAAGTATCTGATCCCGTACTCACTAATTTTGGTTACCATATCATTCAGGTAAAAGATAGAATACCAAATCCGGGACAAGTAAGAGTGTCTCACATTTTGGTAAGATTTGACCCTCAAGTCCCCGCACAGGAAGATAACGCCAGAAGGAAAATCTCAGACATTTATTCGGAAATCCAAAAAGAGTCTACCGTTTGGGAGGAGATTGTAAAGACCTTTTCTGAAGATCCGGGAACAAAAGACAACGGAGGCCTTCTACCTTGGTTTGGGATCGGCGCTATGATCCCTGAGTTTGAGATGGCAGCCTTTTCTTTGAATGAAATAGGTGAAATCTCACCACCACTCAAGACTCAATATGGATACCATATCTTGAGATTAGAAGGTAAAAAGCAATTGGAGCCTTTCGAAGAACTCGAAGAAAGCATTAGATCCAGAATATTAAGAGATTCAAGATCAGGAATGATCCAATCCCAAGTAGTTGCAGTCCAAAAAGCCCGTTACGGGTTTAAGGAAAATGAACAGAATCTATCCAAATTCTTAATGACTCTGAATCAAACCCCAAAATCTGGTTTCGGAGCTGTTTTAGAATCCTCAAACCTTCAGTCTACAGAATTATTTACCCTTCAAGGCAAAAAATACATTGGCTCGGACCTGTGGAAATACATGCAGGAAGATGAATACATTCCTAGAGGAAATGGTGGAACATTCGACGTTTGGTATGAACGATTTGTAGCTCAAGTACTGAATAATACTGAAGAGACAGATCTCGAAGCAAACAATAAGGAATATGGAATGCTGCTAAAGGAGTACCGAGATGGCATTTTGTTGTTTTCATTGATGAATCAAGAAGTATGGCAGAAAGGAATCGCAGACTCCTTAGGCCAAGTCGAGTTTTTCAGAAAAAATATCGCTAACTATCAATGGAAAAGTCGGGTTGAAGCATCCATCGTCAGAGTAATTGATCAGACAAAACTCGAATCAGCAAGAAAAGCACTTCAAAACTCAGGCTTCAATCCTGCTAATTTTCAAAATTTCGAATCAGGGTATAAGACCAATTCACCTTTAGCATTCACCAGCGAATCTGGGACCTATGAATACCAAGATCATCCGGTTTTGTCAAAAGTGAATCTAGAAATACCCTATCAGGAAATCGAGGTAGATGGAAGCACCTACCTAATCAATCTTGGTCAAAAGATACCTGCGGGGCCTCGCAAGTTTGAAGAAACAAGAGGACTTGTGATACGAGATTACCAAGAATACCTCGAAAATACACTTACCCAAAAACTGAAAGGAAAATATCCTATTCAGGTCAATAACACCGTTAAAGAAGAAGCTTTTGTGGCATTAAATCAATAATACGTTGATCCATAAAACTTCAATGAACTGATTGCAGCAAATATGAAATTAGTAAATCGACTTATTCCGAGCCTTTTGGGTTTCTTGATTTTGGCAAATGTATACGGCCAGGAAGCTCCTCCTTCGGGACAGGTTGTAGATAAAATCGTAGCCAAAGTTGACAACAATATTGTGTTGGAATCGGAGGTTCAAAAGACCTACATTGAGGCCATAGCACAATCCCAACAAGGGATGGAGGCACCTAACAGATGCTCCGTTTTTGAAAGCCTGCTTATCAACAAACTGATGGTGGCCAAAGCGGAAATTGACTCCGTGGTAGTCACAGATGCAGAAGTACTGGTACAGACAAACAATCGATTTGGGATGGTCATGCAGCAATTCGGCGGGGATGAAAATATGCTTGCCGAAATCTATGGTAAAACAGCAGACCAATTGAAAGCTGAAATCGAAGATGTCATCAGGGAACAGCTCATAGTTCAAAAGATGAGATCAAAGATTACCGAAGGAATCACGGTATCACCTGCCGAGGTGAGAGCATTTTTCAACACGATTCCAAAAGATTCACTTCCCTTATTTACTTCGGAAGCCACAGTTGGACAGATTGTTCGCAAGCCTATCCCGAGCTTAGACCTTAGAGATAAAATTATCAAACAACTTCTGGGATTCAAGGAAGACATTTTGAGTGGAAAATCGACTTTCGCGGAATTGGCCACCAAATATTCTGAAGACCCGGGTTCAGCGGCACAAGGAGGTGATCTTGGATTTTTCAGAAGAGGAGAATTGGCCCCTGAATATGAGGCAACTTCTTTGGGACTCAGACCGGGAGAAATTTCTGATCCCGTGGAAACTCAATTTGGCTTTCATATGATTCAGCTGTTGGAAATCAAAGGAAATACCTACAATACGAGGCATATTCTTCGAATACCTAAAGCAACTGAAGAAGACATTCTAAAGGCTGAACGCTATTTGGATAGTCTCAAAAAAGAAATTATTTCAGGCAAAATCGATTTTGCAAAAGCTGCAAAAGAATATTCAGACGATAGGGCGACTTCGGATGCGGGAGGTTTTTTTACCGACCCAGCTACCAATTCAAATAGATTGTCTCTAAGAACTCTGGAAGACCCCGTGCTTTATTTCACCATCGACACAATGAAAGTAGGAGACATAACTCCGCCGCTTCGTTTTGAAGATCCTAGAGAAGGTACCAAAGTGAGGATTTTGTTCTACAAAGCCAGATACCCTGCACACAAGGCTAATCTTGAGGATGACTATGAAAAACTAAAGGCTGCCACACTCAGAAGAAAAGAAGATGAAATTCTGAGCAAATGGTTTGTGACGGCAAAAGAAGATGTGTTCATTGACATCGACCCGTCTTACGACAGATGCAATGCCCTTCAGGATAAATGATAAACGCCCCGCCTTCAATAATAAAGCGGGGCGTTTATCATTAGCTACTCCTTCCAAAAAGGACTTTTATTCCTTCAATCAATTGGCCCAATCCCTCTTTGAATAGTCCTTTTGACTCTTCCAATCGAGGTTCGAGTCGCTCTTTTTGTTCGTGATATTCTCTTTCAAGGATTTCTTTTGCTTTTTGAAGTTCAGCCTCTAAGGTGGTTTTGTTTTCCTTGAGCTCACTGATTTTCTTTTCGAGTTCGTCTTTTAGTTCAGCCCCTGCTTCAGCTCCTTTTTTCAAAAGCTCTTCGATCTTCAAGCCAAGTTCTTGAAGTATTTCTTCTAATTCCTGTGTGGATGTTTTTTTGTCAGACATGGCCATGGATCACTAGTGAAACACCAAGGTACCGATTCTTTGTCGAATTGATCTATTGGAATCACCCCTCGATTGGCTCGCTGGAGTTTGTCTGTTTTTCAAAAAGGTCCGCATACACGCCTTTTTTAGCCATCAAGCTCTCATGATTGCCCTGTTCGATAATTCTTCCCTCATCCAATACGATAATCTGATCCGCTAGCTTGGCCGAAGAGACTCTGTGAGAGATAATGATGGAGGTTCGATTTTCCATTATTTTCTTCAAAGCCGTGAGAATTGCATTTTCTGTTTTGGTATCTACTGCGGATAAACAGTCATCCAGAATCATAATTTTTGGTTCTTTGGCAATTGCTCTGGCAATAGAAACTCGTTGCTTTTGTCCTCCAGAAAGCGTGATTCCTCGCTCTCCCAGCATAGTTTCGAAACCCTTCGGAAAATCAATGATGTTTTGATAGACATCCGCGTCTTTCGCTGCTTTTTCAATCAAAGCCATATCCGGATGGTCCAACCCAAATGCGATGTTGTTGGCAATGGTGTCAGAGAACAAAAAGACATCTTGAGGGACAAAACCCATTTGTTTCCTAAGACTTGAGATCGAATACCGCTTGATATTCTTCCCATCAAGCAGAATTTCACCCGAAGTAGGGTCATACATTCTCAGGAGCAGATTGGCAATAGTTGATTTTCCTGAACCAGTAGTTCCTATGATACCTAGGGTCTGACCGGCTTTGATGTGGAAGGAAACATCATTCAAGGCTTTAATTCCAGAATCAGGATAGACAAAGGAAAGATTCTTTACTTCAATATCTCCTTCGAGTACTGCCTCCAAGTTTTCCTCGCTTACGATGTCATTTTGGATATCCAAAAATTCATTGATTCGCGTCTGTGATGCAGCTGCGCGTTGGACAATGCTGGTCACCCATCCAAGTGAAGTCACTGGCCAGGTCAAAATGTTGACATACAAAATAAATTCGGCAATGACTCCATATCCTATCTCGCCCTGTATGACCATCATTCCTCCTACATACACCGTGATTATGGTGGAAATCCCAACCAAGGCCATGATGAGAGGAAAAAACAAGGCATTCACCTTGGTGAGTTCGATGGATTTATGCTTGTATTCTTCACTTGCTTCGGCAAACTGCCTTGCAGAATCTTCCTCTCTAACAAAAGCTTTTAAAACTCTGATTCCTGAAAAGGCTTCCTGAACAAAGGTACTGAGGCTTGATAGGCTTTTTTGGATCTTTTCAGAGCGCTCATTGATCAGGTTATTGACAAAGTAGATGCTAAGTGATAGCACCGGAAGTGGCAGAAGCGAATAAAGAGTCAATTCTGCATTGACGGAAATCATGTAGGAAATGACTAACGGGAACAAAATAAGTAGATTGAGACCATACATGATCGCAGGTCCTAGGTACATCCTTACTCGACTGACGTCTTCGGATATCCTCGCCATAAGATCGCCAGTACTATTTTTTCGATAAAAACTCAGAGGGAGATTTTGGTAATGCTCAAAAATCTCATTCTTCATATCATATTCCACATAACGGGACATGATGATGATGGTCTGTCTGATGAGAAAGAGAAAAAAGCCACTCAACAAAGCCATTGCAAGGATTAGGATCCCAAAAACAAAGACGAATTCCAGAAAATTTTCCCGGGCAATTTCACCCAATCCACCCTTAGTCAATGGCCGAAAAAGAGAGAAACTCTCTACCACATAATCTATGGCGATTCGGACTAATTGGGCTGGAATAATTACGAAGATGTTGGAGATCACAGTAAACAGTATCCCCAAAAGCAACAAACCCTTGTATTTGTATAAATACTTATTGATTCTCCAAAGTGGCTTCACCAAATAAAAACTTTTAAATGTAGGATAAACTTGCAGAAACTTTTGACAGGGAAACTTTGAGGGCCGATAAAAGTATTTAATTTTGTATCAGCCTCAAGTCAGGCAAGACCCAAATATAACACAATCTAAAAAGGTAAGTTCACATGTTAGAGATTAATGCAACCGAAACTGTTCGAGAGGGTTCAATTTTTGGACAAATCACAACAATGGATCACGAACAATTGGTGATCTGTCAGGACCAAGCAACAGGTCTCAAGGCTTTGATAGGAATTCATAATACCGTACTGGGTCCGGCTCTCGGCGGAACTCGTATGTGGACTTACGCCACAGAGCAAGAAGCAATCACGGATGTACTTCGCCTTTCCAGAGGGATGACTTTCAAAAATTCCCTAGCTGGACTTAATCTTGGTGGTGGAAAAGCAGTGATTATCGGAGATCCAAAATTGAAAAGTGAGGCATTTTTGAGAAGATTCGGGCGATTTGTAGAAAGCCTCGGAGGTAGATACGTCACAGCGGAAGATGTGAATATGAAGACCTCTGACATGGAATACATTGCCATGGAGACACGCCACGTGACTGGATTGCCACAAATCAAAGGAGGAGCAGGTGACCCGTCTCCTGTCACATCTTTTGGTGTCTATATGGGCATGAAAGCTGCTGCCAAAAAAGCTTTTGGATCGGATTCACTAGCAGGTAAAAAGATTGGAGTTCAGGGTGTTGGCCAAGTAGGCAAATACCTGATTAATTACTTGGTTAAAGAAGGTGCCGAAATTCTAATCACTGATATTTTCGAAGACAAACTTCGCGAGGTAGCCAATTCGACTGGAGCCACTGTGGTAGATCCAAATGTCATCTATGATCTTCCAATGGATATTTATGCACCATGCGCATTGGGAGCTACCATCAACGACCAGACCATTGAAAGACTCAAATGTGCCGTCATTGCAGGAGGAGCAAACAATCAGTTGAAGGATGAGGCCAAACATGGGAAGATTCTGATGGAAAAGGGCATTATCTACGCGCCTGACTTCCTGATCAATGCCGGAGGCGTGATCAATGTGGGGGCAGAATACTATGGTGACTACCATGAGGAAACTGTCTTTGCTCAAACAGAGAAAATATACAACACCTGTCTAACCATTCTGGACAAGTCTGAAAAGGAAAACATCCCTGCTCAACAGGCTGCAATCGAAGCTGCCAAAGCAAGAATCGAAGCCATCGGAAGGGTAAAATTGCCTTACTAAAAACAACTTAAAATTCGTACAAAAACCACCGGGAGTAAGCTTTCGGTGGTTTTTTTGTCCTTTTCAAAATGGGGTTAAGCCCATTCTTATTCCCTATATTTGCAGCTCTTAAATGAATTTATGCTAAACAGAAGAATCCTCAGGGTCAAGGCATTTCAAAACCTTTATGCCTATGAGCAATGCAAAGGATCAAACCTCAATCTGGCCAAAGACTTCATAAGGGAGTCTTTCTTGCCTGACCTCAACAGCATGGAGGTACAGGACAAAGCCGCCCTGAACAGAGAAGCCGAGGAGGCTGTACGCCTTTTTGACCAAAATCTGGAAAGTGATCAGCTACTGAGATCTTCCGACTCAAATGCAAAAATCAAGAAAGTTGTATTAGAGGCCTTGAAGCAGTTTAATACTGCCAATGAAAAGGACAGACAATTTTTGTTGAAAAATATGATTGCTTCAGCGGAGCGAATCCCCCAACTTTTTTTGACTGCCATAGAACTACTTTTGGCTTTTGCGAAGCATATCGAAAAGGACCTTGAGAAAAAGAAAAAGCTGGCCGGCGATCAACCCATTGCGTTTGGGAATGAGCTCAACCTGGCTCAAAACAAAGTCCTCCTGAAAATCAAGGAATCCCCTAGCTACCGTGCTGCCATTGCCAGAAACAATGTGCACTTGGATGATTTGGAACTAGAAATCAGGGAATGGTTCAGAGATTACATCAAACCTTCCGAGACTTACCAAGAGTATCTGAAGATTGCTGAGCCAAGTTTGGAGCAGGATTTTGAGGCAGCCGATGATCTTTTGAAGAAGATCATCTTCAAAAATGAGGTCATCCTCAATTATTTCTCAGAAAAAGATCTCAATTGGACTGAAAACAAGTCAATTGTGCGAAGTCTTTCTTCCAAGGTCTTAAAGAACGCAGCTACAGAGCCAGAAGCAGATCCAGTACCCGAAATCGCGATCAATTGGGATGAAGACAAAGAGTTTTTTCAAAATATCTTTAACTTCACCATCGAAAATGATTCAGCCAGTAAGGCACTTATCGCTCAAAAAACCAAAAATTGGGATATTGATCGACTCGCCTTTACAGACAAAGTGATCATCTCCATGGCGCTTGCCGAAATGAAAAACTTTCCAAGCATTCCCGTGAAAGTGAGCATCAATGAATACATTGATATTTCAAAGACATACAGTACCCCAAAAAGCAAGCAATTTGTGAATGGATTATTGGATGTTTTGGCAAAAGAACTAACAGACAGCGGCCAAATTCGTAAAAGCGGACGAGGACTTTTAGACAATAAATAACTTAACCATGAGCAAAAGCACAAACACCTTATTAGCATTTGTCGTCGGCGCAGGAGTGGGTGCCGCACTGGGAATTCTTTTTGCTCCTGATACAGGTGCAAACACCAGAGATAAACTATCATTCAAACTGTCCAAATACAAAAAAGAGCTTGAAGACCTGATCAGTGAGCTAGTAGATGGAAAAGAACTTCATCTCAATGAGGCCAAATCAGAAGGAAAGCGAGTGATTTCTGAAGCCAAAAACAAGGCTGAAAACCTACTAAACGATGTAAACAAATTAATCGATCAAATAAACCAAGGTAAAAACTAATATGAAAATCAATCTGTTGAGCGCTGTCGCACTGGCGGCAGTCATGATGGTTTCCTGCTCCCAAAAAGGTGACGACCAAGCTGAAAAAATCAAAGCTTTGGAAGACAAAATTGCAGCTTTGGAAGGTGCAAACACCGCCGTAAATCCTGTAAATGCCCAAACAACAACTGTAGCAGATCCTAGCACTTTGGGTAGCTTCCAGTTTGCGGAGATGGAATACGACTTCGGTACGATCAATGAAGGACAAGTAGTTGAGCACCTATTCAACTTTACCAACAACGGTCAAGCTCCTTTGGTCATTTCCAACATTACGGCATCTTGCGGTTGTACCAGCCCTGACTGGACCAAAACACCTGTTCAGCCAGGAGAGCAAGGATTCGTGAAAGTAGTATTCAACTCTGCTGCCAAGTCAGGTGCTCAAGCTCCTACCGTAACCATCCAAGCTAACACCAATCCTACAGTGACCCGCCTGAGAATGAAGGGTAGCGTCACTCCTAAACTAGCCGGCGCTGCTGCACCTGCAGGACCATTGAAGAGATAAACTATGATTAACACAGTATTAGCCCAAGCCGCTGCAGGCGGAAGTGGGATTCTTGGACAAGTATTTCTGTTTGGCTCGATCATTTTGATCATGTATTTCTTCATGATCAGACCTCAGCAGAAAAAGCAGAAAGAAACCAAGAAGTTTATCGAAGAGATCAAAAAGGGAGACGATGTAGTCACCATCGGCGGGATACACGGAAAAGTGTACAGCGTAGATGGAGATACCGTACAACTGGAACTGGATAGAGGCTTGAAAGTCAAAATAGAAAAATCAGCCATCTCTCTGGATTTCTCCAAGAAGTCAAGTCCAACCAAATAAAGAAGCCTTGCCTGAACACAAAAACTCCTCTTGGAGGATTTCTTCAAAAAAGCTCTCAAATCTAAAAGTGGTAGTTCTCTGCATCCTTGCAGCTACCACTTTTTGGATTTTAAATGCCCTCAACAAGGACAATTACAATACTATTGTCGATTATCCAATCCAATGGGAGTTTGACAGAGAAAATTTTGTGCCTGTCAAGCCCCTGCCTGAAAGTGTCCAAATCCAAATTTCGGGAAATGGATGGGACCTGCTCCGAAAGTATTTTAACCTCAACGAGCCTCCTTTCTCAATTCTTTTAGCCGAACCTTCTTCACGGAGTTTTATTCTTACCTCAGAATTAAAAAGACCGCTTGGTGAGTTCATCACTCCTACCCAATTGGAAGGTCTTTTGGAGGATACGATTCATTTTCAAATAGACAAGATCATTACCCAATCCCTCACTCCAGTCTTGGATACCGCAGGATATAGCTTAGCCAAAAACATTGAGATTGATGGTGAAGTACGTTTTCTTCCAGAAAAAGTCTCCTTGAAAGGCCCTTCTTCCATTTTGGAAGCATTCGATGGTAAATTTCCTGTTCAGTTAAACGAATCAAAGATTGATTCCCGTTTTTCAAAAAAAGTAGCCCTTAGCCTTAACAAAAACCTTCAAGAACTGCTCCAATTAGAACAACCGGAAATTGAGGTCAACT
>VFQO010000655.1_pt1 | contig 33986 bp, 48 predicted proteins | sample 3512331 | NCBI WGS metagenome assembly VFQO01 (sample SAMN10412371, study PRJNA504923) | tailings metagenome | isolation source: Replicate 3 from Balatoc abandoned mine | place: Philippines: Itogon, Benguet | collected 2017-08-28 | reverse complement strand
CACCCATCTTTCCTGCACCCATCTCGTCACTCCTTGACCAGCAGCCTTGTCTTCAGCATCGACTCCAGGACACGCCTGAGTTCCTTCAGCTTAACCGGCTTGGACATGAATTCATCGAACTGCGCGACAGCCTCCTGGCGCACCGCTGGCCGCATCACATCTGCTGTCAGCCCCAGCACCGGAACGTGAGCGAACTCCTGCCTAGCGCGTATCTTCTTGAGCGCCTCGAAGCCACTCATTCCCGGCAAGTTGATGTCCATGATCACCAGGTCCGGGCAACGCACCGCCGCCATCGACAGGCCTATCTCTGCCGTCCATGCGCACTCCAGATCGAGCTCGAAACGCTTCAGCATCGCCTTCATCAGCAGCTGGTTTGAGGGGTTGTCTTCGATGTACAGGATCACCTTCGGCTCCGATGGCATCGCGTCGAACACCGTCAGCTCCTCTTCCTGGATCTCCTTGCTCGACACCGCCTTGGCACGACCGATGTTGATGAAGAACTCGCTTCCCCCAGAGCCATCGACGCCCTGCCAGGGCCGGTAGCCGATCGAGCCATTCATGCCCTCGATCAGCTTCTTGCTCAATGCGAGCCCGATCCCCGTCCCCTCGATCGCTCCACTGGTGTGACCCAGGCGCTCGAACGGCGTGAACAGCTTGTGCCGCACGTCCTTGCTGATCCCCAGCCCCGTGTCTCGTACGCTGATCAGCACTCTGTCCTGGTGGTAGCCGTACTCCACGAACACATTGCCGAACGGCCTGTTGTACTTCACGCCGTTGCTCAACAGATTCAGCACCACCTGCTTCAGCCTGGTGAAGTCCGCCGCACCGATCACCGCCTGTTCGACCGCCTTGGCCTGCACATGGACCGAGATAGAGTTCTTCTGCGCCATCCCTCGCACCAGGCTCACCGACTCCGATACAACTCGCTCGATCTCCACTGGTTCGATGCTGATCAGCACCTTGCCCGCTTCCACCTGCGACATGTCCAGGACCTGGTTGATCAGCGATAGGAGGTGGTCGCCCGCCTTGCAGATCTGTTCCACCCACAATGCCAGCCGATCCGAACCCTTGATCGCTCGCTCTTCACGCAGGAGTTGCCCGAACCCGAGGACCGCATTCAGCGGCGTGCGCAACTCGTGGCTCATCCCCGACAGGAACTCCGACTTCGCGAAGTTCGCTCTGTCAGCGACCTCCTTCGCTTCCTTCAACTCACGCTCGTATCGCTTGGCTTGTGTGATGTCGGTTCTCGCCGAGAAGTATCTGACCGGGAAACCGTCGGGCCCCATCTCCGGCACGATGGTCGCCGCGACCCAGTACAAATCGCCTGTCTTCTTCCTGTTGCAGATGTCGCCTTGCCACATCCGCCCCGACGCAATCGTGTCCCAGAGCTCGGCATAGAAGGCATCGTCATGCTCTGCCGACTTCACCTTGCGATGCGTCGACCCGATCAGCTCGTCCTTGGTGTACCCGCTCAACTCCTCGAACCTGTGGTTCGCGTAGAGGATCGTTCCATCTCTGTCAGTCACACTCACGATCGACAGTTCGTTGGCAACGTTCGTGAGCCAGTCGGTGTACTGCGTGTCGCTCTTTTCGCGTCCAGCGCCACCATGCTCGTCGATCAACTCGACCATCTTGCACGCCACCGCCGCCTCTGACAGCTGTGGTACCGTGACAACCACCAGGCCGTCCGCCGAACTCAGTTTCGAGGCGACATCCCCGACCGCCTGCCCCGTGCCCACAACCACGGCAATCTTGGGCTGCTTCGCTCTGGCGCCCTTGTCGAATGATTGCGCGAAGGCGGTAGCACCGCTCTCCTCAATCACCACCAGGTCACATGAATCCAATGCCTCCGACCACTCGATCCCGTTTCGAGGACTTGCAAGCGCCAGTCTGCCGAGACCTACACGCATTGCCGCCGCGCGAAAATCGTCCACGGCTCCGCAGAATGCTACTTTCATGCGTTAAAAATCCTCCCGGAGACATGACTTTACTACACAAACAGCAGTGTTTTAGTCGCAAGCGCGCGTCTGGTTTCCCACCAAATCCGCGCTTGAACACACTGCTGTTTTGGTGCGAAAGTCTCAGACCTCCGAAGCGGATCGTGCCGAAAAGATCGCTTTCAACCCCTTCTGGCCGCGCACGATTCGCCTCACTTCTTCGAGCCGGATTCCCCGCATGTGCGCCGCCGGCAGTCCGTAACCGTCGAAGAAGTCGATGTGTTGCAGCACGAGGGGCTTCTCCGACTTGACCAGGTAGTTGGCCATGCCGTCGCCCACTGGAAAGCTCACCACGCAGCCGGCAACGACTCCATCCGCGAGCTTTGCGGATTCCCGGTCCAACCTCGCCAACTCCGCCTCCTCCTCCTTCATCCCTTCCAGCGAGTAGCGTTCGCTCTTTCGCTCGAAGGGATAACTGGTTTTTGCCAACTGCGCCATGAGGACGCCTCCTGAGTAATGCCGACCCATCGCGGCCACTCTATTTTAATGCTACTCAAATAACACCGCCACTCATATTCGTCCAGGCAAAGAAAAAACCCGCCGAGACTTGGAAGTCTGCGTGCGGGTTGCGGGGTTGTCGTGACGTGCTGGCCTGAACAGCTGGTTCAGAATTGTGCCTTCGAAGCTTTATCGGGCCAGTTCCCCGTGATGAGGTAAGTCCATTCGTCTGCGGAGAAACCAGTGACACCCTTGAGGCGCACTTCCCTGATCCTCTTGAGCGTCAACTGGTACTTGCTCTTCAGATCCCGCATCTTGACTTGATGCTTGCGCATCAGGCGGCGGATGTCAGAACCAGAGAGTGCATTGACGCCTTCCTGGTAAACGAGGAAATACTCCTTGTCGTGTGCCGTCAGGTCGTGCTGCCAGATTCCCAGCTCGGTGTCGCCGGTACTCCGTCGCATATCGGGGGCCGCCGGGTTGATGAAGTACGCGTGCACCATCTCACCGAACGGAAAGCCGTCTGCGTTCCTTACCCGGCAGATGTTTTGGCTGTCGAACTTGTGCGACACGACCAGAAGCATGTCGCCCTCCTTCAAGACGCTGACGTTCTTCACTTTCTCGCCGAGGACCCAACCCTTGATCCGCGGCGTGCCGAATCGCTTGATCTCGATCATCTCGTTCTCCTTGTCTTGATCTTGTTGCGCAGCGCCTTGTTCACCACCATGTTCGGAGGCAACTCCTCGCTCTCCTGTGGCGCCTTGGCGAAGAAGTTCTGCCAGCCATCGATCCAGTAGTCCTTCACGTTCTCGTTGGCGGCAGATTGCAGCTTGTCCAGCATGTCTTCAGCGTCGTCGCTTTCGAGGATCACCTGCGCTTCGTCCCGCTTGCGCTGAAGCTTGACCCTCGTGCCCAAGTCCTCCGTGAAGATGCTGTACTGCGAGGTCTCATCGACTTTGATCATCGCGGCCTCATCGCTTCTGACGGTGGTGCAGCTTGCGCGTGCGGCGCTTGCGGCTGGCGTACGACGACGAGCTCGAACGCTTCGGGGTGGGCCGCTGCTGCTCGTTGGTCAGGATGCCAGCGGTCATCAGGAGGTTCCTGACGCTGCCTGGCGTGCCGATGGCGATCTGGGAAAGCGCCAGTGCCATGTGCGCCACGATATGGTTTGTTGCTCGGAAAAGCATAGGTATCTCCTGCGCAAAGGGGGCTCCGATGGAAGCCCTGAGCCAATGCCACCTGTCATTGCCTGCACCGCACAGTAGATTTTTCGTAACCGCCGTCGTCGAAGAATCCTCAAGTTGGGCCCCAGTGAGCCGAAACCTGCTAACCCCACCCAAGCCTGCGCATGCTCAAGAAGATCCCCGTCTCGAAGCTCCGTGTAGGCATGCACCTCCACCAGCTCTGCGGCCCGTGGATCGAGCACCCCTTCTGGCGCAGCAAGTTCCTCATCTCCGACCCCGCCGACATCTCGTCCATCCGGTCCAGCGGCGTCACGGAGTGCGTCGTCGACGTCAGCAAGGGCATCGATGTCTCAACCGACGAACCTCCTTCACTGCCCAGGCCTGCGAGCACATCCCGCGCCGAAGCACCAGCGCACTCCTCGGCTCCTGCCCGCACCGCACCTGCGGCTCCCCCATCGAGCAGTTCCCTCAGCGACGAATCGACTCGTGCAGCAGCCTTGGTCACCCAGAGCAAGCAGCTGGTCACATCCGTGTACTCTCAGGTTCGCATGGGCAAGGCTCTCGACACGGCCGGGTGCACGGCCCTGATCGACGACGTCACCTCATCGATTTTTCGCAACCAGGAAGCCCTGGTGAGCCTCCTGCGCCTGAAGACGCACGACGACTACACCTACATGCACTCCGTGGCTGTGTGCGCCCTCATGGTGGCCCTGTCTAGGCAGCTCGGGCACTCAGAGGTAGCTGCCCGTGAGGCCGGCATGGCTGGTCTGCTCCACGACATCGGCAAGGCTGCCCTTCCCCTTCCCGTTCTCAACAAGCCAGGCAAGCTGACCGAATCGGAGTTTCAGATCGTCCGCGGCCACCCAGAACGTGGACATGCCATGCTCGCAGCGACCGACCGCACAGAAGCTCCATGGCTCACCGACGGCGTGCTGGACGTTTGCCTTCACCACCACGAGAAGATCGACGGCACCGGCTATCCACACAGGCTCGCCGGCGAACAGATCGGCCTGCTCGCTCGCATGGGCTCCATCTGCGATGTGTACGACGCCATCACGTCCAATCGCCCCTACAAGGCCGCATGGGACCCTTCCGACAGCATCGGCAAGATGGCCTCGTGGCGCAAGGGCCACTTCGACGAGTCGATCTTCCAGGCATTCGTGCGCAGCGTCGGGATCTACCCCGTCGGATCGCTGGTCCGCATGGAATCCGGCAAGCTGGCTGTCGTCGTCGAGACCAACCCGGGTGCAGCCACCAGCCCCAAGGTCAAGACCTTCTACTCGACCCGCAGCAACATGCCCCTGCCCCCCCATCTTCTTGACCTCTCCAAACCAGGCTGTGTCGACCGCATCGTCGGCCGAGAATCCAACAGCGTCTGGAAGTTTCGCCATCTCGATACCCTCTGGGCATCGCCCGAGGCGCTTGCAAAGATTCAACGTTCCTGACCTTCTATACCTTTCGCCGCTGCTCCGTCCGAACGAAAAAAAGCTCCGATGCACGAGGTGCATTCGGAGCTTGGGGTGGTTCAGAGATCGGTCAGCCTTGCGACGCCGACTCCAGGTTCAGCACTGCAACAGCGTTCAGTGCGGCCTCGCTTTCGGTCTCGAAACTGATTTCGGAGCCGTTGCCGCGGTCGTCGTTCCAGTCCCACCTGCCGAGCGTCTCCTCGTCTGGCGACTGGAAGACCCTCACTTCGAGCTTCTCGCACAGCAGCTTCGCCCAGGTCGACTGCTTGTTCACCTTTAGCCAGGCCATCGCTTCCTCTGAGTTGACCTCGCACTCGAAGCCGCACTCCTTCTTCGCCTTGTGCACCAGGTCGAGGTAGCTGAAGATGCTCTTGGCGTCATCGTTGCGATCCGCCATAAACTGTGTGACTTCGTCAGCCGGGTAGTCGTGCTCCCAACCGCAGTTGGCCAGGCGCATCACATCCTCGTGGCTGGCCTGCTGAAACCAGGCGGTGCAGTCGAAGGCGACTTCGATCACCCTGTCGTCCGTATGCGCCGCTGCCGAAACACGCAGGTCCATCGAACCATCAGCACCTGCTTCTGCCAGGAAAGCCGCCTCACCTTCATCGTCCAGATCCTCCGACGATTCGGGCTCGATCTCTGCATCGCACGCAGGGCAGTGGTCGTTGCACATGCACGACCAGGTGCTGTCCCAACGCACGCCGGGCTGCTTGGGGCAGTCCTTGTGCACGTAGAAGTTGCGGAAGCGATGCGGCTCCTCTTCGTCGTCCGAACCCAAGCCACTTCCCGCTTCGCCCAACCGTGCTGACGCAACGGCCGGCAGCGCTGGCATCCTGTCGCTCATGTCCTTCGACTTGACCAGCAGCCAGATCTCTTCGGCGCCATCGTCTCCGCGGTCCCTGCAGTCCACCTCCAGACCTTCGCTCGCCACCATGAAGTGCTCCGACACCACAGCTTCAGCGAACGAGCTGCTGGCTGCGTATCGCGGCGCACCGTAGCGGTCTCCTCGCGGGTAATCCGCATGGAACTCCGTGCACACAGCCTGGCTCGTCAGTTCCCGCATGACTTCTTGCGGGATCTCGACGCCATCGACTTCACGCGGACCGGAAACGAGCATGTACGGAAGCTCTTCGTCGGCGGGCACAAAGATCCAGTACGCACAGGTCAGTCTTGCGTCCTTGCCTGAAGCCAGTTCCACATCCTCCAGCACGTCGAAGCGGACGTCGCCGAACTGCTGCAGCTGCTTGCGGAGATGCTCGCAACTCAACCCTTCGGTTGGCTGGCTGATCTCCATCTGAACAACGATCTTTCGCATGAATCCATCCTTCAATGCAGGCGGTCTCGACGAGACCTCATACCTTGCAGGAGGACATGCCCTGTGTTGGCACACAAGGACCTTGCGAACGATGCCCTATGGCCTGACCCTGATGTCGACAAACCAGCTGCCGCACCGCGAGGCGACACACTGCGATCCCAACTCCAGAACGTTCTGCTTTGTCGCGCATGACATCGCACGGTGGTCACCGGCGACCGAGACTGCCTTCCTCGCTGCTTCTGCTGCATGCACCTTGTTCGCCGCGGTGTAGCTACAGCCCGCCGGAACGATCACGCATTCGCTGCTCTCGCGGCAAGCTTGCCAGTCTGCAGGCAGTGCAAGCCGTTCGTCGTCTGAACGCCGCAGCCTCCCCTCGCCACTCACCACCGCGCCTGGCGCATTGTTCTGCAGAAGGACCGAGGGGCTAGTGGTGTAGCTGCCAGCGTAGATCCACCGCTGGCCGACCTGGAAAGCGATCGCGCATGTGGAAGGCTCGGCTGCATCGACCGTCGTCTTGCCTTGCACGCTCCCTGCGAACACATGCCCGACCTCGAAAGTCACTTTTCGGCCCTCGACCGCCGTCACCGTTCCGACAAACGCCAGCCGCTCTGCACCGAGCCGCTCGACGTACGAGCGGTTGTCGATCGCCGGTGAACAGGCAAACGCGTGAACGCTGGCAGCCGATGCGGCTGCCAGCGCGATGGCCTTCCTGAACTTCATCCAAGCCGTCTTCACCGGCGCCGCTTGGTCAGGGCGTCGGCGTGCAGTTGGTCGCGTCGCGCACCGGCCACAGCCACACATACACGCCTGAACGCGACGTGCGGGTGGTGTTGCCCGAGACGCGCCAGATGCTCACCTGTGTCCCGAGCGTCTCGGTCGACCAGTAGGCGTAGTTCATCGTGCCCGCGTCGATGTACGGCTGGATCTGCTTGTACGACTCCGCCTCGCTCAGCGACGGAATCCGCCAGCCGTTCACCCCGCCGATCGTCAGCTGCGCGGCCAGCGTTGCCGCTACCGGCTCGTAGTGTCCCGACGGCACCAAGACCCAGCGTTCGTACCAGGTCCTGTAGTTGTTCCGCACCATGTCCGTCGACGCGAAGATGACGCAGGTGCGCGGGTCCAGGTAGCCGTAGATCTCGTTGTAGACGTTGCCGTTCACGACCTTCTGGTAGGTCTGCGGCACCGCCTGCGCTGTCGCGGCCATCGGCGCTGCCATGGCGAGCACCGCACACGCGGCCAGCAGCTGCATCTTCTTCAACATCTCTTCTCCTTCCATTGGCGACATGCCTTACTCGAAGCGCCTTCAGTGTATAGCTGGCTACTCTGCCAAGAAGAGACTCCACAAAGCCTCGGCCAAGAAAAAAGCTCCAGTCGCACGAGGCGGCATGGAGCTTAGGGGGGGGTCAACTATCTCAAGACGCCATATCTTCCATGGCATCCAATGATTCGTCCAGCACAGACAGGAAGTCTGTTTGCGAGCCGTCAGTCGTTGCCTTGTGAGCCCACGCCTTTCGACCGAGTTCGTCCATATCCGCGTACCTGACTGAACGCCGCATCAAGTCTTCGATGGAGTAGTCCACCGTCAACCCGTGCTTGTCCTTCCAAGCCGTTCTGCGTGCCACCTCGTCGTGAAACGAGATCTGCGAGTGGTCGAGATTGAAAACACCGTATGACACATACCACATGTACCCAGCCGTGATTCCCCCAGGTGTGTGCTGCCACTTGTCGTGCATCTCGATCAGACGATCCATTTCGAAGTCCAAGATCAACAGCGCCGATTCTTCATCCACCGAGAATCCTTTTCCCGTCTCAAGGTCCCAAACCATGTGTCCGTCGCTGAGTTCCCTCAGTTCCGGGACGCACGATCCCATCTCAGTCAGCGCTTCGATATAACTAGACCGCAGGCCTTGGACAGGGCCCCCAAATGCAGCATCCCAGTCTTCTCCGACGTAAAGAAACCGAGTTTCTGGCATCGGCGTCTGCGGCACTGGATCGACTTCTGGTACTTCATATCGAACACCGCTTTCCACATCGCGCAGATCAGCCCACACCTCGAACGGCCTTGAAACACCATTCAGATTGGCGATTGCATCCAATGTGAGCAGCATTTCCAGTGGCAGCAGCTGAAACATCGGCTTTTGGCCGACGGCTGCAGCCCTGTTCCGCTCGTCGTAGTCGATCTGGATCATGCATCTACGCAACGTCCGCAGAAAGTCCGGGTGGTAGGTGTCGGGCTCGATCGCTATCCAACCGGCCTTGATGGTTCTACCGACGTAGTGCCTGCGGTTCCAGTCAAAACGCGTATTTCGGATCAGCTGGTTGAGCTTGAGCAGTGGCTTAGCGTAGGCGTACTTTGGGTCGAAGTCCACCATGTTCTGCAGTGACTTGTCATTTCCGACGGCCTGACATCCATGACACCCGAATCGGCTGCCACATCCGCCCTTCCTCTTCTTGTCGCCACCCTCGAAAATGGCATCGGAAACCACGGCGCAGCTTGTTCCCCCACCGTCTGCGTAAATTCTCATGACCTCCTTGAAGTCACTAAAGCCTTCCCAGAGCCCAGCCGAAACATAGCCGATAGCTTCCCAGACATCCTCGGTCGTCCAAAGCGCTATTGGGCTCAGGACAAGGTCGCCGTCCCTGTTCCGCTTCGGAGTGTCAGGGTTCTCACCTCGGGCCTTCATCTTCAGCTCACGTCGTTGAGACTCATCAAACCTGGTGCCGATCAAGGTCACCGGCTCGCTCATCCCTATTGCGATCAACTCTTTGTAGATCCGCTTTCGTGCTGCGCGTTGAGGTGCGATCTTCAAGTCGTAGCTGCAATCCGAACCGGCCCCAGGAAACGTCGGGAGCCCTCTGCCAACCAGCACTTTGATTTGCTGGCTCATCAGCAGCGAAGGCTGAACCACCTCGATGCGCAGGTCGAAGCCAGCTGCCTTGGCAAACCTTCGCATTTTCAGGTGTTCAGCCTGATAGTGCTTGACGATTTCCGGATTCTCGATCAGGGTGTCGCTCGTTGTGACGACGACAACGGGCTTTATGCCGAGCGAGACGCAGTGTTTAGCCTCAATCAGCACCAAATTCGCCAAGATACTACTATCTTTCCCGCTTGAGTATGCGACCAAAATAGGATGGTTATTTTCGATCAAACTCCTGATAGCGAATCTTGCCCGCTCTACCATATCCTCCAGGCTCGGGCCTGTCAATTCTTCTGCAGAGAACATCTGGATCGTTCTCGTATCGATGTCTGTATTCACAATGGCTCCTAGAAGCCCTCCCCCGGTTGGCGTATGCCTTCCGTGAAGAAGGCTGTGGTTGTTGGGGAATTCCGTGAACAGGTCGTTCCAGCGGAACTTCACGTGCCAGTAGCTATGCCCGGCCCCAGGCATGAAAAAAGCTCCAAGGCAACGAAGTTGCGCGAGGAGCTTTTAGGAGGGTCAGGATCAGCATTGCTGAAACGTGCTTCCGGACCGTGAGGAGCGGAAGTTCATCGAACTGGTCGAAGAAGCGGACAACATGCAAGGTGCATGTCATCCGCTAGTCGATTTCGAACGGCGATCAGTGCTTCGCGGCAGGCTTGAAGGTCAACGGGAAGTGCATCGATTCGATGTCACGGTTCCAGTTGTTCTCGGCCATGTCGTGTTCCCAACGGGCTTCGGCGAGGTGCAGGCGCACTTTCTTGATGCTGTAGGCATCGGCGATCATGCTGTCCAGGTCGCTGTAACCGTAGGTCGTGGCTTCCAGGATGGCATCGGCGACTTCGGCTCCGAAGAGGGCCGTGATGTCGATCACTTCGGTTTCGCTGCGGACGGTTGCGGTGGCAAGGGTCACGCCGAGTTCGGTGCTGAACATGAGAGGTTCTCCAGAGACAAAGCTTCGGCGGGATGCCGAAAAAAACCTTGTGCTCTGCGATGCCGCGAGCCGGTCAATAAGACTCGCGGCCTGGTCACCTCTCCATCTGGTCGCACGTCGCGCAGCGAGCCATGCCGCAGCTGAACTCAGTTCGGCGCCCGTCGATCCAGTCCACCCTGAGATCGCCTTCGACACCTCTGTACGGCAACTCACTCACCACCATGTAGAAGCGACCCAGCTGGGGCTCCATCGGAACCACCTTTCCGAACCGATGGCTGTTCGGCTTCGCGTAGCTACTTCTGCCGTCGAAGTAGTACGGCGGCAGCTCCCTGGTGGCAAGGACTGCAGCTGGCCCGGCGGTGAAGATCGTGTTCTTTCCTGCCACTCGGTTCAGCACGTACCGAAGCGCAGCCAAATCCACCCCCCGTGCCGCTTTCGGGTCAAGCCTCGCTTGCTGCACGGCTCAACTCCTTCGCGTTGGCAGGCCAGAACTTGCTCGACGATTCCGAGCGGTCGTCCAGTTCTGCGTCCACTGCGTCCGTAATCGCCTGGTCACTCAGGCCGTTCTCCACCTCCATCTCGAACTGATAGCAGCAGTACGTCTCGTTGTTCCTCGACGTATCGACCAGCGCCGACTTGACGTCTTCGGCGAATGCGCGGGCGGCCTGGCTTTCCTCTCGGTACCAGTCGAAACCTGCGCTGCTGCCTGGCCTGTACCAAGCGTGCACATGAACGATCATCATTTTTCTCCTGCAAAGGTGGCACCGACGGTGCCTGGAGCCTTGCCGCCTGATAGGCCACACTCAAGCCAACAAACCCGACCAGCCGCCGTCCGCAATCTCGCTTCAGCCGTACAGTCTGGTTTTCAGTTCCCCTCGCGGTGCGCTCGCATCACGCGACCTGCCCGTCAGCAATCTGCTCGCACATGAAGCTCCACTCCTGCCTCTTCGCGATCCTCGCAGCGTCCGGTCTTGCGCACGCCGAGACTATCGAAGTGCTCTCCCAGAAGCTCAACATCCAGAACCCCGCCGGCTACTGCAGCCTCGGCAAGTCACCTCGCGAGCGCGAACTCATGGCGCTCAACGAACGCGCCGTCGGCCAGGGCGCACGCGTCGTGCACGTAGCCATCCGCTGCACCGAGCTCGCTGAGTTCAAGAAGGGCACCCGTGACCAGTTCGACCACTGGGCCCAGATTCAGCTGCTTGGCCCCAAGGGCGAGTTCAAGCGCATAGACGTCTCCCGAGAAGCCTTCCTCTCCGCCGTGTCGAAGAACGCGCCCCGTACCGACATGGCAGCCATTCAGGAGCGCATCAACGCATCGTTCAAGGATCTCGATCTCAGCATCACCGGCACGCATGCCCACCCTGTCGGCCGCGACGGCAACGCCGTCTACATGTCCATGCGCATGAACCTCATGGTCGGCGACACCACCAAGCCGATCAGTGCCCTTGGCGCTGTCACCCTCATCAACTCCCTCCCCATATCCGCGCTCGTCTACGAAAGCTCATCCTCCTTCAGCCGCACCCGACTGCAATCGACACTGCAGGAGCTGCTCAACGGCCTGCTCACCTCCAACTGAGCACCGCGATGCCCCACTCCCCAGCTGCTTCCCCTAGCCGTTTCATCGCTCTGCTTCTGGTAGGGCTCCTCTTCTTCACCTTCCATCTCACCGCGTGGTCGCAGACACCTGGCCACACGAAGCTGAACGTCAAGAACCGGGTTCAGCTGGAGATCCCCGACGACTGGACGATCAACGACGCCGAACACAGGGAACGCGTGCGTGACTACGCTGCCAAGGTCACAGGCACCTCCATCAGCCACTCTGCATCTCTTTCCGCCCAGTCCTACCCGCAGCCATCACGTGTATTCGTGCGCGTGTCCTTCATCCCATTGGAGCCTCCCATCACACAGGCTGATGTCCGCCGTGAGGTGCAGGCAGACCGGCAGCAGGTCATCAGAGACCTGGCTGACACATGGCGTGAGGAGTCACCCATCATGTGGCGCGGGCTCGCCAAGAACGGCGTCAAGGAAGTCGGCCAGCCGTCCTTTGCCATCGAGCCACTCGGCGGACAAACAGCCATGGTGATCCGCTACGCCCGCAAATCCACGGTGAACCCCGCGGAGACCATGAAAGTCGCCCAGTACCACGTCGTACTTGGTGCCGAGAAGGCACTCATCACCCTCTCCTACATCGACGGCGACCGAACTGCCATGGTCGCCCACGACCGCCTCAAGTCCACCCTGTCCATCCGCTGAACGCCCAAGAAAAAAAGCTCCAGTCGCACGAGGCGGCATGGAGCTTGGTGGGGAAACGATGCATCCGGCTGGACGCATCTTGGCGTGGTTCAGACCTCTTCGAGCACGGGTTCCGGGTACGCCAGATCCTCAGGCAGATCCGGCATGTAGTTCAAGGACAGCTCCGCCAACAGACCACCGATGCACGTGAGCACATCGTTGATCGACAGCGTCTCCACCCGAGTGACGTCGACATCTTCATCCGGATGCCAACGACCACCGTTCACGACCTGCATCGTGTACACGCGAAACCCCTGTTTCGGTACCTTGCCGCTGACGGTGCTGACCATCACGTCGTAGCCCACATCGATCCCGATGCCGGCGTCCTTCAGGTACATGCCCCATTCCGTGTCGCTCTGCTGGTCGAGCTGTACGTTGGCCATCAGCGAACCATGGCCCAGCTTCTCCAGGAACGGCGTCAGCATGAACACCAGTCGGCGCATGTCCTTCGATGCCGAGGACAAACCAGGCACTTCGTGTCGTGCGGCAGGGGCAGCAACCTGTGCCGCACTGAACTTCGGCGGATGCCGCTTCAGCACTGCACCCTTGCCCATCTCTTCCAGCTGCGTCGTCGTCAGGCCGCGGCACACGTTGATGCACGCAACCGTGTGCCGAGCCCAGCCCATCTGCGTCGCGGCCAGATCGTCGTCTCCGACGCTTCCGGTGGGAAGGTCGAACTTCGCCACCAGACCGCTTCCGTCAGCGTAGGAAGAAGCGCTGCTGTGGATGTGCAACGGCCAGTCGCTGGTCTCCAGTTCCAGCGTCGCGTCGCCTGGCACCGAGAACAGCTCGCCGCCGTGCTGGGGGAGCGCCGGTTCGTCGCGGAGTTCGAACTGCTCGGGGTCCCGCAGCTCGGCTTCTGTCTTCACGGCGCCCAAGTCCCCGAAACTCACGATCCAGACCGGCTCCCCCTCGACCTTCCCATCCCGCAGAAAGCCCCAGGTGTTCGCCGGCACCGTCTGCTCGTAACCCACGAACGAACGTGCCCCCATTGCCGCCAGAGTCCGCACCATGAGGCCCCGGGCAATCTTGATTTCAGACATTCAGATCTCCAACGCGAGGTTGTTCCCGACGGGAACAGATCACCTTGCCCTGCGTGATGCCTTGCCGCGACCAAGAGCCTCGCAGCCGGCCGTGCCTTCAGGCACCTGCTCCGCCCCACCCCTCCAGGAACGCCGGAGGCTGCTCCCACGACCTCGGGTCGTCCACGTTCGAGGCAGCGAACTCGATCGCCATGCAGTACCCGCTGCGGTCGTCCACCCGCGGCACTCCGTAGGCCACTTCTAGCCCCCTCAGCCCCTCCGGCAGAGCACTGGTGCCGACCCACGCCCAGAAGTCCTCCGCGGCCGCCCTGGCGATCTCAGAGCCATCGACCCGCGTGACGATGACCGCGTTTTCGCTCTTCGAGAAGCTGATCGCTCCCGCGTCGTCACCCAGTTCCTTCACCTGGCCTTCGAACCAGGCGTAGACGTCCGCGAGGTCGATCTCGACAAGGCCGCTCATCTTCACGATTGCCATCTTTCCGTCCCTTCCTGAATCACGCCGCCAAACGCAGCTGTTCCCCGACTGCGGCCTTTCGCTTGCGGAGTTCCTTTCGCCACCGGTGCTTGCGCTCTGTCGGCGACTTGTCCTCTCGCGGCCGGCTGATGCACGACCAGGAACCACCTCCTGCCTCGCCGTCCCATTCCCAGCCTGACGCCTTCAGCGAAGCCCCGCTCTCCGAGCTCATCGTGTACGTGATCAGCGTCTCGAAGCCCCGCCTCTTTGCTTCTTTCGCCGCGTGTGCGTAGAGCATGCTGCAGCCGTTCCAGACCAGCGCCTCGGGCACGTCTCGCCGCAAGCACAGTCGGTTCACTTCGACGACCTTCTTGTGGTCGAACGCCCTGGCGACCGGCCGGCCCACCATGATGACGCCGATGAGCTCTCTGCCATTGAGCAGCCCAGCGCCGAATCGCCAGCCGACCGGCGCCGGGCAGTGGGCGTGATGCGCGTTGACGAACGACTTGGCCACCGCCTGCTTGACCTCGCACACGACCGGATTCCAGTCCAGGATCAAGTGGCACAGCCCGTCATCGGCAACACGCCTGATCTTGCCGCCGCAGACTGCCTCGATCTCGATGGCCCGCATCAGATCCGCGCTCTCTCTGCCGCCGGCGTTCATCACACCGCATGCCCAGTCGTGCATCCCCTCGCAGCACGTCGAGATCTGGAAGTCCCGGGCACCCCAGACCTCGAACAACTCCAGTTCTGCCTGGCCGCCACAGAACGGGCACTCCCCCTCTTCTACCCCTAGCACCCGCGCCAGATACGCTTCGACCGCTTCCACGACGACCCCTCCGGAATACACACGGAGTATAGTCATACTCAAACAAGCGGTAAAGCGTGATTCGCTATTTTTCTTATCCCACCAAACCGACTCAGCTCGCGTCGACTAATGCCTCAGCCGTCACCGTACATTGTTCGCGGAGGGCCCCTGGTCTTCATCGACCTCGACCTGCACTGCAGCCGCCTCTCGGTCCCGTCGCCAGCGGTACACCCGCAACGACAGCCCCCGAACGCCGCACGACATGCACACCAGCGCCACCAGCCATGCCCCGATCGCCCAGGCTCCTCCGCGAGATGCCCAGGCATCTACCCACGGCGTCCCTTCTTTGGGAACGAACAGATAGCCGAAGGTCACCGCGCCGATCAAGAAGCCTGCCCACACGAACGTAAACGGCCGCCGAACTAGGTTCTCTTCCCAGCGAGCTGCCAGCCCTGCCTTCACAACGCCTCGTGCCATCGCAACGCCTCAGTGTGAAGAGTTCGAGTCCCCGTCCTCTCGGACGCTGGCCCTGTGGTCTCTTCCGCCGCCGAACTCCAGATCCCAGGGCCACCGTCCGGCCTCATCCTGCAGGCACATCTGGACGAACTGCGGGCTCTCACCCACCATGCACGCCGTTGGCGCCTTCCGTGCCCCTACCGATGGCTGCAGCCACATCAGAAAGATCTCGATCTGGAGCTCTGGGATCGATACCGGCAACTTCCCGACGTCCGCAGATCCCAAGTCGTTGGCCACCATCCAGGCTGCCACGTTGCCGACAAGTTCGACTGCCTTGGGCAAGGCCACTCCCTCCAGGATCACTTCCGGCATCCCACGCTTGCTCAGCCCCACGGTGTGCACCAGGCAAACGGGCGACCGGCACGCTTCGCTGCCATCGTGACAGACCACCGCGAAACCTTCTGCCGCCATCTGCTGCTCGAACCACGGCCACTCTTTGCAGTTCACCAGAGTCTCGCCTGCCATCCTTCGTCCCCAACCTTCCCGTCTTGCACCGACACCTCGACACCGCCAGCCTTGGCCACCAAGTTCGCCAACAGATCCGCATGACACTTCCGCGGAGCACACCAGCACCTCAGCGCCAGCCGTTCCCCACGCGCAACTCTTGCACCCAGCACCTCGATCTCGCACGACATCTGCCCCCTGGCCATCAAGTCCGCCGCCAAGTCGGCCGCGTACGCATCGATCACCCTTGCCCGCTCAAGCGCATCGTTGTGGTTGTGAAGGACATGCCGGTTGCCAAGCACCGGATGTGATCGGTCGACGTCGACCACGACCTCACCAATGACTGCCATAACGCAACCCTTGCGTTGGCTCACCACACGCACCGAGCCCTCAGTCACGTCGAAAGACTCCCCGAGTTCGACACCCTCATCTTGAACAGCATGTGCATCGTTCGCGCTGCCTGGATGCCGAACGCCTTCACGAATGCATCCTCGCTTCGAGCCTTCTCCCCCGCCCACCGCAACGGCGCCGCGTCCACCCGCCTGATCAACGCCTGCTGTGACCACTTGATGAACACCACGTCCCACTTCCCATCACCGCTGCGTATGACGACGTTCGCTCCCATGACTGGAAACAGCCCTCGCCATGCCGACGCGAGCAAGGGCAGCAAGTCCTGAAGACAGATCAAGACCGGCATTGATCCGCCTCCTCGGCCTTCGTCGTAGATCACCATCAGCGGCGGCACCCCTTCGTAGGCTCCGATTCCCGCGCAGATGTACCCGTTCGCGCCCATCTCTACAGACAGGCGCCCCATCTCCACGTGCACGACCTTCAGGCGCTGAGCAACGCATCCCTCGAACGAGAGAGCCCTCAAGCGCCTCTCCTTTCCGACGGCGTCAGCCCACGACCGCGCGATGGGACGACCACCAACGCGACCTCCTCGCCTACGCGGCCAGACAGATCACGCACCTGCTGCTCTTGGAGACCGCTCACCTTCACCAGGCTGCCGTCTCTCGTCCTCACCTGCGCAACCAAATCCCGAACTGCGGAGCCCGCGACCACGCAGCCGTCAAGACCCACCGAGTCGACTCGGCCAGCGCCGAACACATCCCTGTCCTGGATCGCCGCCACCCTGCCCGTGAAGATGCAACCCAGCTTCTCCCCGAGATAGGCAATCTCGTACTGCTCCATCGGGAGTTCCTGGCCGCCGTGGACGTTGCATTCGGTGAAGTCGATACCGGCTTCGTGCGCCGCTCTGCAGCTGTTCATGTAGGCCGTCATCACACCCGCGAACTCGATGAACGGGTGGTTGCCGATCTGCACCGCCTCACCATAGAACCTGCGGATGGCCTCGCCCATTCGCCGCAACGCCTGCACCCGCTCCGCCTCGTCCATCATTCCCCGCGATCCCCCCTGTTGCCACCAGGCGTGGTCGCTCCTTCGCCCGGGACTTCAGCCGCCAGCCGCCATCACACCTTTACGCCTCACCTGGATATCTTCTCGCGTTTTCACCAATAACTTACAGGTCCATAGCTTGCAGGCACACCAGAATCTGATCCCGGATGCGCCCGCCACATTCGTTCCACCGGAACGGACTCAAGCCTGAGACTTTCTCCCGCCCGAGGTGACGTGGATCGCTCGCACGATCCTCGTTTAGAACCTCAGCAGGTTTCGCTTCAGACGAACACCGTGGTGCTCAAGCATCTTGCTTCGAAACACCTCCCACTCCTCCTCACCAGCTGGCCCATGCGTACATCCGACGCATTGCCTCCCACTGGACATCTGCTCTACCGCTGTGCTGTGCACGTCCATCCCGAACTGTTTGCTGAAGCGGCCAATCGCTCCCCCGTCAGGGCCGTTCACCCAGACCGTCTTCCCGTCTTGCGCAACACGCACCTCAACCTGCAGCTCTCCAGCCATACCCGCCACCATATCGCTTCCCTCGCTAACCATCGATCAGCACCCCCTCGGGTAGAACCCACCAGTCGCTCTCCCGTCGGCAGATCTCGTCGGCACCAAGACCTTCTTCGGGATGACGCTGCCGTACTTTGCACTTACCTCATCCACCAGGAAACCCTCATAGGCCAGCCTGCCGTTTCCCATCGTCACAACGCGTGCCACCTCGTATGGGCTCTTGAAACAGCTGAACTCCTTTGCCGCTTTCGCCAGCGTCCTACTCATCGCATCGTTCACCCTTTCACACGTGCCGTCCGCCAAGCACATCTCTTCGACCCGTTCGATCACTTTGGCCAGATCCCTCTCCAGGCTCATGAACACCCGCCCGTTGTCTGCCTCTATCCAGAAGGTCACCGATCCCGCCTTCCCAGAGACCCAAAGCTTCCCGTTCACCCTGACCTCGCTGTGAACCGCCAGCGAGTAGATCTCGTACCCTGTCTGGAACAGCCCCACCTCCGCGCCCCTCATCTCTCCCATCACCAGCACCAGCTCCGGTAAGTCGACGCAGGCCTCCTTTTTTTCAGGACCCACCTTGCGCAACAGGTAGCCTTTGAGGCTCCCTCCTGGCTTATCAAAGACATCGACTCGACCCGATGCTTTCGAGCTGCACGCCTCGTCCAGCAACGTCGGCAGCGTCAGCCCTCCTATCGCCTCCTGCTCCCGCTGTGATGCGAACCCTGAGTGCATGCTCGACACCAGCGCCACCAGCGCCACCAGTCGAATCAGCCTCGCCACGTTTACCCCCATCCCATTGACTCGTCTCATCTTCATCGCCATGAAAAAAGCCTCCAGAACGTGAGTTCTTGGAGGCTTGTTGGGTGGTCATGAAACTCGTTTCTCGTCGAGGCTAGCCTCTACGATCGCCGCTTCCTCGCCAGAGTGATACCAGGTCGAGTAGCGCACCAGACCGCCCTTCGACAAGTCCAGCCTCGCTTCCTTCGCAACTGCGCACAAGCCAGCACACACCTTCGACTCGTCGTCGTGGCATGCCCAGTTGTGGCCCGTTCTTCGCTTGAGCTCCACGATCTCCTGCCCTGTTGGCAAGCAACCATAGTTCTCAGCTTGGGCGGCTTCTTCGACGAAGGGCGCATTGAACGGGCAGCACAAGCATGAGCCCTTGTGTCCGCCAGCTGCATGCCCTTCTGACATCTTCCGTTCCATCTTCTTCGACCTCAGCCGTTGACGAAGACCTCGCACTGTCGTGCGACGTCCCGCATCAATCCGCTTCTGAAGTCCGTGTCGGCCATGTCCATCATGTCGTTCAGCACCATGTCCGCCCTGATGATCAGCGCCAAGCAGTCCGCGCCGCAGTTCGAGTGAGCCTGCATCTGCCTCACGCTGTTGTCCAAGCTGTCCCACCACTCCGAGTCTCCGACCATGTCGTCGATGGTCGCAGTCTCGTCACCGAACCGAAGTACCTTGTTCAGCTCCTCATAGTGAGTGCCATCGCTCTGTGCCTGGGCAGCCAACTCCTCAAAGGCGTCGAGCAGCTCGCCTTCCTTGCTTCGCTGTCCCCAGATGATGCGAATGGCTCGACCGACGCCCGAGTTGTCTCCCGCGCGTTCTAGAACCGAGGCCAGGACGTTGTTCAGAGTGATCATGCCTTGTACCCCTGAACCTGCTGAAGAGTGGCGCCCACGTACTCGTTTGCCTTCAAGGTCGCGCCCTTCTTGTCGTACAGAAAAAGCAAGCGCGGCACCTTGTCAGCGAGCTTGACGCAAACCTGAACGTTTCCGTCGGCGTCACCGGTCTCCACCAGATCCGCCTCCTCCACCAGATCACGCGGCGTGTCTTGCATTGCCAGCATCGCCTCGCGGACGGTGTGGTACGCCGTCACATCCACGTTGCTGACCTTTTCCGCACGGCCCAAAGCGAGTTCGACCCAAAGGGCGATCGCGCTCAGGTCCATCGGACTCTCGTCGTCCTCGTCGTACTCGACGTGGACCACAAACGACTTCTTCATCTCGTTTTCCTTGCGCAGGGCGCTGCCGAGGGGCAACTGAAACCGTGCTTGTGGCAATGCCTGACCCGCGCCAATAGGTCACCACTGCTGTTGCTAAAGCAGATCTTGCCTGGCTCGCGCCTCGGGGAACCACGCCCTGATGTCGGCCACCACCTGATGACCGCCCAGCACTTTCGCGTCGTGCGCACGTCTGGCCAACGTGTTCAGGTACAGCACCTCAGCACCCGTACGCCCCCCGTCCGAACCCGACAACCTGCACGGCCCCTCGTCATCCGAAACGCTGTAATGCAGCCTGCATACCAACGGCCTCACCTCGTACACACTGCATCGTTCGTCATCCCCTAGAAACGGGCATGGGCGACCAGCCATGTCGTCGTCGACCCGGCGCCGCCGCTCTGACACCCCCTTCTCCTCCGATTCCTTCAGGTGCTCTAGCAGCGTCTGCGCACCTTCCGGCCGCGCCTGCCGCTTTCGACCAGTGAAGTCTGCAATCGCATCTGCCTCCGCCTGGCTCACCGAGACACTGATGTAGCAGCAGTGCGAGCATCCGACTTTGCAGGCGCATGCCCCTGTGGCTTCCACTGCCCTCACAACGACATCTGCCGCTCTCTGGAGCCAAACCAGTTTCTTGCTCGAACCGCGGGCAGCCTGCGCCACAGCCCGTAGCCGCGCCTCCGAGGCACCGTCAATGGCCTCGCTCACCCGATCAGCACGGTCATGCGCTCGTGCCAGCGCCTCTTCGCTCCACACATCGGCCATCAGTAACCCCGAAAATTATTGGTCTGCGTCTTGATAATCGGCTTTCTAGAAAGAAGCCACTTCCATGAAATACAGCCTGTCCCGCATCAATCCCGTCAAGTGCGCCTTCGTGATGGCCGTCTTGTCGCTGCTCGTCGCTGCGCCCATGTCCATCGCCACCTATCTGGGTAACCTGAGCGAGAGCAACGCCGGTATGCCACCCGAGTTCAACTCGGCTGCCTTTGCGATCGCCGCGCCCCTTCTCTACGCGCTCTTCACCTTCTTTTTCACCTGCCTCACCGCCTGGCTGTACAACGTCGTCGCCGGGCGCTTCGGCGGCATCGAGATCGTCCTCGACGGGCCTGTGGCCTGAACCCTCCTAGGCCGTGTGACCGACTTCCAACGGCTCGCTGTTGTTCAGGTCGGTCCAGCACCAGTACCCCCCCGCAGCCTCCCAGTAGACCTCCGGGTTCACTGGCCTTCCTTCGCGACCCTCCCAGTCGACAAACCCCTTGCTCGTGCGGTGAACCTTCACCACCTGCGCGCGCACCGACGCCTTGCCTGCTCGCGGGTGACTCGACCTTGACGAGAACACCAGCGAACCCCGCTTGATCCGTAGCTCTCTTCCTTTCGGCACCTGATGCGTCCCGAATGGACCGATGCGCTCGACCGAATCGAGCCCGTGTAGCCGCATCCACGCGGCGCACGCCCTCGCGTCCTCCGCCAACCGTCTCGCCGCCGTCCGTTCTGGGCACACGGTTCCTGCCGGCCAGTCCTTCGATAGCAGTTCCTGCCTCTCTGTGGCCCGCTGGCTCACGCCATCGAGCTTCTCCGGCGTCCACTGCCCTTCGACATCAAGCATCACTTCGGCAGCCCCCCGATCACCTTCCCACCCACCGCCTCGACCGCAGCTCGGATCGCGTCCACCGCCCCTGCGCTTGCCTGCACAACCAGCGAGACCGTGTTCCGCTTGGCCATCCACCACTCGATGCAGTCCACCAGGTCATCAGGCGCACCTGCGACCGGGTCCACCAGGTAACCGCACTCCACCCGCACGACCGCCTCGTCAGCCACGTCCGAGGCGTCATCCTCGGTCTTGACCCCGTCGACGAAGAAGAGCGTGTCGTCCCAGTGCGTTCCTTCTGCCCAGACCTCCTTGCTCTCGCAGAAGTCCTTCCAGTCCCGGCCAGACAGCTCGATTCCTTGCATGTATTCACCTTCACCCTTCTATGTCCAGAATGGTAAGACCAAAAATAGAAAATGGCAATAAAAAAGCCCCTGAACACTAGGTTCGGAGGCTTTGGGGAGAGTCAGATACTGTTGCCGAGTAGGCTTCAGCTCGGGTACGCGTGGTTGCGCACTGGCCCCGTGTCGTTGTCGGTGATGTCGCGGTGGCCAAAGGGCATCGGGTCGTCGTCTCCGTCCAGGATGCCGCAGGCGTCCTGTGCTGCAACCTCTTCCTCGATCCCGTCAATGAAGCGCTCTTTCGGGCCGTCTTCGTTGACCATCTCGATGAAGCTGTCGATGGACTGGCCTCGGGTCTGGATTTCGTAGTCCATGTTCTTCGGCTGGTCGTTGAACCAGAACGAGCCACACGTCACCACGAGTTCCGGGCACTGCAGGCGCAGCGCGTTCTCGTCACAGCCGCCCCAGAGATCGGGCCCGGCGGTAACTCGCACTTCCGTGAGCCCCTGTTCTTCGCACAGCGCTTTCAGGCGCCTCAGTTGAGCGATGAACCGGTCGTTCACCGTGAACTTGGCGAACGACGGACCCTCACCGAACTCCGCCGTTGTGCTCGCGCCGACGAAGACCGTGATCTCCCAGGGCGGCACCGACACGGGTTCTTCGAACTCCAACTTGCGGGTCGGCTCCAGTTGAACGGCAACGTTCGACAGGTCGATCGATTGCCCATCCTCGAACCACAGCACGCCGTTGTTGACGCTGAGCGGCCCTTCCGTACCTTGCAACTTCTCGATCAATTCCTTCGCATTCATCTTCTTAGTTCCTTCATGGTTCGGTTCAGACGAACCGGTTGTTCTTCAGCAGATCCTTGCCGTCGATGGCCGCATCCAGCACATCCAGCGCAGTCATGCCGGTGATCCAGAGGTGCCCGGCTGATGCCAGAGACTCCTTGACCACCTGCCTCGCCTGTTCTGCAGACTTCAGCTCGATCCGTTCGGTCGCGCGCAACTGGGCGATGTTCTGCGCCAGTTGCAATGCGTCGCTGAGCCTGTAGTCGCTGTACGGGTGCTTCACGTTCGTCAGTCCGAACAGTTCAGGCTTCGTCGTTGCTTCTTGGGTCGTCATCGCCGTCTCCTAGAAGTGCTCCAACTCGCCTTGGTCGACGTGCGTGAGGATCATGGTTCTGATCCTGGCGCAGCCCTCTTCGGTGAGCGGGACGTAGGCGCAGTCGATGCCGTACGGAGAGGTGACCCAGAAGTGCGTTGCGCACCCCGAAGCCACATCCTCGCGAGACAAGAACCAGCCTGAAGCGTTGATGCCAGTGCCTTCGCTCATCAGCTGGAGCATCTGGCCTGGCGTGGCCTTGTCGAGGTCCAACGTCGTGCCCGTGCTCACACTTGCCTCCACAGGTTCGAGCGAGCCAGCGGCTTGCTGGGGACGCGGTACATGCCCCTGGGAAGCACGGTCAACGCTCGCTTGGCTTGCCAGGGCTTGACGATCCAAGTCCAGACACCCACCAGACTGGTCAGCGTGAAGCCGATCTGCATCACGACCAGTCCCGGCGCGTGCGTGACGACACCGAACGCGATCCAGAACCCGTTGCTCACGAGGAACAGCGCGAAACCGTACCCCGCGAACTGAGTTTTCGATTCGAGCAGCAGTGCTCCGGCAAGGCCCAGGATGCAGCCCAGCCACTGGAGCAACTGCGCGTTCAAGAGAGAGTCCATCTTCATTCTCCATAGGCAACACCTCGTGCGGGATGCACGAAAAAAGCATTGCCTGACGGGATGGCGTGCACGCGCCAGCAAGTTCCTACCCCGCTTCTGGCATGACCGCCTGCACGGGACAAACATCCACTTCCGGATGAGCCTGCGCATGGAGAAACTTCATGAAAAGGTACTTGGTGATTTGCGTCCTCTCGGCGCTCGCCTTTCTCGTCACCGCACCGCCAGCGAACGCACAGATGTACTTGGCCGCTTCCGCGCTCAAGGAAACTGCCAGTTCTCCCCGGCGCGTCTGTGGCATGACGGCGTTGGACTGCAACGACGAGACCATCGGCAAGGCCATCACCCTCGGACACCGTCTGAGGTTCGGGATGTTCGCGTCGCCCCTCGACCAGCTGGACAACATGTCGGTCGAGATCAGGTACGCCTCCCACGGCAACCTGAGCACCAAGGCAAAGGCTTTTGCCATCGGCGGCCCAGCCTTGTCCGAGTCGATCTGGAGCGACAACCTCCAGTCGTTGTCCTTGGGCACGTCCGTCGAAGTGCCGCTGTCCAGGTCCCTCAACCTGGTCACGCGGCTCGGCTACTCGTTCTTTCGCTCGAACGAGAAGTACACCTTCGACACCGACAGCTACCAGATCGGCACGTCCACGCGCCGCACCTCGGAGCCGTACTACGCACTGGGCTTGTCCTACCGGCTCAACCGGCAGGTGTCCCTCGCGGCTGACTTCATGGCCACGAAAGCCCCGTACGGCGGCTCTTCGTTCCGTGATCTGCGCACCCTCTCCGCGGGTGCCGTGTACTCGTTCTGAGCCATCGCTCTGAACGAACTCTGACCGGACTCCTCAGTCCGATCTGATCCGACCCTCCAAACCCCAGCTGCACTCGTGCTCTGGGGTTTTTCTTTGGGCCTACCAATACAGCTATCGAGGCAAGCGGTGCCCCTCACCTTTCCAGCAGCGCCTTCATCCGTGCGTCGCTCGATGCTGCACCAAGCTCTTGAGCCGATCTTCCGTCCCTTCCACGGGCCTCTCGATCCGCCCCTGCTCTCAACAGGATCTCGGCTGTCCCGTAGTGTCCCTGGCGCACCGCCTTCAACAGCGCGGTGTCACCGTCCTTGTCCCTGTCCTCGGTCGACGCACCACCGTCGAGCAGTTCCTTGACTCTGCGCTCGTCTCCTGCACGCGCAGCCTCTGTCAGGCCCAGCCTCACATCGCCGCCGGGCCCTCGCTGCGCCTTCGCAGCAGACATCTCAGAACGTTGTGCAGCACGTGCCGAGATCGCAGGCGGAGCACGCTCCAACCCCGCACCAGCCGCGTTCGACTGAGCCACGCTTTCCTGCCGATCCATCGCAGCCGCAGCACTGGTCGCCTGCGGCTGCCCTGGCCGGTCCCTGCCTGCCTCAGCCAGCATGCTGGCGTCCTCACCCCTTGCCACCTCCTGGCCTTGCGCTGCTGCCGCCGGCGGTTTTTCCTCACGGGCAGACCGTGCTTCGCGTACTTCTGCAGTCGGCGCCCTTTCTCGCGTCGTGCTCGCTGCCGGCGGCCCAGGCACTTCCACTGGCCGCTGCTCCACATCTCCACGACTTGCCACCCGTTCTGTACTGCCAGCGTCCGAGCGGCCCAGGTCTGCCTCTTCCTCCACTCGTGCCACCAGCACGGCCACAACCGACAAGCCCGCGACGGCCGCCGCAGTCAGCCATCCCCGACCCACCCGTGCCGTCTCCCTTCCACGCCTTCCCTCCGAAGCAGCTCGTACCGCCTCAAGCACCGCATCACGGCGACGTGCCCTGCCAGCCGCGTCCTCACCGAGCATCTCCGAAGCCTCCGCATACGCCCGGTCGACTGAGCCTTCGCTACCGCGACTTTCATGCATGTGCCACTCCCCACCCGACGAGCAGCTTTCGAATGCCCTCTCTCGCGTACCTCAGCCTGCTCTTGGCTGTCTCAAGCCCGACACCTGTCGCTTGCCCGACTTCCTCGATTGACATCTCCCCGTCTGTAAACAGCAAGAAGGCCTCTCGTTGGGCCAGAGGCAGGCCTTCCACTGCTCGCACGACCGCCTCTGCCAGCTGCTTGGTCATTGCCCTTTCAAGCGGGCCGGCCGCATGGTCAGCCACAAGCTCCAGACACTCTTCGCTCACGTGCCACACCGCGCTGACCTTCTCGGCTCTGAAGTGGTCCATGACCTTGTTGCGGGCAATCGTGAACAACCACGTTGCGAACCTCGAACGCCCCGCATCGAACGACCTTGCGCTACGCGAGACGGCCACCCAGGTCTCCTGGTGCAAGTCCTCCGCCGCCGCCTCGTTCCCGCTGCCGACCAGGCGCCTGATGAACGCGAAGCACTTCCGGTCGTGCCGGTCATAGAGCTGGGCGAACGCCGCATCGTCGCCTGCCGCATACGCCTGCAGGAGTTCATCATCGGTAGCTTTTGCTTCGCTCATGCGACCTTTGCGATCCGTGTGCCTTCGCCTTGACTACCTTCTCGGCGGATCTGCGACAAAGCCGTACTCTGGCGACCCTGGGAACGCTCGCGGCTGCGGCCTTGCCGGCGCGATCACCCCGGCAGCCACCAACGCATCGAAGCTGTCGTACTCGATTGTCGTCACGGCATACGGCTCGCGCGAGGCTCGCTCGAACTCCACACGTCGCGTCGCTGCCCATTCACGCTCACCGTGCCCCGTTCCAAGCTTCTGCGGCGCTTCCGCTGGCCTGCTCGCGTCCGCGGCGCTGCTGTTGCTGCTCCTGGCGCCTGGGCCCTCCATGGCGCTTGCTCCGTTGCTCTCTGCACGCGCCGATCTCTCTGCGATCGGCGCTTGAGGGGCTACCCAGGCCACCGGCGGCCTCGGCTTCTCCGCGAACTCCGCCATCCCGATCACACCGACGTTCATCGGGCGACCCGTCCGCGCCGCGTATGAGTTCCGCAGGCCAGTGAACTCGAGCGCCGCGATCTGCCTGTCGCTCTTCCTCCACCCGTTGATCTCGTACGACTGCCACGGGTCCAGAACGTACCCGACCTGGTTCCATCCGCCGGTCTGGCCGCTCACCACGTTGACGCCGTCCACCGTCAGAACGACAAGCACCCGGCCGGCGCTCCGGTTAGACACCTTCAACGCATACCGACGCCCTTCCTCACCCGCCACGAACGATCTTCCGCCCTTCTCGTGCTTCTGCAGCAGCCTGCCTCCGTCACGATCCAACACCTGCAGATCCACCACGCCGTTCTGCGCCACGGCTTCACCCGTGGCACAACCCCCGAGCGCCATGAGCCCCGCCAGCATGATCGACCGCCTGCCCATCACGTTCACTGCCATTGCTGCCTCCAGAGTGTCTGAACACCTGCGTGTACGAACCTCAGGCGCGAACGGGGTTACCGAACTTATTCCCCGTGGTCTTCATGTGTATTCTGGCCGTATGCTTGCATTATCTTCTGGGATTGCAGTAGTATCTACTCGCACCGCGTGTCCCCTGTCTCCTCCCTCCTCCCTCCCTCCTCCCTCGGGGACACGCCTTCAACGCCTCGCCTCGTGCGGGGCGTCTTTTTTTCCAACCTCGAAGGGTTGACCATGCGCATCCCCGCTTCGAGCCGACACATCCTCGCTGCCGTCGCAGTCCTCTTCCTCTCGATGCCTGCCTTTTCCCAGGCACCGGCCGCAGAAGGCTCGCTCCGCGAGAGACTTCAGGAGCGTCGCCTGGCGAAGACCGCCGCGGCCCAGCCAACGTCCCTTTCCGAGGCGACACTGTCCCCGGGCACGCATCGCATCGAGCTGCAGCATGGCGGCATCAAGCGCGACTACCTCCTCTTCATCCCTGCCTCCTATCGCCCCGGCGTCCCAGCGCCCTTGTTGTTCGCATTTCATGGCGGCATGGGCAACATGAACCACTTCGCCGACAACTACGGCGTGACCCTCGCAGCCGAGACTCATGGCTCCATCGTGGTCATCCCGAACGGAACCGGCCCGAGCGGCTCAGGGCGCATGGGCACCTGGAACGCTGGCCTGTGCTGCCACTGGGCCAGGGACAACAAGATCGACGACGTTGGCTTCGTCGGCACCATCCTCTCTGAAGTGAGTTCCCGTCTCACTGTCGATCGCAGGCGTGTCTACGCCACCGGCATGTCCAACGGCGCCATGCTGGCGTATCGGGTGGCTTGCGAACTGTCCGGCTCGTTCACTGCCATCGCCGCGGTCGCCGGTACCGACAACACCGGCGAATGCCGCCCTACCCGGCCCGTCTCCGTGCTGCACATCCATGCGCGCGACGATGAACGCGTCCTGTTCGACGGTGGCGCCGGCCCCGCCAACCGCGATCCTTCCAAGGTCACCGACTTTGCCTCTGTCTCCTCCACCGTTTCCCGGTGGGTCTCCGCTGATCGGTGCCAGGCACAACCTCGTCGAGTGCTCTCCCGAGACGGTGCCCAATGCGATCTCTACGCACCCTGCTCGTCTGGCGCCGCCGTGCAGCTGTGCGTCACTGAAGCTGGAGGCCACTCCTGGCCAGGCGCCACCTCCCGACGCAAGACCACCTCCACTGCCCTGGATGCCAACCAGGTCATGTGGGATTTCTTGAACGCCTTGCCCTCACCTCGCTGACTTCGCTTCGGCCAACCGGATCTCTTCAGTATTGGTCGAACAAAGGTGCAGTATTGCTCTGTGACCCTGTGACCGGGCAGAGGAACCTTGAAGCCGAGCGAGGTTGCTCAGGTGGTTCATGAGAGGCATTGTTGCCTTCTCATTGTCCAAGAATCAAGGGTGGTGGGTGCCTGTGGAGCTTGTGGGCTAGGCTGGAGTCCTGTGGGCAACCCGCAGGGTTGTCCATAGGAAGCAACCGGTCTCCGTAGCGCAGCGAAGGGGAAGTCCACAAATCCATAGGCTGGCTGTTCGGCTGCCTTCCCGGCCTCGTTCCCCCAGAACGCGTCCCGCATCAATCGCTTAGGCTTCAACAGCTCGAATGTCTGCACGCCGAGTGCTCGCCGCTGTCGTACAACTTGCTGGAATGGGCACCTGACAGTCAGCGGTGGGTAGCGTCGTTCTACGAGAGCGTGAACGGTGTCGCGTTCCGCGAAGTCGTTGCGTCCGTGTCTCCGGAGTTTGCGAACAGACGGTAGCGGTTGCTGCGCGGCCTTTCGGCGTCCTACGCCGCAACGGCAGTTGCTACCTGCTTGGCCTGCCGCCTCGCAGCCTCAGGCAGTTGGTTCCAGAAGACGTGCCGGTACGCGGCGTACATCGTGCTGCCGACCAGGGGGATCAGGGGCACAGCGAGCGTCCCGTGGATGCAGGCCGCGACGAAGTGCAAGAAGGCCGCGCCTATACAGACCCACCAGCAGAACGGATTCAGCAGCCGTGCGTCATCCGCCAGATCGAATGCATGCATCGGGCCTATGTCCTCGGCAGCGAGCATCGGGAGCATGAACGCGGTCAACGGCGTCATGACCCAGAGCACCGAGATCACGAGCACGTCTTGCCCCCTGCTGAAGCTCTCTCGCGTCAAGTCCACAGACACGCCGAGCGATGAGGCGGCGTTGATTCGATCGGCCTCCGAGACCTCGACGAACATGAGTGGGCCGGTGGCAATCAGCGCAAATGCAAGTGTGACCAGGAAGATGAATCGTGCAAGCCGAAGCAGGTTTTGCTTCCTGCTCGCGACGAGTTCCAGAAATCCGACCCTCCGGTCCACGCACTCAGCGAGAAGACAAGATGCAGCAAGGAGGAAAGGACCGACCACCAGGTCGATCAAGCCGAACACGCCCCGTTGTGGCAAGACATACAAGGCGCCGACGGCGAACAGGACCAGGCCTGCGTTTGTCGCCCAGCGCTGGGTCATCAGGTCCAGGGCGATCCGAATCCAAAGCTTCCAACTGTCGTGAGAGACCCTGCGAGGGCCGAATGTGCTCATGCGCACCTCCTACGCCGTGTCACCAGTCTTCGATGAGAACGTTGCCGACCATATCGACGCTGGCTCGGTGAGCCACCGCGCAGACATTAGGGGAAGGCGGCCTCGGCGCGCGTGTCACGTACGTTGGAGCCGGTTGGCGATGCACTGTGAGGTTCCAATTGCACAGGTCCTGAGCGCGAAGGACTCCGTACCTGACCTCCTCCTGCCTGCACTCGAAGTAGACCTCCACGCCCGCGTCGACGACGCGCCGGACGGTCACCATGGCTCCGTCGGCGAGCCCTTGCTCCCGCCAGCCTCCGTGCAAAACGATGACATCGCCCAATCGATACAGCCCGATGTCGCCTTGATCTTCGCGGGTTTGAAAGAGTTGGTGGAAGTCACCAAGCCGATACTTGCGAAGCCGCAGCGATCTTTCGCGCCGTGCCGCCGAGGAGCCTCGCCTGGCGATATCGCGTCCGCCGTCGCCGTGCCGTGAAGGTGTTGGTGCTGCCATATCTCGGTTCATGCTCGCCAGTTTCCGGCATAACTGGCGTAGCGCGCTGATTGGCAGAGATCTTTACCGAGGACGGCGGACCACGGGCGTGGTCGGTCTGGCGTACCGAAGCTGCTTCGAGATATCGACGAGAAATTCTGTGGCCACTAGGCAGTCAGAGCCGTGACGAACAGCCTCTCTGTGCTCGACAACGCACCCGCGCCGGTTGATGTTCGAGAGGCTATTCGCGACGCTACCAATCACGGCATGAACCGCTGGTGATAGTCTTGCTGCCCTATGGCGTCAGCATGATCTGGCCGCCACGAATCGCCGTCACCAGCGCCTGGTGCATCGAGCCATCTGCGAACACCAGCGCTTTGCGCCAGACCAGCTTGAACGACTGGAGACCGGGCCCGAAGACGACGAAGCAGTCCTGGCCGTAGTGCTGCGCCGAACGATAGGCGATGCCCTCGAAGCCTTCCGCCAAGGCTCCTGCGGCAATCTCCTGCGTGACATGGAACCGCAGCGACTGCAGCACCGGCCACGACGACGCATGCTGCCGCAGATCGAGAAGGTGCACCGGCCTCGTCGTTCGCAGACAGAGGAGCTGACGGCTGGCCGCGTTGCTGATCGACAGCGAGATTGCCTCGCGCCGCACGAGAGACTCGTAGATGGCAGTCTCGGGGCTTTCCGCGAAGTAGCCGGCCACGGTCTTCGCCAGGGCGAAGCGCCCAGACATGTCGCCGATCGGTGCCATCTTCAATGGACCGATCGTCGCCGCACCCGGGCGAGCCTTGGTGCGCTGAACGCGATAGACCGTCTGCGATGCTGGCAGTGTGACCGGCGGCAGGTATTGAAGGTCGTGGAGTTTCATCGGAGGGAGTTCAATTCCCCTCGTGCTCTGCGATCTTGATCACCTTGTCCGCTTGACCTTGCTCGATGGCCTGGCGCGGGGTGATGCCGTTCAGGCCGCCATGAGGCGACTCCAGGAACGACAGCAGCGCCCAGCCTTCGGTGGTGCCGAGCCCCGCCGACAAGCGAGGCAGCGCGTCCCACATCGACGGCTCGAACTGCCAGCGCGGCATGCGGAACCCGCGCTTGGTCTGCGTCAGGCCGATGGCTCGACCCTTCGCGATCCAGGCATTGATGGTCACGCGCGTCGTCTGCACAAGCTGGGCAGCTTCGTCGGTGGAGATCATGTCGGCGGCACCCAGCCGCTCTTGTCGGGCGGCAAGGCTGTTGGCAAGCAAGGAACGAACTTCGGAAGCGGGCACGTAGTCGGTCTGCTGTCCGTTCGTTGGATGGGTTCTCGCGGTTGCACGGGAGGGGGTTGCGGGCGAGTGTTGGACGGTGTCTTTCATGTCCAGCCTTTCGAGGTCTGGTGGCCCCGCAGGGCTTGAGGTGGCGCCTTACGGCGCGTTGCGGCCGTTGACCTTCTGGGAAACGAAGAAGGCCTTCACACGCCGGACTGCACGGACCGGCGTCACTGTCAGAGGCCTGGCCGTCGCTGCGCGAGAACGCCGTGCCACCGCCTGCTTGGCGCAGACGACGTACTGCTGCCACTGGGCGTAGCTGGTCTCGATGGAATCCACGACACGAGCGCCCATCGCCTTGAATGCGCCGATCATGGCGGCCGACAGCTTGTTCGGCACAAACACATAGCGCTCGCTGTCCCGCAGGATGATGCGGTTGACGGAGCTGAAGTAGCTTTCGTAGGCGCTGAGCCCTTCGCGCCCCTCGGTCGCTCCCGCGACCGAGAAGATGTTCGGCATCCCGCCGGCCTCTTTCCATACCAACATGGCATCTCCTCCGGGCAGCAAGCCGTGGCGGCTTCGCCCTGCCGAACCGGACACTTTGTCTAGGTCGTTAAGTTGGATCATACCGTACGGACGGTGACGGAACAAGTCCGGGCATTGCACGTCCGCCGTCACGCCGTCCGCCACCACTTTTGGTGCTACCAAAATTGAGGCACCTGACGGTGTGCACCCGAAGTAGCGGGCTAACATGCCGTGAGCAGAGTTACAACAAGCTGCAGGGAGAAGCATGAGCGCATTGCCGTCGAAGCCGGACGTGGAAGCCGTTGCCACGCGTGAACAGGTCGTGGCCATCCTGGAACTCCTGGAGACGCGCATGCTGTGGTCGACCGCCAGGCCGATCATTTCCGCGACAGGCATCCACGTGAGCCGTGGGTGGCGGGAGACGCTGGCGCACGCCCGCGAGGATTCCTACAGCGACGCGATCTGGACGAGCGCCTACAAGGCCCTGTCCACGGCGGCCCGGTGGCACACCTACGTCGGCAACAAACACGTCAGCTTCTTTGACCTGCGCGAGCAGAACGAGGACGCCAAGGGCGAGGTGCTGGAGTGGGCGTTGAAGCGAGCGATCGACGATCTCCGACCGATGGTGCGCCGCCGGCCGTTCGACATCCTGGATGCGCCGACACGCAAGGCCGACCTGGAGCAGTACAAGACCTCGGCGCCGAAGCTGCTGGCCGCCGAGCTGCAAGGCGGGAAGCTGTACCTGCAGTTCTTCAGCACCCGGGCCTACTCGATGCGTGAGCCGCTGGACATCACGAAGATGAGCGCGGCGCAGATCAAACTCTTCGAGGAGTACGAGGAGGTCATTGGCGTCAAGACGCGGCTGGTGCCGTGCTTCGACACCGTGGTGGTCGACACGACCAACGACCTTGTCGAGTTCCGAATCGACTTCCAGCCCGGCATGACGGAGGACAAGAACAGCCCGGCCTTCGCTCGCGTGATGAACGAGTTCAACCGAGCCACCACGAAGTTCATTGGCCAGGGCGCCGTCGGCGTCGGCCTGATGAACCTTCATCCGGCCATCAATCCGATGTACCTCGACGCGGCCTGCGGCCGGGTCACCGCGCTTGGCTTCGTCGCTACGAGCAAGGCGTCCTCATCGAACAACCACGGCCAGATTCATCGGACCCGGACCCAGGATTTCCGCAAGGACAGCTTCCACGTCGGCGGCAAGCAGCACGTCGACAAGGTCGATCCCTACACGATCGGCATCACCTGGCCGGCCAAGCCACCCAAGGGCGACCTGTACCTGGAGTTGAAGGGTAGCGTCAGGGCAATCTACTCGGGCAAGCTACGGGCAGTGACCACTGCCGAGTTCCTGGGTTGCCTGGACGGTGCAGACTACGACTTCATCGCCGACCAGGTTCTGCGCCGACTGCCGCGAAGGAAGAAGTGAACGTGACCGGGACCATCCAGGACGACTGGGCTCACGAGCCCAGCGTCAGGGACGCCTGCCTGCACGTCTGGCAGGCCTTGGCCTCCCGCGAGGATCATCTCGACCACTACACCTTCGAGGACCTGCGGCAGTTTGCCAAGCAGGACGACCCGACGGTCCTTTCCCAGGCGCTGCTGTACCTGTCGAACCCCAAGCTCAAGGTCCTGAAGACCTGCCTGATGTACGAGTTCAACGGAGGCTTCCTGGAGCTTCCGGACGACGAGGTAGACCACTACTCGCGCGGCGAGGAGGTCATCCACCCCGAGTACGGCGAACCGATCGACGAATCGGAAGTCCTGGTGTGCTTCACCCCTGGTGCTGGCCTTCAACAGAAGGCGAGCCGATGACGGTGATCACCCTTCAGGACTTGGAACGCTACGCTACGAAACGGGCCGTCCAGGCAACGCTTCGCCGCGTCAAGATCAGCGAGGAAGGCACGTACGACGAGTTCGTCGGCCAGCTGTACGACGATATTGACCAGCTGATCTACCGCATGCAAAGTGGACCAGAGCTTCGCCAGAACGACAGCGAAGACCGATTGAGCGCTGAGGTTCTCGGTGGCCTCAGCATCCTCGGCTACGACGCCATAGCGGACGGCAAGACCGGCGGCCACGTCGACTTGTCGGTGAAGATGGGCGAGTTCTCCTGGATCGGCGAAGCCAAGAAGGATGGCAACTTCCACGAAGGCTTCCTGCAGCTCACCACCCGGTACGTGCCAGCATCCGGAAACTTCGCCCACAACCAGGGGGGACTGATCTTCTATCTGATCGCTACCCCTGATGCTCGGGGCAAGCTCGGAACGTGGCGCGATGAACTGACTTCAAGGGGCCTTGCCTGCGTGGACTGCACCCGGAACTCGCTAGCCTTCTACTCGGATCACAAGATAGAAAGCTCCGGGACGGACTTCAAGGTTCGAACGATGGGCGTCGCGCTGTTGGGCTGCTGCCGGTCCCGTAGACACCAACCTAAGCTCCTCGAGCTCTCTCGAAC
>VFQO010000654.1_pt1 | contig 34110 bp, 33 predicted proteins | sample 3512331 | NCBI WGS metagenome assembly VFQO01 (sample SAMN10412371, study PRJNA504923) | tailings metagenome | isolation source: Replicate 3 from Balatoc abandoned mine | place: Philippines: Itogon, Benguet | collected 2017-08-28 | reverse complement strand
AGGTGGTGGACGCACTAGGGCTCGAACCTAGGACCCGCTGATTAAGAGTCAGCTGCTCTACCAACTGAGCTATGCGTCCACTCTGGCAAACCGCCAGCCGATTTTCGATCGTCTCGAATCATCGGGAGACGCGCATATAGCTGAGATTTCGCCGGTGAAAAGGCCTTGCGGGCCGGATTTTTCACGCAACTGCAAAAAAGTTCAGGCGGGCATCTTATTGCCCTGCTTGCTCCACCGGTCGACCAGCATCAGCGTTCCGAGGCAGATCATGTTGGTCATCATGGATGAGCCACCGTGGCTCATGAAGGGAAGGGGGATCCCCACCACGGGCGCAAGGCCCATCACCATCGAAAGGTTGATGGCGACATAGAAGAACACCGTCGCCGTCATCCCGCCGGCCAGCAGGCGGCTGAACCGATCTGGCGCGGCGCGGGCCACGTTGCGGCCCCAGGCGAGAACGATGCCGAAGACCAACAGGACGAACAGCCCGCCCATCAGTCCCCATTCCTCCGCCATCGTGGCGAAGACGAAATCGGTATGCGGCTCGGGCAGGTAATCGAGGTGGCTTTGGGAACCGTTGCCGAAGCCCTTGCCCATGATTCCGCCTGATCCGATGGCGATCTTCGACTGGGTGATGTGGTAGCCGGTTCCCAGTGGATCGCTTTCGGGATCAAGGAAGGTCAGCACACGCTGGCGCTGGTAATCGTGCAGCGCGAAGAAATAGGCGATGGGAGCAAGCGCCGCCGCCGCCAGGCCACCGCCGATGAACCATATCATCGGCAGGCCGGCCAGGAACAGCATCACCACGCCGCCAAAGGCAATCGCCATTGCGGTGCCAAGATCGGGCTGGAGCAGCACCAACAGCACTGGCATCCCGATGATCACCGCCGGCGGCGCAAGCGATCGCCAGTTGCTGAGCATGCCGGGGGGATAGGTGTGGAAGAAGCTGGCCAGCACCAGCACGATGGTGGGCTTAATCAGTTCCGACGGCTGCAGGCGGATGAAGCCGAGGTCCAGCCAGCGCTGGCTGCCGCCGCGGACCGCGCCCGCCACTTCCACCAGGAACAGCAGCAGCAGGACTGCGGCATAGGCGGGATATGCCCCCTGCATCACCCATTCGCGCGGCACGCGGGATATGACCAGGGCCATGCCCATAAACACCACGTAACGCACAAGGTGACTGGTGGCATAGGGTGACATCGATCCCCCTGCCGCCGAATGAAGCACGGCCGCGCCGAACAGCACCAGCGCGGTGAGGGGGATCAACATGGCCCAAGGCAGTTCAGCCAAGGCCGGTGGCATGCGCATGGCCTGCTTCATCGGGTGGCTCCACGACTAGCCGCAGGGCCTGGTGTTGCGCCTGCCGCAGCCTCGCCTGCCGCTGCTCTTGGCGCTGGCGGCGTCGGCCCGCCTGCCGTGGGCAGACGCGCTTCTGCCGCCACTTCGCCGCCTGTGTTGGGAAGGGGTGGGGCGGCCGGCACTTGCACGCCTGCGGCCGCGGCATAGGCGGCATAGCGGCGCGCCATGCGTTCCTGTGGCTTGCCACCCCATTCCGCTTCCATGCGGTGCAGGTTCTCGATCGCGGTGACAGGATCGAACAAGTAGGTATAGGTGTCACGCGCCACGGGCGCTGCCGCCCGCGCACCGAAAGTGCCGTGTTCGATCACCACCGCCATCGCGTATTTGGGCCGGTCCGCCGGGGCGTAGGAAATGAACAGCGAATGGTCGCGCGACTTGTAGTCGTTCACGATCCCGCGGCTGACCATGGCGCGCACCTGTGCCGTCCCGGTCTTGCCTGCCATCTTCACCCCGTCGATATCAATGCGCAGGCGCGATGCCGTGCCGCCGCCGTTAACCACGTCGAACATGCCCTGCCGCGTCACCGCGAACTGTTCCGGCGTGAACGGCAGTGGCGGCCCCAGCGGCTTGGGCTGGTTCAGCAGAAGCGATGGCAGCAGGTCGCGCCCGGTGGCAATGCGCGCGGTCATGATCGCCAGTTGAAGCGGCGATGCCAGCACATAGCCCTGGCCGATGGAGGCGTTGAGCGAATCCGCAGCGGTCCACTCCTGTTCGAAGCGCCGCATCTTCCAGGCGGAGTCCGGCACCGTGCCATAGCGCTGCGAAGTGCCGGGAAGGTCAAACTCCTGGCCAAGGCCCAGCACGCGCGCGGTGGGGGCAATCGCATCGTAGCCGTAACGATGCGACATGGCCCAGAAATAGGTGTTGCAGCTGTGCTCGATCGCTTCGGACATGTTGACTGATCCGTGCACCGCATCGCACCGGAAGAAGCGGCTGCCGAGCCGGTAGCCACCGGGGCAGGGAACGCGCTCCTCTGGCGAAACGCCAATCTGCTGCAGGGCCAGGGTGGCCATCGGCTTGACGGTGGAACCGGGCGGGTAGAGCCCGCGCACCGCCTTGTTGAGCAGCGGGATGTGGTCATCCTCGTTCAGCATGCTCCAGCGCAGCCGCCCGATGCCGCCCACGAAGCTGTTGGGATCGAACGAAGGCATGGAAGCCAGCGCGAGGATTCCGCCGGTTTCGCAGTCGATCACCACCGCCGCACCTGATTCCAGGCCGATGCGGCGGGACACGAAGTCCTGCAACGGCCCGTCGATGGTCAGGGTGATGGGCTGACCCTGCGTATCCTCCACCGTCTCCAGGTCACGCACGATGCGGCCCTGTGCGGTCACTTCCACCCGCCGCGCACCCGGGATGCCGCGCAGGTGCTGTTCGAAATCCTTCTCCAGCCCGTCCTTGCCCAGCTTGTATCCGGGCGTCACCAGCAGGGGATTGGGATCGGCGTCGAAATCTTCTGCCGATGCCGCGCCGACATAGCCGATCAGGTGGCCAACCGATGGCCCCGTGGGATAGAAGCGGGTGTAGCCGCGCTGCGGGACCACGCCGGCGAGGTCCGGCAGGCGGACGCTGACGGCGGCGAAATCATCGAAATCGAGGCCGGAGGCAATTTCCACCGGCTGGAACCCGTGAGCCTCTTCCACCTTTTCGTGCAGGTCCGCCACTTGTGCCGCGTCCAGCTTCAGCAGTTCACCCAGCGCATCGATCTCCGCGCGCTTGTCAGCCATTCGGTCCGGAATTACGTCCACGCGGAAATCGGCCCGGTTGGAAGCGAGCGGGTGGCCGTAGCGGTCAAGTATCCAGCCCCGGCGCGGCGGGATCAGGGTCAGGTTGACCCGGTTGCTTTCCGCCTCCAGCCGGTACTTCTCGTTCTCGGCCACGGCGATGTAGCCCATGCGCGCGGCCAGCAGCAGGCCCACGCCGCCCTGGACCGCGCCCAGCAGGAAGACCCGCCGGTCAAACGTCTGCTTGAGGTTGCTGGATGAGACGGGCTTTTCCATGGCCTACCTTATCCGCCGGACGCGCAGCAGCCGCAGGCGATCGAGCAGCGCCGCAAGGCTCGCCACGATGGGAAAGAGCAGAACGGAGAGCAAGACCTGCGGCACCAGCAGGCGCAGTTGCACGAAAGTCAGCTCAGCCCCCGAAACCAGCCCGGCGATGGCGAGGTAGCCGGTGATCAGCACGCTGGCGGCCATCCAGTTCTGCCAGAAATTGCGCCATGGAAACCGCGCCTCGATCAGGTCCAGCACGATCATGGCGACAGAGAACAGGAAGATGCCGGAACCGAACGGCTGCCCGGAATAGAGATCGTCGAACATGCCCAGCGGGAAACCGGCCCACAACGGGAGGACCTCAGGGCGCAGTTGGCGCCAGGCAACCAGCAGCAGGAACGCCAGCGGCGGGAAGACCGGGGCCGGGGCGATCACGGGGGACAGCGGTGCGATGGACGCCAGCATAATCGTGGCCCACGGCACCAGGTTGGCCAGCACCGGGTGATGATCGCGGTTGATCTTCTGGCCGAACGCATCCTGTTGCGCGCTGGGATTGAGCGGATCCATCAGTCCTGGGTCGCTTCCGGGGCAGTGGTCGGTGCCGGCGCAGGGGCCGGCGTTGCCGGGGCAGGCGTGACGGGGGCCGCGGGGGAGGGCGCGGAGCTGGCTCCGCTTTCCGCACTCTCAACGGCCGCGACCACGCCCGTCGCATCGTCGGGCGCGGCCAGCATCTGCACTGCCGGGCGCTGCCACACGGGTTCCACCACCACCACATCGGTGGCGGCAGGGTTGCTGAGCAACTGCCCGATGGCGCCGTCCTCGGTCAGTTCAACGGCCACGGCCACGGCGATGCCGGGGCGGAACATCCCGCCAGCGCCAGAGGTAACGAATACGTCCCCCACCTTCAGCGGGTTGATGCCCAGATTGATAAGGCGGATGCGCAGCATCCCATCGGCGCGCCCTTCGGCAAAAGCGGCAATATCGTCACCCGCCCGGCGCACCGGGACCATGCTTTCGCTGTCCGTCAGCAGCAGCACGCGCGAGGACCGCCGGCCCGTCTCCAGCACCCGCCCGACCAGGCCCGTGGGCGACACGACCGGCATGCCAACCCGCACCCCGTCATTGATCCCGGCGGAAAGATAGGCAAAGCGGCGCGCGCTGGCCGAAGTGGAACCGATCAGGCGGGCCACCGCAACCGGGTGGGTCTCCCCCTGCGACAGGCGCATGACCGCGTGCAGCCGCTGGTTTTCGCGCCGCAGGGCATCAGCCTCGGCCAGGCGGACGCGGGCGATCGCGATCTCCTCCTCCAGTTCGGCATTGCGGCTGCCTGCCTTGTAGTAGCCAGCAATGGCCGCAAAGAAGCCCTTGCCTTCGGTGCGCGCGATGGCCCCCGCATCCCCGGCAGGGGCGGCGAGATCGGCGGCCATGGAGCGCAGACCATGGAAGGCCTGTGGGCTCCACAGAGATATGACCAGCAGAAATGCGCCGATGAGGGCGCCCGAACCGGCAAGCACATAGCCGGCAAACAGCCCGAGCTGTGCCCGCTTGTTGGCGCCGGATCTGTGTGCAGCCGGCGGTGCCATGACTGCGCTTGTCCCTTCTCGCTAGAACCTCGCCCCGCTCACGCCGTCATCAGCACGCCGCGATATGCCGGGTCTTCCATCGCCCGGCCGGTGCCCATGGCCACGCAGGTCAGCGGGTCTTCGGCCACGGAAACGGGCAGGCCCGTCTCTTCCCGCAGGTGCTCGTCCAGACCGCGGATCAGCGCGCCGCCGCCGGTGAGCACGATGCCCTGGTCCACGATATCCGCCGCCAGTTCCGGCGCGGTGTTTTCCAGCGCGATGCGCACGCCTTCAACGATGGCGCCGATCGGTTCGCTCAGCGCTTCGGCGATGTGGGCCTGGTTGATGGTGATTTCCTTGGGCACGCCGTTAACCAGGTCACGGCCCTTGATTGTTACCTGTTCGCCGATCCCGTCTGCCGGAACCACGGCCGTGCCGTAATCCTTCTTGATGCGTTCGGCGGTGCTGTCGCCAATCAGCAGGTTATGGTGGCGGCGCACGTAGGAAACGATGGATTCGTCCATCTTGTCACCCCCGGTGCGGACCGAGGTGGTGTAGGCCAGGCCGCCCAGCGAAAGCACGGCGACTTCGGTGGTGCCACCGCCGATGTCCACAACCATGGAGCCGACCGGTTCGGTCACCGGCATGTCAGCGCCAATGGCCGCGGCCATGGGTTCCAGGATCAGGTAGACCTGGCTGGCCCCGGCGTTGCTGGCCGCATCGCGAATGGCGCGCTTTTCCACCGAGGTAGCGCCCGAAGGCACGCAGACGGTGATTTCCGGGTAGCGCAGCAGGGTGCGCTTGCCGTGGACCTTGCGGATGAATTCCTTGATCATCTCTTCCGCCACGTCGAGATCGGCGATCACGCCATCGCGCAGGGGGCGGATGGCCTGGATGTTATCCGGCGTCTTGCCCATCATCATCTTGGCATCGTCACCCACGGCCTTCACCCGGCGCACGCCGTTGATCGTCTCGATCGCCACCACGCTCGGCTCGTCCAGCACGATGCCGCGATCCTGCACGTAAACCAGCGTGTTGGCCGTCCCCAGGTCGATGGCCATGTTCTGGGAACCGAACTTGAAAAATTTCGGGAAGAAAGAACTCATTGAAAAATCCGTGGTTTGAAAAGCGTTGCGGCGAAACGCTCCGCCCGATGGCCGATGCGATGTCTCGGAAGAGCCGCTCTGTAGCGCGGCGAGTTGCGAAACGCCAAAATTTTGTGCGGACAAGGGTCCGTTTTTTTCACGCTTTATCTCGAATTTTCAGCAGGCCGTCGCTACCGTTCCGTCCATGCCCGCAATCCGCCGCCTGCCCGATGAACTGATCAACCGCATTGCTGCGGGCGAAGTGGTGGAACGGCCCGCTTCCGCACTCAAGGAACTGGTGGAAAACGCCATCGATGCCGGGGCTCGGCAGATCGCGGTTTCGCTGGCCGAAGGGGGCCTTGGCCGCTTGGAAGTGACCGATGACGGATGCGGCATGGCGCCGGAAGAGATGGCGCTGGCGCTGGAGCGGCACGCAACGTCCAAGCTTCCGGACGAGGCGATCGAGCTGGTCGCCACGCTTGGCTTCCGGGGGGAGGCCTTGCCCAGCATTGCCAGCGTTTCCCGCCTGACGCTGGAAAGCCGCCCGCACGGCGCGGGCGAGGGCTGGCGGCGGGTTGTCGATCACGGACAACTGGTGGAGGAAGGCCCTGCCGCGCTGCCGCCCGGCACCCGCGTGCGGATGGAAGGCCTGTTTGCCCATGTGCCCGCGCGCCGCAAGTTCCTGCGCACGGCGCGCAGCGAATATGCCGCCTGCCTTGACGTCGTCCGCCGCCTCGCCATGGCCCGGCCCGATGTGGGCGTGACGCTGGAGCATGACGGACGGCGTGTGCTGCAACTGCCCGCCGGGCAGGACGTGGCTGAGCGCGTGGCCCAGATCGTCGCCCGCGAACTGGCGGATAACGGCGTGGCCATCGCCGTTGACCGGGGAGACATGCGCCTGTCCGGCGTGGCCGGCCTGCCAACCTACAACCGGGGCGTGGCCGATCACCAGTACCTGTTCGTCAACGGCCGCCCGGTAAAGGACCGGCTGCTGACGGGTGCCGTGCGCGGGGCCTATGCCGATATGCTGGCGCGGGATCGCCACGCGGTGCTGGCCCTGTTTCTTGACCTGCCGCCGGAAGAGGTGGACGTGAACGTCCACCCGGCAAAGACCGAGGTGCGCTTTCGCGATGCGGCCGGAGTGCGTGGGTTCATCGTCTCAGGCCTGCGCCAGGCGCTCGCCACGGGGGACCGGCGCAGTGCGCAGACCCCGGACCGCGGGGCCATGGCGCGCTGGCAGGCGGAACCGGTGCGCGACCGTGATGTAGCCGGTTGGGCGGCGGCCACGCGCTCGATCTTCGACGGGGCGGACTGGTCGCAGCCCGCTTCCGCGTCCTCGCCATCGCAACTGGCTGATGATACCCCACGCTGGATCGGGGCGGAAGCAGCCATCGCCGCGCTGCCGCAGGGCAGGGCAGAGGAGGCCCCGGCCGACGCCGCACCTGCCGGTGACCGCTACCCGCTTGGCGTGGCCCGCGGGCAGGTGGCCAATACCTACATCGTGGCGGAGGCCGAGGACGGCCTCGTCATCGTGGACCAGCATGCCGCGCATGAACGGATCGTGCTGGAACGGCTGCGCGCCGCCGGGGCGGGGGAGGCGATTGCCGCATCGCAGGCGCTGCTGCTGCCCGAAGTGGTGGAACTGGACGAGCCGGATTGTGACCGGCTGGAGGAACACAGCGCCCGGTTTGCGGGTTTGGGCCTCGATATGGAGAGGTTCGGACCCGGTGCCATGCTGGTGCGCGCCATGCCTGCCGCGCTGAAAGGCGCCAGCGCGCAGGCCCTGCTGCGCGATCTGGCGGACGACCTGGCGCAGAATGGCGCGGCGTTGCTGCTGGGCGAAAGGATCGAGCATGTGCTGGCCACCATGGCCTGCCACGGCTCGGTCCGCGCCGGTCGGCCTCTCAGCGTGGCGGAAATGAATGCGCTGCTGCGCGAAATGGAGGCAACGCCCCGTTCAGGCCAATGCAATCATGGCCGCCCGACATGGGTCAAACTGTCCATGACGGACGTTGAGAAGCTGTTCGGGAGGCATTGATCTTGCACGCAAAGTCCGTGGCCCTTGTACCGCTGCTGGGCGCTGCGCTGGCACTTGCCGGGTGCGGGGACGAGATCTCTCCGCAGGAGCAGGAGGAAGCCGACGCGCTGGCCGTGGCCATGGTGGAAGAGGCCAATGCCGCCCCTCCGCCGCTGGAAGAGCTGGTGCCCGAGGCAATCCTGGAAACCGACATGCAGGCTGAGGAAATGGGCGGGGAACGCTGCATCTACAGCCCCGGCATGAACCACGGCGTGCTGGTGGTGGCCCGGCAGGTCGATGCCTACATGAAAATCGATGGCATGCTGGTGCGCTTCGCGGCCGATCCCGGCGCGCGCCAGCTCCCGTTCGAAACTCGCACGCTGTACAACGGGCGGCAATACCAGTTGCGGCTCGATATGCCGCGGAACCAGGAATCCGACCCGCCGGCCAGCGGCGAATACGATGGCAGCGTCAACCTGTTCGACCAGTGGGACCGCGAGGTCTACATTGGCATCGGCCCCGTCACCTGCGTGCCCGATAGCTGACAGGTCAGCGCAGGCGCTTGACGTAAAGCCTGTTGTCCGCCCGCTTGACCACGCTGAACTGTTCCAGGTCCGCCACCAGTTCTGACAGGCGCTTGTAGCCATAATTGCGCACATCGAAGCTGGACCGGTTCCCGGCGATCTGGCCAACCTCGTGCAGGGCGGCATAGCCTTCCTCGTCCCGCCGCGCGGCTTTCCAGGCGGTGCCGAGCAGCTCGACAACATCGGTATCGACCTTTTGCTTGACCGTCTCCGCCCCCAGCTTGCCGATGTCGATGAAGCGGGTGCACGCCGTGCGCAGGGCCTCGGGCGTCTTGTCATCGCCAAAGCAGTAGACGGGAAGGCCATCCTGCCTGAGGCGTGTGACGAGCGGTGTGAAATCGCTGTCGCTGCTCATGATGCCGAAGCCATCGACCTTGCCCTGGTAGAGCAGGTCGATCGCATCGATCGTCATCGCCATATCAGTCGCATTCTTACCGCGCGTCAGGTCAAACTGCTGGATCGGGCGGATTCCGAAGGCGTTGGTGATGTTGCCCCACCGCTTAAGCGCTTCCTTGGCCCAGTTGCCATAGGCGCGGCGGATGTTCACCCGCCCCAATTCGGCCAACACCGTCAGTACGGGATCGATGCCTTCAGGCGTGACATTGTCCGCATCGATCAGCAGGGCGATGTTGCGTAAGGGTGCTTCGGTCATGCGGAGAGGATGCACCGCGCGGGGGCCGGCGGCAAGATCAGGCGGGGACGAATTCGCCGGTGGTTTCATCCAGCAGGCGCAGCACGCCGTCGGTGATGGAAAACAGCGCGCCGGTCAGCCGCAGGTCGCCGCGGGCTTCCTTGGTGGCAACGCACGGGAAAGTGCGCAGGTTGTTGAGGCTGACGCGCACGCCCGCCTGCTCCATTGCCCGCTCCGCCTCGCGCCCGGAGGTGCCGTGGCGTTGGACAATATCGTCCCGCGCACCATCCAGCAGGCTGATCCAGTCGGCCACGAAACCGCCCCGGCCGGGTTCGCACCCGTGCATCGATTGCGTCAGCGCGGCCTGGCAGCCGCCGCACATGCCGTGGCCCATGACCACGATCTCGCTCACCTTCAGGAACTGCACGGCAAATTCCAGCGCGGCGGAAACGCCGTGGAGGCCGGGCGTTGTCTCGAACGGGGGAACCAGGGCCGCCACGTTGCGGACCACGAAGATTTCGCCCGGATCGACATCGAAGATCTGCGATGGGTCCACCCGGCTGTCGGAACAGGCGATGACCATCACCCTGGGCTGCTGCCCTTCCTTCAGGGTGGCCCAACGGTCGCGCCGGGGTTCCCAGCCGCTGGAGCGGAACCGCCGATAACCGTCCACCAGGTATGCAAGCTCGGGGGTCAGAACTTCTCTCCGCGATTGGCTGGCGTGATCCATGGCCCGCAGCGGGCCGTGGCCACCGGGCAGCCTTGGCCGTTAGAGCGATGAAACCGCAGGCGCAAGCATTGCCAGTGGCTGGCTGTGTCATTAAGGGGCGGCGGCATGAACGACCTCTCCGCACCGTCGCGCCCGCGCAAGCCGGACTGGATCCGGGTAAAGGCGCCGGTCAGCCAAGGCTACCATGCCACGCGCCAGCTGATGCGCGACCTCAACCTCAACACCGTGTGCGAGGAAGCGGCCTGTCCCAACATCGGCGAATGCTGGAGCAAGAAGCACGCCACAGTGATGATCCTGGGCGACGTGTGCACCCGCGCCTGCGCCTTCTGCAACGTCAAGACGGGGATGCCGCGCAAGGTCGATCCGCTGGAGCCGGAGCACGTGGCCACCGCGGCGGCCAAGATGGGGCTGGAACACATCGTCATCACCAGCGTGGACCGCGATGACCTGCCCGATGGCGGGGCAGGGCAGTTCGTCAAGGTGATCGAGGCGCTGCGCCGCACGACGCCGACCACCACGATCGAGATCCTGACACCGGATTTTCGCGGCAAGATGCGCGAGGCGGTGGAGGCGATCTGCGCCGCCGGGCCAGACGTGTACAACCATAACCTGGAAACCGTGCCGCGCCTCTATCCCACCATCCGCCCCGGCGCGCGTTACTACGCCTCGCTGCGCCTGCTGGAGGAAGTGAAGCGGCACGATCCGCTGATCTTCACCAAGAGCGGGATCATGCTGGGGCTGGGGGAACAGCGGCTGGAAGTGCACCAGGTGATGGATGACATGCGCAGCGCGGATGTCGATTTCATCACCATGGGCCAGTATCTCCAACCCACGCCCAAGCATGCGCCGGTGATCGATTTCGTTACCCCGCAGGTGTTCGATGCCTATAACGCCGTGGCGCGGGCCAAGGGCTTCCTCCAGGTCGCGGCCAGCCCGCTCACCCGCTCCAGCTATCACGCTGGCGATGACTTTGCGGTGATGAAGGCCGCGCGCGAACAGCGGTTGCAGAAGAAGAAGGCCTGATGCCCGCCATCAACGAAAGCCGCCACCTGCCATACACGGCAGCGCAGATGTTCGACCTTGTGGCCGATGTTGGCCGCTATCCCGAATTCCTGCCCTGGGTCGTCGCCACGCGCGTGCGCGACCGCACCGAAACGGGGATGGAGGCGGACATGCTGGTGGGCTTCAAGGCAATTCGCGAGAAGTTCACCAGCCGGGTGGAGCTCGTGCCGGGCAAGTCCGTGCGGGTCCATTACGTCGATGGTCCGTTGCGCGATCTGGACAACCTGTGGACCTTCGCCAATGCTCCCGATGGCGGCTGCGACCTGACCTTCAGTGTCGATTTCAGCTTCAAGAACATGATGTTCGAGGCGCTGGCCGGCCAGTATATTGACCGCGCCTTCCGCAAGATGGTGGCTGCGTTCGAGGAGCGGGCCGCCGCGCTCTACGGCAGCAGCAGCTCCAGCGCCACCAGCGTCGCCTGAACGCGCACGCCTGAACGGGTCTGTTCGTCAAACACGCGGTGTTCGGCCTCCGGCTGCTCCTCGCCGCGCACCAGCCTGGCGAAGACCACGGTGCCCACCGGCTTTTCCGGGCTGCCGCCATCAGGCCCGGCAATCCCGCTGATCGCCACCGCCACGTCCGCCTTGCTGCGGGCCAGCGCCCCCTGCGCCATGGCATAGACACAGGCGACCGAGACCGCGCCGAAGGCTTCGATGATATCCTTCGAGACGCCCAGCATCTCGTTCTTGGCCTCGTTGGAATAAGTGACGAAACCCCGGTCCAGCACGGCCGAGCTGCCCGGTACTTCGGTCAGCGCGGCGGCCACCAGCCCGCCGGTGCAGCTCTCCGCCACCACGATCTTGCGACCGGCGGCGCGGTTTTCTTCCACCACGCGGGTGGCCAGGGCCACTACGGCCGGGGGGAGGATATCAGTCATCGGGCCTGGCCTTCGGTACGCAAGAGATAGATCCCCGCCAGCGAGGCGAGGTTTTCCGGCGGCAGCGGGTCCAGCAGTTCGAGCACCCGGTTAATCTGCCCGCAATCTTCCGCCGCCACTTCACTGCGCACCTTGCCGGCGATCAGTTCGGCCACCAGCGGTTCGACGTTCTCGGCCGGAAGGGCCGCAAGGATGGTGGCCATCTGCGGGTCGTTGCGCGCCGCAAGGCGCGTCACTGCTGCCCGCGCCGCCGGGAAGCGCCCGCGCGCGGCCTGCTCCAGCCGGGCCGATACGGCAGGCCCTTGCGCAAACATGTAGGCGTTGGCCGGTACCTGCCCGGTGCAGCGCGTCTGCAGGCTGCGGAACGCGTGCGGCATGGCGTAGAGCGCCACGGCATTGATCTCGCCCGCGCTTAGCGGCACCTGCTGGGCGCTGGCAGGGAGGGGGGCAAGCCCGAGGGCCAGCGCAGCCATGGCGGCGAGGCGAAGGGAGGGGCGGATGGGAAGCATGTTCACGTCCTTGGTCAACTGGCTTGGTTCAAATGACTTTTTTCAGCGGGCGACCAGCGTTGCCACGGCCTGCGCGGCTATCCCTTCGCCGCGCCCGGTGAAACCGAGCCTTTCGGTGGTGGTCGCCTTCACATTCACACAATCGGGATGAACGCCCAGCAACTGCGCCAGTTTCTCCCGCATGGCCTGGCGGTGCGGGCCGATCTTGGGCGCCTCGCAGATGATGGCGAGGTCCACGTTGCTGATGGCGAGACCCTTTGCCGCCGCCAGCGCCACCGCATGTTCCACGAAACGGGACGAGGGCGCCCCCCGCCACTGCGGATCGGAGGGCGGGAAATGCTGGCCGATGTCCCCTTCGCCCGCCGCGCCCAGCACCGCATCCACCACCGCGTGCAGCGCCACATCGGCATCCGAATGGCCGGCCAGACCCTTGTCATGTTCGATCTTCAGCCCGCAGAGCCACAGCTCCTCGCCCGCCTCCAGGCGGTGGACGTCAAACCCGGTCCCGGTGCGGATCATGGCCATGTTTCCCTGATTGAAGTCACCCGCAAAGGTCAGCTTGTGCAGCCGCTCATCCCCGTCGACCAGCGCCACGGCAAGGCCAGCGGCATGGGCCACCTGCGCATCATCGCCCGCATCGCTCGCGCCTGCCCATCCGCGGTGCGCGGCGAGGATATCGGCAAAGCGGAATGCCTGCGGGGTCTGCACCCGGCGCAAGGCTTCGCGCTGCGCGCGCTCCGCCATGACGCCATCCTCGGCGGCGACCACCATCGAATCCACCACCGGCAACACCGGGATCGCCGCCGGTGAAGCGTCCAGCGCCGTCAGCAGACGGGCCACCACTTCCGGCGGACAATCGGGCCGGGCGGCATCGTGGATCAGCACGCGGGCAGGCGTATAGGGGGCAAGGGCTTCCAAGGCGGCGCGGACCGATGCCTGCCGGGTTTCCCCGCCATGGACCAGCACGAACGGCTCCAGCCCTGCGAGAATTTCCTGCACCAGGGCATCGGCCCCGTCAGGAATGGCCACGCACAGCAGATCGACTCTCGCTTCCCGCAGCCGTTCCGCGGCCAGCCGCAGCACCGGCTTGCCGCGCCACGTCGCGAACTGCTTGGGCAGCGGTTGCCCCGCGCGCAGGCCCTTGCCGGCCGCGACGATCACTGCTGCGAGGGAGGCGCTGGAGGGGATGCCATGCGAGGTCATTGCGCCCGCCGCGCTAGCCGCTTGCCGCGCCCCTCGCAATCCACTATGCGCTGCCTAATATTTAGGCACCATATGACCACCCCGCAGATCCCCGCACCCCCGGCGCTCAAGCCGATCGACATCGGCCCCGTGCGGATCGATTGCCCCGTCGTGCTCGCGCCGATGACCGGTGTCAGCGACCTGCCGTTCCGCACGCTGGTGCGCCGCTATGGTTCCGGCCTTAATGTAACGGAGATGATCGCCAGCGAAGCGGCCATCCGCGAAACCCGCCAGTCGATACAGAAGGCGGCCTGGGCGCCGATCGAGGACCCGGTGTCCATGCAGTTGGTCGGCTGCGATCCGGTTTCGATGTCGGAGGCAGCCAGGTTGCAGGAAGGCAACGGCGCTGCGATTATCGACATCAACTTCGGTTGCCCGGTGCGCAAGGTGGTGGGCCAGTATGCTGGCAGCGCGTTGATGCGTGAGGTGCCGCTCGCCATCAAGCTGATGGAAGCGACGGTCAAGGCGGTGAAAGTGCCCGTCACCGTCAAGATGCGCATGGGCTGGGACCATGCCAGTCTCAACGCGCCGGAACTGGCCCGAATTGCGGAAGACATCGGCGTCAAGATGATCACCGTTCACGGCCGCACCCGCAACCAGATGTACAAGGGCAATGCGGACTGGGGCTTCGTGCGGCGCGTAAAGGATGCCGTCTCCATCCCGGTGATCGTCAATGGCGATATCTGCAGCGTGGAAGATGCCGCCGCCGCGCTGGAACAGTCCGGCGCGGATGGGTTGATGATCGGGCGCGGCTCCTATGGCCGCCCGTGGCTGCTGGGGCAGGTGATGCACTGGTGGCGCACCGGCGAGGTGCTGGACGCCCCGCCGCTGGCCGAACAGTACGAAACGCTGGTGGAACACTACCGCGCCATGCTGGACCACTACGGCGATCACGCCGGGGTCCGCATCGCCCGAAAGCACCTGGGCTGGTACACCAAGGGCCTGCATGGGTCGGCCGATTTCCGCAACATGGTCAACACCGTGGACGATCCCGTGCGCGTGCTGGACGAGCTGGAGCGGTTCTACGCCCCCGTCCTCAACCGGATGGCCGCGTGAGCGCCGCCGCCGAAGCCATTCCCGGCCCGGCGGACCAGATCGCCGGCCTGACCTTCGCCATGCTGGTGGTGACGCCCGCGCTTACCGTCCATTCGGTCAACCCGGCGGCGGAAAGCCTGCTGGGGCGCAGTTCCAAGCGGCTGGTTGGCCGGGACGTGACCAGCGTCCTCCCTTTCAACGAGCCCCACGTGGCCGAGCGGATGCGGAGCAACGAGGAACAGCTCATCGCCCGCGGCGTGCCGATGAAGGTGGGCGACAGGTCGCTGACGATCAACCTGACCGTGTCCCCGCTGCCCACCCACCCCGGCTGGCGGGTGGTCACCCTGTCCGATGCCGGGCAAGGGGAACGGTTCGGAGACGAGGAGCGCCGCGTTTCCCTGCGCGGGCCTGCCGTGCTGGCCCACGAGATCAAGAACCCGCTGGCAGCCATTCGCGGCGCGGCGCAGCTCGTCGCCCGCCAGGTGGATGAAAAGCACCGCCACCTGACCGGCCTGATCACGGACGAGGTGGACCGCATTGCCCAGCTAATTGACCGGATGCAGCGGCTGGGGCGGGAAAAGGCAGAACCGGTGGCCCCGCTCAACCTGCACGCCGCTGTGCACCGTGCGCTCGACACCGTGCGCGCCGCCAGCGACGAGAATTTTCGCCTGCGCGAGGAGTTCGATCCCTCCCTCCCGCCGGTACTGGCCAATGAAGGCGCGCTGGTGCAGGTGCTGATCAACCTAGTCACCAATGCCCGCGATGCATGTGCAGGCGGGGCAGATCCGCAGGTGGTGATCCGCACCCGCTTCGTCTCCGGCCTGGTGATGAACGTTTTCCGCCTTGGCCGCCCGGTCAAGCTGCCGATTGAGGTGCAGGTGAGCGACAATGGCCCCGGCATCGATCCGGCGGTGGAACAGCACATCTTCGAACCTTTCGTCTCCAGCAAGCCCAATGGGCAGGGCCTGGGCCTGTCGCTGGTGCAGAAGCTGGTGCGCGACATGGACGGGCGCATTACCCACGAACGTGACGAAGCGGGGGGCTGGACCCATTTCCGCATCCACCTGCCAATGGCCAGACTAGGAGAATAGGCAATGGCAAGGCGCGCCCTACTGGTTGAGGACGATACCGCCATCGCGATGGTCATCACCGCCGCGCTGGAGGACGAGGCCTTCACCGTTGACCGGTGCGACCGGATTGCCGAGCGGGACCGGCTGCTGGCGGCCAATGAATATGACGTGATGCTGACCGACGTGATCCTGCTGGACGGGGACGGCATTGCCACCCTGGGCGATGTCACCGCCGCGCATCCGACGATGCCGGTCATCATCCTCTCCGCCCAGAACACCCTTGATACCGCCGTGCGCGCCAGCGACACCGGGGCTTTCGAATACTTCCCCAAGCCGTTCGATCTTGATGAACTGGTGCGTGCCGCCTGCCAGGCAGCCGATGCGCGCGGCCGACACGTTGAAGAGGAGGTTGATGCCGGCGATGGCCTGCCGCTGATTGGCCGCAGCCCGGCGATGCAGGACGTCTACCGCATGATCACGCGGGTCCTGCGCAATGACCTGACGGTGCTGGTGTTGGGGGAGTCGGGCACCGGCAAAGAACTGGTGGCCGAAGCGATCCACCAGCTCGGCGCGCGCAAGAAGGGGCCGTTCGTCGCGGTCAACACCGCCGCCATCCCGCGCGAGCTTATCGAGAGCGAGCTGTTCGGGCACGAGAAGGGCGCCTTCACCGGGGCGACCAGCAGGAACATCGGCAAGTTCGAACAGGCGAGCGGGGGCACCCTGTTCCTTGACGAGATCGGCGACATGCCGCCCGAAGCACAGACCCGGCTGCTGCGTGCGCTGCAATCGGGCCGGATCCGGCGCGTGGGCGGCGATCAGGAAATCGCCGTTGACGTGCGCATCATTGCCGCCACCAACCGCGACCTGGAGCCACTGATCGCTGCCGGGGGCTTTCGCGAGGACCTCTATTACCGGCTCAACGTGGTCCCCATCCAGTTGCCGCCCTTGCGGGACCGGCGCAGCGATATCGAGCCGCTGGCCCGCCACTTCCTGCGCCGTGCCGCTCAGGAAGGCCTGCCGCAGCGTCGCCTCTCCGCCGCCGCGGCCAACCTGCTTGCCGCGCAAACCTGGCGCGGCAACGTGCGCGAACTGCGCAACTTCATGTTCCGCGCCGCGCTCCTTTCCCGCGAGGAGGAGATCGATGTCGGCACGATCGAGGCGCTGCTGGAAAGCGGGGCAACCGAAACCAGCCTGCCGGTGAACGGCGAGATCGGGCTGGTGCTGGAACGCTGGCTGGGCATGGCCGGCTTTGCCGATGGCGAGCTGTACGATGCGGCACTGGCGGTGTTCGAAAAGGCGCTGTTCAACCACGTGCTTGAACGGACCGGCGGCAACCAGCTGCGGTCAGCGCAAGTGCTGGGGATCAACCGCAACACCTTGCACAAGCGGCTGGTGGAACTGGCCATCAACCCGGACTCCTTCGGCCAGCACTGATTGCCTAGGGCCGGGGGCTGGCTGCCGGCCTGACAAAATCCTTGCAAACCTGCAACAGTAGCGTTGTATGGGTGCAACGTGGTTTTGCCGGATTCCCAGATTGCGACAGATCGCCCGCTGAGACGGTTGCCCCGCTGGTGGCGCCGCACGCAGCTTGCCGCGCGGCGGATGAACCTGTTCCTGTGGCTGGAACTGGTCTGCGGCGCGGCACTGGTGGTGATGCTGGCGACGAGCTGGCTCTCGCTCTCCCGCCTCACCGATCCGGGCGAAATGGTGCCATCAGTGCTGGCGGCCGCCATGCTGGTGGGCACGCTGATCCCGGCACTGGGGCTGATCGTTCTGTGGGGCAGGCGGGCCGCCATTCGCAGGGCAGGCGGCACCACTGCGCGGCTGCACGTCAACCTGGTGTTTTTCTTCAGCCTGATCGCAGCCATCCCCACGCTGATCGTGGCCGTCTTCGCTTCGCTGCTGTTCCAGTCGGGCGCAGAGTTCTGGTTCTCCGACCAGCAGCGCGGCATCCTCGAAAACGCCAACGAGCTGGCCCGCGGCTACTATGACGAAAACCAGCGCGACGTGCAGGAGGAAGCCGTCGCCATGGCCATCGACATGCGCGTGTTCATGCGCGAAATGCCGCTGACCAGCTTTGAATTCCAGGAACAGTACAGCTACCAGGTTTTCGCCCGCGAACTGAGCGAAAGCGCCATCCTCCAGATATCGAGCGATGGCTCGCTGCACACCGTGGCCATTGTCGATCCTGACGATGCGACCGACCGCGAGCGGGTTTCGCCCGAAGCGCTCCAGCGGCTCCGGAATGGCGAACAGGTGGTGGTGACCGCCACGGCAGAACGGACCGATGCCATCATCCCGCTGGATGCGGCCAACGGGGTGATCCTCTACATCGCGCGCAAGTCCGATGCGGAAGCGCTGGGCCAGTGGCAACGCGCGCAAAGCGTGGTCGCCTCCTACTCCGCGCTGACGGAGCAGGCGCGCGTCCTGCAACTGCGCTTCAACCTGCTGCTGTTCGGCGTCTCGCTGGTGCTGGTGGGCATGGCGGTATGGGCCGCGCTGCGCTTTGCGGACCGGCAGGTGAAGCCACTGGCAGAACTCGTCAACGCTGCCCGGCAGATCGGCAGCGGCAACTATGCCGTGCGCGTGACGGGGCGTACCGGGCCGGACGAGATCGGCCTGCTCAACCGCGCGTTCAATTCCATGACCGCGCAGATCGAACGGCAGACCGCCGCGCTGATTGGCGCCAACCGCCAGTTGGGCGAGCGGCGCGCCTTTATCGAGGCCGTGCTGCAATCGATCACCGCCGGCATCATCTCGATCGACGGGGAAGGGCGGGTGCTGCTGATGAACGCATCGGCGCAGGCCCTGCTGTTGGACAAGACCGGTCTCAAGCCGGTGGGCCTGAAGATCGACGAGATCGCGCCGGAAATGGCCGCCTTCGTGGCCAGCGAGGCCAGGAGCGGGCTGGTGCAGTACAGCAAGGATGGCGAATTGCTGACCCTGGCGGTCAAGATCTCACCCGCAACCGAAGGCGCGGTGATCACCTTCGAGGACATCACCCGCCAGCTGCTTGACCAGCGCCAGGCGGCCTGGTCGGACGTTGCCCGCCGCATCGCGCACGAAATCAAGAACCCGCTGACGCCGATCCAGCTTGCCACAGAACGCATCAGCCGCCGCTATGCCCGCCAGATCGAGCAGGACCGCGAACTGTTCGACGAGCTGACCGGCACGATCATCCGCCAGGTGGGGGACCTGCGCAAGATGGTGGACGAGTTCTCCAGCTTCGCCCGCCTGCCCAAGCCGGTGTTCCGGCAGGAGGACGCCGTAGATCTGGTGCGCCAGGCCATGTTCCTGCAGGAAGTGGCCAATCCGTCTATCACCTATGCCCTGTCCGGCGACACCGACATTCCGCCGATCGAGTGCGATCGCCACCAGTTCGGCCAAGCAATGACCAACGTGCTCAAAAACGCTGCAGAAGCCATCGATGCCCAGCGCCGCGATGCCGAACCGGACTATCGCGGCCGGGTGGCGGTGTCGCTGGCGCTGGAGCCGCAGCACCTGCGAGTGACGGTGGAAGACAACGGCGTGGGCCTGCCCAGTGGCCCCAATATCCTCGAACCCTATGTCACCACGCGGGAAAAGGGTACCGGCCTTGGCCTCGCGATCGTCAAGAAGATCGTCGAGGAACACGGCGGCGACATCGCCTTCGCCCCGGCGGCAGATGGCGGTACGCGGGCAACGCTGCGCTTTGCCATCCACCCCGCCGCGGTGCTTTCCGGCAGCGAGGCGGCAGAATGACTTATCAGGAGACTGTGTAATGGCGCTCGACATCCTGGTGGTGGACGATGAAGCCGATATCCGTGACCTCGTGGCCGGCGTGCTGAGCGATGAGGGCTATGAATGCCGCACGGCAGGGGACAGCACCACCGCGCTCGCCATGATTGACCAGCGCCGCCCTTCGCTGGTCCTGCTGGACGTGTGGCTGCACGGCAGCCCGATGGACGGGCTTGAAGTGCTTGACGCGATCAAGACGCGCGAACCCAACCTGCCGGTGATCATCTTCTCCGGTCACGGCAACATCGATACCGCCGTTTCCGCCGTCAGCCGCGGGGCGATGGACTTCATCGAGAAGCCGTTCGAAACCAGCCGCCTGCTGCTGCTGGTGGAACGCGCGACCGAGACCGAGCGGTTGCGGCGCGAGAACGCCCGCCTGCGCGAAGGCTTTGCCGCGCATGACGAATTCACCGGCAATTCCCACGCCATCAACCAGGTGCGCGCCACGCTGAAGCGGGTGGCCAACACCGGTAGCCGGGTGCTGATCAGCGGGCCGGGCGGATCGGGCAAGGAAGTGGCCGCGCGCCTGCTCCACGCATGGAGCCCGCGGGCGGATAACGCCTTCGTCACCGTCAATTCCGCGCGCATCACGCCCGAACGGTTCGAACAGGAACTCTTCGGGGAGGAGGCGGACGGGATGCTGGTGCGCCCGGGCCTGCTGGAAATGGCCAATGGTGGCACGCTGTACCTGGATGAAGTGGCGGACATGCCGCTGTCCACCCAGGCGCGCATCCTGCGCGTGCTGACGGACCAGAGCTTCGTGCGCGTGGGCGGTTCGCGCCAGGTGGGGGTGGACGTGCGCGTGGTTTCCTCCACCGCGCGCAACCTGGAGAACGAAATCGCCGAAAAGCGTTTCCGCGAAGACCTGTTCTACCGGCTCAACGTGGTGCCCATCGCCATCCCGTCGCTGGCGGCGCGGCGCGACGACATTCCGGCGCTGGCAGACCACTTCTTCACCCGTTACGCCCGCGAACAGGGGCTGCCCGCTCCCACCATCACGGCAGAGGCCATGGCGGCGCTGCAATCGTACGATTGGCCGGGCAACGTACGCCAGCTGCGCAACGTGGTGGAACGCACGGTGATCCTCACCCCGCGAGAATCCTTCCGCGAAATCGGCCCGGACATGTTGCCACCCGAAATCACCGGTAGCACCAGCGATGGTGGCGGCGGTATTTCCGCGCTGATGGGGGTACCCTTGCGGGAAGCGCGCGAAAGCTTTGAACGCGAATACCTGCGGATCCAGATCCGGCGCTTCTCCGGGAACATTTCCAAGACCGCCGGCTTCATCGGCATGGAACGCTCCGCCTTGCACCGCAAGCTCAAGATCCTGGGCATGGGGGAACGCCGGGAAGGGGAGGAAGGCGAGGGAGAGGGCGAGGAGAATTGAATTTATTGCCGCACGGTCGTTGCGGCGCGGTGCCAGATGGACCATATTGAAGGCTCCGGGGTTATCCTCGGACAACCCGGTTGTCACATGCCAGTCGCATGAGGTGGCCAGAATGCGAACCGCAACAAGCGGTCGCCAAAAACAGGAGCAAAGAGCGATATGACCAGGACCACGCTTTCCGCCCGTGCCCGCCCCGCAGCGGAAAACCCGTCGCCGCCGGCCCCGCCGGTCATCCAGAAGAGCGGCAACCTCCAGGACGTGTTCCTCAATTTCCTGCGCAAGGAAAAGATCCCCGTCACCATGTTCCTGGTGAAGGGCGTGAAGCTGCAGGGCATCGTCACCTGGTTCGACAATTTCTCCATCCTGCTGCGCCGCGATGGACAGAGCCAGCTGGTTTACAAGCATGCCATCAGCACCATCATGCCGGGACAGCCGGTTGATGCGAACCTCTTCGGCGGCTTGGGAGAAAACAACCGCAAGCAACGGCTTTTGCAGGATATTTTCCTCACCCGCGTGCGCGAAGCGGAAGTGCAGGTGACCATGTTCCTGGTCAATGGCGTGATGCTCCAAGGGCGCATTGCTGCGTTCGACCTGTTCTGCATGCTGCTGGAGCGGGACGGTTACGTCCAGCTCGCCTACAAGCATGCCGTATCCACCATCCAGCCGGCCACTCACGTGGACCTTTCTGGCGAACTGGGTGACGAAGACGAAGGTGACGACAACTGATCTTTTCAAATGATGATGTTGCAGGTGAGGTGACCCGCGGTGCGCGGGCCCTCGTCATCTGCCCGGATATCCGGGGCCAGCGCAGTGGGCAGGACCCGGAAGTCAGGCTAGAGGAAGCGCGCGGACTTGCGCTGGCCATCGGCATCGTGGTGGCGGAAAGCTACATCCTGCCCGTGCGCACCGTGCGCCCCGGCACCTTGTTCGGGGAAGGGCAGGTGCAGCGCATTGCCACCGATTGCGAACTTCACGAGGCGGAGCTGATCATCGTGGACGGGGCGTTGTCGCCTATCCAGCAGCGCAACCTCGAAGATCGCCTGAAGCGCAAGGTGATCGACCGCACCGGCCTGATCCTCGAAATCTTCGGGGAGCGCGCGGCGACGGCAGAAGGCCGCCTGCAAGTGGAGCTGGCGCATCTCGATTACCAGCAAAGCCGCCTGGTGCGCAGCTGGACCCACCTTGAACGCCAGCGCGGCGGCTTCGGCTTCCTGGGCGGCCCAGGCGAAACCCAGATCGAAGCTGACCGGCGCATGATCCGTGCGCGCATGGGCAAGCTCCGGCGCGAACTGGAACAGGTGCGCAAGACGCGCGAACTTCACCGCAAGCGTCGGGGAAGGGCCCCCTGGCCGGTTATCGCCCTTGTCGGCTATACCAACGCGGGCAAAAGCACACTGTTCAACAGGCTGACCGGCGCGGGCGTGATGGCGGAAAACCTGCTGTTCGCCACGCTTGATCCCACGATGCGGGCCATCAGCCTGCCGGGGGTGGAAAAGGCCATCCTGTCAGACACGGTGGGCTTCATCTCCGACCTGCCGACCCAGCTCGTCGCCGCCTTCCGCGCCACGCTGGAAGAAGTGACTGCGGCCGACATCATCCTCCACGTGCGCGATATCGCCAACCCTGACACCGCGATGCAGAAGGCGCAGGTCCTCTCCGTGCTGGCAGACCTCGGCGTCACCGGCCAGGACGGCGAGGTGGAGGAGGGCGCCATTCCCATCATCGAGGTGTGGAACAAGTGGGACCTGCTGGGCGACGAACAGCGCGAAGAGCTTGAGGGTCTGGCCACCGCCAGCGATGACGTGCTGCCGCTCTCTGCCGTCACCGGCTTTGGCGTAGAGGCCCTGCTGGCGGAACTTGGCGCACGGTTGACAGACACCGCTCAGGTGCACCGCTTCACCATTTCCGCCGGGGATGGCCAGCGGCTTGCCTGGCTGCACGCGCATGGCGAAGTGCTGGCGGACGAGGATGGCGGGGAAGGGCCGGAGGGGGCGCAGCGGCTTGTTACCGTGCGGCTCGCTCCCAAGGAACTGGGGCGTTACGCCGCGCTGGGTGCCTGACCGGACTTTTCAGCGGCCTTGGCTCGTAGCCAGTATTCTTCCTGCTCATCAAGTGAGAGCGCGGCAAAATCGTGGCCATCGGTGGCGGCGAGACGCTCCATCATCCGGAAGCGCGCTTCGAACTTGGCGTTGGCGGCGCGCAGGGCGTCTTCCGGTGCCACGCCATAGCTGCGCACCACGTTCACGGCGGCGAAGAGCAGGTCGCCCGCTTCCAACAGGCGTTCGTCCTCGCTTTCGGCGGCGGCTAACTCCTCCAGCTCCTCGGCCACCTTGGCGGTCGGGCCAGCGGGATCGGGCCATTCAAACCCGACGCGGGCGGCGCGCTTCTGCAGCTTTTCCGCCCGCATCAGCGCCGGCAGCGCGGCGGCAACGCCGTCCAGCGCGCTTTGCGCCCCTTTGCGCGCGCGTTCAGTGGCCTTGAGTTCTTCCCAACGCTGGCGATCCATCGTGCCGCCAGCATCACCGAAGATGTGCGGATGGCGCGCTTCCATTTTGTCACATATCGCGCGGGCGACATCGTCAAACGCGAAATGCCCGGCTTCCTCGGCCATGCGGGCATGGAACACGACCTGGAGCAGCAAGTCGCCAAGCTCGTCGCGCAGGTCCGCCATGTCATTGCGGCCGATCGCGTCAGCCACTTCGTACGCTTCCTCGATCGTGTACGGGGCAATGGTGACGAAGGTCTGCGCAACATCCCAGTCGCACCCGGACTGCGGATCGCGCAGGCGGGCCATGATGGAGAGGAGGCGGTAGATCTGCTGTGTCATGCTGGAATGATAATATATATTATGTTAAATTGACAGGCGCATCAGCGGTAGGGGTAAGCGCCCCCAACGGATTACCGTTGCCGCCTATCATTCCCGCAACGCCGGCCACCACCACAAACAGCAGCACCCAAACCAGCGCCATCATCACGCCCTTGCGCACCCCAATGCGGTAAGCGCGCATGCTGGACAGCGCGAGCGCCAGGACCAGCAGCAGCCAGGTGATCTGAAACCACGGCATACGCGTCAGGCCTCCAGCACCATGCCATCGTACCCGACCAGCACGTGGCCTGGCACTTCGTCGCTCAAGGTCTTGTAATCCATGCTTTTATCAAGATGCGTCAACACGCCGACGCGCGCCCTGGTACGCGCGATCAATTCCAGCGCCATCGTCAGGTGCGCGTGCGTCGGATGCGGTTCGCGGCGCAGGCAATCGGTAACCAGCACGTCCACGCCGGTGAACAGGTCGATCATGTCATCGGTAATCTCGCAGAAGTCAGTCGCGTAACCGATTGATTTTCCATCTGCTTCAAAGCGATAGGCGGTGCTGTTCATCTGCCCGTGAGGCATTTCCACGCTGTCCACGGCAAATCCGGCATGGATGCGCAGCTGGTCCAGCCCGCTGATCTCCACGATGGTGGGATAACCGTACTTGCCGTTGAACACGTAGTTGAAGCGATCTTTCAACCGCCGCATCGTGTCGCTGGAGGCAAAACCCGGCAGCGGCCCTGCGCGTCCAAAGCGCATGGGACGAAGGTCATCCAGGCCATGGCAATGGTCCGCATGGTCATGCGTCCAGAACACTGCGTCCACCTTGTCGATGTTGTTGGCCAGCAACTGGTGGCGCAGGTCCGGCGAGGTATCCACCAACAGCCTCTGGCCCGCCTTGCTTTCCACGATGATCGAGACGCGGGTGCGGCGGTTGCGCGGTTCGTTGGGATCGCAGTCGCCCCAATCCGGCCCGATGCGCGGAACGCCAGTGGACGTGCCCGATCCAAGGACGATCAGCTTCACGCCGCCGCGCCCCCGTTCGCCTTGCTGAACAGGCGGTAGAAGTTGGCCGTGGTCGCCGCAGCCAGTCGCTCCACGGTTTCACCGCGCAAGGCCGCGACGAATTCCGCCGTGTCGCGCACGAAGGCCGGTTCGCACGTCTTGCCCCGGTGCGGCACCGGCGCGAGAAACGGGCTGTCGGTTTCCACCAGCACCCGATCCGCCGGAATTTCGGCTGCAAATTCCTGAAGTTCGCGGGCATTCTTGAAAGTGACGATGCCCGAAAGCGAAATCGTCAGACCCAGCTCGATCATCCGCCGGCCAAAGGCTGGCGAGGCGGTGAAGCAGTGGATCAGCGCGGGGAAGGTGCCCTTCCCCATTTCCTCGGCAATGATCGCGGCGGTATCGTCATCCGCATCGCGCGTGTGGATCACCAGCGGCAGGCCGGTTTCCCGCGACACCTCGATATGGGTGCGGAACAGCGCCTGCTGCACGGCGCGGTCCGACTTGTCGTAGTAATAGTCGAGGCCGGTTTCCCCGATGCCGATCACCTTGGGGTGGGTCGATGCCTCCAGCAGGGCGCCCTTCCCCAGGTCCGCATGGCCATCCGCCTCGTGCGGGTGGATGCCGATCGTGGCCCAGACATCCGCCTCCCGTTCCGCAGTGGCGACAACCGCCGCCCACTCGCTCTGCCGGGTGGAAATGTTGAGGAAGCCGCCAACGCCCAACGCGCGGGCGTGGGCCAGCACTTCCGCCTGCCGTTCGGCCAGCCCCTCGTAATTGAGGTGGCAATGGCTATCGACCAGCATCAGCCGTCCGTTTCCTGCGGCAGTTCAAGCCGCGGGAACACGCCTTCGGGCTTGGTCAGCACGAAACCGCTTTCCGCCAGCGGCGAATACCAGTGCGTGCGGATCCCTTCGATCGTGCGCAGGTTCGGCGCGATGCCCATGGCATCCAGCAGCTTTGCCGCCGCGGCCGGCATCACCGGGGAAATCGCCACCGTCAGCTGCGCGATGCAGATGTAGAGCGTGGCCAGCACCGTCTCCATCCGTGGCACATCGGTCTTCTTCAGCGCCCACGGGGCCTGCGCATCGATGTAGGCGTTGCAGGCGAACACCGCGCCCATCCACGCTTCCAGCGCCTGGGCAAAGGCGAGATCATCATAGGCGGCAGGCATTTCGGCCGAAATGACGCGGTCCACGTTGGCAAACAGCGCGTTGTCCTCGTCCGTGTGGCCGGTGATGGCCGGCAGCCTGCCCTCGCAGTTCTTGAACACCTGGCTCAGTGTGCGCTGGGCAAGGTTGCCGAAACTGTTGGCGAGTTCGGAATTCGACCGGTTGACAATGGCTTCCTGCGAATAGCTGCCATCCTGCCCGAAGCTGAATTCGCGCAGCAGGAAATAGCGCAGGTTGTCCACGCCATAGGCATCGGCCAGCGCCGCTGGATCGGTGACATTGCCGAGCGACTTCGATTCCTTCACCCCCCGATTCAGCAGGAAGCCGTGACCGAACACCTTCTTCGGCAGGGCGATCTTCGCGCTCATCAGGAAGGCGGGCCAGTAGACCGTGTGGAAGCGGACGATGTCCTTGCCGATCAGGTGCAGGTCCGCCGGCCAGAACTTCGCCATGTCGCCATCCATGTCCGGATAGCCGAGGCCGGTGAGGTAATTGGTCAGCGCATCCACCCACACGTACATCACGTGGTTTTCATGGCCCGGCACCTTCACGCCCCAATCGAAGCTGGTGCGGCTGACCGAAAGGTCGCGCAGGCCACCTTCGACAAAGCGCATCACCTCGTTGCGGCGTGCTTCGGGCTGGATGAAATCCGGATTGTCGCGATAGAGCGCCAGCAACGGCTCCTGGTAGCGGGACAGGCGGAAGAACCAGCTTTCCTCCACCGTCCATTCCACCGGCGTGCCCTGCGGGGAGAGCTTCGCTCCGCCCTCGCCCTCAACCAGCTCGTCCTCGGCATAGAAGGCTTCGTCGCGGATCGAATACCAGCCTTCGTACCGGTCAAGGTAGAGGTCGCCATTGGCCTCCATCGCCTGCCAGATGGCCTGGCTGGCGCAGTGGTGCGCGTCCTCCGTGGTGCGGATGAACCGGTCATAGGAAATGTTCAGCTTGTCGAACAGGTCCTTGAAGTGGGCGGACATTTCATCCGCCAGCGCGCGTGGGGTAATGCCCAGGTCGCGCGCCTTCTGCGCCATTTTCAGGCCGTGTTCGTCGGTCCCGGTCTGGAAGCGCACTTCGCGCCCCTTCAGGCGTTGCCAGCGGGCGATGACATCGGCGGCGATTGTCTCGTAGGCGTGGCCGATGTGCGGCTTGCCATTGGGATAGTGAATCGCGGTGGTAATATAGAAAGGATCAGCCATTGGCGGGTTCACTAGAGGGGCCGAGTTCCGCCAGCAAGGTTCCTATTTCCATCACCAGCAGGCCGGGATCGTAATTGTAGACGGGAAACTGCGCCGCCAGCTGCACCAGCTTGGCATGGGTGGCGGTGATCGCGGGCACCTCAGACAAGGTAGCGCCGTGCATCCGCGTGGTGACCACAGCGCGCGCCAGCTCCAGCACGGCGGCCTGTTTTTCCCGCGCGGGACGGGTGCCGATGGCATCGGCCAGTTGCCCACGCAGGCGGAAATCGCGGTCTCCCTTGGCGGCGATCTGCCCCATCAGCGTGTGCAGCTTGCCAAGGCCTAGTTCCACGAAATCCAGCGCCGCGCCCGGCGATCCGCCCGATGCGGCAATCGCGGCGGCGCGGGCATCGGCATCTGCCTCCGGTACCTCGCGGCGCAGCACGGTCTCGATCTGGCCGGGCTCCAGTTCCGGGAACGAAAGGGTACGGCAGCGGGACCGGATTGTGGCCAGCAGCCGCCCCGGCCGGTGGGTGACTAGCAGGAAATAGGTACCGGCCGGTGGCTCCTCCAGGCTTTTCAGCAGCGCGTTGGAGGCGCTCTTTTCCATGTCGTCCGCCGGATCGATGATGATCACGCGACGGCTGCCCAGCGTGGGGCGGGTGTTCAGCCGCTGCTGCATCTGGCGGATCTGGTCGATGCCGATGTTGCGCTTCAACTGGTAGGGCTTGCCCTCGTCGCGCTTCTTTTCCTCGTCCTTGCTGGACGGCAGGTGGGTGAGGACGATCACGTCCGGATGGTCTCCGCGGGGCTGGTCCACGCCGGGTTCCGCCACCAGCAGGCGCGCGGCCTCCTGGGCGAAATGAGCCTTGCCCAGCCCCTTCTTGCCCCCCAGGATCCACGCATGGTGCATGCGCGGCCCGGCCATGGCGGCGCGCCACTGCGCCCAGGCGTCATCATGCCCGATCAGGCCCATGGCACACCGCCCAGCCGGCTTGAGACAACATCGCGCACGGCGGCGTGGACGGTTCCCGCATCGTTATTGCCGTCAATCACGGCGAAGCGGCCCGGCTCGGCAGCGGCCAGCGCGGCGAAATGGCGGGCGACCCCTGCGTGGAACTCCGCGCAGCGTCCGCCGATGCGGTCACTGCCATCCACGTCGCGCAGCGCCAGCCTGGCCGTCACAACTTGCGGATCGACGGTGAACAGCAAGGTCAGGTCCGGCATCAGCCCGCCGGAACCGATGCGGTGGAGCGCCATGATATCGGCATCGTCCAGCTTGCCCTCCCCGCCTTGGTAGGCGCGGGTGGAATCGATATAGCGGTCGCAGATCACCCATGCCCCGCGTTCCAGCGCGGGCAGGATCAGCGCCTCGACATGGTTGGCTCGGGCGGCTGCGAACAGCAAGGCTTCGGACTGGAGCGACCAGGCGGTGCCTTGCGGATCGAGCAGCAGGGCGCGGATTGCCTCTGCCCCGGGCGTGCCGCCCGGCTCCCGCGTGACGATGACCTCCCGCCCCGCGCGACGCAGCGCATCGGCCAACAGGCGCGCCTGAGTCGACTTGCCCGCGCCTTCGCCCCCTTCCAGCGTGATGAACCGCCCGCGCATCACCAGACAAGGCCCACAAGGCCGTTGGCCAGCCGCCGCAAGAACCCCGCCTGCTCCACGCTGGCAGCAGCCTCCAGCGGCACCTCGTACGGCGGCAGGCCATCGGGGGTAATGATAAGCGCGGCCACGTGATCCCCTTCATGCACCGGAGCGGTGAGCGGCCCCTGGTAGCGGATTGCGAGCTGCACCGCACCCCGCGTTCCCACGGGCCGGCTGATCTGTACCGGGCGTGCGGTGCGCAAGGGGACCGTCCGCGCGCTGCCATCCTGCACCCGCGCCTCACCCACGGTGACGCCCTGCTCTGCCAGCAGCGTGGTGGTGAAGTTGCTGAAGCCCCATTCCAGCAGGGCACGGGCGGTATCGTTGCGCAAGTTGCTGGTCGGCGCGCCGGCAATCACCATCACCAGGCGGCGGCCATTACGCTCGCCCGAGCCCAGGAAGGTGTAGCCAGCCTCGTTGGTGAAGCCGGTCTTCATCCCGTCTGCCCCCGGCACGCGGCCGGTGATCGGATCGTGGTTCGCCTGCGTCAGCCCGCGCCAGGTGAGCGTGCGGTGCCCGAAATAGCGGCGATAGAATGCCGGATAACGAGTAACGACCGCTTCCCCCAACAAGGAGAGGTCATGCGCGGTGGTGAAAGTGCGCCCTTGATCCGGGAAGCCGTTGGCAGAGCCGAAATGCGTATCGCGCATCCCCAGGTCGGCCGCATTGCGGTTCATCGCCGCGATCCAGCTGCGGACTGACCCCGTGGAAGCAAGCGCCAACGCCACGCTGGCATCGTTGCCTGATACGGTGGTTGCGCCCAGCAGCAGCTCGCCAAAGGTGGGCCGTTCGCCCGCCTTGAGGAACATGGACGAGCCTTCACCCGACCATTCCGCCTCCAGTTGCGGGGAGATGAGGAAGGGCGTGGTCGCGGAAACGCGCCCTTGTTCCATCAGGCGGAAGGCGGTGTAGGCGGTCATAACCTTGGTGACCGATGCCGGCATGAACCGCCGGTGGATCTCGCGGGCAAACAGGTGCTGTCCGGTGGCAAGGTCCACCAGCAGGGCAACTGGGATTTCCGGCGGGACGGGCGCGGCGGAAGGAGAGGCGGGCGCGGATTCGCCGGCTATCGGCGCGCCCAGCGCGGGCGCAGATGCAGCGCCGGCCAGAAAGGCCGCCGCCACCGTTGCCGCCAATGCCCGCCCTGCTTTCAAGCAAACTCCCGCAGGTGGCCGCGGGACCGCGCGTCACCCGTCAATCAGTGGTGTAGATTCGGGCATCGGTATAGCCCGCCGCCCGCACATTGGCGAGCGAGGCCTCCGCTTCCCCACGGGTAGGAAAAGGACCGGTGCGCACGCGCCAGAGGTTGCCCGCCCGGCTTACCGTGCCACCGATCTGGCGCGCGGCGCGGTCGGCATTCTGCCGGTTCGCGAAAGCCCCTGCCTGCACCACGATGCCGGCTGTCACCTGCTGTCTGGCGCTGGCTGGCGCCGAGGTTGGAGTCCGGGTTGGCGCTGGAGAGGGCGCTGGAGTGGGCGCGGGAACGGAAGCGGGCGCTGCCGCGACCACCGACGGCTGCCCCACGGGAACGGCAGGGGGCGTGGTACTGAATGCACTGGTGAAAGCATCCTGCACGCTGGAGGCGGCGGGCGCGAGGGGCGCAGGCGGCGCGGCATTCGCCTGAAGGCTGGCCGATCCCTCTGCCGGCAGGCGGCGGCGCAGCACCTCCACCAGGCCGCGCGGCGTATCCATCCGCAGCGGTGCTTCATCACCCGCGCGCAGCAGGGCACGCTGGGCTTCGGGCGGATTGACCCGGCGCACCCGCACCGGGGTATCGGTGCTGGCACCAAGCTGGGCCATCGCCGCCGGGGACAGCGCGACAAGGTGGCGCGAATTCATCGGCCCGCGCCGTTCCAGGCGCACCAGGATAGTGCGGCCCGTTTCCAGCGAGGTGACTTCGGCATAGCTCGGCACCGGCAGCGTGTGGTGCGCGCCGGTGATCCCGGCCCCCTCGCCCACGGTAGCATAGCCGACCTCGTCATAGTTCAGCACGTCGGCGGGGCGGTAGGTCGTGCCCTCGATCTCGTATGGGTCGCCTATGGTTACCGGATAGTCCGCCTGCGGGCCATTGGCCGGCACTGCGACAGGCGGCAAACGGTCAGCCGCATGGGCCACCGTGCCCCACACGGCCAGCGCCGTGGAGGTGAACAACATCACGCAGGCGCGGGAAATCCCGGGGCGCCGGCGGTTACCGGGAAATCTCATCTGCAAGCAACCCCACACTCATCGCGTAGTAGTTCGAGCAGTTGTATTCGAGGATAACCCTATAATTCTGGGTTAACAGGTAGCCCGGCGCATCCGGGCCATCGGGTTCGAACAGGGATACCATCACGTCATCGCCCAGCGGTGCGCGCGGCTCCACTCCCATCGCACGCCATTCGCGCACCGTCATCCAGCGGTTGTGGCGGCCATGCACGCGCGGGCACACGGGGGAAACCATGTCGGTGGCAATGGCATTGCGATCCAGCGAAGCGGGCACGAAGGCGCGCACGCCCCACGGCTGCCCTGCCCGCCACCCGGCATCGCGGAAATAGTTGGCCACCGAATGCAGCGTGTCGACGTCCGAATTCCAGATGTCCTTGCGCCCGTCCCCATCGCCGTCCACCGCCAGCAGCAGGTAAACGCTGGGGAGGAACTGCGGGTTGCCAAAGGCCCCGGCATAGCTGCCCACCAGGCTGGAACGCGGCACACCCTGGTCCACCATGCGCATGGTGGCGATCAGTTCGGGTTCGAACAGGTCGCGGCGGCGGCCTTCCCAGGCGAGTGTTGCCAGCGACCGCGGCAAGTCGAAATTGCCCTTCACCGCGCCATAGGACGTTTCGTGCCCCCAGATTGCCACGATGATCGACGCGGGCACGCCGTACTGGGCGCTCACCTGCGCTGCCGTGGCCCCAAGTCGGTGCATGGCGGCAATGCCCCCGTTGATGCGGGCCTGCGTGTTGTGCCGGGCAAGATAGGTGGACAGCGGGGCAAAGCCGGTGCTGGTGGTGGCCGAGCCGGAAGACAGGTTGTCCCGGTCCAGCGCAATCACCCAGTCGTTGGGCGAAAGGCCCGCGATCACCTCGTCAATCGCGCGCTGGCTGATTCCTTCCGCCCGCGCCCGCGCCGCCACCTGCTGCAGGTAAGTGGCAAAGCTTTCCCCCTGCTGGGCCTGCGCTGCGGCGGGCGTTGCCATCGGGATCATGGCCGCCGCAGCCAGCAGGGCCAGAGCCAAAGGTCGGAATCGTCGGTTCAGCATCATGCCGGGCAACCTGCCACGTTCCGCCGCGCGGGGGAATCCCCGACGGCTGCACGAACCGGGCAAATGCGGCAGAAGGAGGCGGACGGGCGGGCCATGCGGGGCCAGCCCGTCCCCTCATCCATCATCAATCGAGATTGGGGTGCATGTCCGGGTTGCGCGCCAGCATCTCGCTGAACGGATCGAACCCGCAATTGTTCTGCCCGCCGCAGTTGGTGACGGTGTGGACATAACGGATGCGGCCGTTCTCGATGCGGAAAGTATGCACGTCCGGGCGGCGGTTGGTGCCCATCTTCAGGAATACGGCCACCGCGCCGCGTGCTTCATCGACCACGTAATCGCGCTCTGCCATTTCCACGCCGCTGGGCACGCCCACGTTGCAGGTATCGGTCGGCAGGCCGCGCCCGGTGTAGACGCTGCCTTCCAGGCGGGCGCAGGGTGTGCCCCACGGTACCTGCGTATCGGGATTGCTGAACAGGTCGAGATAGGCATTGGCCGCTGCAAGCAGTTCCGCACGGGTGTTGCGCTGGCCTTCGGGAATTTCGCCCCAGTTCTCGCGACTAGCGTAATAGGCGGTGCGCTCCCCATCGAACAGCCAGTCTCCTTCGCGGGTCACGATGTTGACGAACGGACCGGTGCCGAAGAAGCCGCTGTTGACCTGCGTGGCCAGCACTTCCCAGGTGTCGCCCGTTCTGGCGACGACTTCGTTGAAGGTGCGGCAGGTTGTGGTGTCCAGCAGCGCCATGTGGTGCACCACTTCGCGCGGGTGATCGAGGAAAGCCCCCAGAGAGCTGCGGCGGAAGTTCTCGCTGTAATCGACCCATTCACCCAGCGACATCGTCATCATCGTGCCGCGTTCCAGCGCCTGCTTCCAGCTGTCGGCGATGGTTTGCAGCGATTCGCGGGTGCAGGCCCCTTGCGCGGCGGCCGGGGTGGCAAGGGACATGGCGGCGGCAGAGGCCAGGATGGCAAGCAGCTTGCGCTTCATGGGTTTTACTCGATCCTTGATTGGGGGGGGTATCTGGATTGTGGGTGACGGTCAGTTGGCCAGGTCCGGCTGCATGCCCGGATTGCGGGCGAGCATTTCGGACAGCGGCGGGAAGCCGCAGTTTTCCTGGCCATTGCAGTTGGTGATGGTGTGGACGTAGCGGATGCGGCCATCCTCTATGCGGAAGATGTGCGCGTCGGCCAGCCCTTCCGGCCCGCCAAACCGCAGCCGCACGGCCACAGCACCAATCGTTTCGTCCACAATATAGTCGCGGTCCACCAGGGCAACGCCGCTGGGAACGCCCACGTCGCAGCTATCGGTGGGCAGGCCGCGCCCGGTGTAGATGCCGCCTTCAAGGCGCGCACAAGGCGTGCCCCAGGCCACTTCCACGGCCGGATCGTTGAACTTGTCGAGGTAGGAATTGGCCGCGGCGATGATTTCCGCGCGGGTGTTGCGGCGGTCAGCCGGGATTTCGCCCCAGTCTTCCGCTTCCGCATAATAACGGGTGCGGGCGGCATCGAACAGCCAGTCCCCGGTGGTGGTGGTGACCAAGTCATACCGGGTGACAAGGCCGCCGCGGGTGGAGATCTTGGTACCCAGTACCCAGGGGCTTTCCGGATCGTCGATCACCGCTTCCACGAAAATGGTGCAGGTGCTTGTATCAAGGAAGGACCGGTGCCAATCCACTTCATGCGCTGTGGCAAGAACACCACCATAGGTCATTGAAGAAAGGCGATTGTTTTCTCGGTACTGGACCCACTCGCCCATCGGCACCCGGAACCCTTCCCCGGCTTCCTGCGCTGCAACGTAAAGGTCCGCCAGGTTCTGCAACTGCGCCCGGTCGCACTGCCCCTGCGCTGCTGCCGGAGTCGCCAACGCGGCAGCCCCCATGGTGCCCAACAACAGGCAAACGTGTTTCAATCTGGCCATGCGTGTCCCTCTCCCAAAGGCATGCCGCGTGCTGTGGGAACCGATGTTAACGCATGATATTGTCGCTGTCACCCGCCCGTTCGCGCCACTTCCGGGGGTGACATTCGCGCACGGGGCGGCTAGCCGGTTGGCCGCAGCGGACAGGTGGCCGAGTGGTTTAAGGCAGCGGTCTTGAAAACCGCCGTAGGTGCAAGCCTACCGTGGGTTCGAATCCCACCCTGTCCGCCA
>VFQO010000652.1_pt1 | contig 34198 bp, 50 predicted proteins | sample 3512331 | NCBI WGS metagenome assembly VFQO01 (sample SAMN10412371, study PRJNA504923) | tailings metagenome | isolation source: Replicate 3 from Balatoc abandoned mine | place: Philippines: Itogon, Benguet | collected 2017-08-28 | reverse complement strand
TAAAAGTGGCCTGCCCAGCAGGAGTCGAACCTGCGACCTACTGCTTAGAAGGCAGCACTACCAATGCCATATTTAATAGGTGATTCAAATACTTAGCGCGGCAAATTGTGTTATTCCCGCTAGGAAACACAGTTCGCAAGCCATTGAATAAATTGATGTTCCGTTGCGGCAATAACACAGGCTTTTACCCGCCCCGCAGCCGCTTTGCCCGCTGCTCGGCCTCGTAATCATCGCGGCAATCCGTGTCGCAAAAGTTAGCGGGATTGCTAACCTCGCAGCCGCAGAAATGGCACTCGCCTGTCCAGCGCAGCGCCTGCCCCTGCCGCGCCTTGCGGATGCCTTCCTCGATCGCGGCTTCTATCTTGGCATCTGAGCGATCTGCGTCATCCGTCATACTTTGATGACCTCCCCGCGAAAATAGACCATCCCCGCATCCTCGCTCACCACCTCGACCAGTTCAGGCGGCATCAGCTTGCCTTCAAAGAAAGTCAGCACGGCAAAGCCGCTTCTGTGGTTTCTGGTGGAATCTTCCGTGTAGGCAAACTGTTCGCCCCAAACATCCGCCAGCGAGCCGGTATCCACGCCATATCTGGTTCCAGTCAAATCAGTCCACGGTGTGACCTTGAGGCTATGCAGATGGCCTGTGACCATCGACACTCCCGACTTAAGCGCCGCGTTGTAGACCGCGTGGATGCCGTTGTACAGCCGGTGCTTGATCTGGGTATGGTCGTTGACCATGATCGAGGTGCTGAACTTCCAGCGCGGGAAATGGTGGGTCAGGTCGAAACCTGTCACCCCTTCGTATTCCGGCACTAGCTGCGCAATACGGCTGTTAAATCTGAGATCGTGATTGCCCCAAGTCCAGTGTAACTTCGCGTTGCCTGCGACCTTCTCAATTTCAGCCAAGCGGTCGGTGACAGCCTGAAGTTCTTGCTTGACGTTCGGACGCGCCTCAAAGCCGCTGACAGGATGGCGGCTAATCTTGGCTCCGTCGAATGCATCGCCATTCATAACGACCATTGAAGGCTTCAATTCGCCAATGATCTTTACAAATGCGCGGTGCGCGGTGCTGATGATGTTCGGCCAGTAGTGAGCGTCTGAGCCGACCACAATCACGCCCTTGTCGACCTCCACCCCTACCCTGACCCCGTTGTTAGGGATCGTCACTTGGAAGGTCGGGGATCGCTTATGCGGAGAGGCTAGAACCACACCATGCCGCTCCTGAATCCGCTTTCTCCGCTGCTGGATGTTGCGCGAATCGACTTTGAGAATCTTTGCCAACTCGGTTGCGCTTGGATACTTCTCCCACAGTGCTATGAATTCCTCATCCGTACACCGCGCTGCCATCTCACCCCCTAGCTATCACATCGCCGCTTGAACTCGCCGCACCATTGGTCAATCTTGGTAATGGCAAAGCTAAAGCTGATTGCGTTCTCGCCGTCCGGAAAGATCGCTGGCGGCAGGCGGCGGCACTCGCCAGTATCATCGGACGATTCACCGACAAAGAATGCACACGATCCGCAGCGCGGCATCCAATCTTCGGCTTCCTGCTTTTTCCTCGGCATTCAGTCCCCGTTGTAGGCTCGGATGATGTCCTGTAGCGCCTCGAGGCGGCGGGCATTGTCGCGACAGCCTTCGTAGTTCTCGATCACGGTCTGGGCAACGTCTTGAGCTGGGACGGCGGCTGCATCAGTTCGGGCGGGACCGCTATCCGGCACGCTTGCGGTGGCGGCAGCGTCGTGGAGCAGCCGGAAATCAGCACTAGCAGGGCAATCATTCGCGACACGGGCAGACTCCTTGTAAATCGTGCGATAGACAACCCGATCCTGGCGGGCAGACTGCGCGACCTTCTCGGCTACCGTGTCCGCTGTCTGCTGCGCCTTCTTCGCGGCCTCGGCAGCGGCAATCGCCTGCGCAGCCCTCTCCGCATCCCACTCGCGCTGCACCGCCTGCTTGCCCATCACATAGCACTTCCATCCCGCCCCCGCCAAGACTATTGAGATGACCGCCGCAACGGCAAGCCTCAAGTACATTTCGCCTTCTCCACCGCTTCCAGCCGCTCCCGCAGGTCATGCACGACACTGGCACAGATTTCGAGGTTGCGGTTCATCTGATACCACTGCACCTCGATGCGCTGGACATCTTCGCGATCAAGGACGATGGAACCGTCCTGCATATGCTCAATGGCGAACGTCGAAGCCGACAGGCCGAGAAACAAGCCGAAAAGAAAATTGCGCATAACACCCCCATCAGGTTGCCTTGCCCGTTTCCATTTGTGCCGCGAGTTCTTTCGCTCGGTTGCCGACTTGTGTCGCCCACTTCGACTGCAGCATGAGCGCCGCAGCCTTCTTGTAATCTCCTGCCTGCACCGCCGCCAGCGTGTTCTTGAACGTCAAGACCGTGCCGATGCCCATGTTGAACACCATATTTGCCAGCACCTCGCGCCGCGCCTCATCTAGTTGCTGCCACCAGGGCAGAGCGCGATTCAGGTCGCGCACAATTGCATCGATGTCGTTCTCCAGCAGCAGCATCGCCTCGGCTTCGGAGATGCCGTTGTCTTGAATGTTGCGACCGACCCCGATGGTCAGCTTGTTGGCCGTGCAGGTATAAGGCTTCAGCCTCAGTCCCTCATGCCGCACCAGCGCCCTCTTTAGTCGATCGCGGTTCATGCCAGGTGCAGTTGCTGCCGCAATTCGATGATCTGGCGCTGCAATTCGGCGTTTCTCTCCTCGCACTCGCGGTTAGCCGCCTCGACCGCTGCCAGCCGCTCAGACAGGCGAGATACTTCGTCACGCAGGGTCTGGATGACTTGCGTCATCGCGCCGTCCGTCATGGCTGTATTCTTGTCTTCGCGCCGATCAGCCTTGAACAGCCGTATCACACCGTATGCGCCAGCCGCAATCGCCGCGACTCCTGCGCCGAGTTTGGTCATGTAATCGCCGTCAAACTCTTGCATGGTCACTCCATCTGGTTAGGAAACAAAAATCACAGCCCAATGTCGGCTTTTTTCGCTCGACCCCATGCACGACAATCTTCGACATACGTATTCCATGCCGATGTCTCATCGCTAGGAGCAATGCGCAGCAATTTGATTTCGTCATCAATCGAATAGCGATCTCGGATCATTGCAACCACTTGTTGGTTAATCAGGTCAACCAGACGGCTCGCCTGTGAAATTTTCTCCCTCAACTCATCTGTCATTGCGACGCCTTGCCAATCAATCTCTGGGAATTGTTCCGGCATGATCGCGCCATCAGGGACAAATACGTAATGCCAGCTATCAATTTTGGCTAGCTCAATCGCATCGTTATTTTCTGTATTACGGAAATACAGCGTCGTGCCATCCGGCCCCGGCGTCACGACTCGCTGATATTTATAAATTGGCATGGCGGTTTCTCACTGATGGAATTTGCGGGATAAGCTCAGGCCGTTCGTCTCGGATGCGCCGGCACATGTGAGCATGACTCGAAGTTCGCAATGCGTTGCCGAGAATACTGTTCAGGCTGGGCACGTCGCCCGCTTTCAGGCTTCGGCTGAACCTGAACAGGCTGTGCTTGCGCACGAATCGGCGCTTGCGCCACGTCCTGAATCCCACGAAATTGACGCCACGGCTGACGGTGGCAATCGTCCAGCGCGAGAGCGTCAGGCCAAGACGGGTTTGCAGGAAGTCGATGATTATGTCGCGCCGTTCGATGGCCTGCGCTCGGGTGTCGCACCACAGAATGAAGTCATCGACATAGCGCACGTAGTTCTTAACCTTCATCTCACGTTTGACGAAGTGATCCAGCGGATCGAGGTAGATCAGCGCGTAAAGCTGGCTCAACAGGTTGCCGATAGGCACGCCCAGCGCATCCTTGCCATCGTCGGCAAAGAGCATCATCAGATCCACCAGCCGTGTGTCCTTGATCTTGCGTTCGATCAGCCGGCGCAGGATGTCGCGGTCGATGGTGTAGTAGAAGCGCCGGATGTCCAGTTGCAGCGTGAAGCTGTCATGCTTTGCCTCGCGCAGATATTGCTGCGCCCGGTCGCTGGCCATGTGTGTGCCCTTGGCCACACGGCAGCCGTAGCTGTCATGGATGAATCCACGGTCAAAGATCGGGTTGAGCAAGCCATAGATGGCGTGCTGCACCACCACGTCACGAAACGCTGGCGCACTGATCTGGCGCGGCTTCGGTTCCATGACGATGAAATGCCGGTATGGCTTTGGCTGGTACGTGCCTGCATGAAGCTCGTCATGCAGTGCCTTCAAATTGGCGCCAAGGTCACGCTCGAAGCGCATAACCGAGAACGTCTTGCGTTTCCCCTGCCGGCCCCGGTCATAGGCCGCGTACAGCGCCTCCATCGAGAAGCACTGATCGAACAGGTTGCCGAATCGTTTAGGCATGGCTGACTTTCCCCCTGGGTACTAGAAAGCCATTCCCGGCAGATTTCGCCAAAAGGCTGGACGGAAAGCTCCCTATGTCTCCAGTATTCCCGCTTCGGGATGTCAGGGATGGAAACGTAGTCGCCGGCACGGAAGCCAACGTTGTTGTTGTCATTCGACCGGTTGTTGTTCCAATTGCGGTAGAACACGCCCGCATTCGCTGCGTTGTTCCAGTTGGCCGCAGATAGAGCGAACAGGCACACATTTTCAAGCCTCCGCCCAATTCGCAGGTTTCAGACTGCGAATCCATCCGCCGATCATCGCGCCAAGCTCATTGACGAGCACTGAAATGGCGGTGTATCGGCGTTGCGCTTCCGCGTCTCCACGGTCGCGCTTGTGATTGTGGAAGTCGTAGTACCCCAACTCGAATGAAAGGTTAATCAGCATCCGAAGCTGCTCATGCCGAACATCCAACTTGGTCAGGCTGGTCTTGTTGTGATACCGCTTCTGGCACTCGGCCAGCAGGGCATACACGTCATAGGCCGCCTGACGGATGGATTGGCAAAGGCCATATTTCTCGTGCTTCGGAAAGTGATTCAGATGCACGTTGAGTAACAGAATCATCTCCCTGCACTTGCAGAGAATGGCGGCTTCGGGATGGGCGTGTGTCGTCATTGGTCTTGAGGCGGGGCTGTCGCCCCGCCAACATGCTTACGATCCATAGGCGCCGGCACGGAAGCCAACGTAGTTGCTGCCATCCGACCGGCTGTTGCTCCAATTGCGGTAGAACACGCCCGCACTCGCCGCGTTGTTCCAGCTGGCCGCAGATAGAGCGAACAGGTTGGCGCGGTTGTACTGATAGCAGCCGTCATTACCGAACTGGCTGGTGCCGGTAGCGTCTGCGCCGCTGGTGGCATTCTGGATGCCGCAGGCCGTGCGCTTCCAACTGATGCCGCTGGTCGCGCCGCTGAACACCTGATTGCTGCCGCTGCCGAAGTACGTCCAGCCGGTGGTCGCGCCCCACGGGAACAGCCCGGTTTCCAAGTCGTACTTGGTGGCCAGATTGGTCGCATCGCCCCATGCGTCGTTGGTGCCGTTCCAGCCGTAGGTCAGACTGGACAGGGCTACGCTGGTCTTGAGCACGTAGGCATTGCCATCGGTTTTCTGCGTCGTGTCGGTCGCGTTGGCACCGGCATTGGTGATGCCCAGCATGACCTGATACAGCGCCCCGTTGAGGTCTGCCACGCCGCACGCCTGCCCGTTGTGCGTCGTCTTGGCGAACGGGCTGCCGCTGCCGGTCTTTGGCTTGTTCGCGCTGCCGCTGTCGCCTGCCGTGGTGAAGGTGACGCCGGCATCGTTGGTGTCGGCCAGCGCATTGTTGTTGCAGCCCTTCGGGAAATTGTTGGTGGCGTCGTACCAGGCGCAATAGGTCGTGTTGCTGCTGGCCTGGGCGTGCGCCAGTGCCAGCATGGCCAGTGCCGAGTACATGAATACCGAAGCCACGTTAAACGTGCCCACGCCACGGGAACGCGCCAGCAGCACGGCATCGGCGTAGATGCCGGTGCAGGAGCCTTCGCCGGTCGTCATGCCGTTGCTGTTGGTGTATGTGGCTGTTGTGGTCAGCGAAATCGGAACGGCGTTTGCAATCGACTTGCAACTGGTCGTGCCGTTCTTGCTGGCCAGATACTTGTCGATGAAGAAGCCCGACTTGTCGGCGCCGCCGTCCTTGAACGCCCGGTGCATGGCGTACCCTGCCGCGTTGGCCGCTGCCTCGGTGGCGTAGGTGTCAATGCCAACGATGTCGATGGCGTTGGCGCCGTAGGTCGCATAGCGCGGGCTGGCCGCGTTGCCGATTCGGTAGTAGAAGCGCGGCACGAACACCATGATGGAGCCGTCGCTGTACTGGTAGTTGCCGTAGTTGGCGCTGGCCTTGTCCGATGTGCCGGTCATGGCCGAGAAGCCAGACGGAAGCGTTCCGCTGTACTCGCCCACGCCGAAGCCTTGGCCGCCTTGCGTGCCGATCAGCCCGCCGAACGTAGCCTTGGTCACGAAGCTGGTGCCCGTCGACCACGCCGACACGCCGTTGTTCGTGCCACGGTGACGCACGCGCCAGTAGTAGGTCTGACTGGTGGAAAGGCCGGAAACCGTCCATGAGGTCTTGTTGGTCGCGTCGGCGCTGGCGCTCCGCACAACGTTCGTGAATCCGGCATCGGTGGCCAGTTGCCAATCTGAGTTCAGGTGGGTATCGGACAGGCCGTACCAGGCAAACGCCGAACTGGTCAGTGTGACCGTGCCATTCTGGTCAGTTGCGCCGTTGCTCGGGCTGCTGTTGGTCGGCGTGGTGACGCCAGCCGCTTGCACGACGAGGCTGAATTGCGTGGCTGAAGTGTCCTTAACCACAGTCAGCGTCACGGCTTGGGAGGTAGATGGGGCTGTAAAATTAATTTGGTCGCCACTTATGCTGACCGTTCCTGCGGTTGTCATCACCTCGTACGTTGAAAAAACGTTGTAATTGGTGATCGCGTATGTTTTCGTCTGAGTCACATATATGTTTGCGTCGCCAGACAGAGAAACGCCTTCCCCAGCGCCAGGGAACGTTTGTCCGGGAGCAAAATTAATAGTTCCGGTCATCGTGCCGCCAGCCAGCGGCAGCAGTCCATCGGGCGACACATACGCCGCAACCCATGCGCTGCCGGTGTAGACGCGCATTACGCCGCTGACGCTGTTGAAATACAGCGCCCCCGCTACAAGTGGGTTTCCATCATTGTCTACAGTCGGATCAGAAGTTTTAGCGCCTAGATACCGATCATCAAAGCTATCAAATGCGGCCAGCGTGGCATCCCGCGCTGATTCGGCGGCATTCTTTGCATTCGTCGCTGCCGTCGCGCTTGTCGCTGCGCTGCTGGCGCTGCTGGCCGCTGCCGTGGCGCTGGCCGACGCTTCTGCCGCTTTCGTTGTTGCGGTCGCCGCATCGGCATCGACTGCCGCTTCAGTGGCATTGGCCTCGGTCACGAACGTGCCGAGCGCGGCCACCCAGGCGAATGCCTTGGTGTTGAACTGCGCCGTGGTGTCGGTTGGCTGCGGCGGGCTAGGGAGTGGAGTAATCGCCATTACGTTAATCCTTCGATCTCGAGTTCACATTCCGAGTGCTGCGGATAGCTGATCAGCACATCGAAATTCTTGTAAAAGCCAAACAGCGTGGTGCTTTCGTATTCGGTCGAGCCAACCCACAAACACGGCACGGCACGCACCTCGGCGAGGAAGTTCTGCAGCGCGTCGGTCTCGCCCTTCTCGACCAACAGCGAAAAGTTCGCCCGCTTGGCAAATGCCCGCACCAGCAGCGTGGTGTCGCCGAACTCGTTGGTCTGCTTGACCGAGTAATCCTGAATGCCGACACGCGCACCGTAAGACACGCCGAGGCCAAAGTTTTTCTGCTGGCCGAACATAATCACGCCGACCGCCAAACTGCTATTGCCCGACAGTTGAACCAGCAGATCGGCATTCGGGTAAGCCGGGACATCGTTGGCGACATACTGTGTCGGCGTGATCTTCTGACCGAAAAACCATGACCACCAGTCCGGCTGGCGCGGCAGCGGCGAGAAGTCCACCGTCCGGTTGTAGACCACCCCATACACCGGATCGGTCAGCTGCAGCAGCAGCGAGGTGGCGTTATCGACATTCAGCACCGCGACACTCGACACGGCCTCGCCTGCGCGGATCGTGTAACTGATCTTCGGGCTGGCTCCCCCTGCGGTGATCGTCTGCGTGCTGTTTGAATAATCAAACGCCTTCCAGCGATTGGTCGGGCTAACCGCGATCCACCAGGTCGGATTGGTGGTCGGGTCTTTGCCGACGTTCGATGCCTGGAGCGACTCGTAAATCGTGTGCGTCGATGTCAGGATGACGCGAGCGCCGAGCGCATAGGTCGTGCCTGCGGACCATGCTGCGTAGTCGTTCTCTGGTATGTCGGTCGAGATCAGCATCGCATCGGTCAACTGCACCGGCTGCGTGACTGAGAGTGCGAGTTCGCTGCTCATGCTGACACATCCCTTGTTTCAGGCAGACCGTCGCCTTCCCACTGCTCAAGCAAGCGGGTCATGCGATTCTGCAGCCCGACGATGGCGCGGCTATGCGCCTTGTTCTCATCACGCAGTTGCCGGATTTCATAAGCCACCTCTGCGCCGCCGCCGAGCATCGCCATCGTGTCGGCGCTGCTGTAGTACCGTGCCGGTCCGGTCGCTTCCAACTCGGGACCGTTCTCGCCGACCAGACGGAAACCACCCATGTGCAGACCGCCCGCCGCAAACTTCGGCGAGGCCACCAGCGAGCCGCCCGAAGAAATAATCGTCGCGCCCAAGAAGTTTGCGATATCTTGCGCGGTGCGCAGCGTGCTGCCTGCCTGCCCGCCGTAGGGAATGCCCTGCGCCTTGAGCGTCTGTGCCGCCTGTGCGTAGCTAATCGTCTGCGGGGTGGGCTTTGGCTGCGCTGCCTGTGCGGCGATTACGGGCGCAGCAGCGGCGACAGTTGCCGTCATTGCTGCCCGCTCGGCCTGAATTGCCGCCGCAAGTGTTGCCATCGCTGCCGCGACACTTTGCACCGACACATCCACGCCGCGCAGCACATCGATCTGCGTGCGGGCGGCTTCCAGTTGCGCATCCAGCGCCACTAGTTGCTGCTCGGCGGCTTGCAGTTGCTGCTCCGCGATGGTCAACTGGTCATCGGTCAGCGTGCGAAGTTCCGACAGGCGAGCCGCCAGGATCAGCCGGTCACGCTCGGCCTCGAACGATGTCGCATATGTGGTGCGCTCAAGCCCATCGGTTGCCGACTCGATGGCATCGGCGAGCGTGGCCGAGTCGGGCAGATAGCCAGTCGCCCGAGCCGTTTCTAGCGCCCGCACAATGAATGACTGCCCTGCTGCTGCCGACATGCCGCCACGCTGGCCGGTCAGGCTGTCAATGGCGCTGCTGAGTACGCCAAACACCGAGCGCAGGTTATCGGCTGACTCCTGCGCCACTTGGCGGCTGGATTCGGCGAGTTGCCTCTGCTTGTCGATTGCTCGCTCAAGCGCCGCCAGTGCGCTATCGGTAATGGCGCGAGCCGCATCAATGGCTTCCTGCCGCATCTCTTCTGCCGACTTGGTGATTTCGGCAAAGGCGGGAGCCAATCCCATGAGCGCGGCAAACGTCGCCCGCCCCGCTTCGGTAGTTACATCCAAGGCCGTGACAATGTCGCGGAATGCCTGTCGTGTGGTCGGCATTGCCACGCCAAGCTGGCTAAAGGCGATCGCCACTTGCTCGGCGGTCTTTGCCGACCGCTCGGCCTCGGTAAAGAAGTTTTCGTAATAGAAGCTGGTCGCCTGAGAAAACTTTTCCAGACCGCCTAGCGCGTCAGCCAATTTGCTGGCTAGGTCTGCGCCCACCAGTGACATGTCGAACATGTGCAGGTTAATTGCCTGCAAAGCACCGTTGACCGTGGTCACGCTGCTATAAAGTCGCGTCAGCGCATCGCCTGCCGACTCGCCCGCAAGTATGAACTGGTCGCCGACAAGCACCAACTGGGCCATCTCGTCGCTCATCGCCTTCATCGTGTCGGCGATCTTTTCCTGAATTTGCGCTTCGGTCAGCCCTTTGAAATTAAGCTTGATCGATTTGGTGAAATCCGAGACTGCCTGCGTGCCAAGTCCCAAAGAAGCGCCCATCAGCGCGATCTGCTCGCGCATCGCGATAAACGTGGCAGACAGACTTTGCTGCGTGGCCGGGTCAAGCGGACGAATCTTGGTCTTATTGCTTCGTAGCAGGCCGCCCTTGTAGAATTCAAAATTCACACCAGAGAATCCCGCCGCGCCGCCAAAATCGCCCTTAATGCCTGCCGATTTGAGCTTGCGGCCAAACAGCGGCTCAAACGCCAGCGCAGCGACTGCCAGCGGTGCGGCGATCATGCCAAGACCCGCAGCAATACCGGAAGCCGCGCCTGTGCCGATCAGCGAACCTGCTGCCGTTGCCCAGCCGCTCACCCCTGCGGCCATCATCGAACTGAAGGAAGCCGCCATGCCTGTTCCGAATGCAGTGCCAAGCGACAGCAAGCCTGCCCCCGTAGACAAACTGCTTGCCCCGCCACCGCTTGCTGCAGCCGCAGTGCCAGGAAGTGCCATGCCAAACGCACCAGCGACCGAGGCCAGCCCACCACGTACAATCGGCTCCAGCATCGGACGCAGCACTAGCGTCTTAAAGAGGTTCTTGATGTATTCCCACGCTGACTTGCCACCTTCCATCAGGCTATTGGTCAGCGACTGCCCGATCTGGTCGGTAATGCGCTCCCACTGCCGCGCATATTCCTTTTGCTGCTCGATGGACTTCTCGACCGTCTCGCGGGCAATGACCGCTTCCTTGATCTGCTCGGCATACTTGGCATACTCTGCCGTGCCTTCTTTGATGCCCTTGCTTTCCAACTCGCGCAGCTTGATCGCAATTTCGCGCTCGTCGTTGGTCATCTTCAGCGCCTCGGTCTCAAACCGGATTTGCGCGAGCATGTCTTCGGCAGACTTGATTGCCTCTTGGCGCTCCTGCCATTCCTTAGTCAGTTGCTCGGCCAGCTTGTCGTTCGCATCGGCATACTCGTTGGTGACCTCGATTGCCGCTTTCTGCTGGTCCGTGTAAAACTTTTGTTGCTTGATGTAGCTCTCAACCAGCGACACATATTCGTCCAGCGAAATGCGGCCTTGGTCAAATGCGTTCTTGATTGACTGTACGTTCTGCAGAAAATCGGAATCCAGCCCTGAGTCTTGTCCGCGAATCTTCTGGCGCAGCGACTCAAAGCCAGCGATCATCTTTTCGGCTTCGGCTGCGCCCTTCTTTGCCGCTTCCGCAGCCGCTTCTGCGGCAATCTTCTGCTCGTACAGGTTCGCAATCTGGCGGCGCTGCGCTGCAGAATAGGTTTTCCATTCTGGGCTGGCGGCAAGCTTCAGAAACTCCTCTTGCGCCTTGTTGTAGCCATTTTGCGATGCCTGCGCCTGCGCATTAGCCGCAACGATATCGCTGCGCAGCGTGGTGACCAGCTTGTCGTACTGCTTTTTCAGGTCTTCAGCAGCTTTGGCCTGCTTGGCCTTGGCTTCAGCCGCCGCCAGCGCCGCCTTGGCCGCGCCTTGCGCTGCGCTTTCGTTTTCGCCTTGCGCCTGCCCTGCTGCGTGCAGCGATTGGTTCAGCCCCTCGGTGGCTTTCTTTTCTTCGGTGATCTTGTCGTACATTTTGATGCCGAGGTACGCCAAAGCACCCACGCCCAAAGCCGCCCAGCCGGCTGGGTTAGCGAGCAGCGCCGCCGATGTCCCAGCAATCGCAGCAGTCAGTGCCTTGAATCCTGCAGTCAGCGTCGGCAAGATCGTCAAAATACCGACTGCAGAAATCGCTGCTGCCCACGCCTTGATCTCGTCCTTGTTACGGATAACGAAATCGGTTGCGCCCTTCAAGGATTCGGCAACAGCCGTGATTACTGCTGCCAGCGCGGACGATGCGCCTGTTGCTTTGTCCAAGTCGCCGACTGCCGCCACCAGGTTGTTGCGCAAGACTTGCGTTGCGCCGCCGACCGTTAGCCCCATCTGCGCGAACTCGGCATTGACACCTTTTGCGCCTTCCAGAATGCCTAGCAAGACCACATCGGAGGTCAGCTTGCCTTCCTTTGCCATCTCGCGCAGCTCGCCGCGCGTCTTGCCCAGCGATTGGCCGAGGATGTCCAAAATCTTGGGCGCTTGCTCTGAGACTGAGTTAAATTCCTCGCCCCGCAGCACGCCGGAAGCCATCGCCTGATTAAACTGGGTGATCGCTGCTTTGGCGCTTTCCGTGCTGCCGCCCGTAATCGCAATCGACTTGTTGAACGTCTCAATTACGGTCAGCAAGTCTTGCTGCGATGCTTTCGTGTCCTTAGTTGATCTTGCCAATGCCGCATACAGGTTGACCGATTCCTCCAATGGCGAGCGCGTGCGGTTGGCAATGTCGAGCAGCTTGGCCTGAACTGCATTCAGTTCCTGCTGGCTGGTGGTGACGGTCTTTAGGCGCGAGTTCAGGTTTGTAGCGGCATCGGCCAAACCCACAAATGCTTGCAGCGACACGCCCCCAGCCAGACCGGCAAGCGCCAGCCGCGCCACATTCGCCGCTTTGGCAATCGACTGCATCGAGTTATTAACCGACCGCTGCGCATCCACCATCTTGCGCTGCAGGTCGGCTATATCAGCCACCAGCTTGATCGACAGGTCGGCGGTCTTCATTTGCGCCCCCCGAAGATTGCCCGCACACGATCAGCAACCGCCTGTCGCCGCTCCTGATCGGCATCGATGTACGGCGCAGGGCAATCCGGTTCCTCGGCCAATTGACATTGGCCGATGTAGTCGGAGGACAGCCGCCGCAGCGCCTTGGCTTCCCATGCGTGCAGATCGATGCCGGTCGCCTGCTGCCATGCCTGAATGTCCAGCCATGACAACGGAACAGGACCCATCGCGCCATAGCCGACCGGCCCCGCTTCAAACAGGTACGCAGACAAATGACCTGCTGCCCCCGGATTCGGCAGGGCAGGCTGCGTGCCTGCGTCGGTCATCGTCTGCAATCTGGTCATCGGTTTACTCTGCGCTGCCTGCTTGTTGAGAGACTTCTTTTCGCGTGGCGCGGTATGCAGCCACGCTAACTGCTTCACATAGAGCGAAACTTCGTCTATGCGTTGCTCGTAAAATTTGCCCAGTCGCCGATGGCCTTGCCGACCTGCTCGGTAATAAAGCCGATGCTCGGATCGTTGTAAGCGGCCTCAAACGCCTCTGGGTCAGCCTTGCCCTTGTATGCCCACCCATTGAACGACACGGTGCAAGCAGCCAGGAACTCGGCGTTTTCGCGCTGCTGTTCCTCTGCGCTTAACTTGATCTTTCCCTTTTTCGCCATGCGATCGAGCATCCGCTGTGTGCGGGCGGCTTGCGCTTTCTGGTACGCCTTTGAGCCGGGACCGTACACGGTGACAGAAATCGGCTTGCCTTCGCCATCGAACAGCGGCTCATCGTTGCCGTTCAAAAGTTCCAGCGTGAACGTGTCTTTTGCTGCCAGATTGGTGATCTCAAACATTGTGGTTTTTCCTTCGCAGGGAGATTGCACTTTCCTGCCCGTGCCACGGCCAGCCGCCCCCTGCGAAGGAAGCGAACTGGCCGAGGTCGGTGCGCTAATTTGGCGTTTCGCCAAAACCTACTTACGCAGCCAGCACTTCAACGATGCCCACACCAGCCGAATTGGTGGTGAGTTCCAGCGTGATCGTGGCCGAGGTCACGGAATCAACCGAGCCAACGCCAACTTTGAAGCTCATCACTTTTGCTTGGAAGTAGTAGTCATCGCCGTTCTGCGTGGTGATGCAGAAGCTGTAGTCGTTGTCCGACAGCGCGGCGGCTTTTGCCAGAATCTGGCCTGCATCGTCAGTGTCGAGGCCGAGCTGCATAGAGATCGAACCCTCGTTAAACGATCCCTTCAGCTTGACCGTGCCACGCGAGCCAATCGGGTTGTGCGTGATGAGGGCAAATTCGCGGCCAAATTCGCCGAGGTCGGTCACCTCGCCGATGGTGGTCATGGTGAGTGCTTCGTAACCTGCGGCGTTGTAGGTCGCCGGTTGCGATGCGCTGATCTTGATCGTGGTCCCTGCGGACGAGCGTACAGTCATGATGATTTCCTTTCTAAATTAGGCTTCCAGCAGATGCAGGGTTACTAACCCTGTGGCATCCGGCATGGCGTTGGCGACGGTGTAACTGCCTTGTGCATAACCTGTGGTGATTTGCAGCGTCATGCCTTCGACCTGTGGCGGCACGCTGACCGCTGGGAGGGTGAAGCGCGGCGACGATCCTGCCCCGCCCCATCCATCCAAGGATGCATCTGCAAATCCCGGCTCCAGAATCCCCGCGACGGTCTGCCCGTTCAGAGTCGCCTGCTCGGCAAACTCCGACACAGAAAAGAACGGCGCGAAGGATTCTGTAAAGCTCATCGGTTATCAGGCAGTGACTGCGTCCACCATCGTCGCGAACGACTCGACGTTGCGCAGGGCGACATCCACATCCTGCAGAGCCACCACGCGCACCGTGCCGCTGGTGCTGTTCGAGTACGGATCAACCATCAGGTCAAGGCCACCCCACATGCCGATCATGAGGTCGGCGAAGTTGCCGAAGATGATGGCCGACAGGTTGCTGCCGCTGCCCTTGGTCAGGTTCGACGGCACGGCATTGGTCACGCCTGCCATGTAGCCGTTAACCGGCGTATCGCCACCTTCCCAGATAAATCCGTTCTGGCCGCTGACCTTGGATGTGCCTTTAAGCTTGCCGCGCACCTTAGCGTTGGTCAGGTAGCCCAGCGTGCCGATGTCGGCGTTGGCGACGGCCACATCCGTTTCCAGTTCGATGATGTTTGCCCAGGTCGGTGCTGCGCCGTCCGTGCCGCCTGCGACCGAGGGGGTCACCAGCGTCAGGATGCCGCTCGGCTGGTTGCTGGAACCCGTACCGGAGATCGCTGCCTGCTGGATCGCGAGGCCAAGGACAGTTGCCAGATCGGTCTGCACCATGCCCTCAACATCCATCGACGATTGCAGGATCAGGCGGCGGGAGATGTCGGTGTATGCGCCGACAGTCTTCGGCGACATCGTCACCTGGCCGAAGGTCTGCTGCGACTCGGTCGGAGCGCCCGATTCAGCCACCCAGTACGAGGTTGCAGCGCCGGTCTGCTTCGGGATTGCGATGTTGCCGACCAAGCCGGTCAGCATTCGAGCGCCCATGCGGTCGATGACCATTGCATTGCGCAGGATGTCGATGAACGAGCCGGTCAGCAGGTCAGTTGCCACCAGGTTGCCGCCAGCAGATGCCGTGGTCACGTTCAGGTCACGCTGCTGGACTTCAAACGGGACATAGAAGCCGCGAGCCGCCTTGCCCATCTTGGCCGAGACAGCCTCGCTGCACTCCCGCTCGAAAGCTGCAGCCTTTTGAGCGGCAGCGTCGGACGGGTTTGCCAGCGCATTGATGGCACGCAGCATCGAGTAACGCTTGACCTCTTTCTTGTCCATGCCGATGTCGGCAGTCGGGATCGGCTTCGATGCCAGGGCGCGGATCGCGTCGGCTTGGAACTCCTCGACGGTGCGGCCTTCTTGAATCGCACGCATGGCGAGTTCTGCGCCGTTCGGGATCGAGGCGGCAATTTTGGTGATTTCAGCGGCGTGGTTGCGCTGCTCAACGACTTCAACGGTCATGATGGTTTCCTTTGTCTGTTCGGTGATTTCCGCTGCCGATTCGTCGGCTTGCGGCTCTGGCTCGGAGCGCACTTCTTCCAGCGCGGCGGGTTCCACCCCGGCGGCTTCAGTCGTTGGCTCATCAATGAGGTCTGCGCTGCGGCCTACGCCGACAGACGCATCGGCTGGCACGGAGACCAGCGAGATTTCGAACGGCTCCCAGTCGGTGACGCGGTAGGTTTCCAGCCCGTCGCGTGTCTCGACCAGAGTGGCCTGGTGGATCATGTAGCCGACAGAGACATTCCTGCGAATGCCGTCTTTAACGTCTTGCCACACTTCCTCTGCGCGTGCGCTCCTCCCGAAGCGAACGACAGCGCGGGCAACCCTGTCCACGCCGATTTCGACAGATTCGACAACGCCCACCACATCGGTCATGTCGTGGTCGCACAATAGGTTCGCTCCGCTGGCGAGCCGCCCGAGTCGCATCGCGGTCTGGCTAATGTCCAGCACCTCAATGCCCCAGTACCGCTCATACGGAGTCTCGGACGCAAACGCCAGCACGGCGGTGCGGGCTTCCTCATCAATCGCCGCCCGATCCACGACGAAAGCGCGGGCGAGCCTGCCGCCGTCAGCCTTGATGTGGTCGCGCAGTGACTGCGGGAGCTTGGAAGATGGTTTTTTGCTCATGCTGGCATTGCACCGCATGAGAGGTGAAATTTTCATGCACCTGATTTCACCTAGAGCATTTTTTTAGAACGAAAAAAATGCCCCTGTCGATTGGCCGACAGAGGCAAAGACGGCGGGAGATTAGCGCCGCTCTGGAAAATTACTCTGCTGGCGCGACTGCAGGCGTTGCCCCCGGCAGCGCGTCATAGGCTGTCAGATTTACGCCGTACTCCTGCGCGAGCTTCTGTGCCGACGCAATAGCCTTGAGCGTGTCCTCGAAGTCATAGCCCATTGAGGCCGACAAGTCTTGCGGCGAGATCAGCCCAGCCTTCACGCCGAGAATCTTGGCTTCCATGTCATTTTTGGGATCGACCCAATCCCAGCGGCGCGGTTGCCACTCATGGCGGGAGAACTTGGCGAGCTTGGCATAGGGCAGCGCGGAGCCGTTCGGCATCGTGATTGCGCCCGACAGCAGCGCCATCTGCAGCCAGTGGTTGAATACCGGCTCCATGAAGGCGTGAATGAACCACTCCTGATCTGCCGACCACCTGTCGCGCTCTTCCAGCGTACCGCTGCGGATGCTGGAAAAACTGACCCCCTCGAGGTCGTTGGCGAGCGAGTGGTAAGACACGCGCCAGCCCGTCGCAATCCGCTGCAGCGTGGTCTTGACGAAGGGACCGAATACCTCGTTCGGATACTTGGAGTCATACGCCTGAAAACTCACCCCGGCAGGCAGCGTATCGAACACCCCCGGCTGGCTGGTCGTGATGACCTCGCCGTTTTCGTCCTGCCCGACTCCCGGCGACTGCCCATCCGGCGTGGTGAAGAAACCAAAGTGCTGCGCCCCATGTTCTGCGGCCAGCAAAGCGGCGAGCTTGAAATTGCCCAGGTGATGCAGCGATAGCATTGAAGGAGCCATCCACGGAATGCCCCGCGTCTGCTCGGCACGCTCGACCTTGAACTTGTGCAGCACTTCGTCGGCCGGCACGCGAATGCGGCGGCGGTTCGTCCTGCTGCCGTCGTTCGGATGCGCCTCAAACAGGTAAACCGCGACCGGCCTGCGGTAGCTATCCACCTCAATGCCGTTGATGACTACGTTGTTTCCCGCGATGCCGTTATAGGTCGTGTCGATTCGGTCAACGTCAATAATTTGCAGCGCGAAATTGAAGCGGTTCCGCGCCTCTGCCCCTTTGACGAACCGCACCAGAAACTCGCCATCAGACGGCAGACCGCCGACCAGCGTCTCGCACAGGTCGCGAAAGCTCATCTGGCCGGTCACATCGCAGACATGCGCCCACTCAGCCCAGGCCGATTCAATCGCGTCATTTGCCAAGCGATCCGGCACGCCGGGGCGATCTTCGACGCGCATCTGCAGCCGGATGCCACCCGAGCCGACGATATTATTCCTGACCATCGTCGAAAATCTGGCGGCGTAATCGTTATTGTTGACTAGCTGCCTGCCACGAGCGCGGAGCTTGTCGAGGTCGTACTGCAGTTCTTGATTCAGGCTATTGACGGTCGCGAACCAGTCGGCGATCAAGCGATCCATCCGCGCAGCCTCAAAGCGGCGGCGCTGCACCTTGTCGCCCTTGAACCAGCGGCGGGCGCGATCCATTAGTTTCATGCGCCAAACCTCACATTTATTCGGCCTTTCGGCGGCAGGCCAGCGGCGGCGCGGTCGGCATTCTCCTCGCGCTGCACATCAAAGCGCAGACGGTCGCGCAGCTTCAAGAGATCGGGAATCGAAATGTATTTAAGCTGCCGCCCCGCGATTTCGTACTCGGCGACCGCCGAAGTGGCGCGGCCTTCCAGCACCGCATTGACTGCATCCAGCATCTTCTGCGCTTGGCTGCGGTCATCCAGCGTGGCAGCGGCAAAGCTTGGCTGCACCGTCATCGTGCCGGTAGAGATTGTGTAGACCTCGCCTGCCTTGGCAACCTGCCCCCGGTAGCTGTAGGAACCCGCCGCCCAGGTGGCCGTGGTGCTTGCGGCGACCGTCACCAGAAACGAGTCGCCGTCTGCCGTCGCGGTGAATGTCCGCTTGCCCGCCGCATTAATCAGTGTATAGGTCAGCGTCCAGCCCTGCGAGGCCGGGAAGTTCTCAAGCGTTTTCTGCCATTTGAGCGTGTCACCAGCGACGATGACGGTCGGCTCAATGGTCGGAATGGGTGCGGTCATGGGCAATTTTCGGATATTTGGGGCGAGTGTCTCCCCAATGCCGTGAAATTTTCATGCACCTGATTTCACTATTCCGGGCTTTTGATGATCTGCTTGATGCGCCGCTCAGAGAGGCCATAACGACGCGACAAAAGCCCGATGCGCTCGCCCGCGAGATAGTCGCGGATGATGGCATCGTTCCTCTGGCTGCGCATAGCGTCGGTCGCCTTGGCGATATAGCAGATTCGGCTGTATTCGCCCGACCAATCGTGCCTGACTTGCTGCGCGATCTTTATCGCCAACTGGCTCGGAAAACTCGGCTGCGCCTCGATAATCCTGCGCAGCACATCGTCCACAATGTCATCTTGCAGTTTCGGTTTGCTGGCCTTCACCATGTCCTCCCTCGCGGTCGGTTGCTCTGGATGCGCAGCCGCCTCGGTTGCTCCGTTTTCGGCGGCTTGTCCGCTGCTAGCGGAGGTTCGGTCGCCTTTTCTTGGGCGGCCACGGCGGGTTTGGTGATTAGTCGGGTTTCGCGTTTGCTCCATCCACTCTCCCTCATCGTCTGAATGCCCAAATAGCAGGCCATCGCATACGCATAGATTGCGCAGTCCAGCGCCTCGTTGCGCTTGCCCGCAGGTTTCGTCCATTCCAGCTTCGCGTGCCCCTTGATGTAGCGGGTAGTCAGACGCTCAACCGTCATCTGCTCAAATTCGTCTGAGTCGCGCAGTTCGGCAGGCAGATGGACATAGCCGGGACCGACATGGGCAATGCGCAGCCGTCCATACCAGAGATGCTTTGCCGTGTCCGTGCCAATGACCCACAATTTGAGCGAGCGGGGCATGACCTTGCCGCGCCAGTTGATGTCTACCTGGGAGGGTTTCCCAATGATTTGCCGCCCCGCCTGTGATGCGCCTTTCAACGCTAGGCAGTGTTCATGCGCGTGAGCGCGGCAGTACATGTAGACAGCCTGCGTGTTATGACCGCCCGAGTCGATGCCGATCGCCTCGATCGCCATCTGCCCGCCACCAGCGTGAGGCAGCGGCGTGCGCCGGATTTCGGTCAGCCGCGCCCAAGGCGAGCCGGTCACGACCTCATCAATATTCGGATCGCCGTAGATAACATGCCGCTCGACCAGCCACGATTCCTCGCCGCGACCGTATGCCCACACCCGCACTTCCAGCCGGTCGGGCTGCACATCCACGCCAGCGGTTAGCATCAGCGCCCCTAGCGGAACCGTACCCATCGGGTAAGCCTCTGCGCGACGGGCGAGCGCGTGGTGTTCGACCTTGTCGCCCTGCTCCTCCCAGGTCTCGGCAAGTCGGGTATTGATGAACGCCCGCAGTTTCGACTGGTCGCCCACCTTGGCGAGTTCGCGGGCAGCGATCCACTCCTCGACCAGCTCGCGCCAGGACAGAAAGCCGAGCGGCGAATACAAGCTGTTTAAGTGATAGCCGCGCTTCCTCGGGTTGGCATCCGGCTTGGCGGGAATCCATCGGGCAGCGCCGCCCAGTTCCACGCATTTCAGGAACTGCGGCTTTTGGTGTTCGTGAATGATGCAGCCGTTGTGGCGGCAGACATAGTGCGCCGTGTCGGGCAGATGGAAGCCGTCAGCAGTCTTGTCCCACTTGATGCCCCAGTCCCTGTCTGCGCCCCATTCCAGCACTTGCAGTTCGCCGCAGGACGGACAGGCGATGTGGTACTGACGCTGATCGGTCTGCAGGTAAGCGTCCTCAATCCGGCTTAACCCCTTGACAGTCGGCGTGCTGGTCTTCAGCCGCTTCCTTCGGGCAAAGGTAGACTGCCGCGCCTCGGCCAGCGAGATCGGGTCACCCTCGCCGTCAACGTCCAGAGGGTAAGCGTCGATCTCATCGAAGAAAATATCCCTGATTGGCATCGAGCGCAGACCGGCTGCGCTATTCGCCCCGGCCACGACCATGAAGCCGCCTGTGTACTCTTTCAGCAGGATCGTATTGGCATCGTCGCGGCTGCGGTTTTCCTTGACCTTGGTCTTCAGTACCGGCGACTCCTCGATCATCGGGGTAAGCCGCTGGCGCGAGTAACGCTTTGCGGTATCCATCGTCGGCTGGACAATCATCAGCGGTCCGGGCTGCATGTCAATGATGGAACCAACCCAATTGTTCCCGAGAGTCGATTTGCTTAATTGCGCCCCCCACATCAGCACGACCTCCTCGACCGGCGAATAAGGCGACAGGTCGTTCTGCGGTTCCAGTGCATAAGGCGTGCGCGAGACGCGATACAGCCCTGGCTCCGCTGAGTCTTTGGCCGACAGCACGCGATGCCGCTCTGCCCATTCGGTGACGGTCAGGCGAGGCGGCGGGGCGATGTAGGTCGCCAGCAGGTCACGCACCAACTGCTCGGCGCGGAGGTGGTCATCCAGTACCGCACTCATGCCGACGCTCCCAAAATCTTGGCCGGTGCGCTTGCCAGCCGCGACAGCACCTGATTGAGTTCGGACATCAGCAAGTCATGCACCGCGCCGGGGTCAGCCTCTACCGCTAGCACCGGAGCCATGCGGGCCGGAACCTGCAAGATGCCCTCGCGAGTGGTCGAGATCAAAGAAGCCAAGGCCGAGCGCACCGCCTCGACACGAATCAGTTCGCCGCGCTGCTCCGCTTCCTTCAATTCAGCCAGGTTCGCGTCGGCGATCTCGCGGCGCGTCCGGGCAGTCTGGAAATCCTCATCGGGCAAGTCGCTAACTTTCATCATCTGACCGGCGCGGGCGGCGGGATTGGTATGCGCCTCGCGCCAAGCTGCTGCCGCTTCAATCGAATCGGTCGGCATCCCCTCCTTTGAAAGCGCGACCACGCGAGGATGCGAAATCCCCAGCGCGGCGGCAATTTGTCGGACGGTCGGCTTCTTGGTCATTGTGGTAATAAATGCAATTTCCTATTCACTAACGTGAGAGCGTGGCTCGAATAACCCTTGTCAAAGCTTTAACAGAAGGACCCGTTGACGGGGATCGCCCGCGCTCTGCTTTCGTGCTACACATCGTGCTTCCCGTTGCCAAAGGAGCGTTGTGATGGATGAGCGTGAGTTAGCTGCTGCTGTCGAGTCGCTTTCCTCGTCGCTGCGGCATACGCAAGCTGAGTTACATGCTGTGCGCACTGTTCTCATTGGCTTGCTCCGTGGTCTGTCGAGCGAGCCGATAGCGAGTGATCGAATCGCCGCAGCCATAGCCGCAGCCGTCGAAGCGGAGAAGGCTTTGGCGCTTGGCTCTGCAACGCCCGATCAACTGCTTGAGCTACGATCTCGCTGGCTGGAAGTGCTGTTGCCGCAGAAGTGGCAGCCATAAGCACCGATTGCTTGATGCGCTTGGCTTGCTCATCCATTGGATTAGCGTTTTTATCTTGGCAAGATTCGTTCATCCTCAAACCCCCGCCATTTGCCTGATCCGATAGCGCAGCCGCTTCTCGAAATGCTCCTGCGCTAGCGATGATTTAAGAATCTTGTCGAAGTCAAGCCGTTTTCTGTAGGTCGGCTGCTTCACAAACATCAGCACCGGCTTGACATCCACCCCATGCGTCCCCTGCCTTGCCCATATCCCCGGCGCTAGGTGGCTGGCTCGGTTGTCGCGCAGCCTGCCGTAGCTGACGAAGAAGCCGAGTCCGTTGTTCTTGCGGGACAGGTTCTGCTTCTTCCGGTCGGTCATATTGGCGCGGTAGCCCTGCTCGCCAAAGGCTTGGAAGTAGGACAGGATGCGGACGATGAATGCGCCCTTCAGGTTGCCTCGCCCGTCATCCGAGCCGGGAAATGGCTGCTCGGGTATGGCCGTGAAGTAGCCCGGCGGGAGAATCCCCGCATTACGCAGCGCGAGTTCGGAACGCTTTAGCCGCCGCTGCCCGCCCTCGATCTGTGCTTTCAGCACCTGCTGCGGATCGATACCGGACTTGCCGAAGTAGGTCGGCGCAATCTCTGCCACCAGCCTTGCGGTGGTCGCCTGCACCACCTGAACCGAGCGCATGATGAACGGTGTCGGCCGGTCGAAGCTGTCGCGGATTTCCTCCTGCATCGCTTTTCGCACTTGGAAGGCAGCATCGGTCATCGCCTTGGCTGTGGCCTCGCGCACCTGGTCGCCGCTCAACTGGTTGAGCAGCTTGGCGACCTTCTCCAGCCCGTTTATCTGTACCTGCATGTTCGCTCCTAGTACGCGCCCTCGCGCTCCACATACCGCATTGCCTTTGCCAGTTCGCGGCGAGTGCATTGCTGCTGCAAGTCATCCGTTAGCACCAGCGCATTGCCCATGTCGCGCAGGTTACCGCCGCTTGCGCCCCACTTGCCTGCGTCCTTGTGGCGCTTGTAAATCGCCCGCATCGCTTCCAATCCCGCATGGATCGCCCAGTACGCTTCAGGCTGGTTGGCTTGGTGCGCCAGCGTCAGCCCGATATTCAGCCTGCAAGTGATCGTGTGCCATGCTTCCTCGTCGCCGCAGCCGGTCCTGAATCGCTCCATCGCCACATGCGGGATCAGCGCGAGATCGGTGTCTGCCTCTGCCGAATGCCGGATGGTCATCGGAATGGCGAACTCTCGCGGCTTGTAGGCTTTGCGCGGCTTACTGCTGCGACCCATCAACGACCTCCGTTATGACCACCTCAACCCTCCCGCCCTTTTGAACTTCGCGCCTCACTAGGTGCAGTTCATCTATCTGCGAATCATCCAGCCACACGCCCGCGTGCGTTAAAGCGTCCTGGAGCGCCTTCATCCGGTTGTCCAAGTCCTGCCGTATCCGGTTGGCCGGATAGACCGCCACAAACACGCTTAACCTTCCCTCCAGCGTGGTATGCCCTGCGTCCGATACGATCTCTGCCACTTGCTGCCGGTACGCTTGCCCTGCTGCCTTGATGTAGCGCCGCTTTCCGTGCGTGCCGTAGTAGTGGTTCACGGTCGGCGGCAGAGGCAGCGTCAGGTGAATCACTCGCCCGCTTCTTCCTCGGACTTTTTCCACGGCCAAGCCTTTGTCTCGGCTGGCGGCGGCGTGTCGATGTATAGCTTGTGTTCGCCCTCGGTCAGTCCGAGCGAATTGCCCCACTTGATGCCAGCGATGTCGCCGTCTTTGTCGACCGTGATGATTGCCACCTCTTTCATTGTTTACTCCTTTCGTTTATTGCCGTTACTCGCCGTCGCCCAGCAGCGTGCCGAGCCAGACCGCCAGCGCCACCGTGCCAGCCACGGCCAGCAAACCGATCAGCAGTACAAAAATTGCTAAAGCCATTCGCCCCACCTCCCTCGGTTTCCACGATCCCACTGCTGCCGACAGTCCTGCTTTAGCCTTTGCCACCGCTCCGGTGATTTGCCGTAAACGATGTCCATAAATTGCTGCGCTTTCTTCGGCTGCTTGTCCGATAAATGCAGCACATAGCGGACAAGGCAACGCCACTGATGCTCGGTCAGACCATCCAATACTTCGCGACCTTCACGCTCTGGCCGTAGCGGTTGCGCACATCAACCTTCTGCGACACGATCTTGTGTCCGTCTGCCTTCAGGTCAGCGATACGCGCCGCCAGACGCATGATTCCGAATCGCTCCTGCGCATCGAATGCGGTAATGGCGCGGCCCTTCTTGAGAACGTCCAGCACCTGTTCGTTTTGGGTTTTTGTGGTCATACGGTCTCCCTTGCTTCGATAGCGTCCTTTGCCATCTGCACCGACACCAGCGGCAGCTTTTCGCCATTCGCCACCCGTTGCAGGATTCGCTTGGCCCATGCCTTGTGGTCGGATTTGCCGGTCGGGGTCATGTCCTTGAGACCGGACAGCACACGCGCCGCCACTTGCTTGTCCAGTTCGCGCCTAGACGGCGCAGGCAAGGCAATCATTGGTTTCGGGATGTCTGCCCATGCGCCTTTGTCGATCTCGGCCTGTAGCGCGGTTTCCCATCGCTGCCGGATGTGCGAGTAGGTCGAACCTTTGAGGTCGTGAGCGCCGACAGCCACCGTCGCCCAAAAGATCGCCGGATGCGACCATTCGCCAGTCTCACCGCGCTCCCTCGCTGTCACGCCCTCCACCGCTTCGTAGTACGCCGCCAGCGGGTCAATCGGCGGGCGGCACAGGCCGATAAACTCGGGCAGCGTCGGGCAATACTGCTGGCGGGACAGTGCGTCAACGCCGCGCTTAATCTCGTGCGGCGACAGGTGCGCGAGTTTCTGCCCCCACATCGCACGCAGACCGGAAAAACCGTCGCCTCCGCGATCCAGTTCGTCGGCCTTGTACGCAGCCGCCCACATGTCGGTGAACTTTTTTCCGAATGAAAACAGCATGTGATCGAACACGCGCACCACCCATTCGTCGGGCAGGCGGTCAGTTGATGTCGATGATGTCGGGAGTCGGGCGTTCACGGCGGCTTCCTGTCAGGGCTTCGGCAATGGATCGGGATTTTTCGGCAGCAGTTTGGTAGGGCGAGGCGCGAGGCTGTGCGCCCGAGACCTTGAGGCGCCTGGCATCAGCCGCCCAAGACTCGACGATTTTCAGGACGTAGCCCAAAGGCAGGCGCTCTCCCGGCTTCTTGTCCTTCGCCGCCTGGCAGGCAGAGCGAACCGTTTCGACCGACACCCCCTGCTCGGCAGCGGCAATCAATCGCGGATCGGCTGGCTGGCAGTCAATGCCGTGGTTTCGGAACTCACGGGAGAGTTGCGCGGCCATTGTCGGATCACCGGAATCCGCAATCCGGTATCCGGAATCAGAGAATCCGGAATCAGGAATCCGGAATCCGGAATCAGCACGGCTGGCACCGGAATTTCCGAGGCTAGCCTCGGCTTTTCCGGGGCTTGTACCGGGTTTGTCCGCACTATCATCGGAACCCGCTTCGTTGCTTGGCTTTCTGCGGTCAGTCGGCGCGGGAATTTCCGACTCCGGTTCCCGGTGGTGCGGGTTCTGATGTTTGTCCCAATTGATAACTTGTATGTACCGCTGACCTTCGACTTCGTAGCGCCAGATGAACCCGGCATTCGCCAACTGCTCAAGCAGCGCGTCAACGTCCACCGAGTCGCCCGGAAAGACCTGCATCTTGATCCGCTTCGGACGGTCATGCAGTCGGCCAGCACGGTCTGCAATCGTCCACAGTCCAATGAACAGCAGGCGGGACTCGAACGGAAGTTCTGCGAGAACCTCGTTCGTGAAGAATCCGGGCTTGATGTTACGTGCGCGTGCCATCAGTCACCCTTGGTGATCTTGACGTTGATCTTCTCAGCGACATAGCCAAGGCGCTCCATTGCCTTGTCGCCATCGATTTCCCGCTTCACGCGCTCAATGGCCTCGATGATCCGATCCGCATGGTGAACATCGAAAATGACGTAGCTCGGTTCGGGATAAGTCTGTGCGTAAAGAACAATCCCGCCCCTGTTGTTCGCATAGACGCTGATGGCCTCTTGAGCAGGAATCACGACATCATCTACAATTGGTTCATTCATCCAACTACCCTTTTTAGTTGCGTTGATAGAGACCGCTGTCAGTTACGAGCTGACGGCGGTTTCGCTTTTTAGGAGCGCAGCTACCTGCTCCTGCAATTCGGTTTCGGTCACGCCATAGAACCGCTCAAACGCTTTTCTGCCCATGCCGTGAATGCCTAAGTTGCCCCTGTGGTGCGGCGGGCAAAGCGGAATAACGTCAAAGTTCGATGCCCGCATCGCCATGCCGAGGCCGGTGCGCGGATGGTGCAGTTCGCACGGACTCTCGCCATAGCCGAGATGGCGGCACAAGATGCAGCCCAGTTCGGCCACACGGCGCATGTAATCCTTCTCTGCCTTGGTCACTAAAATCACTCCGCACCAGCAACGAGTCGAATTTGTTCAAACGCTAACGACAGGTAGTCAGCAAGAATCTGTCGCTGTTTCGGTTGTAATCCCCGTCGTATCGACACAGACAATTCAAGAGATTCATCAGGCCGCGACGGATCGAGCGGCGCAGCTATTGCAAATGCAGTACGCTCAAACGAGATTCCGTGATGGATGAACACATCGCACTCGGGTAACTGGGCTGCGGCTGGCGTCATCTCTTCCTCATGCGCTGTAATGCGCTGCGCTTACACAATCGAGCGTGCTAAATTTGCTGCCACGACCCCAACCGACATGACGAGAAAGCCCATGTCCCAAGCACTCGACCGCACGCTTCAGCGCACCATCCTGTCGACACTGGCGACGATCTACCCCAATAGCAGCCGAGACTTGGCGAAACTTTTGGGCGATCAGGTATGCGATGCGCGAGCCATGCTGGTAAACGTCAGCTACTTGGCCGAACACGGTTTGCTGGTCAGCGGCTACCGGAAACTGAGTACGTTTTCCGGGGCCGCGTTTGAACATGTCGGCGAATCGTCGATCACCGCCGCTGGTTTGGACTTCTTGCAGGCCGATGGCGGGCTCAGCGCCGTCCTTGGCGTGGTGACGGTCAGGCTCGACGCCAAGCAATGGGCGGAACTGCTTGCGAGTCGGATTCAGCGCAGTGCGAACCTCAGCCATGACGAACGCTCCTCTCTTGCAAAAGCCGTTCGTAATCTGCCAGAGAAGGCCATTGAAAAATTGTCGTCAAAGATGCTGGATTGGGCGGTGGATCAGATGCAGGACGCGCTTCCACTACTGCATAAGTGGTTAGCGGAGGCTGCTGCGTAACCCGCTTTTGCAGACGCAGATAGCCGACGAACGGACGCTCTGCAAATTCTTCCTTGCCATCGGCAACTAGTGCCACCCACAGCTCTTCGTCATAACAAGCCAGATCGATCAGCAGCGCGATAGCCGGACGATTCAAGATCAACGCTTTGGCAGGAACTGGAATCGGGAACATCATCGCCAGCCCCTCCCGGCATCCGAGCCGACCGTATGCATGACGGCGTTGACGCGGTCCAGCGTCGATTTCCGGCGCATCGAGCGGTCATGCAGTCGGCTGAGATCAAGCGGCTTGAACGGTCGCACTCGCGGCTCGGCCATGCCCAGTTGCCGGTTCATGTTGTCCATGATTCGGCACTGGTCATCCAATTGAATCCGCACCACGCGAGGCAGCGAATAGATGCCGCCCTCAATCTGCAGCAGGTACTCCTGCACCAAGTCGCTGCAAGTGCTGCGCAGGTTATGGCGCGTGCCACCAAACATGCCGTGCTCGGCAATCAGGTCATCGAACGACATCGGACCGGAGCGCAGGAACGCTTGCAGGATTAGGTATTTGCGGGAGTCGGTTCGCGGTAGTTTCATCGCGCGCCCCCGGTGCGGCGGAGATATGCCCAATCCACACGGGAATTGAGTTCCTCGCACTTCACCTGCCCATCTGTGATTCGCTCAATTTCCGGGCAACGCTCGGCAGGAACTTGCCCGGATGCAATCCACTCGTACACAGAAACAGGAGAAATGCCGAAGTGCCGCGCTAGGCTGGAAGCCCCGCCCGCTCGTTTGATCACGTCTCGAAGTGTCGTTTCCATGCGGGAAGTTTAGGTCAAACCTTAAGCCTAAGTCAAGGCTTAACCTGATTAAGTTCTGTTAGGATTTTCCTAATATGAAATTCAACGAAAAACTTCGATCACGGCGAAAAGAGCTAGGACTGACTCAGCAAGAAATTGCTGATGTTTTCGGCATCAAGTCTGTCAACGTAAGCGACTGGGAGAACGGCAAAACAATGCCTGAAACTAGCCGCTTGTCGGCACTAGCAAGAAAGCTGAAGCTTTCCATTTCTGAACTTTTGGGGGAAAGCGAAACACAGGCGTACGTTAGCTCTGCGCCCTCCGAGGACGAATTTGACCTTGTGCCGCAACTCGACCTAGCGGCAGCGTGCGGCGACGGCAAGTTTGCCGATCATGTAGTGGTCAAGGGCGGTTTGGCGTTCAAGAAAACGTTCATGAAACAGTTCGGCGTGTCCGAATCAACAGGCCGCATCATCTACGCGCAAGGGCAGTCGATGGAGCCGACCATTGGGGATGGGCGCGTGGTGCTGATCAATCTGTCAGATACCCAGCCGCAGGACGGGCGCGTATTCCTCATCTGCGATCAGGACGGCGCAATGATCCTAAAGCGCCTGATCCGCGAGTACGAGCCAAGCATCCAGCAGACGGTGTGGAAGACGCGATCGGACAACCCGGACAAGCGCCAGTACCCGGACAAAATCCTGCCCGACGATGCCCGAGTGAAAATTGTCGGTCGAGCGATCTGGCATGACGGGCTGCTTTAAGGGGTGACTATGGCAGCACGAGAGGGATTGAAAGCAATAGCCAAGACGATCCGCGCTTTAGGCGCGTTCTCAGCAGCGTTCTTTGCTTGGTCGGCGTTCGACGCTGGCAGCAACTGGCAGGAATTCGCCCTTGTGACGGCAGGCTTCCTCGGCGGGGCGTGGGCGCTAGCCTGGATCATTGACAGGTTCGCGGAGTAGTCGCCCGCAGGGGAGCTATAGTCGAGCAAATACTCGAATGACGTATCCGGGCCAAGAGACCCACTTAAAAAAAGATAAAGAAAATGCCTTTGATCACCGATGAGCAAATTGCACACCTGAAAGCGTTGGCAAAGACGGTGACAAACCCTCGCGCACGCGAGATATCAAAGGCGCGACATTTAGAACGCAACTACACGGTCAAAGCCGGTCGAGAAGAGTTTAAACTCTACACTCGACAGAGCGTCCTAATCCATGACAACTTCTCGTGCGGTTTGAGCTGGACTGCGCCCGACGGCACGAAATTTACACTTGCCCGTTACAACGGCTCGGATCACCCACACTACAACCCTATCGAAGGGGACCGCGATGCTGAGTTCACGTTCCACATTCATGAGGTCACGGAACGTTACGCTGCGGTCGGGCGTAAGCCGGAACACTTTGCGCAACCAACGAGCAGGTACAATACGTTGGACGGCGCCCTTGCATGTTTACTGCTAGATTGGAACATTTCCGGGCTAGAAATGTCACCACAAGACCAGTTGCTATGAGCAGCATTGCAGACATTGAAACGATCCGAGCGCAAGTGTGCCAAGCACTTTGCGTTGACGTCGACGTGCGCGCACGCGATGATGGATCGCTTATGCTGACTACGCCGTTTTACTTTCCAGATGGTGATGGGTTTAGGATGTACCTGAATCGCCTCCCCGCGGGCGGCTATCGACTCTCTGACCGCGGCTCGACATTCATGCACCTTTCTTACGAACAGGATGTGGATACTCTGCGTGAGGGGACACGCGGGCGCATTTTCGAGCAGATTCTTTCAGAGATGGGGGTCGTGGATGATCGCGGCGAGATCCAGCTTGAAGCGCCCGCTGACAAACTGGGGGACAGCATATTTCGCTTTGGTCAGGCGCTCACTCGTATCCACGATTTGTCATTCTTTAATCGAGTTCAAGTCGAAAACACTTTTTACGAAGATCTACAGCAGTCTCTCTCTGACATCATCGGGGCCGACCGATTGATCAAAGATTACGTCGCTCCTGGGGTCGCCAAGGCCGAAGACTACCGTGCCGACTTTGGCGTTCAAAGCACCAAGCCACTATTAATCTTCGGTGTCCCCAACATGACGAAAGCGCGCCTTGCCACAGTCGTGATCCAGTATCTGCAGCAGCAGCAATTTGGTTTTCACAGCTTGGTAGTGTATTCCGACATGGCTTCCATCCCTTCTCGAGATGTCGCTCGCCTAACTAACGCCGCAAATGATCAGGTCGCTTCGATCGACCCTGCAGCCATGCGGCGCAAGATCAACGATGCGATTGCGGCTTAACAAGCGCCGACTACCTGTCCTCCGAACCCTCCCATAGCGGAGGGTTTTTTATTTCCCCTCTGCTATAGTCTGCACAACTATTCGGGGATAGGCTGATGAACAAAAAATTATTGCTCGGCTTCGGCCTGGCCTTAGCTTTAATCGGCTTGGGTGTCGCAAGCTACTACAGCCCTCTATGGACGATGCGGCAGCTGTATCAGGCCGCAAAGCTGAAGGAAGTTGACCGGCTTTCTGATTACGTGGACTTCGATGCAATGCGGGAAAATTTCAAAGCCATTGTGATGACGGAGATAGATCGCTCGATGGAAGAGCTTGGTGATACGGACAACCCATTTATTCAGTTTGGGAAAGCACTTGCTGTAACAATGGTCAATCCAATGGTTGATACGATGGTTTCGCCAGCAGCATTGGCCAGTCTGGTTAGCAGAGGCGAACTTCCCGAGCCTGGCAAACAAACCGATGCTGTTTTGGAAGATGATAAACAGGTCAAGTTCGGCATTGATTACACAGCGTGGGATCGCGTGAAGCTTACCCGCACCGATATGCCAGACGGTCCCTTTATGATCCTGCGTCGAGAGGGCTTGTGGAGCTGGAAGTTAGTCAACGTCATCGCCCCCAAAATGCAAAAGTTAAAGGCGTTGCAATAACCGTATTCCCCCCTCCTCTTTTGCCCCTCAAGCCCCGGCTTAGACCGGGGCTAATAATTTTTTCAGCCCAATAGAAATTTTTGTAGGCTAAAACTTGATTTAGCATAGGCTTTACTTTGCTTTTGATTTAGGTTTGTCCTAATATTGTTTCCACGCACCAACCCTTCGGGAGGACACCGTGGAACAAATGCACTGGATCGAACCGGAACACATGAGAGCGGCGCATAGCCGAGTCATGGAAGCCTGCCTGTGGACTCCGCAGGACATCGCCGATGATGGCGAATCCTTCACCAGCGTCATTCACGACCTGTTGCGCCTGTATGCATCGGGCAAGTCGCGCTCGGAAATTGCCGACCTCATGTATGCGGCCATTGATGACCACATCTACAAGCTGGTGCGCGAGGAAGCCGAGAACGTGGTCGATGAGGAGCGCGAGGACGCTTACCGCCGCTTGCAGGCCGAGAGGGGCTGGTAATGCGCGTCCTGCTCAATCCCCATGACTGGCTGGCGCAAAGGCCACGCCTAATCCTCGCTCTGCTCTCAATTGGCTATATCGCCGTCTGCACTTTGGAGGCTATGTAATGGACGAGCCACTGCACATTTACAACCCGAAATTTAAGTACACCAGCGCCAAGGATTCCGCTGTCGAGCATGACTACCTGCGCAAGAAGTTCAAGAAGCTGATCGCGCAGGAAAAGGCCAAGCAGGCAGCGAAGCAGGAAGCCGAGCGCCAGGCGGCAGAAAACGCGAACAAAGGCGTGCTGCGGCTGCGGAGGCAAGGATGACCCGCATGAACGTGCTGCTGGCGCGGTATCGGCTGTATCGCAGCCACTCGCTGCCGGTGCTGCTGGCGATGAAGCTGGCATGGCGGCAGAAATGAGCGGCGCGGACTGGTGGCAGCAGATCGAGCAGGAATTGCAGCAGCAGTGGATAGAAAAACAGGAGAGAGCAAGTGAAAGTGTACGAAGCAATCAACAAGGTGCAGGCAGCACTTGCCAAGGATGGCATCGGCAAGAACCGCAAAAACCAATCGCAGGGATACAGCTTTCGCGGCATTGATGATGTGTACAACGCCCTCGCCCCGATGCTGGCAGCGCATGGCCTGTGCATCCTGCCTCGGATGCTGTCGCGATCGGTTGATGAGCGCATCAACAAAAGCGGCACGGCGCTGTTTTATGTGACGGTTGAGGCCGAGTTCGATCTGGTCGCCGCCGAGGATGGCAGCAAGCACACGATCCGCACCTATGGCGAGGCGATGGACTCGGGAGACAAGGCGACGAACAAAGCCATGAGCGCGGCTTACAAGTATGCGTGTATGCAGGCGTTCGCAATTCCGACTGAAGGCGACAACGATGCCGACGCGAGTACGCACGAGGTCGCCGCCAAAGCATCAGCGAAGTCCGTTACCCGCGACACGTTCGACAAGTTGCCGCCAGCCGACCAGACGCTGCTGCGCGATATCGCAATGGAAGCAAAGTTTTTCCTTTCGCGTGGCGACATTGGCGAAGCAGTCGAATACATCAAGTCTCAGGAACTGGACTCCGACCTGACCGCCGGTCTTTGGTCGCTGTTTGAGCCAAGCGAGCGGACCGCAATCAAGAAGCACCAGCAAGCAGCAAAGCAAGCATTACCAGCATAACCACCACTAGGAGCAATAAATGGCATCAGTGAACAAGGTAATCATTGTCGGCAACCTTGGGAAAGACCCGGAAACCCGATACAGCCAGAGCGGCGATGCAATCACCAGCATTACCGTCGCCACCACCGACAAGTGGAAAGACAAGTCCACCGGAGAGCAAAAGGAATCGACCGAATGGCATCGTGTTTCGTTCTTCGGGAAGCTGGCCGAAATCGCCGGTCAATACCTCAAGAAAGGCTCTCAGGTGTACGTCGAGGGCAAGCTCAAAACCCGCAAGTACACAGACAAGGACGGTGTAGAGAAGTACAGCACCGAGATTAACGCTGACCAGTTGCAGATGCTTGGCTCTCGACCTGCGGAATCTGCGCCAGCAAAGCCGCAGCCAAGGCAGCGCCAGGCCGCGATGGCAGATGCGGACATGAACGACGATATCCCATTCTGATGAGTTACGGGCAAAAGCGGATGCACATCACCTGAACCTGCGGTTAGGAGCGATCCATGACGCAGCGAGTAGCCCTCCCCTTCAGCCTAGCTGATGACAGGCCGGAACAGACGGTCTAGCCATTGCAGCGAAACGCCGAGCGGTGCGTGGCGGGTAACGACCGCAGCCGGGGCGGCAGCCTCCTCTGCCGTGACCCGGCAATTAGGAATCAAGCAGCGTGTGAGTAGGAGCGGATGATGAGCACAAATCAGGGCATTGAGTGGCGAGAGGTAAAGGAGTGGCCTGAATACATGGTCAGCAGCGATGGACAAGTCAAACGCATTTCCCCAGCTATGGGAGCGATTTCTGGAAAGCTGCTTAAGCCCCAATTGTTGAAAAATGGCTATTTCAAGGTCTCTTTATGCCGAGATGCAAAACGCCGCGAGTACTTGATACATCGACTTGTTGCTGCCAGTTTTTTAGGTGATCCGACCGGCATGGATGTCTGCCATGTTGATGGGAACCGTACAAATAACGATTTTAAAAATCTCCGCATAGATACACGCAAAGGCAACATGGCAGACGCAATTCGGCACGGCACAACTCCGCGAGGAGAAAAAAGCGGATCGAATAAGTACAGCGTGGACATGATCAAGCAAATAAAAAAGCGCCTTGATGAGGGCGAGTCCCTTACAAAACTTGGCAGGTGTTTTGGCATTCCGATTACTACGGTTCAATCAATTAAAGAGCGTAGAACTTGGGGCTGGCTTAATGATTACAGATGACCAAGTAGACAACGCTCTTGAATATCTCCGACGACACGGCCCTAAAGCCGCAAAAGCTAAAGCGGAGCGCGTGTATTTGGAAGAGTACCGCCGCGTTATAAAAAGCAATGTCATGAAACTGCATCTGCATATGCCGCTCGCCGCCCAGGAGCGGGAAGCATACGCAAGTGCGGAATATCGGCAGCACTTGGAGGCCATGAGGGAGGCCATACAAGCCGATGAATCAAATCGGTGGGGATTGATCGCTGCGCAGGCTGTCATTGACGCATGGCGCACCGAGAATGCGAACCGCCGGGGGGAAAAGCCATGACAACCAATGTCTGCAAACTGATCGACCGGCTGCGATTTGGATCGCTGCAAGAAACAATGATTGTTCTGACCCCTGCCGAGGCAGGCGAGATTTACCGGCACATGGAACACCTGGCGACGAAGGCTGCAGACCGCGAGGCGAAGTTTATTTCGATGTGTGACCACACCTATGAACTGGTCAAGATTAATCGAGACCTGAAACGGCAATTGGGAGAACTATGACCCGCGACGAGATTATCCGCATGGCGCGGGAAGCTGGCTGTGCGCTGTGGGAGGACGGCAGTGTGTCACCAGCTATCGAACGCT
>VFQO010000651.1_pt1 | contig 34205 bp, 32 predicted proteins | sample 3512331 | NCBI WGS metagenome assembly VFQO01 (sample SAMN10412371, study PRJNA504923) | tailings metagenome | isolation source: Replicate 3 from Balatoc abandoned mine | place: Philippines: Itogon, Benguet | collected 2017-08-28 | reverse complement strand
TATCTTACATCCTCTTCCCCCCATCCCCAGCGGGCCTACTTCGGCTGCAGCCGCTCTCCGTCGCGCTGGCTGCCGGCCGCCGCTCGGAGCCTGTTCTCGGTGGGCGGCATCTTCCCCCGGTCCCCTGTCTCGGTGCCGTCGTGTTCAGCAGCCGCAGCCTGTTGCCGGTCGCCATCTGTTTTGCGCTGCTGCGCCGGGTGTGGCTGGGCGAAGGGATGCGGCTGTGGCAGATCGGGGTGCTCACTGCGGCAATCCCGCTGGCCAACCTGCTGGGGAACGCCATTCTGGCCGAGTCATTGGCGACCGTGATCTTTATCAGCTGTTTCTGGCTTGCCATCATCGGTCGGCGCCTCGGCGTCAGCCGGGCGCTGCTCGCTCTGGCGCTCGGCTCCTACGCCTTCCTCTTCCTCTCGATCAACTATCTGCTGGTGCGCGGCGAATTTCGCGAAATCGTGTGGGAACCGACATCGACGCTGAACGAACGCGTCGACGCCCTGGGAAGCGCGCTCGCGAAATTCACGCCTTTGTCGAGCGACGACGAAGATCAGTTGTTCGCACTCGATGCCCGGCTTAACCAGTCGCTTTTCACCGGCATGGCGGTGGAAAAGCTCGAATATCAGCCGGACACTTATGAAAATGGGTCGACGCTCGTCGCCGGCGTCTTCTCCTTCGTGCCGCGCATCATCTGGACGACCAAGCCCGTGCGCGGCGGTTCGGAGTTCCTGACCAAGCATACCGGTTATGAGGCCAGCAACGAAACCACCTATGGCATCGGACCCTTTTTCGAATATTACGTCAATTTCGGCCTGTGGGGCGTGATCTTCTTCTCGATGCTGTTCGCGGCGCTGGTACGATGGATCGATCTGCGCTGCTATCGCGCGATGGTGATCGGCCGCATGACCGAGGCCGTGCCGCTCGCCGTCGGTGCGCTGGCGCTCGTCCAGCCGCTGTCGACGATGTCATCGGTCTTTTCGTCCTTCTATGCGTCGATCATCATCGGTTTCATTATCGCCAAGATGCTCGAACGCTATCTCGACATCCGGAATTTTGCAGAGGCGCAGGCGAAAACCGCGAAGATATGACGCGGCTGCTGCTGATCAATCCCAGCTTCCGGCTTGAGCAGGGTGGCCCGGCCTATTCGGTCGGGCGCCTCGCCGGGGCGCTTGGCGGGCTCGGGCATGACGTCACCGTGTGGGCGCCCGACGGGAGCGCCGAGCGTGCGCGCGATTTCGATCCTTCGGGGCGGGTAAAGCCATCGACCGCACCGATCGACGCGTTGCTGGAATCGCAGCCGTGGAGCATCGTTCACGACAACGGTCTGTGGCTGCCCTATGGCGCGAAGGTCGCGCGCCATTGCAGCGCACATGCGATCCCGCGCCTGCTGAGCGTCAGGGGGATGATGCAGCCCTGGGCGTGGAACCACCGGCGCTGGAAAAAGCGCCTTGCCTGGGCGCTCTATCAGAAGCGCGGGGTCGAAAGCGCGGCGCGACTGCACGCCACCGCCGACGACGAGGTTGCGCGGATCCGTGAGCGCTACCCCGACCGGCACCCGCTGTTGATCGCGAACGGCATCGATATCCCCGACCAGCCCGCGCGCAGGGTCAAGGCGGAGGGCGAGGTTCGGACCGCGCTGTTCCTCGGCCGCATCCATCCGGTGAAGGGGCTGGCAATGCTTGTCGACGCCTGGGCGCAGGTTCGTCCCGCCGGTTGGCGGCTGCAACTCGTCGGCCCCGACGAGGAGGGGTTTCGCGCGCAGCTCGAAACGCAGATCGTCGGGCACGGGTTGGGCGAAATCATCGCCATCGCCGGGCCAGCGAGCGGCGAGGCCAAACGTGCATTCTACGACGCCGCGTCGCTGTTCGTGCTGCCCAGCTATACCGAGAATTTCGGGATTTCGGCGGCCGAAGCGCTGGCGCACGCGATTCCCGTCATCACGACGACCGGAACGCCCTGGCAGGTCCTCGAAACCGAAGGCTGCGGCTGGTGGGTCGCGCCCGAAACGTCGGCGATCGCCGGCGCGCTGTCCGATGCGACCGCGCGGGCCGACAGCGACCTGATCGCCATGGGTGCGACGGGCCGTTCATGGGTTGCCGACAACCTGCACTGGCCCGCCATTGCCAAGCAGTTTGCCGATGCCTATGCGGACGCGATAGCCAGCCCGGCGCCGGCTTGATCAGGGGATATTCGTTGGCTGTTCCGGGCGTGCGTTTTTCGATCGTCACCGTCTGCTATAATCCCGGCGAGACGATCCTGGCGTGCCTGCGTTCGGTCGCCGAGCAGGGTTATCCGCATATCGAACATATCGTTATCGACGGCGCGTCGCCCGACGGCACCGCCGAGCGCATCGCCGCGCTGGCCTGGTTCAAGGGCAAGCTGGTGTCGGAGCCCGACAAGGGCATCTATGATGCGATGAACAAGGGCCTCGCGCTCGCGACCGGCGAGTATGTCGGTTTCCTCAACGCCGACGACTGGCTCGGCGACCCCGACGCCATCGCGCGGCTCGCCGAGGCCGCGGCAGCGCATCCCGGCGTCGACGCGGTGCAGGGCGACGTCGTCATCGTCGATCCCGACAAGCCCGGGCGCCAGCGCTATTATTCGGGCGCGGGCAACTGGAGCCGCCGCCTGCGTTGGGGCCAGATGCCCCCGCACCCCGGTTTCTACATGCGCACCGAGCTGTTCCGCGAGATGGGCGGCTTCGCGACCGATTACCGGATCGCGGCCGATTACGACCTGATGCTGCGCTTCTTCTGCACCGGCGGGCGCAAGGCGGTGCATGTTCCCGCCCCGATCGTCACCATGGCGACGGGCGGCGTGTCGAACCAGGGGTTGCAGAGCCGCAAGATCATCAACCGCGAGATCGGCGTGGCGTGCAAGCGCAACGGTGTGAAGACCAATTCGCTGATGATCTGGTCGAAATATCTCACCAAGATCTTCCAATATTGGCCGCGCCGGACCGCGTGATGGCGGGCGGAGCGACCCTTGTCACCGGCGCCAACGGCTTCGTCGGGGCCGAGGTGGTGCGCCAGCTGCGTGCCGAAGCTGTGCCGGTACGCCTTGCGGTGCGCAGCGCGACGGGCGCCGCCGATGAGATCGCGGTGGGCGACATCGGCGCGGACACCGACTGGCGCGCGGCGCTCGCGGGTGTCGACCGCGTGATCCACTGTGCGGCGCGCGTCCACCAGATGGACGATCGCGCCGCCGACCCGCTAGCTGCCTTTCTCAGCGTCAATCGCGACGGCAGTGCAGCGCTGGCACGGCAGGCTGCGGCAGCGGGCGCGACGCGGCTCGTTTTCCTGAGTTCGATCAAGGTCAATGGCGAGACCACGCGCGGCCGTCCGCCCTTCTCGGCCGCGGACCGCCCCGCCCCGCTGGACCCCTATGGCCAGTCGAAGTGGGAGGCCGAGCAGGCGCTCCATGTCATCGCCGGCGAAACCGGGCTCGAGGTCGCGATTATCCGTCCGCCGCTCGTCTATGGCCCCGGCGTGCGTGCCAATTTCGCGCGTATGGTGTCGTGGGTGGCGCGCGGCCGTCCCCTGCCCTTCGGCCTTTGCGCCAATCAGCGCAGCCTCGTCGCGGTGACCAATCTTGCGTCGCTGGCGATCGCCGCGAGCCGTCACCCGGCAGCGGCGGGCGCGACCCTGATGGCGAGCGACGGCGAAGACGTCAGCGTTCGCGACCTGCTTGCACGGATCGGCACCGCTTATGGCCGTCCGGCGCGGCTGCTTCCGGTGCCGGTGGCGCTGCTGCGGCTGCTCGGCAGTCTGACCGGCCAACGTCCGGCAATCGACCGGTTGTGCGACCCGCTGCTCGTCGACGGCGGCCCGACGCGGCAATTGCTCGGCTGGCGCCCGCCGGTGACGATGGCCGACGAGCTGGCGAATATGGCGGCAGCGGAGCAAGACGCATGATCGACACTGGCCTTGCGCTTGCGGCGATCTGCCTGATCGCAACGCTGATGCTGCTCAGCCTCTATGTCGGCTGGGCGAAGGGGCGGATGGTCGACACCCCCAATGAACGCAGCGCGCATGTCGTCGCGACCCCGACCGGCGGCGGGATCGTCTTCCTGTCGGTTTGGATATTGATGCTCGGCGCGGCGGCGCTGCTCGTTCCGTACCAGTTCGTGCCGGCACTTGCGCTCGGGCCCGCCGTGCTGGGGCTGATGTGGCTCGGCTGGATCGACGATCGCACGCCATTGCCGACGACGCTGCGCTTTGCCGTTCAATTCGGCTCGGCGGGGCTGTTCCTGTTGCTCTGGCCCTGGCCTCCGCTGCCCGCCCCCTTGTCAGACGCCTGCTTCTGGCTGCTCGCGGTCGTCGCGCTGCTCTATCTCGTCTATTCGGCGAATATCACCAATTTCATGGACGGCATCGACGGGATCGTCGCGCTCCAGATCATTGCTTTTGTCGCAGGGGCTTTACTGATCCTGCCGCCCAGCGTGCTCTCCCTGCCACTGATGCTGCTCGGCGCCGCGGTGCTCGGCTTTTTCCTGTTCAACCGCCCGCCGGCTAAGCTGTTCATGGGCGACAGCGGCAGCGCGCCGCTTGGGCTCATCGTCGCTGCGGTGACGCTGGCGGTCGCTGCATCGGACTGGCGCCTCGGGCTCGCGCTGCTGGTGCTGCAGGGCGTCTTCCTGTGCGACAGCGCGGTGACCTTGCTGCGTCGCTTTCTGCGCCGCCAGAATATCACGCAGGCGCACAGCGAACATGCCTATCAGCACGCGAAGCGCCGCTGGGGCCATGCGCGGGTCAGCTATGCGCTGTTCGCGTTGACACTGCTCGTCCAACTGCCCGTCGCCTATGCCGTCGCCTGGCACCTCCTGCCATTCTGGATCGCCGGAATCGACCTCGCCCTCGTCGCGCTGCTTGCCGCCTTCTTCCGCGCCGGCACCGCGCGCACCGATTGATCTTTCGCGGGCACTTGTCCATAGACTGGGCCGCCGGCAAACCATGCTCCGGCGGGGCTGTCCATCAGGATGACGTACAACAAATGAGCGTTGCAGTTCAGCCGATTACGGGCCGCCGCCAGCGTTTCGCGCTGGTTGGATGCGGCCGCATTTCGGCCAATCATTTCGCGGCGATCGCGGCGCATTCGGACCGGGCAGAGATCGTCGATGTGTGCGACGTCGATCCCGCCGCGCTGAAGGTCGCGGTCGAGCGCACCGGCGCGCGCGGCCACGCCTCGCTGACCGATTTGCTCGCCGCGACCGACGCCGACGCCGTGATCGTCACCACCCCCAGCGGGCTGCACCCGGCGCAGGTGATCGAGATCGCCGAATCCGGGCGCCATATCATCTCCGAAAAGCCGATGGCGACGCGCTGGCAGGACGGACTGCGGATGGTCGAAGCGTGCGAGAAGGCCGATGTCCAGCTCTTCATCGTCAAGCAGAACCGCCGCAATGCGACGCTGCAATTGCTCAAGAAGGCCGTCGCCGACGGGCGGTTCGGCCGCATCTACATGATCGCGGTCAATGTCTTCTGGACGCGGCCGCAGGATTATTACGACAGTGCGGCGTGGCGCGGGACGTGGGAATATGACGGCGGCGCGCTGATGAACCAGGCGAGCCATTATGTCGATCTGCTCGACTGGCTCGGCGGCCCGATCGAGAGCCTGCACGCCTACACCGCGACGCTCGCGCGCAATATCGAGGTCGAGGATACGGCGGTGATGAATATCCGCTGGCGCTCGGGCGCGCTGGGGTCGATGAACGTCACGATGCTGACTTACCCGAAGAACCTCGAAGGCTCGATCACCATCCTCGGTGAAAAGGGCAGCGTGAAGGTCGGCGGGACCGCGCTCAACCGCATCGACGACTGGCAGTTCGACACCCCGCACCCCGACGATGCCGAGGTTGCGGGCGCCTCTTATGACACGTCGTCGGTCTATGGTTTCGGGCACCAGCTCTATTACGACAATGTCCTCGACACGCTGGCCGGCACCGCTGTCGCGGCGACCGACGGGCGCGAGGGGCTGCGCAGCCTCGAGGTGCTGATCGCCGCCTATCTGTCGGCGCGCGACGGCAAGCGCGTCTCGCTGCCGCTGGATTACTGATGGCCGTCAAGATCCACGAGACCGCGATCGTCGATGCGGGGGCCGAGATCGGCGACGGGACCGCGATCTGGCACTGGGTGCATGTGTGCGGCACCGCGCGCATCGGCGCGGGCAGCTCGCTCGGGCAGAATGTCTATGTCGGCAACCATGTGTCGATCGGCAACAATGTCCGCATCCAGAACGGCGTATCGGTCTATGACGCGGTGACGCTCGAGGACGATGTCTTCTGCGGCCCGGCGATGGTCTTCACCAATGTCTACAACCCGCGCGCCGCGGTGCCGCGCAAGGACGAATATCGCGAGACGCTCGTCCGTAAGGGCGCGACGCTCGGTGCGAACTGCACGATCGTGTGCGGCGTGACGATCGGCGAATATGGCTTTGTCGGCGCGGGCAGCGTCATCACGCGCGACGTGAAGCCCTATGCGCTGATGGTCGGGGTGCCGGCGCGGCGGATCGGCTGGATGTGCGAATGCGGGGTCCGGCTCGAGGGTGACGGTGCGGTAGCGTGCAGCACGTGCGGCAGCGCCTATCATGTGACCGACGAGGACTGCGCGCCGCGATGAGCGAGACGATCGAATTCAACGACCTCAAGGCGCAATATCGCAGCGTGAAGGCGTCGGTCGATGCACGCATCCAGGTAGTGCTCGATCATGGCCAATATATCATGGGCCCCGAGGTCGCCGAGCTCGAGGGCAAGCTTGCGGCCTATACCGGGGCGAAGCATTGCATCGGCGTGGCGTCGGGAACCGAGGCGCTGCTGATCGCGCTGATGGCGCTCGGTATCGGGCGCGGCGACGAGGTCATCACCACCTCGGCGACCTTCGTCGCGACGGTCGAGGTGATTGCGCTGCTCGGCGCCACACCGGTGTTCGTCGACATCGATCCTGCGACCTCGACGATCGACCCGCAGGCAGTGAAGGCGGCGATTTCGGACCGCACCCGCGCGATCATTCCTGTTTCGCTTTATGGCCAATGCGCCGACATGGACGCGATCAACGCGATCGCCGCGCCGCATGGCATCGCGGTGATCGAGGATGGCGCGCAGAGCTTCGGATCGACGTACAAGGGGCGGCGCAGCGGCAGCACGTCGGCCATCGGCTGCACCAGCTTCTTCCCCGCCAAGCCGCTCGGCTGTTACGGCGACGGCGGCGCGATCTTCTGCGACGACGACGATGTGGCGCAGGCGTGCCGCGAAATTCGCGTTCATGGCCAGTCGCGTCGCTTCCATCACACGCGCATCGGGGTCGGCGGGCGGCTCGACACGATTCAGGCGGCGGTGCTGCTCGCCAAGCTCGAAATCTTCGACGAGGAAGTCGCGCGGCGGCAGGCACTCGGCACGCGCTATCTCGCGGCCTTTGCCGGTCACAATGCGCTCGAACTGCCGATGATCGCCGCCGACCGGACGAGCGTCTGGGGCTATTTCGCGCTGAAGTCGCCGAACCGCGCCGCGATCCTCGATGCGCTCGCCGCGGCGGGTGTGCCGAGCGGAGTCCACTACCCCGAACCGATGCATATCCAGCCCGCCTATCGCGACCAGTGCCGGGTCGCGGGCAGCATGGCCGAAACCGACCGCTGGGCGGCGCAGGTCTTCAGCCTGCCGATGCACGCCTATCTGACCGACGACGTGCAGGACCGCGTGATCGCCGCGGTGCTGGCGGGGGCCGGTTCGGCTTAGGGTCCAGGATGGGCCGCCTCCTCAACATGCAGCTGAGCTGGCCGGCGACGATCCTCGACCGGCTGCGCCGGCTGTTCGAGGCGCATTGGCACCGGGTCGGCGGCGGGCGCCATTTCGTCGATACCGCGGGCACGCAGGTCGAGGTGCATTTCCGCATGTGGTTCGCGCAAAGAATCCTGCGCCGCAACGCCGACGCCTATTGGCCGGTGCATCCCTCGACGCGCGTGCGCGGCGCGCGCTTCATCGTGATCGGTGCCGAGACGTCGCCGGGGTGGAGCGCGGGCTGCGACATCGACGGGCGCGGCGGGCTCCATATCGGCGATTACAGCCAGATTGCGCCGGTCGTTCGGCTGCGCTCGCTGCCCGAAGGACGCGACCCGGCGCAGGCACCCGATGATTTTTCGATTCTCATCGGCCGCCACTGCCTGCTCGCGATGAACGTTACGGTCGAGGCCGGGGTGACGCTCGGCGATTTCACGATCGTCGGCGCGAACAGCGTCGTCGCCGACAGCTTTCCCGAGGGCCATTGCGTTATCGCGGGCAATCCCGCGCGCGTCGTCAAGCGGCTCGACCCCGCCGCATGCGAGCCATGGCAGCGGCCGAACGCCTATGTCGGTTACACTCCGCTCGCGGATGTCCGCCGATTGCGCGGCCACGCGATCGACGCGGCGCTGTTCGACCGACTATGGGGCGCGCGTTGATGCGCGTTCCCTGGAAAATCCGCTTCGCGCAACATGGGCTGGGGATCAATGGCGCCGCCTATTGGCCGATGCATCCCGACAGCCAGCTCGATTATCCCGCCCGCGTCCTGCTCGGCCGCGACAGCTGGCCGGGGATCGCGCCGCGCTGTTACGTCAGCGCCAATATGGGGATCGTGATCGGCGACGGGGTGCGCATCGGCCGCGAGGTCGGGCTGATCTCGGGCGACCATGACCTCACAAGGTTGACGGAATATCTCGAATCCGACCCACAAGTCATTGGAAACCATTGTATTATCGAAGATGGCTGCACGATCCTGCCCGGCGTCGAGCTTGCCGAGCATGTCGTCGTGACGCGCGGCAGCGTGGTGACACGCTCGTGCCTGCAACCGCGCGCGATCCTCAGCGGGAATCCCGCGCGCGTGGTGGGGACGCATGACCGCGCGGCCCCCGTGATCGCCGCCGACGCCGCGCACGGCTATATCGCCGCGCGCGACTTCGACGCCTTCGCGCGCCGCAACCTGCGCCGCGAATATCTCGGGCGCTTCGGTGCCGCGCTTGCCGTGCCGCGCGGCGGCGACTGAGCATGTGCGGCTGGGGCATTCTCGTCCATCGCGACGGCCAGGCCGTCGATCTGCGCCACCTGCAGGCGATGGCCGACGCCGTTGCGCATCGCGGCCCCGATGCCGAAGGCGTGATCGCGCTCGGCTCGATCGGCCTCGCGCATCGCCGGCTCAAGGTGATCGACGTCCACGACCGGTCGAACCAGCCGATGCGGCTCGGCGACAGCTGGCTGATCTTCAACGGCGCCATCTATAATTTCGAGGATTTGCGCGCCGAACTCGAAGCGCTGGGGCGCGACTTCAACACCCGGTCGGACACCGAGGTGCTGCTCCACGCGCTCGATGAATGGGGGGCGGACGCTCTGCCGCGGCTGAACGGCATGTTCTCCTTCGCCTTCCACGACGCGAAGCGCGGTATGCTCCTGCTCGCGCGCGACCGGTTCGGGATCAAGCCGCTGTGCTACCATCTGTCCGACGGCCTGCTGATCGCGGGGTCCGAAGCGAAGCAATTGCTCGCGACGGGGCTGGTCGCGCCGCGTCCCAACCTGTCGGCGGCGCGCATCTTCCTCGAAACGGGGCGGCTCAACGTCGACGAGCGCACGATGTTTGCCGACATCCTCAACCTGCTGCCGGGGCATTGGCTGTCGGTGGACCTCAAGAGCCACGCGGTCGAGCAGCGCCGATGGTACGACCTGGCCGCGCGGATCGAGCTGGCGCGCCCGCCCTATGCCGAGGCGGTCGCGACGATCCGCGACCTGCTCGCCGATGCGGTACGACTGCGTCATATCGCCAATGTCCCGCTCGGCGCCGCGCTGTCGGGCGGTCTTGACAGCACCGCGATCGCGGCGTTCAGTCGCCCGCTGCTGGCGGACCCGTCGCAGCATCATGTCTTCACCACGTGGCATGACGCGGCGGGGCATGACGAACGCGCGCTCGCGGCGAGCGTTGCGCAGCGCTTCGGTTATCGCCATGTCGAGGTGCCGGTCGACCTGCCGTCTTATTTCACCTCCGACTGGCTGCAGCGCTTTGCGCGCTTGCAGGACCAGCCGCTCTCCAGCGGCAGCCATTTCAACGAATATGCGCTGTTCGAGGCCGCGCGCCGCCATGACGTCACGGTATTCCTCGACGGACAGGGATCGGACGAATATTTCGGCGGCTATGGCGAATATTGGTCCGCAGCGCAGCGCGCGGCGCTGTGGTCGGGGCGGCTGGGTGAGCTGTGGACCAATTTGCGCGGGCGCAGCGCTTCGACCGGTGAGCCGCTGCACCTGACCATGCGCAAATGGATCGCGAGCGAATTCGGGTCGGTGCCGCGCATCGCGCTGCTGCTCGACGGCGCATTCTCCGCCGATATCGCGGGCACACTCGCGTCGGACAGCGACCTGCCGCGCGATTTCGAGCCGCTCGTGCTCGCCGAGATCGGGCGACTATCGATCCCCTACCAGCTTCATTCGCAGGACCGGTTCGCCATGGCTTTCGGGGTCGAATCGCGCCTGCCCTTCCTCGACTATCGTCTCGTCGAATATGTCGCGGGCCTGCCCATCTCCTATCGCGTCGGCGGCGGGTGGCAGAAGCGCATCCTGCGCGACGCCGTTCCCGAACTGCCCGACGCCGTTCGCTGGCGGCGGCAGAAGAACGGCTTTTCGGCGCCCGATGCCGATTATTGGGCGCACAACAATCACGCGATGCGCGCGATGATCGACGATGCGCTCGATACGCTCGCCCCGCTCGTCGACGGCGCGCGCGTGCGGCGGCGGCTCGCCGGGCTGTCGACGACGACGGGCGATTATGACCAGGCGATGTTCCGCCTCGTCAGCCTTGCCGCGTGGGTTCGCGCGTTCGATGTCCGGCTCTGAAGCCCGCTCGCATTCGCTCTTTGCGAGCGCACCGATATCGGTCTATCGCCCGCGAATCGCGGGCCGTCCCGAACGGCCCGATATGGTGGAAGCGGTACGGACCAGGTCATGATCACGATCGTCGACTATGACGCCGGAAATCCGCGCTCGATCATCAACATGCTCGGCTATCTGGGGCACCGTGCCGAACTGACGGACGACCCCGACCGCATCGCGAAGGCCGACCGGCTGATCCTGCCCGGAGTCGGCAAGTTCGACTGGGGCATGGCGCGCTTGCACGAAAAGGGGCTCGCCGCGCCGCTCGACGAAGCGGTGAAGGCACGCGGCGTACCGATGCTCGGCATCTGCCTCGGCGCACAATTGCTGACGCGCGGCAGCGACGAGGGCGAATTGCCCGGCCTTGGCTGGGTTCCGGCGCGCACCGTCGCCTTTGACCGCACGCGCCTCGGTTCGCGGCTCAAGGTGCCGCATATCGGCTGGGCCGACACCGAGTGGGTCGCGGGACGCAAGCTGGCGGTTCCCCAGCCCGACGCGCGCTATTATTACGTCCACGGTTTCCATCTTCTTTGCGACGATCCCGAGATCGAGCTCTGCCGCACACGCCACGGGTACGAGTTCACCGCCGGCGTCGAATCGGGCCATATTTTCGGGGTGCAGTTCCACCCGGAAAAGAGCCTGTCCTTTGGCATGGCGGTGCTCGACCGCTTCGCCACGATCCGGGTATAGACATTGAAATTCCTTCTCGACCGCCTGTTTCACCTGCCGCGTATCCGCTTCGTGCGCAATTTTGCCACGCTGTCGCTCGGCCAGGGCATTGCGACGGCCATCCCGCTCCTCGCCGCGCCGATCCTCGGGCGGCTGTACCTGCCCGCCGATTATGGTGTGCTGGGGAGCTATATGGCGCTCGGCGTCGTCCTCGGAACGCTAAGCAACCTTCAGTATTATAAGGGAATCATCGTCGACAAGCACGACGAAGATGCCGCCGCGACGCTCTCGCTCGCACTGCGGGTCGCCTTCGGTACATCGATGCTGGTGCTCGTCGTCGTCGCGCTAGCCTATCTGCTGCTGCCAAGAGGCTGGGCGATCGACGCGCTGTGGCCCTGGCTCTGGTTCCTGCCGGTGACGGTGCTCGTTTCGGGCAATGGTTCGACGCTTCAGGCCTTCGCGAACCGCGAGAATCGATATCGATTCATGAGCCGCTACCAGATCGTCAACGTCATCATTACGGTGTCGGCATCGATTCTGTTCGGCTTCCTGAAATGGGGATCGACCGGCCTGATGATCGCCTATTTCCTGGGGCAGTTCGGCGCCTTCGCCTATCTGGTGAACGGCAATCGCGCCGCCCTGCGCACCGCGCGCGCGACCACCCCCGAACAGCGCCGCGCCGCCGCGCACCGGCATCGCAAATTCGCAATCTGGTCGACCCCGACCTCGGTCGTCGAACAGGCGGCGATGATGGCGCCGGTCTATGTGCTGGGGCTGCAGGCGGGGATGCTCGCACTCGTCGGCCATTTCAACCGCGCGCGCAGCCTGCTCGCAATGCCGGTGCAGCTTTTCGCGCAGGCGACCGGACAGGTATTTTTTCGCCGCGGCGCCGAAGAGATCGGCCATTACGGCAGTTGCAGCCATTTGTTCGTGCGACTGGCGATCGGGCTGACCGCGATCAGCGTGCCGCTCTTCTCCCTCCTCTACCTGATCGCGCCGACCCTGTTCGTCTTCGTACTCGGCCCGAACTGGCACGAGACCGGCGAGGTTGCGCGCATCCTCGCGCCGGTGATCGGGCTACAGTTCATCACCATGCCGCTGACCAAGATCCTGTGGCTCCACGGTTATCAGCGGCTCGACTTCTGGATGTCGCTGTTTTTTGCGGCGACGACCGCCGGCGCTACCGCGCTCAGCATCTGGCTCCATGCCGAACCGATCGGCGCGATCATCGCCTATGCGGTGGCACAGGGCGTGATGTATCTGACCTTCCTTGGCACGGCCTTCCTGATCGCCTACCGCCATCGCAGAACATCGAGGGAATCCGCTGCGACATGAGTGAGGGGCCGAGCCCGACCGACCGGCTGAACGAGCAAGTGGGGGCGACATCGTCGCTGCGCGCGGCGCGTTTCCTGCCGCGCTGGCTCGCGCTGCGCATGATGGCGAAGGGCCATATCGCGCGGCGCATCCAGCGCGAGACCGCGGGCTATGCGGTGAGCCCGACGATCGTCCACTGGTTCAACCAGTTCGTCTTCAGCGAAGCCGATCGCGCCTATTGGCCCGTCGACCGCACGAGCAAGATCGTCAACTGGCGCAATATCCGCGTCGGGATCGATTCGGCGCCGGGCTTCATGCCGAACTGCTATATCCAGGGGATCGGGCTGATCGACATCGGCGACTATGTCTGGATCGCGCCGGGGGTGCATATCATCTCGGCCAATCACGATATCCACGATCACCGGCTGCACGTGCCGACGAAGGTGACGATCGGGCGGCATAGCTGGCTCGGCGGCGGCGCAAAGATCATGCCCGGGGTCGAACTCGGCCCCTTCACGATCGTCGCGGCGGGTGCGGTGGTCACCCGCTCCTATCCCGAGGGCTATCAGATACTGGCGGGCGTCCCTGCGAAGCCGGTGCGGGCGATCGACCCCGCCGCCTGCATCGATTACGAGCGCGAGCATCGCTACAACGGCTATATCCCCGCCGCCGGGTTCGCCGATTTCTGCCGCACCTCGCTCAACCCCGCGCTGCTGGACGGCTGAACCATGGACGGCTTTTTCGCGTCCCCGCGGACGATCCTCCTGATCTCGCCGCAGCCGTGGAATGCGCCGCCGGTGTCGAAACATCATTATGCGCGGCTGCTCGGCGAACAGGGGCACCGCGTGTTCTTCGTCGAGCCGCCCGACCTGTCGGTGCGCGGCAGCGAGGTGTCGATCACGCCGTCGGGAACCCCGGGCGTCGAGATACTGCGCTATCGCCTGCCCTTTCCCTATGGGCTGAAGTTCCGGCTGCGCGGGCTGTTCAAATGGCTGATGCGGAGTGTGCCGCGGCGGATCGCGCGCGCGGTCGGGGCGCCGATCGACCTCGTCTGGGACTTCGACAATAATTACATGTTCGACGATTTGCGGCGCTTTCCGGCGGCGCGGCATATCTTCCACCCCGTCGACGACCTGCATCCCGGCTGGTCGTCGACCAAGCATGCGCCGCTCGTGCTGGCGAACAACCAGTTCTATATGGACGCGCTCGACGCCGCGCCGGGGCGCCGGCACCTGATCCCGCACGGGACGCAGGAGGCCTATGTCGGGCTCGCCGAACGGCTGCTGGCGAGCGGCTTTCCGTCGTACCGCGATACACCGCTTACGGTCGGCTATGTCGGCAATCTCGACCGCAAGGACATGGACTGGGACGCGCTTCATGCCGTCGTCGACGGGCATCCCGACCTCCATTTCCGCATCATCGGTCCCTATGGGCAGGAGCCGCCGTCGATCCCGCAGACCGAGCGATTGCGCACGCGCTCAAATGTGTCGCTGCTGGGGCGCCGGACGCCCGAGGAAGTGATCGCGGGTACCGAGGACATCGACATCTGGTTCGTCGCCTATCGCTATCCCGAGGACAGCGGGCTGATCTATCCGCACAAGATCAACGAATTTCTCGCGACCGGGAAGCCGATCCTCGCGAGCCGGCTGTCCTATCCCTTTCCCGAGGGTGCGATCCGTTTTTCGCAGTTCCACGACAATCGCGACGTCGCCGAACTGCTGGCCGAGATGCGGCGCGACTATCCGGGCATCGGGCGGCCGCTCGCCGAGGCGCGTGCGCGCTTCGCGATGGAAAACAGCTACGACGTCCACATCGCGACGATCTCGCGGTTGCTATTGACCCCCGAAGGCGCAGAATAACGGCATGTATCTTCCCAATCTTCTCGTCATCGGCTCGATGAAATGCGGCACCAGCAGCCTGCACGACTATATCGACCGTCATCCCGACGCCTTCATGTCGAAGCACAAGGAACTCGATTTCTTCACCGGGAACAACAGCAAGCAGTCGCTCGACTGGTACCGGTCGCAGTTTCCCGTCGATGCCACGATCCGCGGCGAATCGTCGCAGAATTACACGAAGCGGCACAACCCGCTGTTTCCGGGCGCCGCCGAGGCGATCAAGGCGGTGATCCCCGACGTCAAGCTGATCTACCTCGTCCGCGACCCGATCGAGCGCTACCGCTCGCACAAGGTCGAAAATTACGTCGGCGAGACCAAGGCGGCGCAGAAATGGTCGGCGCAGAGCGACAACCAGGTGATGACGGGCATGTATCACTACCAGCTCGAATCCTATCTCGAGCATTTCCCGCTCGAGCAGATCCTGATCCTCGATTCGGATTCGCTGCTCAACTACCGCCACGACACGATGAACGTCGTCTTCAACTTCCTGGGGCTCGAACAGTTCGCCGATCCCGACGCCTTTTCGTTCAAGAGCAACGAGAACAGCTCGAACGGCATTCCGATGCACTGGCAGGCGTCGCTGCCCTATCGTGCCGCGCGCAAGCTTGCGCCCTTCGATCTAGACGCCTTTGTAAGCCGCCCGGGGATAGCGCGCCGTCTCTTCTACGGACTCAACAAACCCGACCTCAGCGAACAGGAGGTCGAGCAGCTGCGCGAGCGCTATGCGCCCGACATGGCGAAGCTGCGCGCGCTGACCGGGAAATCCTTTTCGACCTGGCAGGTCTGACGGTCGCGCGATGCGCCGGGTCCGCGTCATTCCCGTCCTGACGATCGATCGCGACCGGCGGCTGGTCAAGACCGTCGGTTTCGGCAAGCGCAGCTATATCGGCGATCCGATCAACGCGGTGCGCATCTTCAACACCAAGATGGTCGACGAACTGATCCTGCTCGACATCGACGCGAGCGTCGACGGGCGCGGCCCGGCGTTCGGGGCGATCGGCGACATCGTCGAGGAAGCCTTTCTGCCGATGGGCTATGGCGGTGGCATCCGCAGTGTCGATGATGCCGCGAAGCTTTTCGCGCTGGGGCTGGAAAAGGTCGTGCTGTCGAGTGCCGCGCTGGCGGACCCGGAACTGGTCGGTGCGATTTCGGCGCGCTTCGGGGCGCAGGCGGTGGCGGTGGCGCTGCCCCATGCGAAGAAGCTGCTCGGCGGGCAGCAGGTATTGACCAGGAGCGGCAAGGCGCGGACCGGCCTGACGCCGGTCGAGGCGGCTACGGCGATGGTCGCGGCGGGGGCGGGCGAGATATTGCTCACCAGCATCGATCGCGACGGCCGTTGGACGGGCTTCGACCTGCCGACCGTGGCCGCGGTCGCCGACGCGGTCGACGTGCCTGTCGTTGCGTGCGGAGGTGCCGCCTCGGTCGACGATTTCCTCCCGGCGATAGGCGACGCCGGCGCATCGGCGGTGGCGGCGTCGAGCCTGTTCGTCTATCGCGCGAAGGGCCAGGGCGTGCTGATCTCCTATCCCGACGAAGCCGACCTGCGCGACCGACTTTTTGCCAAGCTCGACTGACGGGGCGCCGTGACCCAAGCCACTTCTCCCCTGCCCGCCACGTCGACGCGCATCTGCACGCGCACGGTGATGGACGGCAGCGACCCCGACATCGTCTTCGACGAAGACGGCTTATCGAATCATTGGCACGAGTATCAGGCGCTGATCGCGACGCAGCCCGATGCCGCGGCGAAAAAGGCCCGGCTCGAGAAATTGCTCGCCGCAGTGCGCGCCGACGGCCGCGGCAAACCCTATGACTGCGTGATCGGCCTGTCGGGCGGTGTCGACAGCAGCTATGTCACCTGGCTCGCGAAGCAATGGGATTTGCGACCGCTGATCGTCCATTTCGACAATGGCTGGAACAACGAACTCGCGGTCCGCAATATCGAGAATATCTGCAAAAATCTCGGCTTCGAGCTGCACAGCTTCGTGATGGACTGGGACGAGTTCCGCGACCTGCAGCGCGCCTATTTCCGGGCGTCGGTCGTCGACCTCGAAGTGCCGACCGACCATATGATCTCGGGCGCGCTCTATCGCCTCGCGGCGAAGCACGGCCTCAAATATATCCTTTCGGGGCTGAACTACGCGACCGAATCGGTGATGCCGCGATCGTGGAACTATGCAAAGTTCGACCTCGTAAACCTGAAGAATATTCACAAAAGTTTCGGCGAGCGACCATTAAAGAAGCTGCCCGCGCTCGGCGTGTGGCAGCGCGCCTGGTATCAGCTCGTGCGCGGCATCCATTCGGAGCCGGTGCTCGACCTCGTCGATTATAACAAGGCCGAGGCCAAGGCGCTGCTGATGCGCGAACTCGACTGGGTCGATTATGGCGGCAAGCATTATGAATCGCTCTTCACGCGCTTCTATCAGGGATACATCCTCCCGCGGAAATTCGGGGTCGACAAACGCAAGGCGCATCTGTCGAATCTGATCCTCTCGGGCCAGATGACCCGCGATGACGCGCTGCGCGAGCTGCAGCAGCCGCCCTATGACGAGCTGCTGCAGGAGCGCGACAAGGCCTATGTTCGCAAGAAGCTCGGCTTCACCGAAAGCGAGTTCGAGGCGCTGCTGGCGCTGCCCAACCAACGGCACGAAATCTATGGCACCGACAAAGACCAGCGCGCGCTGTATTTCCGCGTCGTCGGCGCGGCGGGGCGGCTGCGCCGCCGCCTTGGCGGTCGGAGCTGACGCAGTGGACAAGAAGCAGCCCCTCGACCTGTTCGGGCCGCCGCTGACGATCCTGATCCTCTCGCCCCAGCCGTGGGACGGGCTGCAGGTGTCGAAGCATCATTATGCGCGCGAACTGGCGGCGCTCGGCCACCGGATATTCTTCGTCAACCCGCCGGGCGGCGCGCCCGCGATCGCCATGCGCGCCAGCGATATCAGCGGCATCACGCTGGTCGATCACCCGCCGCTTCCTTTCTCGCGCTTGAAGTTCCGCTTTCGTGCGCCGTTCGAATGGGCCGCCGATCGCCGCGCCAGAGCGATCGTCGCGGCGACGGGACCCATCGACCTGCTCTGGGACTTCGACAATGCCGGGCAGTTTTCGGATCACCGCGCGTTCGGAGCATCATGGTCGGTTCTGCACATCGTCGATCGTGTCCGCACGGGCGAGCGCCGCCACCGCCACGCCAACCTGTTGCTGGCGGTCGATGCGTCGCTGCTCGCCGACATCGACGATGGCGGCCAGCCGCGGTTCGTCGTCGGGCATGGCCTGTCGCCGCTGTTCGCCGAGGCCGCCCGAAAGCGGCTCGCCGCGCCGCGCCGACGCGATCGGGAAAGGCCGGTGGTGGTCGGCTTCATCGGCAATCTCGCCCAGCACGCGCTCGATCGACCGCGCACGATGGCGCTTGTGCTCACGCACCGCGACGTCATTTTCCGTTTTATCGGCCCGGTGCAGGGCGGGATGTCGGCCGAGCTGCTGATGATGCAGGCGTGGGCCGAGCAGTTCGGGGCGTTGCCCAATGTCGAACTGCCCGGCCTGCTGACTGGCGACGCGCTGATCGCCGCAACCGCCGACGTCGATATCTGGCTGCTGCCATATGACCAGGCCAATGATCGCAACCGCGGCGTCAATTCGCACAAGCTGCTCGAATATTTCGCGCTCGGCGGCGAGGTGGTGAGCAGCGCGATCGCGGCGCAGGCTGATGCGCCGGGCATCTTCATGGCCCCGCCGGACGCCCCCGACCAGATCGGCGCGCGGCTCGATGCCGCGATCGCGGCGGTGCGCGGCGAAGTCGACACCGGGTGGCGCGCACGCACCGAACGCGCGCTCGAGAGCAGCTATCGCACCAATGTGGCGACCATCGCGGCCCATATCGCCTCGGCGTCGGCTTGCGCTGTCCCGAAAGCACGATAGGACGAGCGCATGCAAAAGGTTTTCGGAATCGGATTTCACAAAACGGGCACGACGTCGCTGGCGTCGGCCCTCACTATCCTGGGCTATCGGGTGACCGGGCCGAACAATGTGTCGGAACCCGATATCGGCGAAACCTATCCGGCGCTGACGCGGGCGCTTTCCGAGCAGTTCGACGCGTTTCAGGACAATCCCTGGCCGCTGGTCTATCGCGAGATGGACGCGCAGTGGCCCGATGCGAAGTTCATTCTGACGGTTCGCGCGCCCGCGGCGTGGATCGCCTCGCAGACCGGACATTTCGCCAATGTATCGACCCCGATGCGCGAACATATCTATGGCGTCGGGCGGGGCGCCCCGATCGGCAACGAAGATCATTATGTCGCGGTGATGCAGGCCCATAATGCCGCCGTGCGGAGCTATTTCGCCGACCGTCCGGGCAAGCTGCTCGAAATGCAATTCTCGGCGGGCGATGGCTGGCAGGAACTTTGCGGCTTCCTGGGGCACCCGGTTCCCGACATGCCCTTTCCGCATTCGAACGTGGCGGGCGGCCGCAAGCCCCTGGCGCGGTTCACGACCAAGACCAAGATGCTGGTCAAACGGCTGATCGGCGGCTGAGCTGTCCGATCGGCTACTGGCTGCCGCCGCAAGCCTGCCTCAGCGGTTGACCAGGCCGAGCTTGCGCCGGATGCGCCGCTTCAGCACTTCGCGGCGCCCCATCGTCACCAGTGTCACCGGCACGTCGAACATCGTGCGTTCGGATCGCTGCATCGTGGCGAGCTGCGGTGCGCTCGCGACCATCGCGCGATAGCGTTCGACCATCGCGGGCCGCGCGACGAACAGCTTGTACGGCGTAATCAGGAAGGGCTGCAGCCGCTCGCGCCGCTCTGTCAGGACGTGGATCGCGGCGACCGACACATCGGGCCAGCCGACCCCGAAGAAATCATGGATCATGATGACGCCCGCGTCGGTCAGCACATCGTCGGCGAGGCGCAGATCGTTCGCGACATTGGTGTAGCCGTGCCCGCCATCGACGCTGAACAGGCGAACCCCGCCTGTCCGTGCGCGCAGCGCCTCGGACGTGATCGCGAGTGAGTCGGTCTTCCATATCTCGCCGTCCGACAGCGCGATGCCGAGCCGTTCGGCGTGACGAAAGACCGCGGTGTCGCGGCCGGAATGGATGCCGTCGTTGAGCGCGTCATCCTCGAACAGGTCGATCCCCAGCGCCTTCTCCTCCGCCTGCCGCAGGAGCGCGAGGATGAAATAGAGCTTGCCATGATGCACGCCGATCTCGGCCAGGTCGCCGCCGATACCCTGTTCGACCTGTCCGCGTCCCACCGCGTCGATCGCGGCGGCCTCGATATCGCCGAAATGGCCGGGCACGCTCTCGATCTGGCGCTGCAGATAGGCGTCGAGGGCAGAGAAACGGTTCGGCACCTTTGGCTCCATGGTTTTCGGAAAGGGCGCGCGGTGCGATCGGGCGCGGTCAGCCGGCGGCGGGAGCCTGCAGGACGGCGACGCCCTGATTGACCTCTTCGGGCGGACGGAACTCGGGGACGAGTTCGTGCAGGATCTCGAGGCATTCACCCGCCCGCCCGTCGTCCATCGCGGCGCGCAGCGCGTCGAGCTTTTCCGAAAGCTCGTTCCATTCGAGCATCGCTTCGCGCGCCTGCATGATGCGGCTGTGGCCCGTCGGCTTCGGATCGTCGCCGATCAGCAATTCCTCATAGAGCTTTTCGCCCTGCCGCAGCCCGACTTCGCTGATCTCGATATCACCGTCGGGATGGTCCTCGTCGCGCACCGTCAGCCCCGACAGGTTGATCATCGTGCGCGCGAGTTCGATGATCCGCACCGGCTTGCCCATGTCGAGCACGAACACGTCGCCGCCCTTGGCCATCGCGCCCGCCTGGATGACGAGCTGCGCGGCCTCGGGGATGGTCATAAAGAAGCGCGTGACGTCGCGGTGGGTGACGGTGACGGGGCCGCCCTGCTTGATCTGCTCGCGGAACAGCGGCACGACCGACCCGCTCGATCCCAGCACATTGCCGAAGCGGACCATCGCGAAGCAGGTCTGGCTGCCGCGGCCCGCGAGCCCCTGCAGCACCAGTTCGCAGACGCGCTTCGATGCGCCCATGACGTTGGTCGGGCGCACCGCCTTGTCGGTGCTGATGAGCACGAAATTGGTCACCCCGATGCGGTCGGCCTCGGTCGCCATAAACAGCGTGCCGCAGACATTGTTGCCGATGCCGGCGATGGGATTGGCCTCGACCAGCGGCACATGCTTATACGCCGCGGCGTGGAAGATGGTGTCGGGGCGCCAGCGCGCGAGCAGGCGGCGGACCGTCGGCTGGTCGGTGACATTGCCCAGTTCCTCGATCAGTTCGGGGTGCTGGCCCTCGGGCAGCCCGGCGATCACTGCCTGCAATTCCTGCCCGATAGCATAGAGGCCATATTCGGACGATTCGACGAGGATCAGCTTGTCGGGACGCATCGTCACGATCTGGCGGCACAGCTCGCTGCCGATCGAGCCGCCCGCGCCGCTGACCATCACCGTCTTGCCGACGATCGTGCGGCCAAGCAGCAACTGATTCGGCGGCACGGGGTCGCGGCCGAGCAAATCCTCGATCTGGACGTCGCGCAGGTCGCTGACCGACACCTGTTCGTCGATGATCTGCCGCATATTGGGCAGCATGCGGACGCGGATCGGCCAGTCTTCGAGCGATTTCATCACCCGGCGACGTTTCGAGCGCGTAACATGCGGCAGCGCGAGCAGCACGTCGGTGACGCCGTAGCTGTCGACCAGATAGGGGAGTTTCGGACGCGAATAGATCGGAACGCCGTCGATGATCTCACCCTCGACCTTGCGATCATCGTCGATGAAGCCGACGAGGCGCATCGCCGGGTCGCCGCGCAGTGCCATCGCAAGCTGCTGCCCCGCCTCGCCCGCGCCATAGATCAGCGCGATCGATTGTTGCCGGATATCGCGGCGCTTGAGCAGGTCGACCACCGCGTAGCGCGCGACGATGCGCGTCATCGCGAGGAACAGCAGGAAGATGATCGGCTGGATCACCGCGACGGTGCGCGGCACCCCGTGCATGCCGACGATACCGAAGATCACGAGCATCGGGATGGCGTAAAGCATCACCGAATAGGCGAGCCCGACCATCGTCCGCCCGCCCGAGAAGCGCAGGATCGAGCTGTATGTCCCGCGCATCAGGAAGATCGGCAGCCAGCTCGACAGCGCGATGACCGAGGCTAGGCCGACCGCGGCGTCGAAGATTTCCCAACGGCCGAGGCGGAGCGAAAAGGCGACGAGCACCGCCGCGACGCACAGCAGCGCGTCGGCGACGATCAGGATCGCACGCTTCTCGCTGCGGCCGAGCGCGACGAGCGTCGCCAGCACCGCGAGGATGCGTTCTTCGACCAGCCCCCAAATCCGCCCCAGGATCACGCCCCGATACCCTCCCCCGTCTTGAGGAAGCGTTGCGCGCGGCCCTCCAGCACGAGCGCGGACAGCATGCCGCTGCGATAGGCGCCAGTGTCGATTCCGATACGATTGACGCGACAATCGACGTCGGGGGTGATGGTGTGGCCGTGGACGACCATCACACCATGATCCCGCGGATCTTCGAGAAACTCGTCGCGGATCCAGCGCAAATCGTGGACCTGTTGCTGGTCAAGCGGCCGCCCCGGAAAAATCCCAGCATGGACAAAGAGATAATCGCCGATCTGCACATAGTCTACCATCGAGCGGAACAAACGGACATGCGAAGCCGGTATGCCGGCGTGGATTTTGGCGACCAGAGCCTCTCTATCGCCGAAAATCGAAGATTCTTCAAGTCCATAGCTTTCGAGCGCCTGTTCGCCGCCATAACGGATCCAGCCGGGAAGCTGCGAGTGTGCGCCGTCGAGGATTTCGAGCAGCGCCTCTTCGTGATTGCCCATCAGCAGGTGCATCTCGTCGACCCCCGCGGGCCTGGTCAACAGGCGCTCGACCACCTGTGCCGATTGCGGGCCGCGATCGATCAGGTCGCCGAGCATCACGAGATGGACACTTTCCGCCGGGGCGCGCTCGCTTTCCTCGGCGATGCGCGCGAGCAGCGCTTCGAGCAGGTCGAGACGGCCATGGACGTCGCCGATCGCATAGACGCGCGTGCCGGGAGGCACCTGCGGCCATTCCTCGGCAACGGGTTCGGGGGCCGCCTTGCGGCTGAAAAGTCTTTTTAACATGATCTTACCGAATGAAACTGACGCCCTACCCCAATCGTCGGTCTTCGCCGCAGCGCGGCAATAACGCGCGAACGACGATCGGGATGCATCGATCCACGCATTTACCGGCGATCACTGCAATGACAAGGATCACAGCGCGATCATTTCGCCACGAAGTTAAGCGGATAACAACCAAAATCGCGTAGGAGTTCGACCATGACCCGCCGAGACAAGAGCCCGCGATGAAAGTGATGACGGTGTTCGGGACGCGTCCCGAAGCGATCAAGATGTTCCCCGTCGTGCACGCACTGCAGCGCCAGCCGGGGCTGGACGTGCGCGTTTGCGTGACCGCGCAGCATCGCGAGATGCTCGACCAGGTACTCGAAATCGCGCGGATCATCCCCGACATCGACCTTGATGTCATGCAGGCGAACCAGACGCTCGACGGGCTGCTCGCGCGGCTGGTGGTCGGGCTCGGCGAGACGTTCGACGCCGAAAAGCCCGATCGCATCCTCGTCCATGGCGACACGCTGACGACGATGGCCGCGACGCTGTCGGCCTATTTCCGCAAGATCCCGGTCGGCCATGTCGAGGCGGGCCTGCGCAGCGGCAACATCTATCATCCCTGGCCCGAAGAGGTGAACCGCAAGGTCACCGGCGCGGTCGCCGACCTGCATTTCGCGCCGACCGAGACCGCCGCGGCCGCGTTGCGTGCCGAAAATGTCGACGCGGCGAATATCCACATCACCGGCAACACGGTGATCGACGCGCTGCTCGCGACCAAGGCGCGCATCGACGAGGAGCCCGCGCTCGCCGCCGGGCTCGCGCCGCTGCTCGATCGCTTTGCCGGCAAACGCATCGTCGCGGTCACCTCGCACCGGCGCGAGAATTTCGGCGACGGGATGAAGGCGATCGCTGACGCCATCGCCGCGATCGCCGCGCGTCCCGACGTCGCGGTCGTTTTTCCGGTCCACCCCAATCCGCATGTCCGCGCCGCGATGGAGCCGATCCTTGGCGGCTTAGGCAATGTCGCGCTGATCGATCCGCTCGATTATCCGCATTTCGTCCACCTGCTCGCCTCGAGCGAACTGGTGCTCACCGACAGCGGCGGGGTGCAGGAAGAGGCGCCTTCGCTCGGCAAGCCGGTGCTGGTGATGCGCGAGACGACCGAGCGCCCCGAAGGCATCGAGGCGGGCACCGCGCGACTGGTAGGTACGAACAAGGACCGTATCGTTTCCGAAATTTTCAGCCTTTTAGACGATGAAGAGGCCTATGCCGCCATGGCGCGCGCCCATAATCCCTTCGGCGACGGCACGGCAGGCGAACAGATTGCGGAGATTGTCGCGCGTGCCCGTTGATATCGAACAGAAAGTCACCGTCGTCGGCCTCGGCTATATCGGCCTGCCGACCGCCGCGCTGATCGCCCGCTCGGGCTGCAAGGTCACCGGCATCGACGTCAGCGCGCATGTCGTCGAGACCGTCAACAACGGCAAGGTGCATATCGAGGAAGTCGATCTCGACGGTCTCGTCCAGGGCGTCGTGTCGCGTGGCGCGCTCGTCGCCTCGACGACGATGGTCGCCGCCGACACCTTCGTCATCGCGGTGCCGACCCCGCACGACGACGAGCATCGCCCCGACATCAGCTACGTCCTCGATGCCGCGCGCGGCATCGCGAAGGTGTTGCAGCCGGGCAACCTCGTCATCCTTGAATCGACCTCGCCGGTCGGCACCACCGAAAAGGTCGCCGAACTGCTCGCCGCCGAGCGCCCCGATCTCAGGATCCCGGGCCGCTGTACAGGCACTCCCGACATCTTCATCGCCTATTGCCCCGAGCGCGTGCTGCCGGGCCGCATCCTCGTCGAACTGGTCGACAACGATCGCTGCATCGGCGGCATCACCCCGCGCTGCGCGCGCCGCGCGATGACCTTCTATCGCCAGTTCGTGCGCGGCGCCTGCGTCACCACCACCGCGCGCGCCGCCGAAATGGTCAAGCTGGTCGAGAACAGCTACCGCGACGTCAATATCGCCTTCGCCAACGAACTGTCGATGATCGCCGACAAGATGGGCGTCGATGTGTGGGACGTGATCCGCCTTGCGAACCTCCACCCGCGCGTCAACATCCTGCAGCCGGGCCCCGGCGTCGGCGGCCATTGCATCGCGGTCGATCCCTGGTTCCTCGTCCATGGCGCGCCCGACGAAAGCCGCCTGATCCGCACCGCGCGCGAGGTCAATCTTGCCAAGACGGCGCATGTCATCGCCGCGACCGCCGCGCTCGTCGCGAGCCATCCGCAGGCGAAGGTCGGCGTGCTCGGCCTCGCCTTCAAACCCAATATCGACGATTTCCGCGAAAGCCCTGCCGTCGAGGTCGCGGCCGCGCTGGCGCGCCAGTTCGGCAAGCGTATCCGCATCGTCGAACCCTTTGCCCGGGGGCTGCCGATGGAATTCGCGGGCAGCGGCGCCGAACTGGTCGAACTCGACGATACACTCGCCGATTGCGAGCTGATGATCGTGCTCGTCGATCACGACGTGTTCAAATCGGTTCCGCTCGAGGAACGCAGCGGCAAGATCGTCTATGACACGCGCGGCCTGTGGCCCGACCAGGGCTGGCCGGCGGCGGCGAACGCGCCGCGGGCGGTGGCTTAAACCGCCCTCCCCTTGCAGCGGCATGGGCCATGGCCCATATCGCGCCGCATGACCGAACCCCATGCGCACAGTGCCTCGCCCTGGCACGGAACCACCATCCTTTCCGCCCGCAGCCCCGACAAGGTCGTCATCATCGGTGACGGACAGGTGTCGATGGGCCAGACGGTGATGAAGCCCAACGCCCGCAAGGTGCGCCGCCTGCACGACGGCAGCGTCATCGGCGGCTTCGCGGGCGCAACCGCCGACGCCTTCACCCTGTTCGAACGCCTCGAAGCCAAGCTCGAGCGCCACAACGGCCAGTTGCTGCGCGCGGCGGTCGAACTCGCCAAGGACTGGCGCACCGACAAATATCTGCGCAACCTCGAGGCGATGATGATCGTCGCCGACAAGGAAGTGACGCTCGTCATCACCGGCAACGGCGACGTGCTCGAACCCAAGGGCGGCATCGCCGCGATCGGCTCGGGCGGCAATTTCGCGCTGTCGGCGGCGCGCGCGCTCGTCGATTACGAGAAAGACCCCGAGGTGCTGGTGAAGAAGGCGATGGAGGTCGCCGCCGACATCTGCGTCTACACGAACGACCAGTTCACCCAAGAAACCATCGAAATCCAGGCCTGAGACCCATGAACCAAGCCCTTACCCCCAAGACGATCGTCGCCGCGCTCGACACGCACATCATCGGCCAGGACGCCGCTAAGCGCGCGGTCGCCGTCGCGCTGCGCAATCGCTGGCGCCGCCAGCAGCTCGGCGCCGACCTGCGCGACGAGGTCAGCCCCAAGAATATCCTGATGATCGGCCCCACCGGCTGCGGCAAGACCGAAATTTCGCGCCGCCTCGCCAAGCTTGCCGACGCACCTTTCATCAAGGTCGAGGCTACCAAGTTCACCGAGGTCGGCTATGTCGGCCGCGATGTCGAACAGATCGCCCGCGACCTCGTCGAGGAAGCGGTGCGGCTCGAAAAGGAGCGCCGCCGCGAAGTCGTGCGTGCCGCCGCCGAAGAGGCCGCGATGGAGCGGCTGCTTGATGCGCTGACCGGCAAGGGCGCGAGCGAGGCGACGCGGCAGAGCTTTCGCCAGCGCATCCGCGAAGGCCATCTCGACGACAATGAGGTCGAGGTCGAGGTCGCCGACGCGCCGTCGATGCCGTTCGACCTGCCCGGCCAGCCCGGCCAGATGAGCATGATCAACCTGTCCGACATGCTCGGCAAGGCGATGGGCGGCCCGCCGAAGAAGAAGCGCAAGATGAAGGTCATCGACGCCGCGACGCGGCTGATCGAGGAAGAGCAGGACAAGCGCCTCGACCAGGACGATGTCGCGCGCATCGCGCTCGCCGATGCCGAGGCCAATGGCATCGTCTTCCTCGACGAGATCGACAAGATCGCGGTCAGCGACGTGCGCGGCGGTTCGGTGAGCCGCGAGGGCGTCCAGCGCGACCTGCTGCCGCTGATCGAGGGCACGACCGTCGCGACCAAATATGGGCCGATGAAGACCGACCATATCCTGTTCATCGCCTCTGGCGCTTTCCACGTCGCCAAACCGAGCGACCTGCTTCCCGAACTGCAGGGCCGCCTGCCGATCCGCGTCGAACTCGGCGCGCTGACCGAGGGCGATTTCGTCCGTATCCTCAGCGAGACCAAGGCCGGCCTGCCCGAACAATATGCCGCGCTGCTCGGCACCGAGGGCGTGACGCTGAACTTCAAGCCCGACGCGATCGCGCGCGTCGCGAAGCTCGCGGCCGAGGTCAACGAGAAGGTCGAGAATATCGGCGCGCGCCGGCTGCAGACGATCATGGAGCGGCTGGTCGAAGAGGTCAGCTTCACCGCCGAGGACCGTGGCGGCACGACGCTCGACATCGACGCCGCCTATGTCGACGGGCAACTGTCGGACATCGTCGGCGATACCGATCTCAGCAAATATGTTCTCTGACGGCCGCCGGCACGAACGGACGTAATTCCCGTCCTTTTCAGCCGTTCCTTTGCCGAACTTCATTTGACTTTGCCGCATGGTCGGTGCGATGAACGGCGCGCACGGTCGATATGGGTTGCAAACGACCGGCACGGAGATTTTGATGGCTGACGAGGAGGCCCCCGAACAGGGCGAGCTGGCGATTACGCGTACCGGCGACCGGCTGCGGCTGGCTCGCGAGGAGGCTGGGCTGTCGCTCGCCGATGTGGCGACGCGGACCCGGATTACGCAGCGCCACCTCGAGGCGATCGAAAAGTCGGATTTCACCGACCTGCCCGGGCGGACCTATGTCACCGGCTTCGCGCGCGCCTATGCCCGCGCCGTCAACCTGCCCGAGGCCGAGATCGGCGCGTCGATCCGCCGCGAGCTCGAAGAAGACGCCTATGCCTCGCGCCCGCTGTATGAAGCTTATGAGCCGACCGACCCCGCCCGCCTGCCGCCCGCGCGCATGGCGTGGACGCTCGTCATCGTCGCGCTGCTGCTCGTCGCCGCCTATGGCGTCTGGCGTTTCCTGTCGGTCGAGCCCGACGAGGCGCTGATCGCGGCGCAGAACCAGGCCGCCGAAAATTCGGAAGCGCCGGCGACCGCACCCGGTGCCGAACCCGCGACCAAGGCCCCTGCCCCCGGCCAGGCGATTCCCGCCGACGCGCCGGTGGTGCTGACCGGCGTTTCGGAAGTGTGGATTGGATTCGACGACGCGACCGGCAAGACCGAAAATTGGCGGACGCTCGACGCGGGCGAAACCTATGAGGTGCCAGCGGCCTATATCCAGCAGTTCACGCTGCGCACCAGCATCCCGCAGGCGCTGAAGGTCACCGTCGGCGGCCGCGACATCGGCGCGATCGGCCCTGCCGACACGCTGGTCAAGAATATCTCGCTCAAACCCGCCGACCTTGTCGCGCGGGCCGAGGGCGCGGGGGCGGCGCAGACGCTGGCGCCGACAACGCCGGCACCGGTCGCGCCGAAGCGCTGATCGGATGCCCGGCCCGCCGGGCCGACAGATTGCCGCGCCGAATTGGGTTTGCGCAAGCGGGCCTTGGCGCGTTATGAACCTTGTGATGGTTAATCGGGTGTGGGAGCCGAAAAGGCAGATGACGATGCGTAACTATTTTCTGGGAACCGCGGCCGCCGCGTTGCTCGTCTCGATTCCGGCGGTGGTACAGGCGCAGGACGACACGATCGGCAAACGCGTCGACCGGCTCGAAAAGGAAATGCGCGCGGTGCAGCGCTCGGTATTCCCGGGCGGCAGCCCCGCTTTCTTCGAGGGCGAGATCGCACCCGACAATGTCGCGGGCGACCGGGTGAAGAGCAGCGCGCCGGTGATCGACCTCACGGCGCGCGTCGATGCGCTCGAAAGCCAGCTGCAGACGTTGACCGGCCAGACCGAGCAGAACGCCTTCCAGCTGCGCGAGCTCGAAAAGCAGTTTACCGCTTATAAGGCCGAGATGGAGAAGCGCCTCGCCGCGCCGGTGCCGCCGGCGACGATCGAAACCACCCCGGCGAGCTTGCCAGTGACGACCGCGACCAAGCCCGCGACTACGCCCGCCTCGACGACCACCAAACCCGCGACGACCACTGCCGCAGCGGCTCCGACCAAGAAGCCCACCACCACGGCGGCTGCCCCCGCCGCGAGCGCCGCACGGCTGGCGCTGGTCAAGAAGGTCGAGATCCCGGCGACGGGGAACGAGGTCGATGACGCCTATAACTACGGCTACCGCCTGTGGGAGGCAAAGCTTTATCCCGAGGCGCAGACGCAGCTCAAGGACGTCGTCGCCAAATGGCCGCAGCACCGCCTTGCCAGCTTCGCGCAGAATTTGCTCGGCCGCACCTATCTCGACGAAGGCAAGCCGAGCCTCGCTGCCGTCGCTTTCTATAATAATTACAAGGATCGGCCGAGCGGCGCCCGCGCCCCGCACAGCCTGATGTACATGGGGGTCGCCCTCGACAAGCTGGGACGCAAGGCCGATGCCTGCAAGGCGTTCCGCGAGCTTGAGGAAGTCTATGGCGACAAGGCTCCGCAGGACGTGCGAACCGATGCTGCCACCGCAAAAACAAAAGCCGGCTGCTGAAGCCGACGCCGTCCAGCGGCTCGGGCAGCAGCTGGAGGCGCTCGCCGGGCCCGATTGGCACCGGCTGAACTATGGCGTCGCGGTGTCGGGCGGACCCGACAGCATGGCCTTACTGTGGTTGATGGTGTCGCTGCTGCCCGGACAGGTCCGCGCCGCGACGGTCGACCATGGCTTGCGCCAAGGATCGGCCGAGGAAGCGCGGATGGTCGCGGGTTTCTGCGACCGCGACCATATCCCGCATGCGATCCTGTGCCCGCCGACGCCGATCCGCGGATCGTTCCAGGCCGCGGCGCGCACCGAGCGCTATCGCCTGCTTGACCAATGGCGCGAGGCGCATGCGCTCGACCACATCGTCACCGCGCACCATGCCGACGACCAGCTCGAAACGCTGATCATGCGGATCAACCGGAGCAGCGGGGTCGGCGGGCTCGCGTCGATCCGCGCGCGCAACGGCCCCGTGCTGCGCCCGCTGCTCTGCTGGCGCCGCGCCGACCTGGTCGCGCTGGCACTCGACGCCGACCTGCCCTTCGTCGACGATCCGTCGAATGCCGACGTGCGTTTCGATCGCGCGCGGCTGCGCAAGGATTTGCGTTCGCAGAACTTCCTCGACGCCGCCGCCGCGGCGCGCTCGGCACAATGGCTCGCCGACGCCGATGCAGCGCTCGACTGGACGGTCGAACGGCTCGTTGAGCGTTGGCCCGACGCCGCCGACCGCGCCGTGATCCGCGATAGTGGCTATCCCGACGAGATTTTCCGCCGCGTCGTCGCGTCGCGGCTTTGCGCGTTCGATCCGCGGCTGACGCTGCGCGGCGTGACCCTCGACGGGGTGATCGCGGCGATGCGCGACGGGCGCCGGGCGATGGTCGGCACCCTGCTGATCGACCGGATCACAGACGAGCATGGCGATTTCTGGCGCATTTCGGCGGCGCCCCGGCGAAAAGCCCGCATTTCACGCTGATCTGCTCATTGTCATTTAACGTGAAGAGCCTATCTTGGCATCTGGGCTGCTCTCCGGCCCGGCAAGGTGGAATCGATCGAAATGCAGGACGACAAGGAACCGCAGGGCAACCCCTGGATGAAGAGCGTGATGATCTGGAGCGGCATTTTGCTCGCCATGCTCCTCGTCGCCTCGCTGTTCGGCGGTGCAACGCAGCCCGCAGGGACGGCGATGACCTATTCGGAGTTCCGCCAGAAGGTCGAGGAAGGCGCGGTCAAGGACGTCGTGCTGACCGAGGATCGCGCCACCGGCACGCTGACCAACAACGAACGGTTCAGCGCCAATCTGATTTCCGATCCCAGCCTGCTCAAGCTGCTCAACGACAATGGCGTCAAATATGATGGAAAGCCCGCAGAAACTGGCAATATCTGGATCTATCTGATCATCCAGTCGCTGCCTTTCCTGCTCATTCTCGGCATCGCCTTCTTCGTCTTCCGCCAGGTGCAGAAGAACAATGGCTCGGGTGCGATGGGCTTCGGCAAGTCGCGCGCCAAGATGCTCACCGAGAAGCAGGGCCGTGTGACCTTCGACGATGTCGCGGGCATCGACGAAGCGCGCGAGGAGCTTGAGGAAATCGTCGAATTCCTGAAGGATCCCAGCAAATTCTCGAAACTCGGCGGCCAGATTCCGAAGGGCGCGCTGCTCATCGGTTCGCCGGGCACCGGCAAGACGCTGCTCGCCCGCGCGATCGCGGGTGAGGCGGGCGTGCCCTTCTTCACAATTTCGGGTTCGGACTTCGTCGAAATGTTCGTCGGCGTCGGCGCCAGCCGTGTCCGCGACATGTTCGAACAGGCGAAGCGCAACGCGCCGTGCATCGTCTTCATCGACGAAATCGACGCGGTCGGCCGCCATCGCGGTGCCGGCCTCGGCAACGGTAATGACGAGCGCGAACAGACGCTCAACCAGCTGCTCGTCGAAATGGACGGCTTCGAGGCCAATGAGGGCATCATCATCGTCGCGGCGACCAACCGTCCCGACGTGCTCGACCCCGCGCTGCTGCGCCCGGGCCGTTTCGACCGCCAGGTTACGGTGCCGCTGCCCGACATCGTCGGCCGCGAACGCATCCTCGAAGTCCACACGCGCAAGAAGCCGTTGGCGCCCGACGTCGACATCCGCATGCTGGCGCGCGGCACCCCGGGCTTCTCGGGCGCCGATCTAGCGAACCTCGCCAACGAAGCGGCGCTGCTCGCGGCGCGCCTCGGCAAGCGCCTGATCGCCATGGCCCAGTTCGAGGCGGCCAAGGACAAGGTGATGATGGGCACCGAATGGAAGTCGCTCGTGATGAACGACGACGAAAAGCGGATGACCGCCTATCACGAGGCAGGCCACGCGCTCGTCGCCTTCCACGAGGAAGCGTCGGACCCGATCCACAAGGCGACGATCATTCCGCGCGGCCGCGCGCTGGGCATGGTGGTGCGCCTGCCCGAGCGCGACAGCTATAGCTATCACCGCGACAAGATGTACGCGAACCTGTCGATCTCGGCGGGCGGCCGTGTCGCCGAAGAGATCATCTTCGGCTATGACAAGGTCTCGTCGGGTGCATCGAGCGACATCCAGTACGCGACCAAGCTGGCGCGCTCGATGGTCACCCAATGGGGCATGTCGGACTCGCTCGGCCCGTTGCAATATGAAGAGCAGCAGGGCGAGACCTTCCTTGGCTATTCGCAAACGCAGCGGCACAATATCTCGAACGAGACCGCGCTGCTGATCGACAGCGAGATCAAGCGCCTGATCGAACAGGCGAACGACCGCGCGAAGCAGATCCTGACCGATCATAACGACCAGCTGCACCGGCTCGCCGCGGCTTTGCTGGAATATGAGACGCTGACCGGCGACGAGATCGTCAAGCTGCTCAACGACGGCACCGCGCCCGAACGCGAGGACGACGGCAAGAACAACCTGCCCTCGACCGGCAACCACGCCGGGTCGCTGCCGCAGATCAAGCGCAAGCCGCGCCCGTTCGGCGACGTCAATCCGCAGGGCGCCTAGGGCGCATTCGGGGGGAGAGGCATGAAGCGCCGTAAACTGGGCCTGCCGCGCTTCGGCCTCGGCGTCGCGGCGATGTTCGCCTTTTCCAGCCCGCTGCACGCATTCCAGCGGGTCGAGTTCACGCAGGCGGTCGATCTCGAAAAGGTCGAGATCGACGCTGCGGGACGGCGCAGCATCAGCTTTGCCCCGCCGCAGACGCTGCTCCCCGGCGACCGCGTCCGCTACCGGCTGCAGTTCGAGAACAAGGCCGACGCGGAGACGACGCACCTGAGCTTCGTCAACCCGATCCCGCCCGAACTGCGTTTCGTCGGGACCGACGATGTCGACGGCTTTGCGGTTTCGGTCGATGGCGGTGAAAGCTTTGGCCGACTGGCGCAGCTGACACTTGGCGCCCCCGGCGGCGCCTCGCGCGCGGCAACCGCTGCCGATGTCACCCACGTCCAATGGACCCTTGCGGAGCCCCTGCCCGCCGGTGCAGTCAAGTCGGTGACCTTCTTCGGCGCCGTGCTCTAGGGCGTCGGCGATGACGATCTATGGCGATGAATCGGGCGGGCTCAACGCGGGCGCGATGACCTTTGCGGCGGTGATGCTCACCCCGCAGGCGGCGCACGACATACACCGGCGCTTCCGCGCTGTCACCGGGCTGCGCGGCGAGCTCAAGGGAAGCCGCATCTCGATCGTCGAGCGCGCCTATCTGCTCGAACTCTTCGACCGCGACGGCGGCCGCGCCTGGGTCGCGGTGGCGCATCGCGACAAGCTCGCCGCGAACCCGGGCGGCACGCTGCCGAGCGACCTTGCGCTCTACGGCGCGCTCATCAACGCCGCGGTCGGCCACTGGCTGCCCGAAACCGGGGGCGTCTGTACCGATGTCGTGATCGACGATGGCCGCTACGATCCCAAGATTCTCGGCCATGTCCGAGAGGAAATCCAGGCCGGCCTCGGCCAATGGGGCCGCGCCTCGCTCGCCGACAGCAAACGCAGCGAGGGCGTCCAGATCGCCGACGTGATCGCGAACAGCCTGTTCAACATCGCGGTGAAGTCGCCGCGGGCCGCCCGTATCGAGCGGATCATCGAACCGATGCTGGCGTCGAAGGCGATCCGGGTCGCCGAGTTGAAAGCGATTCCTTAGCGGGCCGTCCGCTTTGGGGTGGGAAGCGGACGTTAGCGTTTGCGAACGGAGGAAACGCGTCGGCGTTCAATGAACCAAGGCTCGGCGACCTCTTCAATGAATAGGTCCAGCTCTTGCAAGCATCGTTCATAGGTGCTGCCCGTCTCTGCATTGAAGCGATGGTGGTAGCAATAGCCTGTCTGTCGACGGATCATTCCAGTGTCATGGTGGCTTAGATGTACCCGGTCCCCGTCGACTATGCGGGTCGAAAGAAGGTCAAGTTGTAAGGAAATGCTAGCTGAATATGGTGCACCGTAAGTGGCCCCGCTTCTGGAAATGGCAATCAACTCGTCAAATCCATCAATTTTCCGTAACCACTTGCGGCCGCTTCCCCGTTTGAAGCCCAGTGGCTGCACATATGTCGTGAATGCGCTGCAGACCTGTTTCATACCATCGGCAACGAAGTTCGAGTAGTTTTTCATTGGGGAAGCTTGAACCTTCTGGCCAATTTCCGCAATCGGTCGGTTGCTGCCGTTGCGCCGGCGCAGTGCGATGGGTCTGGTTAT
>VFQO010000650.1_pt1 | contig 34308 bp, 37 predicted proteins | sample 3512331 | NCBI WGS metagenome assembly VFQO01 (sample SAMN10412371, study PRJNA504923) | tailings metagenome | isolation source: Replicate 3 from Balatoc abandoned mine | place: Philippines: Itogon, Benguet | collected 2017-08-28 | reverse complement strand
TGCTCAAGGTCTACGCCTGGTACGACAACGAGATGGGCTATGCCTGCCGCATGGTCGACCTCGCCTGTCACATGCAGCGCCAGGGGATCTGAGGCAGCCATGAACCAGGAGCACTCGCACGGGCCGAGCGCCGGGCCGCCCCAAGCCGGCCCGCATCCCCTCGGGGGCTCGCACGGCGTACACGCCGGGCGAGGGGCTCGCAACTACGCCATCGTCACGGCCGCGTACTGGGGCTTCACGCTCAGCGACGGCGCGTTGCGCATGCTGGTGCTGCTGCACTTCTACCGGCTGGGCTACTCGCCCTTCACGCTGGCCTTCCTGTTCCTGCTGTACGAGGCCATGGGCGTGGTCGCAAACCTGGTCGGCGGCTGGCTGGCCACGCGCTACGGGATTGCACGCATGCTCGCGGTCGGCCTGGCCACGCAGATCACGGGCTTCCTGCTGCTGTCGGCGCTGTCGCCTTCGTGGACCGTGGCCATGTCGGTGGCCTGGGTGGTCATCGCGCAGGGCATCTGCGGCGTCGCCAAGGACCTCACCAAGACCGCCAGCAAGTCGGCCATCAAGCTGACGGCCGGCGAAGCCTCGGGCCAGCTGTTCAAGTGGGTGGCCTTCTTCACCGGCAGCAAGAACGCGATGAAGGGCGTCGGCTTCTTCCTCGGTGGCGTGCTGCTGCAGGCGGTCGGCTTCCAGCACGCGCTCTGGGTCATGGCGGCGCTGCTGTCGCTGGTCTTCGTCGGTGTCGTGGCCTTCGTGCCGCGGCTGATGGGCAAGAGCAAGGCCTCGAAGTCAGCGAAGGAGCTGTTCGCCAAGAACCGCGGCATCAACCTGCTGGCGGCGGCGCGGGTCGCCCTGTTCGGCGCGCGCGACGTGTGGTTCGTCGTCGGCGTGCCGGTGTTCCTCTACGCGGCGGGCTGGACCTTCACCATGGTTGGTGCCTTCCTCGCGCTGTGGACCATCGGCTATGGCGCGGTGCAGGCCTTGGCGCCGGCGATCGTGCGGCGCAGCGACGACGGCCTGAGCGCCGAAGTGCCGGCCGCTCGCCTGTGGTCGGCCCTGCTGGCGCTGGTGCCCATGGTGCTGGCCGGGCTGGTGCTGGCGAAGGTGCCGAACCTCGAGTGGGTGGTCGTCGCCGGCCTCGGCGTGTTTGGATTCGCCTTCGCCATCAACTCCTCGGTGCACTCGTACCTTGTGCTGGCCTACGCCGGGTCCGAGAAGGCGGCCGAGGACGTCGGCTTCTACTACGCGGCCAACGCGATGGGCCGGTTCTTCGGCACGTTGATGTCGGGGCTGCTGTACCAGTGGGGCGGCCTGGCCTGGTCGCTGGCCGGGTCGGCGGCGCTGCTCGTGACCTGCTGGTTGGTGACGCTGGCCCTGCCGACGCCGGCCGCGTCTGCAACGACGAGCGCCAGCCGCTGAGCAGAACCATCACACCCCCTTTTCGGAGAATCGTCATGGGCGACAAGGTCTACAGCGTGCTGTTCGTCTGCACACACAACTCGGCGCGATCGATCATGGCCGAGGGCATCCTCAACAGCCTGGGCCGCGGCCAGTTCCAGGCGTTTTCCGCCGGCAGCCACCCGGGCACCGCTGTCCACCCGTTCGCCTTGAAGACCCTGGCGGCGCTGCACATCCCGACCGACGGCTATCGCAGCAAGGACTGGGACGAGTTCGCCAGGCCAGGGGCCCCTGCGCTCGACTTCGTGTTCACCGTCTGCGACAAGGCCGCCGGCGAGGTCTGCCCGGTCTGGCCCGGCCAGCCGATGACGGCCCATTGGGGGGTTGCCGATCCGGCGGCGTTCGAGGGCACCGACGCGCAGAAAGCCCAGGTGTTCTGGGACACGGCGGTGACCCTCAAGCGCCGCATCGAGCTGATGCTGGCGCTGCCGATCGCCTCGCTGGACAGGATGGCCATCCAGCGCGAGATCAAGGACATCGGGACACGCTGAACCATGTCGACGGCCGCCATGCCCGCCAGGGCTGCTTCGCCGGCACCGATGAGCGTCTTCGAGCGCTATCTCACCGTCTGGGTGTTCCTGTGCATCGTCGCCGGCATCGCCCTCGGCCAGTGGCTGCCCGGACCGGTGCAGGCCATCGGCAGGATGGAAGTCGCCAAGGTCAACCTGCCGGTCGGGCTGCTCATCTGGGTGATGATCATCCCGATGCTGCTGAAGGTCGACTTCGGCGCGCTCGGCCAGGTCCGGCAGCACTGGCGCGGCATCGGCGTCACGCTGTTCGTGAACTGGGCCGTCAAGCCCTTCTCGATGGCGCTGCTGGGCTGGATCTTCATCCGCCATGTCTTCGCACCCTGGCTGCCGCAGGGTCAGGCCGACAGCTACATCGCCGGGCTGATCCTGCTGGCTGCGGCGCCGTGCACGGCGATGGTCTTCGTGTGGAGCCGGCTCACTGGCGGCCACCCGCTGTTCACGCTCAGCCAGGTCGCGCTGAACGACACCATCATGGTGTTTGCCTTCGCACCCATCGTCGCGCTGCTGCTCGGGCTGTCGTCGATCGTCGTGCCCTGGGACACGCTGATCACATCGGTCGTGCTGTACATCGTCGCACCGGTGGTGATCGCGCAGCTCTGGCGCAAGGCGCTGCTCGCGCGCGGCCCAGCGGCCTTGGAGGCCGCCCTGGCGAGGATCGGGCCGTGGTCGATCGCCGCGCTGCTCGCCACGCTGGTCCTGCTCTTCGGCTTCCAGGGCGCGGCGATCCTGAAGCAGCCGCTCGTGATCGCGATGCTGGCGGTGCCGATCCTGATCCAGGTGCTGTTCAACGCAGGCCTGGCCTACTGGCTCAACCGGCGCCTGGGCGAGTCGCACGGCGTGGCCTGCCCCTCCGCCCTCATCGGCGCCAGCAACTTCTTCGAACTGGCCGTGGCGGCGGCGATCAGCCTGTTCGGCTTCGAGTCGGGCGCGGCGCTGGCCACCGTGGTCGGGGTGCTGATCGAGGTGCCGGTGATGCTGCTCGTCGTGCGCTTCGTGAACCGGAGCAAGGACTGGTACGAGGCTGGCGCGAAGGCCTGAGCACCCTGCAGGACGGCCTGACCGCGCGGATGCGGTCTTTGCCCTGCGCGTGATCGATGTCAAGCTGCCACGGGCGTACAAGGGCACAGTCGACACCATGGGACCAGTCATGCAGCACGACGCCGTGAAGTCGTGGATCCAGCCCGGCACCGTCGGGCTCGTCGACCACCCGACCCGGCATCTCTTCTTCACCGGCAAGGGCGGCGTGGGCAAGACCTCGCTGTCCACCGCCACGGCATTGGCGCTGGCCGACGCCGGCAAGAGAGTGCTGCTGGTCAGCACCGATGCCGCCTCCAACCTCGACGAGATGCTCGGCATCGAGTTGCGCAACACGCCGGTCCCCGTGCCGGGCGCACCCGGCCTGTCGGTCCTCAACATCGACCCCGACAACGCCGCCGAGTCGTACCGCCTGCGCGTGCTGGCGCAGATGGGTGCCAGCGCGACGGCAGAGGAGCTGTCGACAGTGCGCGAGCAGCTGTCGGGTGCCTGCACGACCGAAATCGCATCGTTCGACGAGTTCTCGTCTCTGCTCGCCGACGGTGCGCAAGCCTGGGACCACCTCGTCTTCGACACGGCGCCGACGGGGCACACGCTGCGCCTGCTCAGCCTGCCGAAGGCATGGACCGGATTCCTGGATGGCAACGACCGCGGCGCATCCTGCCTGGGCCCGCACTCGGGCTTGAAGATGCAGGAGGCTCGCTTCAAGGCTGCGCTCGACGCGCTGGGCGACCCCGCGAAGACAACCGTCGTCCTGGTGACGCGGCCTGACCGCGGCGCGATGGCCGAGGCGGCGCGCACCTCGGTCGAATTGCGCGCGCTGGGGCTGAACAACCAGCGCCTGGCGATCAACGGCGTGTTCCGTGCCAGCGACCGCGGCGACGCTGTGGCCTGCGCGATCGAGGACCTGGGGCAGCAGGCGCTGGAGGCCCTGCCGGCACCGCTGCGCGCGCTGCCGCAAGCGCGCGTGCCGCTGCGCCCGTTCGATACCGTCGGCCTGCCGGCCCTGCGCGCGCTGCTGGTCCCCGGCGAGGCGCCGGTCGTCCTGCGCGCGGCAGCGCAGGACAGCGAACGCGATCCACTGCCGGACCTTGCCGCGCTGGCCGATGCGTTGGCCGCGGCCGGCCACGGCCTGATCATGGTCATGGGCAAGGGCGGCGTCGGCAAGACCACCATCGCAGCGGCGCTGGCCATCGGCCTGGTGCAGCGCGGCAAGACCGTGCACCTGAGCACCACGGATCCAGCGGCACACCTGGCCGACACCCTGGAGGGTGGGCTCCCGGGCCTCAACGTGAGCCGCATCGACCCGAAGGCAGAGACGCAGCGCTACATCGAGAAGATCGTTGCCGCGAAGTCGCCGCAGCTCGACGCGCAAGAGCAGGCGCTGCTGCTGGAAGACCTGCAGTCGCCCTGTACCGAGGAGGTGGCGGTCTTCCATGCCTTCTCGCGCATCGTCAGCGAAGCCCGCAGCGCCTTCGTGGTCCTCGACACGGCTCCCACCGGCCACTCGATGTTGCTGATGGACGCGACCGGCGCCTACCACCGGCAGATGGCGCGCGAGTTCGAAGGCCATGGCGGGGCCCGCATCGTGACGCCCCTGATGCGCCTGCAGGATGCCGCCTACACCAGGATCATCCTGGTGACCTTGCCCGAAGTGACGCCGGTGTCCCAGGCGTCAGCACTGCAGGATGACCTGCGCCGCGCCCGCATCGAGCCCTACGCCTGGGTGCTCAACAAGAGCGTGCTGGCGGCGGGAACACACGATCCCGTGCTGCAAGCCCGGCTCGCGGGTGAACGCAAGCAGATCGAGCGCATGACCGCAGGCCTCGCGCGGCGTCTGTACGCCTTGCCCTGGCTGCCGGTGCCACCGATCGGCATCGGTGCGCTGTCGAAGCTGGTCCGCACGCCAGCGGCCGCCGGCGCCGCGACCTGAATCGACAGACAGGGGACCGGAACGCCAGCCAGATGCTGCTTGACGGCCCCGGCGACCCCATCACGGCGCTCACACCCAGCCGAAGTGCTTGCGCACGGCCTGCGCGGTGACGTTGATCGGGTCGGTGCTTGCCTGCGGAAAGTGGCGCAGCAGCGGCGAGCGCAGGCCGCCGCTGTTCTGCCCGAGCGCCGCGATGCTGCACAGCCGCCAGCCGGCCTGCGCGAAGTGGTCGAGGTAGTCGCCCGCGGCCGGGTACCGCTGCGGCGCGCCCGGCGGCCCACCCGGCAGTGCGCCGGGCGCCAGGCAGCACAGCACGGCGTCGCAGCGTTGTCGCGCGACCTCGGCCACGAAGTCCTCGGGCGTCGTCTTGGTTTCCTGCAGCGCGCCCACGCGGGCATACAGCCGCAGCGTGCTGCGCCCGCTGCTGAGCGCGATGTCGCGCACGCTGCGGTTGAAGCAGCCGGTCAGGCTGCGGGCAACCGACGACTTGCGCGTGTGGGTGTTGCCGACCAGCAGATACAAGTCCATGCCGGCGAAGATACACCGGCCCGCGCCGGGGGCTGCCTCAGCTGTTGCCTCAGCGATTGCTCTTGCCGGCCAGGCGCCGGGCCGGGCGTGCGGGGCGTGCCGCACCCGTGCGCTGCCGTGCCTGCACCTTGCCGCGCAGTTCCGCGGCGCGTGCTTCCACGGCCTGCAGCTCGTCGGCATAGGCGCTGTCCTTGAGCGCATCGATGGCGCTGCGGATGCGCCGCAGCTCGGCCAACGCCCGGTCGGCTTCGGCCGCACGCGGCGCGGCGCTCTGCTCGGCCAGGTCGATCAGCACGTCGGTCAGCAGGCCCAGCTGCCGGCCGTAGCTGGCGACGCCGAACGCCTGCTGCTCGATGCGGGCGTTGCCCGCCTGCGGCGCGATGCCGGCGAAGAACCAGCTCGTGCTGGGCTCGATGTCCTGCTGCACGTTGCCACTCCAGGGCAGATGCAGCTGCGGCGCCCACAACCAGAACCATGGAAACATGCGGCCTCCCTGTGGCAGCGGTGGAATGCCCGTCATTGTGCTGGCTCGCGGCGGCAGTGCCGTGAAAACGCCACCGTGCCGGCGTGCAGGACCGGCTGGAGTGGCCGTCAGCGCTTGAACCAGTCCGCCAGCTTCTCCACATGGTCCGTGGGCAGCAGATGCCCGGACGCGAAGCGCAGGTGCTGCTTGTCCTGGCTCGGGATGGCGTCGAACAGCGCCTGGTTCTGCTGCGGGCTGGCATGGTCGTCCTCGTCGGCCGTCAGCAGCCAGACGCGTTTGCCCTGCAGGCCCGCCACCAGGTTGAGCGGCGCCACCGCGGCCACGTTGTCGTCCAGGTGCGGCGGCACCATGGCCGCGACGGCCTGCACGCGTGCATCCAGCCCGGCCAGCAGCAGCGCGCCCTGCGCGCCCATGCTGTAGCCGGCGGCCCGGATGCGCTGGGCATCGAGGTGCGGCTGTGCAACCAGCCAGTCGAGCAGCACGCGGTGGTCGCGCACGGTGTCGATGATCATCTGTTCGTAGGCCGCGCGCTGTCCGAACCAGTGCATGTCGCGCATCGCCCGCCGCGCCGGATGCGGCTGGCCCAGCGGCCTGCGTTCGCCATGCGCTCGTGCGTCGATGGCGACCACGGCGTAGCCCTGCTGCAGCGCCATCTGCGTGATCCGGTGCGTCTGCTCGATCGTGGGCCTGCCGTTCAATTCGGCGTGCCACCAGCGCATGTGGCCGCGGCCCATGGCATGCAGGCCGATCAGCACCGGAAAGGGCCGGGTCGCGGTGGCCGGGTCGCTGGGATAGACGATGCGGCCGGTGAGCAGCGCACCGTCGAAGCTCTGCAGGCGCAGGTCGACCGCGTGGGCGCCACCCGGTGTGAGCTGCTCCTTGTAGGCATAACGTGCCTGCAACTCGGCCGGGGTGACGTTGTAGGGCTTGAGCCAGACGAAGTGCCAGACGGCGGCGGCCACGGCCGCCAGGCCCAGGAAGATGCCGATCGCGATGGCTGTTCGTTTGCGTTGCATGGTTGCTCCGTTGCGTGCTGGGAAGGCTGCAAACCGGCTGCCGGTGGCAGCGCACCGCAGCACCCATCTGCCACGCAACGCTAGCGAGCGCGCCGTGAACGACCCGTGAAGCCGGCGCCCGTCAGGCCCGGGCAGGGCGCACGGGTTCGGCCAGCCAGGCCTTCGGAGCCCAGAACAGCTGCACCCGGGTGTGGCCGTCGGTCTGGCGGATGGACAGCTGCAGCGCCTGGTGCTCGGCCAGGCGCTGCACGATGGCCAGGCCGAGACCGAAGCCCGCGCTGGCGGCGTCTTTCTGAAAGGGTTGGCCCCAGCGTTCGGTCCCGTGGTCCGGCCGTGTCGGGCTGCTGTTGTGCAACTCCAGGGACTGGGTGTCGGCTGCGATGCGCACCGGCCCAGGCTCGCAATGGGCAAAGGCGTTGCCGACCAGGTTCGACAGCAGGATGTGCAGCACGCCGGGGGGCAGGTCCAGGCGCAGGTCCGGGCTGACGTCGACTTGCAGTGCGATGTCCTTGCCCTGCAGCCGCGACATCTGTTCGAGCACCACGCGTTCCAGCAGCGGCAGCACCGCCAGCGTGACCGCAGCAGTTGCGCCGCCTCTCGTCGCGGCAGGCGCATGGGCCTCGCGCGCCAGCACCAGCAGGGTGTTGACGATCTGCTCCAGGTCCCAGAGCACCTCGCGCATCTGCCGCAGTTCGGCCGCGGCGTCGGCCGGCAGATCCGCGCGGCCCAGCAGGCGCTCGCTGGCCATGCCCAGCACCGCCAGCGGCGTGCGCAGCTCGTGGCTCACATCGCGGGCGAAGACCTGTTCGCGTTCGACGAAGGACAGGGTGCGTGCCGTCAGCGCGTCCAGGTGGCGGGCCAGCAGGCCCACCTCGTCGTCGCGGCGGTCCAGCGCGTCGGGGGTCGCGTGGGTGGAACGGTCGCCCGGCTGCAGGCGCTGCACGGCGTCGGCCAGGTGCACCAGGGGCGCGCTGATGCGCTGTGCGCGCCATGCGGCCAGCCCCAGCGCCGCCAGCGTCAGGGCGCCGCTGCCGGCCGCCCACCAGAGCAGCAGCTCCTGGCGCAGCGGCCGCACCACGAGCAGCGCGCTGACCTCGGCCACCAGCAGCGGGTGGCGGGCGTCGGGCACGGGTGGGTCGGGCGGCGCGCCATGCGGACGGTCCAGCCAATGCAGGTGGTAGTGGCGGCCCTGCGTGCCGGGGAATTCGCGCCGGCGCGGCTCGGCCTGCCAGGCCGGGCGCAAGTCGGCCGGCAGGCTGTCGGCCGTGTCATGGCGCTGCATGAAGGCTTGCGGCGGGGCCGGCCACTGGCCGTCGGTCTGGTGCCCGATCTGCATCTGGGTGGCGGCCCGGGACAGGGCGGCGTCCATGAAGCTGTCTTCCACCACGTACACGAACACCATCGCAAACAGCCCCAGCAGCACGCTCACGCCCAGCGTGAAGAGCGTGAAGCTCAGCATCAGCTGGCGCCGCAGGCCGTGGCGTGGCCCGGGTCGCGCAGGCAGCCCCTCAGCCACGCGGCAGGTCCAGGGTGTAGCCCACGCCGTGCACCGTCTTCAGCATCGGGGTGGCGAAGGGCTTGTCCAGCGCCTGGCGCAGCACGTACAGGTGGCTGCGCAGCGGGTCCGACTCGGGCGGCTCGTCGCCCCAGACGCTGCGCACCAGCTCCGACCGCGTGACGATGCGCGGCCACGCCTCGGCCAGGTGCAGCAGCAGCTGGTAGGGGATGGGCGGCAGGTCCAGCGCCTGGTCCGCCCGCTCGGCCCGGCCACGCGTGCGGTCCAGCCGCAGGTCGCCCAGCACCAGCACATGGGGCTGGCCCAGGCGGTGGCGGCGCGACAGCGCGTGGCAGCGCCACAGCAGTTCCTCGCCGGCGAAGGGCTTGACGAGGTAGTCGTCGGCCCCGGCCGCGAAGCCCTGCGCCTTGTCGTCCAGGCTGTCGCGGGCCGTGAGCATCAGGACCGGCACATGCATCGGGGTGGCGGCGCGCAGCGCGCGGCACAGCTGCACGCCGTCCAGGCCCGGCAGGCCGAGGTCCAGCACCAGCACGTCCGGTGGCTGCTCCAGCGCCATCTGCAGGCCCAGGCGGCCGTCGCTGGCTTCCTCGACGACGTGGCCGGCGTCGCGCAGCAAGCCGGCGACCTGGGCCCGCAGGCGGCCGTGGTCCTCGACCACCAGCACGCGCAGCGGGGCGGCCGCGTTCATGCGCGACGCGCCCGGCCCGGCAGCGCAGACCGGCGCGGCGCCGCAAAGGGCAGGTCGGGCATGCGCTTCATCCAGGGTGCTCCGCGACGCAGGGCGACCAGTCTACGAGGGCCGGTGTGAAGCCGAAGTCAAGCGCAGGCCCGCCTCGGCCGCGTCCACGGCACCGGCCAGGTAGCCGGGGAACTGGGCCGACCACTCGCTGCCGATGCCGATCAGGCAGCCTTGCCACACGCCGTCCGGCGCGCTGGCCGCGGGCGCTGCGGCGTGGTGGCCGGCGGCATCGAGATCGTCTCCGGTGGCCGTCAGCGGGTCCGCGGACCAGTCCTTCAGCGCGTCGGCACGCGGCGTGGCGGCCTGCGCACCGAACAGCCGGCCCAGCTGCGCCCGGCAATGGGCGCGCAGCACGTCCTCGGTCACGCCCTGGCGCACGCGGGCCGGCACGCCGAGAAAACCGAACAGCGCCGCAGCGCCGCCCGGCATCGACACGTCGTGGATCTCGCCCATCGGCCCGTGCCCGCTGCGTGCGCTGCCGGACAGCCCCTGCGCACGCCAGAACGGCGTGTCGTAGACCGCCACGTACTTGGCGTGCGGCGCCATCCAGGTGGGCGTGGCACGCCAGCCGCGCGCCAGCGCGGGCGGCAGCTGCGGCGCGTAGGCGATGCAGCATTCGGCCAAGCGCGGCGGCAGCGCGAGCAGCACCTGCCCGACGTGCCACGTGGCCGTTGCGCCCGCAGGCCCGTCGACCTGCAGTTCGACATGCTGCGCCGCCCGATGCAGGCGCACGACGGTGTGGCCGGTCCGCACGCACCCGGGGTCGATCCGCAGCGCCAGCGCCGCGATCAGGGCGCCGGTGCCGCCCACGAAGCGCATCGAGGGCGGTTCGCTGGCCAGGCCCTGCATGCGCAGCGGCGCCTCGCGCGGCGAGCGCTCGACGAGCAGCGCGCCGCTGTCGTGCTGGGCGAAGCGCTGCAGCTGCAGTTCGTCGGCGAGCCGGTCCAGCTGGGGCTGCAGGGCCGGCCAGAACCACGTCGGCCCGAGGTCGAAACGTTCCAGTGCGGGCTGCGCCGGATCCACCGCGGCGCCCGCGGCATCGATGGACTGGATCCGGCCGCCGAGTTGCGCGCGGGCCTCGAACAGCACGACGTCGCGCACGCCGCGCTGCTGCAGGCGCCACGCGGCAACGAGTCCCGCGAGGCCCCCGCCGACGATGGCGATGCGGGCAGTGGCGGGGCAGTCCGCGCCGGTGCGGCCAGGTGGCCTCTCGTCAGGCAGGTGCATGGTCGGCGGACTGTAGAGGGTGCGGGCGCACCACCCCGGTCGATGGGACCCGGCAGCCGTCCGGGCCGCCGGTGCATTGACACGTGCCCACACCGCGGTCTATCCTTGGTCTTACCGCGGTATGCCAACCGCCACACGGGTGTGCTGTCCGAGGCGCACCTGCGGCAGACACCCCCACGGACAGATGGAGAGGCAACAGTGTCTCGGGATGAATCACGTTCTCCGCACGCGATCCGTGTGCCGCGCTGGCCGGTGATCGGCCTCGCCAACGACCATGCCGGCTTCCTGCTGAAGCCCTTCGTCAGCCGTGTGCTGTCCGAGCACTGCGACGAGGTCATCGACCTCGGCGCGCAGTCGGACACGCCCGTCGACTTTCCCGATGTCACGCGCCGGGCCATCTCGCTGATCCAGGAGGGGCGCGTCCGCCGCATCATCCTCGTGTGCGGCACGGGCGCAGGCGCCTGCATCGCTGCCAACAAGATCCCCGGCATCCGCGCGGCCGTCTGCCACGACACCTTCGTGGCGCGCCAGGCCGTGGAGCACGACGACGTGAACGTTCTCTGCCTGGGCGCGTGGATCATCGGCCCGCAGATCGCGCGCAACGTCATCGAGACCTTCCTCGCCTCGGAGTTCAGCACCGAGGAACACTTCCGCCGCCGCGTGGCCAAGCTCGCCGACATCGAGCTCGAGTCCGCGCGCGCGCTGCTGGGCAGGACGCCGCAAGCCTGAGCCGGTGGTGTCCGTGACGCAGCCGATCAAGATCGTCCAGCAGGACGACCCCAAGGACGATGGCTACGAGCGGGTCGTGACCTTCCTGCGCGAGCAGTTGCTGCAGGGTCAACTGAAGGCGGGTGACCGCCTGCTGCCGGAGCGCGAGCTCGCGGGCGCGCTGGGCGTGAGCCGGCCCGTCATCCGCGAGGCCCTGCGGGCGCTGGCCACGCTGGGCGCGGTCGAGATCCGGCCAGGCTTCGGCACCGTCGTGCGGGAGCCCGATTTCACCGCCCTCGGCGACTACTTCAGCCTGGTGCTGGCCCAGCAGGCCGGCGCCGTGGACGACGTGATGCAGGCGCGCATCGCCATCGAGCGCCAGGCCATCCGGCTGGCCTGCACGCGGGCGCTGGCCTTCGACCTGGAGCGGCTGTCGCAGGCGCTGGTGACGGTCAAGGAAACCATCAACGACCCGGTGCGGGGCGGCGCAGCGGACTTCCACTTCCACACGATGATCGTCGAGGCCGCGCACTCGCCGGCGCTGTCGAGCGTCTATGCCGCGGTGTCCAAGCTGCTGCAGCAGTCGCACATGCAGCGCCGGCAGGTGATTGCACGCGTGCCGGACGTGGACGTCTATCTCATCGACCACCACGAGGCGATCCTGGAGGCCATCCGCGGTCGCAACCCGTCGGAGGCCGACCAGGTGCTCTCGGAACACTTCGAGATCGGCGCGAACCTGCGTGCCGACGCCCCCGCTGCCGTGGTGCAGCGGCGCGCGTCGCCGCGTGTGTCGTGAGCGGGGGCGCGTCGATGGTCCCGCCCAGCGGTCCCGGCATCGTCGTGTTCGGCAGCCTGAACATGGACCTGATGGTGCGCGTCGAGCGTGCACCGCGCGGCGGCGAGACACTGCGCGGGCTGGGCTTCCTGGCGAACCCGGGCGGCAAGGGCGCGAACCAGGCGGTTGCCTGCGCGCGCCAGGGTGCCCGCGTGGCGATGGTGGGTTGTGTCGGTGCCGATGGTTTCGGCGACGCGCTGCGCACGGCGCTGGCTGCCGAGGGCATCGATGTCGGCCAGGTCCTCGCGGCGGCCGACAGCACCGGCATCGCCGTCGTGATGGTCGACGCCTCGGGCGAGAACCGCATCACCCTGGTCCCGGGTGCCAACGACCTGTTGACGGCCGCTCCCGAGGTGCTCGCGCCGGTCGGCGTCGGCCAGTACCTGCTGCTGCAATGCGAGGTGCCGATGCCGGCCGTCGTTCAAGCAGCGCAGCGCGCGCGCGCACAAGGCGCCACCGTCGTGCTGAACCCGGCGCCCGTGTGTGTGCTGCCGGATGCGCTGTGGTCGCTGGTGGACATCCTCGTCACCAATGAAATCGAGGCTGCCGCGCTGGCGGATCAGCCCATTGCCGACCCCGCCGGCGCCGCGCGGGCTGCCACCGCACTGCGCCGGCGCGGGCCGCGCATCGCGATCGTGACGCTCGGCAGCCAAGGGGTGGTGCTGGCCGACGCAAGTGGTTGCCGCCATTTCGCGGCGATCGCGGTGCAGCCGGTCGACACCACGGCCGCCGGGGACACCTTCATCGGCGCGCTGTGCGCCGCACTCGTGGTGGGCAACACGCTGGACGCGGCCGTGGTGCGCGGCATCCAGGCCGCCACGCTGTGCGTCCTGCGCCCGGGCGCGCAGGCGTCGATTCCGCGCGCCGACGAACTCGACCAGGTGCCGCCCGTGCCGTCGCCCGTCGCCCTGGCCAGTCCGGTGTCGCCGTGACCTACACGTTCGACTTCAGCAGCGTGCTGGCGCAGTGGCCGCTGTTCCTGCACGGCGCCTGGCTGACGCTGAAGCTGTCGCTGATGGCCACCGTGCTCGGCCTGGTCATCGGAACCCTGTGCGCCATCGGCCGCGGCAGCCGCAACGCCGTCGTCGCGCACGCTTGCGCGATCTACGTCGAGGCCATCCGCAACACGCCGCTGCTGGTGCAGATCTTCCTCGTGTACTTCGGCCTCGCCAGCATCGGCATCAAGGTGCCCGCCGTCACGGCTGCGGTGCTGGCGATGGTCATCAACATCGGCGCCTACACGACCGAGATCATGCGTGCCGGCATCGAGTCGATCCACAGGAGCCAGATCGAGGCCGCCGAGTGCCTGGCCCTGTCGCGCGCACAGATCTACTGGCACGTGATCCTGCGGCCCGCGGTGGAGCGGGTCTATCCGGCGCTGACCAGCCAGTTCGTGCTGCTGATGCTGGCGACCTCCATCACCTCGCAGATCTCGGCGGAGGAACTGACCGCCATCGCCAACCGCGTGCAGTCGCACACCTTCCGCTCCTTCGAGACCTACGCGGTGGTGGCGGTGCTGTACCTGCTGCTGTCGCTGCTGATGCGGGGCTTGTTCTGGGCCGTCGGCCAGGCGGTGTTCACGCGCCGCCGCCGGCTGGGGACGCCGCTGTGAACGTCACCTTCAATGCGAACCACCTCGTGTTCCTGCTGCAGGGCGCGGGCTGGACCCTGGTGTTGTCGCTGATCGCGTTCGTCGGCGGCGGCCTGCTCGGCTTCCTCGTGGCGCTGGGCCGCATTTCGCCGATCCGGCCGCTGCGCTGGCTGGCCACGGCCTACGTGCAGCTGGTGCAGGGCACGCCGCTGCTGATCCTGATGTTCCTGTCGTACTTCGGTCTCAGCATTGCCGGCCTCAGCCTGCCGGCGCTGGTGGCGGCGGGCCTTTCGATGACGATCTTCGTCAGCGCCTACATCGGCGAGATCTGGCGCGGCTGCATCCAGGCCGTGCCGCGCACGCAGTGGGAGGCCGCCGAGTGCCTGGCGCTGTCGCGCGCGCAGCGCATGCGGCTGGTGGTGTTGCCGCAGGCGCTGCGCATCGCCACGCCGCCCACGGTCGGCTTCATGGTCCAGATCGTCAAGAACACTTCGCTGGCCTCGGTGGTCGGCTTCGTGGAACTGGCCCGCGCCGGCCAGGTGGTCAACAACTCCCTGTTCGAACCCTTCCTCGTCTACATGCTCGTTGCCGGCCTCTACTTCCTGCTGTGCTTCCCGCTGTCGTGGTACAGCCGCAAGCTCGAACGCCGCCTGATGGTGGCCCATCGCACCGAGGTCGCGCTCGCATGAGCGCGCCGGGCCGCTCCCAAGCGCTCGTGCCGGAGCGCGCAGCGCGGAGGGTCGTCCAGTGAGCATCATCGTGCTCGACGACGTGCACAAGAGCTTCGGCGCGCTCAAGGTGCTGGACGGCGTCAGCTTCAGCGTGGCCAAGGGGCAGGTGTTCGCGATCATCGGTCGCAGCGGCTCCGGCAAGAGCACGGCGCTGCGCTGCATCGACCGGCTGGAACGCATCGACCGCGGCCGCATCCAGGTCTGCGGCCACGAGGTCAGCAGCCCCGCGCTCGACCTGCGGCAGCTGCGCCTGGACGTGGGCATCGTGTTCCAGAGCTACAACCTCTTCCCGCACCTGACGGTGCGCGAGAACATCACGCTCGCGCCCCGCCACAGCAAGGGCAAGTCGCGCGCCGAGGCCAACGACATCGCCGCGCGCGTGCTGGCCCAGGTGGGCTTGTCGGAGAAGGCGGATGCCTACCCCGAGCAGCTCTCGGGTGGCCAGCAGCAGCGCGTGGCCATCGCCCGCTCGCTGGCGATGGAGCCGCAGGTGATGCTGTTCGACGAAGTCACCTCGGCGCTGGATCCGCAGCTGACGGGCGAGGTGCTGAAGGTCATGGCCGACCTCGCCGCCGGCGGCATGACGATGGTGCTCGTCACGCACGAGATGGCCTTCGCCCGCAACGTGGCCGACACGACGCTCTTCATGCACCAGGGCCGCGTCTGGGAACAGGGCGGCCCCGAATTGTTCGACCGGCCGCAGACCGCGGAGCTGCAGCAGTTCCTCGGCAACGGCCTCTGAATTCCCACTCACCACAACGACCGGAGACGACACGATGACCACCAAGCACCTGTTCCGCCGCACGCTGTTGCTGGCCACGCTGGCCACCGCCTTTGCCGGCGCGCACGCCGACACGCTGGACAACATCCGCGCAGCCAAGAAGATCCGCGTCTCGATCGACCTCGCCGTGCCGCCGTCGGGCATGACCGACGCCAGCATGAAGCCGACCGGCTCCGACTACGACGTGGCCGTCCTGCTGGCCAAGGACCTGGGCGTGGCGCTGGAAGTGGTGCCCACGGTCGGTGCCACGCGCATCCCGAACCTGCAGACGGGCAAGGCCGACCTCATCATCTCCACGCTGGCCTGGACGCCCGAGCGTGCCAAGGTGGTGGACTACTCGATTCCCTACGCACCGCAGATCTCGCTGGTCGGCGGCGTGAAGGGCATCAACGTGAAGAGCATGGCCGACCTGGCCGGCAAGAGCGTGGCCGTGAACCGCAGCACCACGCAGGACACCGACCTGACGCAGAACGCGAAGGGCGCCACGGTCGTGCGCTACGACGACGATGCCGGCGTCATCACGGCCGTCGTCACCGGCCAGGCCGACCTGGTGGGCACCTCGAACGCGCTGTTCCAGACCATGGTGCAGAAGGCGCCGAACCGCCAGCTGGAGCCGAAGTTCGTGCTGCGCGTCAACGACCTGGGCATCGGCGTGCGCAAGGACGAGCCGCGCCTGCTGGCCTGGGTGAACGACTGGGTCAAGGCCAACCACGCCAACGGCAAGCTCAACGAGATCTTCAAGAAGTACCACGGCACGGAGATCCCGAAGGACGTGGTGGAGAAGTGGGTCAAGTGACGACGCGGCCGCCTGCGCGATGCTGTCCCTGATCGACGCCCACCACCACGTCTGGAACCCACGGGAGCACCGCTACCCGTGGTTGAACGACCCGGGGCAGCCGCCGCATCGCTACGGCGACCAGGCCGCGCTGTGCAGGCCCTACCTGCCGGCGGACTACAGGCGTGATGCGGCAGGCGTCGAGCTGCTAGGCAGCGTGTACGTGGAAGCCGAGTGGGATCCGCAGGACCCGATCGGCGAGATGCGCTACATCGCTTCTCTGCGCGAGCAGGACGGGTTGCCGACCGTGGCCGTCGGCCAGGCGTGGCTGCAGCAGCCGGACGCTGCGCGCACGCTGGAGCAGTTGGCGGCCTTCGACTTTGTGCGCGGCGTGCGTCAGAAGCCGCGGGCCAACCCGGCGCCGGGCGGTCCGCCGGGCGGCATGGCCGATGCCGCCTGGCGCCAGGGTTATGCGCAGCTGCACCGGCTGGGCCTGCACTACGAACTGCAGACGCCGTGGTGGCATCTCGGTGAAGCGGCGCAGGTGGCGGGCGAGTTTCCCGGCACGACGATCGTGATCAACCAGGCCGGCATGCCGTCGGACCGCAGCGACGACGGACTGCGGGCCTGGCGGTCGGCACTGGCCGCGATGGCGGCCCATCCCAACGTGGTCATCAAGATCAGCGGCATCGGCGAGGCCGGCGGCCAGTGGCGACGCGAGGCCAACCGGCGCGTGGTGCTGGACGTGATCGAGGTCTTCGGCCCCGGGCGCTGCATGTTCGGCAGCAACTACCCGGTCGACAGCCTGTGCGCGCCGTTCCAGACCCTCTTCGACAGCTACGCCGAGTTCGTCGCGGGCTTCAGCGCACAGGAGCGCGCGCAGCTGTTCGTCGAGAACGCGCGCCGCATCTACCGCATGCCGGCGCTGCAGGCGGCCTGAGCCGCCGCTCGCCGGCCCTCACTCCACCACCGTGTCCGCCTGAACCGCGGTGACCGGCCGCTGACGTTCCGCGGCCGCACGCACGTTGAGCCACGCGCTGGCGGCGCCGCAGACGCCGATGATGGCCATGCCGAGCCAGCTCCAGCCGTCCGGCACCAGGCCGAAGACCAGGAAGCCGGCCAGCGCCGCGACGGCCAGCTGCACGTACTGGAACGGCATCAGCGTCGACGCCGGCGCCTTGCCCAGGGCCAGGATCAGCAGCAGATGCCCGGCCGTGCCGAGCACGGCCACGCCCGCCAGTGCCGCGACCATCGTCACCGGCGCGCCCATCAGCACGTCGATCGGGTTGGCGACGCTGGCCAGCAGCAGCGGCGTCGCGATCGTCACGCCGGTGGCACCGGTGTAGAAGTTGGTCGTGAACGGGTCCTCGTGCGGCGCGTACCGGCTGGTCATGATCTGGAAGGCCGCGTTGGAGCAGGCCACCGCCAGCGGCAGCAAGGCGACCCAGCCGATGACGCCGCTGCCCGGCCGCACGACGATCAGCGCGCCGATGAAGCCGCCCACCACCAGTGCCCAGCGCAGCTGCGAGACCTGCTCGTGCAGCCACAGCCGCGCCACCAGCGTGGCCACCACCGGGGTCAGCATCACGATCGCGGTGAACTCGGCCACCGGCATGCGGCGCAGCGCCGCGAAGGCCATGGCCGACGAGAAGGCGAGCAGCGTGCCGCGCGCGATCTGGAACATCGGGTTCGCGCTGTAGAACGAGCGCTGCGGCGACAGTGCGATCCAGACCGTCATGATCACCGCATGCAGCCCGTAGCGCGCCCACAGCACCAGCGCGACCGAGAAGTACGCGCCGACGAACCGGATCGTCGTGTCCATCGTCGCGAAGCACGTGGCCGCGCCGATGACGAAGGCGATGCCGAGCAGCGTGTTGCGGCGACTGTCCGTTGACATGGTCCTGCAACCATAAGCGAGCCGGGCGGGCCGCCGGCCGCGCACCGGCTGCAGGTCAGCCGCTCTTGAAGATGGCTTCCAGGTCGACCTCTTCGGTGGCGGCCTCGAGCTTCATGCCGCTCTCGATGTGGTCGAGGTGCTCGAGCATCAGCTTCTCGGCGCGTGCGACGTCGCGGCGCGCGATGGCTTCGATGATCTGCGAGTGCTCGTCGGGCCGGCAGCTCGTCGAGGTGGGCGCGTCGTACAGGAAGATCATCAGGCAGGTCAGCACCGACAGCTCGCGCATGCTGCGCGCCAGCGCGGTGTTGCCCGCAAGCTCGGCGGCCAGCGAGTGGAACTCGCCCGACAGCCGCACGATCGCGCGCTTGTCGTCGCGGCGGCGTGCGTCGAACTCCAGTTCCTGGTGCTGCTTCAGCCGCGCCAGCTTCTCCGGCGTCAGCGTTTCGATCAGCCGGCGCAGGACTGCCGGCTCGATCAGCCGGCGTGCCTCGAAGACGTCCAGCGCCTGCTCGATCGACGGCTTGGCCACGTAGGCGCCGCGCTGCGGGATCATCTCGACGATCTGCTCGTGCGCCAGCCGTGCCAGCACCTCGCGCACGCGCGCCCGGCTGACGCCGAAGATCTCGGCCAGCCGCTCTTCCACCAGCTTGGTGCCGGGGTGCAGGCGGTGTTCGAGGATGGCCACGTAGATCTTCTCGTAGATCTCGTCGTGGGTGTTCTCGCGTTGCAGGCGGGCCTGCAGGGCGGGCTTGCGTGCGCGGGCAGTCGGCATGTCCGGATGCAGCGGGTTCAGCTGGGCAAGGGGGTCTCGGGCCAGGCGCACGCCATGCTGGCAGGCGCGCCCGGCGGCGTCGGGGCAGTCCTGGCCGATTCTAGGGACGCCGGCGTCGTCACCGGCCCAGGTTGTCAGCGGGTCGCGCGCGCTCATGTCCGGCCTCTCACTGCCAGCCGAACAGGCGGCCCCAGCCGCGCACCTGCGAGGCATCGGCACCCACTGCGCGCAACTGGCCCCACACCGTGGTGCTGACGGTGTCGAGCAAGGGGATGTCGAGCTCGGCCTCCACGCGTTCGGCCAGCGGCGCGGCGCGCAGGTTGGTGCAGAAGGTGGTGATGGCCTGCGGCCGCGCCGCCCCCGCCGCATGCACCACCTCGTGCATCAGGGCCAGCAGGCGTTCGGGCTCGACGAGCGCGAAGTCGTGGTTGACGCGGATGCCCAGGTGGCGCTCGGCGACGACCTCGATCCCGATCGCGCGGTAGTTGTCGACGATGCGCTGCTGCACGTCGGCGGTGTAGGGCGTCACCAGCGCCAGGCGCGTGACGCCGCGCAGCGCCAGCAGCTCGTTCAGCGCCAGCACCGCGGTGGTGGCCGGGATGCCGGTGCGCTCGGTGATGCGCTGCACCAGGCGCCGGTCGGCGTCGAAGCCCAGCCAGCCGGCGGCGGTGCCGCTCCAGCCGATGACGTCGACGCGGGCGTCGGCCAGCAGCTCGGCCGCCGCCAGGATCTTGCTGTCGTCGAACTGGCCCAGCGCCGTCGTCGACAGTGCGATCTCGGTGACCTTGAAGCGCGAGAAGTGCGCGCTGCAGCCGGGCAGGGTGGTGGCCAGGGCGCTGGTCAGCGGCTCCAGCGCGGTGTTGGACGAGGGCGTCAGCACGCCCAGGCGGACGGAAGAGGTCATGGCGGGTTCCGGGTCGGTCATGGGGGGCGGCAACGTCCGCGACGCTGCCCGGAGGCCATCATCCCGAAATCCGGACAAATTGTCGACATGAGTGTTTACACCAAAGACGACAACAGAGTTGTTGACGATCATGTCGACACTTTCCGAAACGCCCCGCACCGAACCAAGCCTGTGGCCCGCCGCTTGCTCTGCTTCACGCACGCGGCGGCCAGTCCACCAGAGATTCACCAGAAGAGAGCCGTCGAAATGCAGTCAACACGGATGTCGACAACAAAACCGACAGAGTCGCCCAAGTCTGGTGCCAGCGAGGCCCGGCAATGAGCACGTTCGACCTCGTCGTGCGCAACGCCCGCGTCGCCACCGCCAGCGACACCTTCGATGCCGACATCGGCATCACGGGCGGCCGCATCGTGCAGCTCGGGCAAGGCCTGGCCGGCGGCCGGCGCGAGATCGATGCCGCCGGCCGGACCGTCACGCCGGGCGGCGTCGACGCGCACTGCCATCTCGACCAGCCGATGGCCCCGCCGGTGCGCATGGCCGACGACTTCGACACCGGCACGCGCAGCGCGGCCTGCGGCGGCACGACCACGGTGATCCCGTTCGCGGCACAGGAAAAAGGCCAGTCGCTGCGCGCAGCGGTGGCCGACTACCACCACCGCGCCGAAGGGCGCGCGCATGTCGACTACGCCTTCCACCTGATCGTCAGCGACCCCACCCCGCAGGTGCTGAACGAGGAGCTGCCGGCGCTCATCCGGGAGGGCTACACGTCGTTCAAGATCTACATGACCTACGACGACCTGAAGCTCGACGACGGCCAGATCCTCGACGTGCTGGCGGTGGCGCGGCAGCAGGGTGCGATGGCGATGATCCACGCCGAGAATGCCGACGCCATCGAATGGCTGACGAAGCGGCTCGAGGCTGCCGGCCGCACCTCGCCGCGGTTCCACGCCCACGCGCGGCCGATGCTGGTGGAACGCGAGGCCACGCACCGTGCCATCTCGCTGGCCGAACTGGTCGACGTGCCCATCCTCATCGTGCACGTGTCCGGGCGCGAGGCGGTCGAGCAGATCCGCTGGGCGCGCGCGCACGGGCTGCGGGTGTTCGCCGAGACCTGCCCGCAGTACCTGTTCCTCACGGCCGCCGACCTCGGCATCGACGACAGCTACCAGGGTGCGCGCTGCGTCTGCAGCCCGCCGCCGCGCGACAAGGCCAACCAGGACGTCATCTGGGACGGCCTCAACGACGGCACCTTCACCGTCTTCAGCTCCGACCACGCGCCCTTCAAGTACGACGCACCCGACGGCAAGAAGCCGGGCGGCGAGGAGGTGGCCTTCCGCCACATCCCGAACGGCATTCCGGGCATCGAGACGCGGCTGCCGCTGCTGTATTCCGAAGGCGTGCTCGGCGGCCGCATGACGCTCAACCGCTTCGTGGAGCTCACCTCCACCGGCCCGGCCAAGGCCTACGGCCTGCACCCGCGCAAGGGCACGATCGCGGTGGGCAGCGACGCCGACCTGGTGATCTGGGACGAACGCACGTTCGTGCTGCGCAACGCGATGCTGCACCACGCCGTCGACTACACGCCCTACGAGGGCCAGACCCTGCGCGCCTGGCCAGGCATGACGCTCGCGCGTGGCGAGGTCGTCTGGGACGGCAGGCAGTTCCATGCGCGCGCCGGCCAGGGCCGCTTCCTCACCTGCGGCGCGCCCTCGCTGCTGCCCAACCGCACCGGAGACCGGCCATGACACGCCTGCTGCTCATCAACCCCAACATCTCCGACAGCGTCAGCGCGCTGATCCGTGCCGAGGCCGAGCGCAGCGCGTCGCCCGGCACCACGGTCCAGGTGCTGACCGCAGCTTTCGGCGTGGCCTACATCGAGACGCGCTTCGAGGCGATGGTCGGCGCCTACGCCACGGCGCAGCTGGCCGGCGAGCACCTGGGCCAGTACGACGCCCTGGTCGTGGCCGCCTTCGGCGACCCGGGCCTGGCCGCGCTGCGCGAGGTGCTGCCGTGCCCGGTCACCGGCCTCAGCGAAGCCGCGCTGGCCAGCGCCTGCCTGCTGGGCAAGCGCTTCTCCATCGTCGCCATCTCGCAGCGCATCCGCGCCTGGTACCGCGAGACGGTGCAGGCCAACGGCCTCGAAGGCCGGCTGGCCAGCATCCGCGGCCTCGACGAACCGCTGGCCGACATCGGCAACGTGCAGGGTGACCAGGGCGAGCGCCTGGTGCAGCTCGCCGAGCGCTGTGTCGCCGACGACGGGGCCGACGTCATCGTGCTGGCCGGCGCACCGCTGGCCGGGCTGGCGCGCAGCCTGCGCGGTCGGCTGCCGGTGCCGGTGGTCGACGGCGTATCGAGTGCCGTGCGCCACGCCGAGAGCCTGGTCGCGCTGCAGCCCGGGCGCGCCAGCCAGGGCAGCTTCGCACCGCCACCCGAGAAGCCGCACCGCGAACTGCCGCCGTCCATCCAGGCCCTGCTGCGCCGGCGCTGACGCGCCGACGTCCGGCGCCGAACGCCCACCCCGACCCTCCACCCCGACCGCGTCCATCGCACCGGACGCCCCGAACCGAGAGACCCGACCATGCATCGACGATCCTTTCTCCAGGCCGCCGGCACCGCGACGGCGCTGCTCGGCGCACCGGGCGCCTTCGCGCAGACCTGGCCGAGCGGCCCGATCCGCCTGGTCGTCGGGTTTCCCGCCGGCGGCGGCGCCGACGCGCTCGGCCGTGTCGTCGCAGAGAAGCTGGGCACGCTGTGGAAGCACCAGGTCATCGTCGAGAACAAGGCCGGCGCCTCGTCGACGCTGGCCGCCGAGTTCGTGGCGCAGCAGCCGGCCGACGGCAGCACGCTGCTGCTGTCGACCATCAACAGCCACGCGCTGGCGCCCGCCGTGCAGCCGCGGCTGCGCTACCACCCCGAACGCGACTTCACGCCGGTGGCGCTGCTGGGCGTCACGCCCAACCTGCTGATCACCGCGGCCCACCAGCCCGTGAAGACGCTGGCCGAGGTGGTGGCGCTGTGCAGGGCCCGGCCCGGCCAGGTGGCTTTCGGCTCGGCCGGGCCGGGCACGATCCAGCACTTCGCGATCGAGATGTTCCGCCTGCAGGCGGGCGTCGATGCGCTGCACGTGCCCTACAAGGGCAGCGCGCCGCTGCTCACCGACCTGATCGGTGGCCAGATCCAGTTCACCTTCGAGACCATGACCGCGGCGACGCCGCACCTGAAGAACGGCCGTGTCGTCGCGCTGGCGCAGACCCGTGCACAGCGTTCGAAGGCCTACCCCGGCGTGCCGACGATGCGGGAGCAGGGCTACGCCGAGTTCGAGACGATGAACTGGTACGGCCTGTCGGGCCCGGCGCGCATGGCGCCGGCGCTGGTCAAGCGCATCAACGACGACGTCAACGCCGTGCTGGCGATGGCCGACGTCGACGCCCGGCTCGACAGCTTCGGCGTCGAGGACGGCGGCGGCAGTGCCGAGCGCTACGCGCAGTTCACACGCCACGAGATTGCCAAATGGGCCCGCGTCGCCAAGGACGCCAAGGTCTCCATCGATTCCTGATCCCACCCCCGCAGACCCCAGGAGAGAACGACCATGACCCGCTTCCACCGCGCCGCCTTCGCCGGCTCGCTCACCGCCGCACTCATGCTGGCCGCCACCTCGCCCGCACAGGCGCAGGAGCGGCTCAAGTTCAAGGCCATCGGCCAGCCGCTGGCCACCGGACTGATCCAGAAGAACAAGGAACAGCCCTTCTTCGAGAACTTCGCAGCCCGCACCGGGCTGGCCATCGACGTCGACTACAAGCCCATCGACACCCTGGGCATCAAGGACACCGAGCAGCTGCGCGTCATGAAGGCCGGCCTGTTCGACCTGGTCTCGCTGCGCGTGTCGCAGAACTCGCGCGACGAGCCGACGCTGCTGGGCCTGGACCTGGTCGGTGCCAGCCCCGACTACGCCACCGGGCGCAAGGTCTCGAAGGCCTACTTCGACACCGTCGACGCGCGGCTGCAGAAGCAGTTCAACGTCAAGCTGCTCGCGGTGTGGCCCTTCGGCCCGCAGATCCTGTTCTGCAAGAAGCCGATCGCCAAGCTCGCCGACATCAAGGGCATGAAGGTCCGCACCTACGACCAGAACCTGGCCAAGTTCGTCGAGCTGGTCGGCGGCACGCCGGTGCCGATCTCGTTCGCCGACACCCACCAGTCGCTGTCGCTGGGTGTGGTGGACTGCGCGATCACCGGCCCCAGCAGCGCCAATTCGGCCGGCTGGCCCGAGGTCACGACACACCAACTGCCGCTGGGCTTCCAGATGGCGCTGAACGGCTACGCCATCACGATGAAGGCCTGGAACCAGCTCAAGCCCGACCAGCAGGCCAAGCTGCAGGCGGCCTTCAGCGGCCTCAGCGACGAGATCTGGAGCTACAGCGAGGAGCTGTTCCAGGACGCCCTGAACTGCAACGCCGGCAAGGACCCCTGCAGCAACGGCAAGAAGTTCAAGCTCGTCAACGTGCCCGTGTCGCCCGCCGACGGCGAGCTGATCCGCAGCGCGGTGACCAAGGTCTCGTTCCCGGCCTGGTCCGAGGTCTGCGACAAGTCCAACGCCGGCTGCTCGGCGCAGTGGACGGCCAAGGTCGCACCTGTGCTGGGCATCAAGTGAACGCCGCCACGCACGCGATGGACGCCCGCCCGGCGCCCGACCTGCCTGCCGCCGCCGCGGCCGAGGAACGAAGGAGGCCGACCGTGAAGGACCGCATCGAGACGCTGCTGGCCACCGTGTTCGGCGGCATCTTCCTGGCGCTGTCGGTCGTCGTCGCCGTCGAGACGATCAGCCGCAAGCTGTTCAACGTCTCGGTGCAGGGCGCCGACGAACTGGGCGGCTACGCGCTGGCGGTGGGCTCCACCATCGCCTTCAGCCTGGCGCTGATGGGGCGCAACCACATCCGCGTCGACGTCTTCCACGAGCGCTTCCCGCGCGGCGTTCAGGCGGCGCTGAACTGGCTGTCGATCGTCTCGCTGGCGGCCTTCGGCGCCTTCATCGCCTGGGTCGCGTTCAAGGTCATCGGCGACACGCTGCAGTACGGCAGCACGGCGCAGACGCCCTGGGCGACGCCGCTGATCTGGCCGCAGGGCGTGTGGTACGCGGGCCTCGTGGTCTTCGCACTGGTGGCCGCCGGCTACGCGGTGCGCGCGACGCTGCTGCTGGCCACGCACCGCCTGGACACCCTGAACCACGACTTCCACCCGAAGAGCGCGAAGGAAGAGCTCAAGGAAGAGCTCGACGACCTCGCGCAGCGCCAGGGCGGCGCACAAGGAGACAAGCCATGAGTGTCGGAATCTTCGGTCTCGCGTTCTTCGCGATGATCGGCATGATGCTGGTCGGCCTGCCGATCGCCGTCTCGATGGCGCTGGTGGGCATCGTCGGCGGCATCGCCGCCTACGGCGCGCCGTTCATGGACTCGATCGCACCCGTGGTCTGGGGCGTGCAGAACGAGAACCTGCTGACGTCGATCCCGTTGTTCGTGCTGCTGGGCGAGCTGCTGCTGCGCTCGGGCATCGCCGACCGCATGTACATCGCGCTGTCGGCCTGGCTCGGGCGCATGCCCGGCGGGCTGCTGCACACCAACATCGGCAGCTGCGCGCTGTTTGCGGCGACCTCGGGCTCGTCGGTGGCCACGGCGGCCACCGTCGGCACGGTGGCGCTGCCCTCGCTGCACAAGCGTGGCTACGGCATGCGCGCCTCGCTGGGCTCGCTGGCGGCCGGCGGCACCCTGGGCATCCTGATTCCGCCCAGCGTGAACATGATCGTCTACGGCTCGCTCACCAACACCTCGATCGGCAAGCTGTTCATCGCCGGCATCCTGCCCGGGCTGCTGCTGACGGGCTGCTTCATGCTGTGGATCTGGGTCAACAGCGTGCTGAGCGGCACCGTCAAGCGCGAGGAGAAGGTGCCGCTGGGCGAACGCCTGCGCACGCTGCAGTTCCTGGTGCCGCCGCTGGTGGTGTTCGGCATCGTGATGGGCAGCCTGTACTTCGGCATCGCCACCACCACCGAGAGCGCGGCGCTGGGCGTCATCGCGGCGCTGGGTTTCGCGTGGCAGTCGGGCAAGCTGAGCTGGGAGGTGCTGCGTACCTGCTTCATCAGCACCGCGCGCGTGAGCGGCATGATCCTGCTCATCATTGTGGCGGCCTTCATCCTGAACCTCACGATCAGCCTGACCGGCATCGCCGACATGATGACGAAGTGGGTGGCGGGGCTGGGGCTGACGGCCACCGGCTTCATCCTCGCGCTGATCGTCTTCTACCTGATCCTGGGCATGTTCATGGACGTGCTGTCGATGCAGGTGGCGACGATCCCGATCACGTTCCCGATCGCGATGGCGCTGGGCATCGATCCGGTCTGGTTCGGCATCTTCATCGTGCTGATGTGCGAGCTGGGCATGATCACGCCACCGGTCGGCATGAACCTCTTCGTCGTGCACGGCATCCGCCCCGACAAGGGCAGCATCGACGACGTGATGTGGGGCGCGCTGCCCTACGCCGGCATCATGATCGCCTTCACGCTGCTGCTGCTGGCGGTGCCCGGCATCGCCACCTGGCTGCCGGCGAAGATGTGAGGCCCGCAGTGCAGGAAGACGACCTCTGGCGGCTGTCCGCCACCACGCTGCAGCGCCGCTACCGCGACGGCAGCCTGACGCCGCTGGCGGTGGCACGGCCGGTGCTGGCGCGCATGGACGCGGTGAACGCCTCGCTCGGTGCCGTGGTGGCGCGGCGCGACGAGGCCGTGCTGGCCGAGGCTGCCGCGGCCACGCAGCGCTTCGCGCAGGGCCGGCCGCTGTCGGCGCTGGACGGCATTCCGCTCACGGTGAAGGACAGCCTGTACAGCGCCGACCTGCCGACCACCTGCGGCACCGCCGCGCTGCGCGCGTTCCAAGCCGGCCACGACGAGCTGGCGGCGGGCCGCGCGCGTGCCGGCGGCGCGCTGCTGCTGGGCAAGACCAACGTGCCCGAGTTCGCCAACGACGGCTACACCGCGAATCCGCTGTTCGGTGCCACCGGCAACCCCTGGAACCCGGCGCTGACGCCCGGCGGCTCCAGCGGCGGCGCGGTGGCGGCAGTGGCCGCGGGCATCGGGCCGCTGGCCATCGCGCAGGACGGCGGCGGCTCGATCCGCCGCCCGGCGTCGCACACCGGCCTGGTCGGGCTGAAGCCGTCGCTGAGTGCCTGGCCGCGGCAGCACGCGCTGCCGGGGCTGCTGCTCGACTTCGACGTCATCGGCCCGGTGGCGCGCACGGTCGCCGATGCGCGGCTGCTGTTCGACGCCGTGCGCGGCCCGGCGGCGGCCGATCGTTCGTCGATGGCCGCGGCCTGGGCGGCAGCGCAGCCGCGCCGGCCGGGGCCGCTGCGGCTGCTCTACGTCGAGCACCTGAACGCCAACCCGCTGGACCGGCAGATCGCCGCCAGCTGCCGCCAGGCGGTACAGCGCTTCGTCGACCTCGGCCACCATGTCGACCACGGCGCGTTGCCGCTGGACGTGCGCTTCCTGCTCGACGCCTGGCCGCAGATCGGCCAGGTCGGCCTGGCCGCGATGTTCGACGAGCACCCCGACTGGGAAGCGCAGGCCAGCCCCAGGTACCGCGAGGCCGCCGAACTTGGCCGCCGCGTGCCGGGGCCGCGCGTGTGGCAGATCATGGACCGCGTGCGCCGGCTGCGTGCCGAGAGCGCCGCGCTGTTCGAGCGGTTCGACGTCGTCGTGATGCCCGCCGCTGCCGCGCTGCCCTGGCCGAAGGCGCAGGCCTGGCCGTCCGTGATCGACGGCCACGAGGTCGGCCCGCGCGGCCACGCCGTCTACACCGGCTGGGTCAACGCCGCCGGGCTGCCCGGGCTGGCGCTGCCCGCCGCGCCGTCGGCCGAGGGCCTGCCCATCGGCATCCAGCTGATCGGCGCCTACGGCAGCGACGACGCGCTGCTCGATCTCGGCGCGGCCTACGAGGCTGCCGCGCCCTGGGCGCAGCGCTGGCCCGCGCTCTGAACGCTTCTCTTCAAAGGATTGCCATGGACCCCATCACCGCGGCCGTCGGGGCCCTGGTGCGCGCACGCCGCAGCGGCGAAGCCGCACCCGCCGTGACGCTGCCCGACGCCGACGCCGCCTACCTGGTGCAGCACGGTGTCGCCGATGCGCTGGGCTGGTTCGGCGCGCTGCCGCCGCGCCACTGGAAGTCGGGCGCACCGTCGGCCGCGGCGTTGCAGACGCACGCGCCGCTGCCGCCCGCGGGTGTCTGGTCGAGCCCGGCCGATGCCCGTGCCTGGCCGTTCCGCCTGCGCGGCGTCGAGGCCGAGATCGCCTTGCGCCTGCGCTGCGATGTCGATGCCGACGCGGCAGCCGGACTCGACGTGGCCGGCGCCAGCGCACTGGTCGACGCGATGTGCGTGGCCATCGAGCTCGTCGATGCGCGCTGGGCCGAGGCGCTGCAGGCGCCGCCGCTGGCCAAGCTGGCCGACCTGCAGTCGCACGGCGCGCTGGTGTGCGGCGCCTGGGTGCCGTTCCAGCCGCGCGACTGGTCGTCGCTGGTCTGCCGCGTGCAGATCGGCCGCGCCGCGGCCACCGAACACCGCGGCACGCACACGCTGGGCAACCCGGCCGCCGTGCTGCCCGCGTGGCTGCGCCACGCCACGCGCGGCGGCCAGCGGCTGGCCGCCGGCACGGTCGTCACCACCGGCACCTGGTGCGGGTTGCCGCTGGCTGCGGCCGGCGACCGCGTGCACGTCGAATTCCCGGGCATCGGCAGCGCCGAGGTCCAGCTCTGAACCGCCTCCTCGAAAGGACACCCGCGATGATCCCGCTCAACCAGCACCCCAGCGGCCGCCACTTCCTGCAGATCCCCGGGCCGAGCCCGGTGCCCGACCGCATCCTGCGCGCCATCAGCCTGCCCACCATCGACCACCGCGGCCCCGAGTTCGGCGTGCTCGGCCGCAAGGTCGTGGCGGGCCTGCAGCAGATCTTCCAGACCAGGCACCCGGTGGCCATCTACCCGGCGTCGGGCACGGGCGCCTGGGAGGCCGCGCTCGTCAACACGATGAGCCCGGGCGACGCGGTGCTGATGGTGGAGACCGGCCACTTCGCGACGCTGTGGCAGAAGATGGCGGTGCGCCTGGGCCTGGAGCCCGAGTTCCTGGCGCTGCCCGGCACCTGCGCCGAGACCGGCCTGCCCAACGCCTGGCGCCACGGCGTGCCGGCCGACCTGATCGAGGCGCGGCTGCGCAAGGACACGGCCCACCGCATCCAGGCGGTGTGCGTGGTGCACAACGAGACGTCGACCGGCGTCACCAGCGACATCGCCGCGGTGCGCCGTGCCATCGACGCGGCACGCCACCCGGCGCTGCTGATGGTGGACTCCATCTCGGGCCTGGCCAGCGCCGAGTTCCGCCACGACGCATGGGGCGCGGACGTCACCGTCAGCGGCTCGCAGAAGGGGTTGATGCTGCCGCCGGGCATCAGCTTCAATGCGCTGTCGCCGAAGGCGCTGGCACGCGGCAGGACGGCGCAGCTGCCGCGCTCGTTCTGGGCCTGGGACGAGATCGTCGAGATGAGCGCCGGCGGCTACTGGCCGTACACGCCGAACACCAACCTGCTGTACGGCTTGAGCGAGGCGCTCGACATGATCCTCGAACAGGGCCTGCCTGCCGTGTTCGCGCGCCACCAGCGCTGGGCCGGCGCCGTGCGCGCGGCCGTGCAGGCCTGGGGCCTGCCGGTGCAGTGCGCCGACCCGGCGGTGTTCTCGCCGGTGCTGACCGGCGTGGTCACGCCGCCCGGCTTCGACGCCGATGCGGTGCGCCGGCTCGTGCACGCGCGCTTCGACCTCTCGCTGGGCACGGGCCTGGGCAAGCTGAAGGGCCGCATGTTCCGCATCGGCCACCTGGGCGACAGCAACGACCTGACGCTCCTGGCCACGCTGGCAGGCGTCGAGATGGGGCTGAAGCTGTCGGGCGTGCCGCTGGCCGGCAGCGGCGTCGCGCGTGCGATGGAGGTCTTCGCCGAGACGCAGGCGTCAGGCGCAGCCAGCGGCATCTGAAGCGCTGCACCGCGCTTGCGCCTCGCAGGCTGCCTTGGCCAGCGCTGCGGCCCGACCGATTCATCGACGGGCCACGAGTCCGATCAGCGCCGAGCGGCCGCTGTGGCCCTGCCCCTCGTGGATCTCGGTCTCGTAGGCGCGCAACTCGATGATCGACAAGCCGGCAAAGGCGGCACGCAGCATGTCCTGCGTGTACAGGTGCGAGAGGATGGGCGGGCCGCCGGTCCGGTAGTCCAGCTGCTGCGGTGTGTAGCCCTGCAGGATCAGCACGCCGCCCGGCCGCAGGCTGCGGAAGATGCGTTCGAACAGGCGTGCCCGCAGGGGTGGGTCGGCGAACTGCACGAAGATCGCGGCGACACCATCGTAGACGGCCTCGGGCCAGGCAAAGCCATCGCAGTCGGCGACGGCGAAGTTCACCGTCACGCCCTCGCGCTGCGCAAAGGCGCGCGCCTTGTCGACGGCACGGTCGGCCACGTCGAATGCGTCGACCTCGAAGCCCTGGTGCGCCAGCCAGACGCTGTTGCGTCCCTCGCCATCGGCCACGCAGAGCACCCGGCCATGCGGCGGCAAGAGATGGGCCTGCTCGCGCAGCCACTCGTTGGGGGCTGTGCCGAACAGGAACTCGTCGCTGTCGTAGCGGCGGTTCCAGGTCTGCGCGGCGTCGGCAAAGGCAGGTGGCGTGCTCATGGGTCGGACTCAGCTCGCCTTGCGCAGCAGACGCACGTGCATCGGGCGGGTGAAGTGCGCCCCGTCCTCACCCTGATGCGGTGCATAGCGCTGCCTCACCCGATCGATCATCGCGTCGTCGATCCCGTGGTCGGCGAAGGTCGGTCGCATCATGCGTTGCTCGAACTGCTCGAAGCTCGCGAACCGCACTGGCATCGCGAAGCGCTGCTCGGCTGCGGCCAGCCACTGCCCGGAGGCGATGGCACGGTCGAGTGCCGCCTGGGCGGCGGCGCGGACGGTGCCCTCGTCGTTGAACAGGCGGATCAACTCGTTCAGCGGGCCGGCGTAGACCGGTTCAGAGACATAGAGCCAGCCGCGTGGGCGCAACACGCGGGCGATCTCCCCGAGGGCTTGGTCCATCAGCGCCATGGGCACATGGTGCAGCGACTTGAGCATCATCGCGCCGTCGAAGGACGCGTCGCCAAACGGGATGGCCTCGGCGCCGGCGCGCTCGAAGCGCAGGCGTTCAGCGGGCTCGAGCAGGTTCTTCGCCAGCTGCCGGTCGTCGACCTCGATGCCGGTCACTTCGGCAGTCTCGTGGCGCTGGATCAGGTCGCGGGCCAGGCGTGCGGCGCCGCAGCCTGCTTCGATGATGCAGGCGCCCTTCAGGGGCACCAGGGCCTCCAGGACATCGAGTTCGTCAGTGACGGAAGCGAGGGCGGCAGAAGTCATCGCACGATGTTGGCACAGCCGCTGGAATCAGCGGCGCAACTCGCGTTGCAGGTTCGCTGCGGCGGCATACAGACCGCCGGCGTTGCGAACATCGGCATAGCCCATCTGCTGGAGCATCCTGCAGGCGATACCCGACCGTGCGCCACTGGCGCAATACAGCGCGATCGGCGTGGCCGCGTCGGCAGCCACCTCGCGGATCCGATGCTCCAGCTGCGACAGCGGCAGGTTGATCGCGCCCTGCACGGCCGTGGCCTCGAATTCACGCTCCGACCGGACGTCGATCACGAGCAGGGTGTCCTTCTGCTGCGGTCCGGGCGACGGCGGATGGACATCCGACAACGCCTTGCCATATTTGCCGCAATGGGCCTGGGCCGGGTCGCCGCCGCCGACGCGGCTGGCGGCAAGGCCATGGGTGCAGGCTGCGGTCTGAGCGCTTGTCGTGGTGGTCATTTTCATTGCAGGTTCGGCTGAAGAGAGCCGTCACGGTCCCTGGACCGCGCCCAGCTTGGCGGCCAGCGCCGCGGCGTTGAGCGCACCCATGTGCGCATCGACACGACGGCCCTGGCGGTCGAAGAACACCGTGGTGGGCAGCCCGCCAGAGCCCAGTGCAGGGCCGAGACGGGATTGCGGGTCCAGCAGCACGTGCGAGAGTTCGAGCCGTTCCGTGCCGAGGTAGCGGCGGACGGCCTCGGCGCCTTCTCCCTGGTTGGCGAACACGAAGACGACGTCGGGATGACGGGCCTGAGCGGCCGCCAGCACCGGCATCTCGCGGCGACAGGGACCGCACCAGGTGGCCCACAGGTTCAGCACGACGGGCTTGCGCGCAGCCAGGTCGTGCAGGCGGACGGGTTGTCCCGTGGCCAGGTCGGTGAGCACCAGATCAGGCAGGGCGCGCGGCGCCAGCGCGGCCAGGCTGGCCGTGCCCGCCGCCCACAGCACCAGCCCGGCCGCCGTGCCCGCGGCCAGCGCCTTGCGCCAGCTCGCGTGACGCGTGGCCTGCCAACCGACCCAGGCGAGGCCACCCGCCAAGCCAGCCCAGGTGTTCCAGCCACCATCGCGCAGGTCGATGACGGACCAGGGCTCGGCCCGATAGGCCGCCAGGTGAAGCGCCACGTGCGCCGCGCGTGCGACCAGCAGGCCCCACAGTGCCGCGTGAACCAGCACGGAGCCGGTGGATCGGCTTGGGGGCGTCTGACCGGGCGCCACTGCCACGGCCACCCGGTCCGCCAGCCAGGCCGCGAACCAGGTCGACAACAGCAGCAGCAGTGGGGCAGCTGGCAGGGCCAGCGGTCCGATCGGAATCGACATCATGCCGTGGAGACCCGAAGGTGCGTGCAGAAGAAGCGCACGAGCGCGTCGCTGTGGGGCGCGAGCGACTGGCGCAGATCGTGATCGCCCTCGACGACCAGCAGACCGCCACGGCGCAACGCGGCGTGCAGGCGGTGGGCATCGCCCACCGGTACCGTCTCATCCTGCGCGCCGTGCACCAGCAGCACCGGGCAGCCAATGTGGGGCAACTGATGCAGGGGCGCGATGTGGTCAAAACGCTCGCCGATCACGTCCTGCACGTGTTCGAGGATGACCGTTCCGATCCAGCGCCGGGGGATGTGATGTTCCTGCAGCCAGCGCTCCATCACTTCGCGCGGGTGGGCGAAGGCCGACAGGCTGACCACGGCCAGCGAGCCACCCTGGCGCGCCGCGTGCAGCAGCACCGCAGCGGCACCGACGGAGTGTCCGAGCAGCCCGACCCGACCGGAATCGATGGCCGGCATCCCGCGCAGCGTGTCCAGCACCGCACCCAGGTCGCCGGCGAAGCGGGGCAGGGAGCTGAAGGCTTCGGAGGAACTGTCGCCGTGGCTCGCCGCGTCGAACAGCACCACCGCGATGCCTGCGCGCGCGAGCGGATCGACCATCGCGGCCAGCGTGGACCCGTTGGCACCCCAGCCGTGCACCGCCACGACCACGGGCACCGGCCGTTCGGCAGCCGCGGCTTGCGGCAGTGCCAGCCAGGCCGCCAGCGTCTGGCCGCGCGCGCCGCGAACCTGGAACGCCACGAGGGCCGGCCCATCCGACAAGCCCGCGTGCCAGCCCGGGGCGTGGGGCAGTCGAGGCGCACGCAGGCCGCGCAGCAGCAAGCCGTGCAGCAGCGCCCGCAACGGGTTCGGCAGGCGAGGTCGAGCGGTCGCTGACCGGGTGGCGGACGTCAAGGTCGACTGCTCATCATCGAGGGAAGTACATGCGTTCCCGCTCGAGCTTGTAGCTCCAGGGCAGCCCGGCGTTTTTCCAGCCATTGACGCTGCGCCGGCCGTCCTTGCCCATGTCGCCCTCGAAGCCATCGACCACCGACCACACCTGCGTGAAGCCGTCGTCGGCCGGACGGTTGGCGCCGCGGCTGCTGCGGTCGCCCGAGCGGCAGATCAGCACGAGCGCGTCGGTCTTGGCCAAGCTCTTCTGCGCCAGCCGGCGGTTCACTTCGGGTACGAAGTCCTGCAGCGGTTCCAGGCGGTAGATGCCGCGCTGGGCGTCCCAGTCGGTCATCAGTTCCTGGTGCTCGACGAAGGGCACCAGCGCGTCCACGCCAGTGGCCATGCCCACGTACATGGCCTCGGCACGCGTGCGCAGGTCGAGGAAGAGCACCCTGGTGGCGCCGCCCTGGGCCTGGATGAAGGCCGGCACGTTGGCAGCCATCAGGTAGCGCCCGGCCTTCGTGCGCTTGGGCTCTGCCACGGTGGCGGGATCGACGGCCGCAACGGCCCATCCCGGCTGCAGCAGCAGGCCGGCAGTGCCGGCCACCGCACCGAGCAGCCAGCGGCGGCGCTGCAGCGTGTGGTCCAGGGGCGGATGCAGATGGTCAGTCATGTTGTCTCCCGACATGTACATATCATTGAGAGCTGATATTGTGACGCCAGAGCACGCCCAGCGGCCAGGCAAATGCAAGAGCAGCGACGCCGATGCCCAGCGCGATGCTGGCCAGGTTCGCCCAGTCGACCCAGTAGGCCAGCTCCTGCAGCGAGGAGCGTGTGGCCATCGGCACCAGCACGAAGCCGATCACCGCTGCCAATGCAGCAATGCCCGCGGCCAGAGGCAGTGCGCCGCGCCACAGCGCCGTCGGCCGACGCCAGGCCAGGACCATCAACACCAGCCAGGCCACAGCCCCGAGGGCGAGCAGCGGCCAGATGCCGAGCGCGATCTCCCAGAGGATGTTCATCACGAGCCAGATTTCGTACATGCGATGTCTCCTGTTCAGACCCGGCCCTTGAGCACCGCCATGTAGGCGGGCTTGAGCATGCGGACCTTCATCAACCACGCGAAGAAGCTGTCGTTCAGCGGCTCGATCTGGGCTGCTGCCGGTTTCCAGGACACCTTGTTAAGGTGGAATCAGAAACTGGAGG
>VFQO010000649.1_pt1 | contig 34368 bp, 25 predicted proteins | sample 3512331 | NCBI WGS metagenome assembly VFQO01 (sample SAMN10412371, study PRJNA504923) | tailings metagenome | isolation source: Replicate 3 from Balatoc abandoned mine | place: Philippines: Itogon, Benguet | collected 2017-08-28 | reverse complement strand
ACCGTCTGACTGTTCTCCACGGCGATCTGCCAGGGGCCGCGGGTGTAGCGGACCTGGGGCTGGCGACCGAACACCGAGCCATCGGCGGAGCCAACGAAATCGACGGTCTCGGGCAGGGCGCCGAGGTCCTGGAAGGTGGTCCAGGCCTGGCCGGCCATCCAGTTGCCGTAGCTGAAGAAGGCCTGGCGCAGCTCCGGGCTGTAGCCGTTGCTGACCGCCTCGTTGCCCTGCATGGAACTCAGGAAGTCGACCTCGACATGGGCCTTGAGGGCCGGACCGCCGGCATTGGGGGTGTCGGTGTTGACGATCAGGCGGGTCTGCTTGGCGTGCATGTCGAAGACCTGGCGAGCCTTGCCATTGGCGCCGGCGGTGCTGCCGGCAGCGGTCGAGCTGCCGCCGCGCTTGCCGAACACCGGAATGGCGTTGGGCACGTAGAAGTCGCGGCCGGTGACGCGGCCGACTTCGCCTTCGGAGAAGCGGCTGCTGAGACCGTCGACCTTGACGTAGCCCTTGAAGCTGACCTTGGTGCCGGCAATATCCGGTCCCTTCGCGGTGGCGACGGCGGCAGGGGCGGGCGCGGCGGCAACCTGGGCCTTGACGCTGGACAGGTCAGCCTGCTGTCGGGCGGCGGCATCGGCCTGGGCCTGGATCATGGCCTCAAGCTGGGCGAGTCGGGCCTTGAGGGCCTCGATTTCCTGGCGCGTGTCCGCCATGGCCGGTGTGGCCAGCATGGCGAGGGCGAGTGGTGCGAGAGCAAAGCAGCGTTTTGTCGTTATCATCATCGGGCTCCGGCGGATGTGCTGTCGGATTGATATAACGAGAGCGGAGTGGCAGCCGCCATTAGCCAATGGTCTCTACGACCCAGGTCTCGCTACCAAAGGCTAATGCCGTGGCGAGCTGGCAGCGGCGCATACTGGCTGCCATTCCCGAGTCGGAGTCGAGGACTTTTTCATGAGCGAAGTACACGTCTATCCCGTGCCGGCCGATGTCGCCGCCAATACCCGCAACACGGCCGCCGACTACCAGCGCCGCTACCAGCAGTCGGTGACCGATCCCGACGCGTTCTGGGCGGAAGAGGCGAAGATCATCGACTGGATGCGTCCTTTCACCAAGGTCAAGAACACCTGCTACGACGCCGACAACCTGTATGTGCACTGGTTCGAGGATGGCTGCCTGAATGTCGCCGCCAACTGCCTGGACCGCCATCTGGCCACGCGTGGCGACAAGACCGCGATCATCTGGGAAGGGGATCATCCCAGCGAGAGCCGTCGCATCAGCTACCGCGAACTGCATGCCGAGGTGTGCAAGTTCGCCAACGTGCTGGTGGCCCAGGGCGTCAAGCTTGGCGATCGCGTCACCATCTACATGCCGATGATTCCGGAAGCGGCCGTGGCCATGCTGGCCTGTGCCCGCATCGGCGCCATCCATTCCGTGGTGTTCGGCGGCTTCTCGCCGGATTCGCTGGCCGGCCGCATCGAGGACTGCCAGTCGACGGTGGTGATCACTGCCGACGAAGGCCTGCGTGGCGGCAAGGCCGTGCCACTCAAGGCCAACGTCGACAACGCCCTGCGCACCCCGGCCGGCGCCGGCGTCAAGACCGTGATCGTGGTGCGTCGCACCGGCGGTCCGGTGAACTGGGACCGTCAGCGCGACCACTGGTACCACGACCTGATGAGCGGCGTGCCGGCCGTGCACGAGCCGGTGGTCATGGGCGCGGAAGATCCGCTGTTCATCCTCTACACCTCCGGTTCCACCGGCAAGCCCAAGGGCGTGCTGCACACCACCGGCGGTTACCTGGTCTATGCTGCCAGCACTCACGCCAATGTCTTCGACCTGCGCGAAGATGACGTTTACTGGTGCACCGCTGACGTGGGCTGGGTCACCGGCCACAGCTACCTGCTCTACGGCCCGCTCGCCAACGGCGCCACCACGCTGATGTTCGAAGGCGTGCCGCAGTATCCTGACTGGTCGCGCGTCGGCCAGGTCGTCGACAAGCACCAGGTCACCATCCTCTACACCGCGCCCACGCTGATCCGCGCCGTCATGCGCGAAGGCGACGCCCCGGTTCTGGCCAGCTCGCGCAAGAGCCTGCGCCTGCTCGGGTCGGTCGGCGAGCCTATCAATCCGGAAGCCTGGGAGTGGTACCACCGCGTGGTCGGCGAGCATCGCTGCCCCATCGTCGACACCTGGTGGCAGACCGAGACCGGTGGCGTGCTGATCACGCCGCTGCCGGGCGCCACGGACCTCAAGCCGGGCTCGGCCACGCTGCCGTACTTCGGCGTGCAGCCTGCCATCCTCGACAACGAGGGCAACGAGCTCAGCGGTGCCTGCGAGGGCAACCTGGTCATCAAGGATTCCTGGCCGGGCCAGATGCGCACCGTCTACGGCGACCACCAGCGCTTCATCGACACCTACTTCAAGACCTTCAAGGGCGTCTACACCACCGGTGACGGCGCCAAGCGCGATGCCGATGGCTACTACTGGATCACCGGCCGCGTCGATGACGTGCTCAACGTGTCCGGACACCGCATGGGCACAGCCGAGGTCGAGAGCGCGCTGGTCTCGCACCCGGCCGTGGCCGAGGCTGCCGTGGTCGGCTTCCCGCATGACATCAAGGGCCAGGGCATCTACGCCTACGTCACCCTGCAGGCCGATGCCGAATCCAGCGACGAGCTGCGCAAGGACCTGATCCGCCATGTGCGTCAGGAGATCGGACCGATCGCCGCACCGGATGTCATCCAGTGGGCGCCAGGCTTGCCGAAAACGCGTTCCGGCAAGATCATGCGACGTATCCTGCGCAAGATCGCCGCCAACGAGATCGACGGCCTGGGCGATACCTCCACGCTGGCGGATCCGTCGGTGGTGGACAACCTGATCCACGGACGCCAGGCCTGACGCTGGCGGTGCGTTGACACGAGCCTCGGCTCAGGGAGTGACCTCATGCAGTTCGTGATTGCCGATGATCACCCGCTGTTTCGCGATGCCCTGCGCCGGGTCGTGGCCAGCCACTATCCGGATGCCGAGCTGCTCGAGGCGGATTCGACCAGCAGCCTGCAGACTCTGCTCACCGCGCACGACACTCCCGACCTGCTGCTGCTGGACTTGCACATGCCGGGGGCCTCGGGTTTCTCGGGGCTGGTGCATGTGCGCGCGCACTACCCGTCGCTGCCGGTGATCGTGGTATCGGGCAACGAGGAGCCCGGCGTCATGCGCCGCGCCATCGCCCACGGTGCCAGCGGCTACATCCCCAAATCGACCTCGCTGGCCGACATGGCCGCCGCGATCCAGCAGGTGCTGGACGGCGACGTCTGGCTGCCGCCCTCCGCGCGGGCCGCGCAATCGGTGGCGCTGGCGCCGGACGAGGCTGACATCGCCCGACGCGTGCGCGACCTCACGCCGCAGCAGTTCCGCGTGCTGATGATGCTGGCCGACGGCCTGCTCAACAAGCAGATCGCCTACGAGCTCGGCGTGTCGGAAGCCACCATCAAGGCGCACATGACCGCCATCCTGAAGAAGCTCGGCGCCTCCAACCGTACCCAGGCCGTGGTTGCCGCCGCCCGTCTGCAGCTCGACCCGAGCATGCGCATCGTGGACGTGGTGGAAGAGGACTGAGTCAACGTGCACGCCTCATGACCTCCGAGGTCATCGCCTGCGCGCATCCGCTGATCTAGCCTGACTGCAAAGGATGTCGGGAGAACGATCATGCGCGAGGTGCTTGTCCTGCTTGGTTTCGCATTGCTTGCCAGTCATGAGCTGGATGCCGTGACGCAGTCGGAATGGCGTCTGCTGTTCGTGCTGCGTGACCTGCCGGAAGCGTTGGCACGTGATGTGTTCGTGGTGCTGCATGTGCCGCTGTTTGCCGGGCTTGTCGCGCTGCTCTGGCACGCGGAGGCGCGTCTGAGGTCTCGCGCGCGCAGCGTGTTTGCTGCCTTCCTCGTGGTGCACGTGGCCATCCATCAGCACCTGAGTGATCACCCGCTGTACCTGTTTGATGGCGTGATATCGCAGCTGCTCATTGTCGCTGCAGGCCTGACAGGGGCGCTGTTCCTGCTCGCGCAGTGGCGTGCCGGCAATCGCTAGCGCGCATGCGCGCTCAGGAAGGCCCGCAGCGCGGCCGGCTTCACCGGCTTGCGCAGCAGGCTGAGTCCGGCCGCCTTCACCGCATTCGCCACCTCGTCCGTGTGGTCCGCCGTGACCAGGGCGCCGGCACGGCCTGCGGCCAGCTCCTTGAGCAGCACTAGGCCGTCCTCGTCATCGGCGAGGTGGTAGTCGGCCAGCACCACCGCAGGCTGATGCACCTGCAGCAGCTCGCGCGCCAGCTCGCCGTTGCTGGCGGTGATGACCTGGCAGCCCCAGCGGCCGAGCAGGGCCTGCATGCCGGCGAGAATGTCGGGTTCGTTGTCGACGCAGAGCACCAGCAGGCCGGCGAGGCTGCCGCTGCTGCTGCCGGCTGGTTCGCTGGCGGTGGTCGCGACCGGTGTGACCGGGCTGGCAGCGGCGAGCCGGACGCTGAAGCAGGAGCCGCGACCCGGTTGCGAACGCACGCCAATCTCGTGATTGAGCAGGCGCGCCATGCGGTCGACGATGGCCAGCCCCAGGCCCATGCCTTTCTCGCCCCAGGGCGAGGCTTCACCACCGCGCTGGAACTCTTCGAAGATCTGTGCCTGCTTGCCCGGTGCGATGCCGGGACCGGTGTCGCAGACATCGACACGCCAGCCCGTGCGCTGGCGACGCATGCCGACCAGCACGCCGCCTTCGCGGGTATAGCGCAGCGCGTTGCTGAGCAGGTTCTGCAGGATGCGGCGCAGCCACTGGCGGTCACTGATGACCCAGACCGGCTGCTTTGGCAGGTGCAGGCGCAGGTCCAGCAGACGGCCGGCGGCGACCGGCTTGAGCTGGTCACACAGCTCCTGCAGCAGCTCGCTGAGGCAGACCGGGCCGTTGCTGGGCTGCAGGGCGCCGGCATCCAGCCGCGAGATGTCGAGCAGGGCCGACAGCAGCTCCTCGGCACCGCGCAGCGAGCTGTCGACCTGGCGCGCCAGCTGGTGGGCATCGTCGGCGAGACCGGGATGCAGGCTGAGCGCGGACGAGAACAGGCGTGCCGCGTTCATGGGCTGCAGCAGGTCGTGGCTGGCGGCCGCCAGGAAGCGGGTCTTGGACTGGTTGGCCTGCTCGGCCTGCTGGTTGGCCAGGCGCTGAGCCTCCAGCGCGGTTTCCAGTTCGGCGGTACGTCGCGCGACCGTGGCTTCCAGCTGCAGCTTGGCATCGGCAAGCAGGCGCTCGGCTTCCTTGAAGTGCGTGATGTCGGCATAGGTGGTGACAAAGCCGCCGCCGGGAATGGGGCGGCCGCGCATTTCCAGCACCTGGCCGTCATTGCGTATGCGCTCGAACACGTAGGGACTGCCCTCGCGCATGTAGGCGATGCGCTTGGCGACATGGGTCTCGATGTCGCCGGGGCCGCATTCGCCACGTTCGGCGTTGTAGCGGATCAGATCGGCGACCGGGCAGCCTTCATAGACCATGCCTTCCGGGTAGCCGAACAGTTCCAGGTAGCGGCGGTTCCAGGCCACCAGGCGCATGTCGGCGTCGACCACGCTGATGCCTTGCTCGATGTGTTCCAGCGTGGTGCTGAGTACGCCGCGATTGAAGCGCTGCTGCTGCGAGGTCTGGTCGAGCAGGGCGACGACCTGGCCGATTTCCAGGCCGGAGCCGCGCAGTGCCGTGGTCAGCAGGGCGCGCGCCGAGGCCGTGCCCATGGCGCCGGCGAGCAGGCGTTCGGAGAACTGCACCCAGGCCCGGCTGGCCGGGCGGCGCAGGTCCAGCCACTGCATGCGTCCGCGCGCGAACTGCTCGAAGGCCTCTCGGGTGGCTTCGCGGCCGAGCAGGCGGGCGACCAGGTCGTGCAGCTCGCCCAGCGGCAGGCGCTGCCATTCCGCACCTTGCAGTTCGGGGTCGCGGTCACTGTAGGGGTCAAGGAAATGGCCGGCTTCCAGCGTGTCGCCGATGGATGGCCGGAAGCGCAGCGACACCACCACGTAGAGGCTGATGTTGATCAGCAGCGACCAGAACACGCCGTGGGTGAGCGGGTCCCAGCTGCTCATCAGGAACAGCGCCTGGGGATGCAGCCAGGCGATGCCGAAGGGGCCGTCGTCCAGCCACGGATCGCTCAGGCCCAGGGCGGGCAGCAGGGCCGGGAGCATGAGGGTGTAGGCCCAGACCAGAAAGCCGGCGGCGAGGCCGGCAGCCACGCCCTGACGGCTGCCGCCGCGCCAGAACAGGCCGCCGATCAGGGCTGGCGCGAACTGCGCCACGGCCGAGAAGGCCAGCAGGCCGACGGCGGCGAGCTGGGCATATTCCTCGATCAGGCGGTAGTAGCCATAGCCGAGCAGGGCCAGACTGACGATGGCGAGTCTACGGATCAGCTGCAGCAGGCGCGGCACCGGCTGGCGACCGAAGCTGCGGAGATGGATCAGCAGCGGCATCACCAGGTGGTTGCAGATCATGGTCGAGAGCGCGACCGTGGACACGATGACCATGCCGGCGGCGGCCGAGAAGCCGCCGAGAAAGGCCACCATGGCGAGTCCGTCGTTGCCGTGCGCCAGCGGCAGGGCCAGCACGGCGCTGTCCGGGTGACTGCCGGCCAGGCGCGGATCAAGCAGGGCCCAGGCCGCGATCGGCAGCACGGCGGCAATGATCAGCACCATGTAGAGCCCGAACCAGAGCGGCGACTGCCGCACCTGTTCGACCTCGTTGCATTCCACCACCGCGACATGGAACTGGCGCGGCAGGCAGATCATGGCCAGGAAGGCCAGCAGCGCCTGGGCCAGGAAGCCGGTCGGCAGGCTGTCCGGCCGCAGCAGCTTGTCCAGGCGCGGGTCGCTGACCCAGTCGCCGGGCTGCTGGTAGAGCGCGATGCCGGCAAACACCGCCACCGCGATCAGCGCCAGCAGCTTGACTGCCGATTCCAGGGCAATCGCCAGCATCAGGCCCTGATGGTGCTCGGCGGCATTGATCTGGCGGGTACCGAACAGAATGGCCAGGGCGGCCAGCAGCAGGCTGGTCCAGAGCGCCGTGTCGCTGGTCGGGAAGGCGCTGCTGAGTCCGGCCTCGGTGAGCACGTCGACGCTCATCGAGACCGCCTTGAGCTGCAGGGCGATGTAGGGCAGGGCGCCGATGATGGCGACCACGGTGACCATGGCGGCGAGGTGCTGGGCCTTGCCGTAGCGCGCCGAAATGAAGTCGGCGATGCTGGTGATGGAGCGTGCCTTGCTGATCAGCACCAGGCGCTCCAGCAGCGGACGTCCGAGCAGGATGAAGAGCAGCGGCCCGAGGTAGATGGGCAGATAGGCCCAGCCGCTGGTGACGGTGACGCCGACGGCGCCGAAGAAGGTCCAGGAGGTGCAGTAGACCGCCAGGGTCAGGCTGTAGAGCAGTCCCTGCTGGCGTCGTGACAGCTGCGGGCTGTGCTGGTCACCCCAGTAGGCGACGGCGAACAGCAGGACAATGTAGACGATGGTGATCGCCGGCAGCAGCCAGGTCGGCATGCCCTTCCCCTCGAGCTTTCCTGCCCGAGACTATGGTGCACGACGTGATCAGCGTCCAGCCGGACCCGCCGTGGTGACAGTCGCCCTGCGACCAAAGTCGAAGGCGGGCAGGGCCTGCTGCAGGCCGCCGAGCACGGCGGCGCGCACCTCGGCCATCAGGCTGGGGCGCAGCGGCAGGAAGTCACGGATCTGGCACATTTCGAGCCCGGCATAGCCGCAGGGGTTGATGCCGCGCCAGGGGCCCAGATCCATGTCCACGTTGAGCGCGAAGCCGTGGTAGCTGCAGCCGCGGCGTATGCGCATGCCCAGCGAGGCGATCTTGCGGCCATCGACATAGACGCCATGGGCCTTGCGATCGGCCACGGCAGGAATGCCGAAGGCACGCACGGCATGCACCAGGGCATCCTCGACCTGCTCGACAAAGACACGCGGGCCGAGGCCGGCGCGATCAATGTCGAAGAGCAGGTAACCGACCAGCTGGCCGGGGCCGTGGTAGGTGACCTGGCCGCCACGGTCGGTCTGCACCACCGGGATGGTGCCGGGCAGGAACACGTGTTCGGGCTTGCCGGCCTGGCCCTGGGTATACACCGGCGGGTGTTCGAGCAGCCACAGCTGGTCACCGGTGCCGGCATCACGGCTGTCGGTCAGCGTCTTCATGGCCTGCCAGACCGGTGCGTAGTCAGCCTGTCCCAGCCAGCTGGTCCGCACCGGTCGGCGTGACGTCACAGCGCCATCCGGATGCGGCTGTCGGCAGCCAGTTCGGCGTAGATGCCGTTGATCTGCTCCTTGGTGTCGATGCGCACCAGGCCGCGCACCGACACCCAGGTGCCCTTGCTGGAGGCGTGCAGGGTCAGGCTGCCGGCATCGAAGCCGGGCACGTGACGCTGCACGATGTCGGCGACGATGTCGCGCATGGGGTCGCTGGCGCGACCCATCACCGACAGCGGGAAGTCATGCGGGAACTCCCACAGCTCCTCGTTGCTGATGTGCGATGGATGGCTCATGCCGGTCTCCGGGGCGGATGCTCAGAACAGCTGGCTCAGAAAGCGCTTCAGGTAGTGCCACAGGCGCACCACGACGTTGGTTTCCTCGACAGCGGCCATGGCCACCACCGGCTGCTTGGCGATGGTTTCGCCGTTCAGGGTCACCACCACTTCGCCAATGGCCTGGCCCTTGGCGATCGGTGCTTCCAGATCCGGCAGGATGCGGGTCACGGCCTGGATGCCATCCTTCTTGCCGCGCGGCAGGGTGATGGACAGGTCACGGTCGAGACCGGCCTTCACCGTGCTCTCGCTGCCGAACCAGACCGGCGCATCGGCGAGGATCTTGCCGGCCTGCAGCGGCGTGATGGTCTCGAAGCTGCTGAAGCCCCAGTTGAACAGGGCGCGGGTCTGGTCGGCGCGAGCCTGCATGCTGGTGGTGCCCATGACCACCGAGATCAGACGCATCTTGCCGCGCTTGCTGGAGGCGACCAGGCAGTAGCCGGCGTTCTTGGTGTGACCGGTCTTGAGGCCGTCCACGGTCGGGTCGGTGTAGAGCAGGGCGTTGCGGTTGCCCTGCTTGATGCCGTTCCAGGTGAACTCCTTCTCGGCGTAGATCGGGTAGTACTTGGCGTTGTCCTTGATGATGGCACGGGCCAGCACGGCCATGTCATGGGCCGAGGTCAGGTGCGCCGGATCGGGCAGGCCGGTGGCGTTCATGAAGTTGGTGTCCTTCATGCCCAGGCGCTTGGCTTCCGAGTTCATGATCTCGGCGAATGCCGGCTCGGAGCCGCCGATGTGTTCGGCCAGGGCCTTGGAGGCATCGTTGCCGGACTGGATGATGACGCCGCGCAGCATGTCGAGCACTGACGCCTGGCTGTGCAGCGGCAGGTACATGCAGGACTCGGCGCTGGTGCCGCGGCACCAGGCGTATTCGCTGACGCTGACCGGATCGGTTTCCTTGAGGCGGCCGGTGGTCAGGGAGTGCTCGACGATGTAGCTGGTCATCATCTTGGTCAGCGAGGCCGGCTCGAGCTGCACATGCTCGTTGGAGGCGGCGAGCACCTTGCCGGAGTCGAAGTCCATCAGAACGTAGGCCTTGTTCTCCAGCACGGGAGGATTGGGCACCACGAAGGCGAAGGCGGAAGAAGCGGCAAGCAGCAGGGACAGCGACAGGGCGGGTTTCATCATGAATCCTGAATCAAGGCAGACGGTGGTTGGCCGGGATGGCCACTATTCTAATGCAGACACGGCGATTGGGGCGGACGACTGCCGCAAAATCTCCGCGCCTGCTAGGCTGTGCGCCTCAGGCAGCAGGAGCGGAATCATGTCGGTGGTGCAGCTGGTACGTCATGGCGAGGTGGCAGAGGTCATTCTGTCGCGTCCGGAGAAACATAACGCGGTGATTCCGGAGACGCTGACCGAGCTGATTCGCATCGGCAAGGTCTTGCGCCGTGACCGCGACCTGCGCGCGGTGATCATTCGCGGTGACGGGCCGAGCTTTTGCAGCGGCCTCGACATTCCCTCCTTCATGCGTGAGCCCAGGCATATTCTTCGGCATTTCCTGCGGCCGCTGTGGCGCAGCACCAACAACTTCCAGGAAGTGGCCTGGGTCTGGCGCCGTCTGCCGGTGCCCGTGATCGCCGTGCTGCATGGCCGCTGCTATGGCGCCGGCATGCAGCTGGCGCTGGCGGCGGACTTCCGTCTGGCCACGCCGGATTGCGAGCTGTCCGTGATGGAAGCGCGCTGGGGCCTGATTCCGGACATGTCCGGCACGGTCAGCCTGCGCGAACTGATGCCCATGGATCAGGCCAAGTGGCTGGCGATGACGGCCGAGGTCTTCGATGCCCGCCGTGGCCAGACCCTGGGCCTGATCACGGCCACGCATGCGGATCCGCTCGCGGCCGCACATGCCATGGCGGCTACCCTGTGCGAACGCTCCCCGGACTCGGTGGCAGCCACCAAGTTTCTGCTGCAGCGGACCTGGACGGCCAGCGAGTTCAAGGCGTTTCTGCTCGAGCGCTGCTACCAGCTGCCACTGCTGTTCGGCGGCAACCAGCGCATCGCGGTCAAGCGCGTGCAAGGCGATGCCAAGACCCCCTTTCTGCCTCGGCGCGTGCAGCGCTGAGGCAGGTTGCCCGCTCAGCGTCGCGGGCCGCGCAGTGCCGGCATGGGCTGATCCAGGTTCAGGCGACGGGCACGCAGCCCGCGAATGACGGCATTGGCCTCCAGTGCCGAGGCCAATGGGCCGATCTCGACGCGATAGATCCTCAGTGGTTCGGGAACCTTTTCGATGTTGACCGGCACGCCAGGGGGCAGACTGGTGATCAGTCGGTCCTGCAGGATCTCGGCGCGCCGGATGTTGCTGAAATTCCCCAGCACCAGACTGTAGGCGGACTCGGACGGCAGGCTTATGCCCTTGCGCAAGTGGCCGACAGGGCCGCGATCGACCATTTCGATGGCAACCATGGCAACGCCGGCAATGCCCAGCCGCTTGGCGGCTGCCTGCGACAAGTCGATGATGCGCCCGCCATGGTAGGGGCCGCGATCATTGATGCGCACGATCACCGACTGGTCCGAGGCCAGATGGGTGACGCGAACATAACTGGGTAGTGGCAAGGTGCGGTGAGCGGCTGTCATGTCATTGGCGTTGAACACCTCCCCGCTGGCGGTGAGGCGTCCATGAAAACCCGGTCCGTACCAGGAAGCCTCGCCAACCTGGCGGGCCCCCAGACGCAGGTGGCGGATCTGGTAGAGCTCGCCTTCCAGCCACCAGACTGCGCGCGCGCCGTAGTGGGGCATGGGCTGGTCATCCAGCGTGAACCAGGGGTTGGCTGGATAGCGTGCTGGCTGCGCATCGGGCAGCAGCCCGAGCTTCTCGATCGGTGCGTTGACGGCGGCTTCAGCCGAGCTGGCTGCTGCCGCCCAGGACTCCCAGTCAGTGATCATGGCAGGCTCGGTGGCCTGGCTTGGCCGGGGCAGGTCAGGCAGGTCCGGCTCCAGCTCCGGGATGGCCTGGTGGGCATCGAGAAGGTGCATCAGGACATCATCAGCCTGTGCCGGGACGCCGGCAAGCAGGGCCAGAGCACAAGCCGTGCTACGCAAAAGACGTTGCATCACGCATTCTCCTGCAGGATGCGGACAGCGTTTCCTGGTGCCGTCCGTGGCAGTCTCTGCTGCCTTGTCCTGTTTTTGTCGGATCCTCGCCGGCAAGGCTGCCGGCTGTCAGGCCCCAGAGGATACAGTGCTTGACCCTTGCGGTGCTGCGGCAGTCAGCGACCTTGTCCTGAAATCTCCGCCACTCATCCCATGCTGGTGCCTCAGCGCGGTGCCAGCGCGATCAGCCAGGCGACGTGACCGGCCAGCGCCAGCAGTGCCAGCCAGCGCCAGAAACGCACCGGATCGCGCTCCATCCAGGGCAGGCGCTGGTTGGGCGTGAGCGCCGGATTGGGGCGCTCGATGTCGAGCAGAAGCTCGCTCAGCGCCTCGTAGCGGCTTTCCGGATGGATCGCGCAGGCCTTGCGCAGGGCGGCATCCAGCCACAGCGGCACATGCGGGTTGTGGCGACAGGCGCTGACGTAGAGCAGGCGATGAAAGTCCCTCGGGGTCTGTGCCTGGTCGTAATCCTCGCCATAGGGGTGCTGGCCGGTGAGCAGCTCATACAGGGTCACGCCCAGCGAGAACTGGTCGGCGCGCTCGTCACGCGCCAGCCCCAGCGCGTATTCCGGCGCGGCGTAGTCAGCGGCACCAGGACGGTCGAGCACGTCGCGCGGTCCCTGCTCCTGCAGGCTGGCGACGCGGGCGGAACCCAGGTCGATGAGCTTGAGCACGCCATCCTTGCACAGCAGGATGTTGTCCGGCTTGAGATCCTGATGCAGGGTGTCTCGCCGATGCAGGGCGCGCAGACCGGCGACGATCTGGCGCGCAAAGCCGACCACGGTGGCGATGTCGACATGCTCCTGGCGGGCATGCCAGCCCGACAGGGACTCGCCCTCGACCCATTCCATGATGTGGTAGAGGCAGTGCGGCGAACGCACCGGGGCATGAATGCGGGCAATGTGCGGATGCTCGATGCGCTGGCCTATCCAGCCCTCGATGGCGAAGTGGGCGCGGTAGTCGTCATCGTTCTCGAACTGCAGGGCCGGCGCCTTGAGCGCATAGATCTGGCCGCTGCGGATGTCTCGCACGCGGTAGAGCTGGCTGCGCGGGCTGGCATGGACCTCGGCCTCGATCTGGTAGCCGTCGAGGATCTGGCCCGGACGCAAGGGCGGTGGCACCGGCAGGCGTGACGAATGCAGCCCCATCTCGCTGCGGTCGTCGAGACCGACGCTGTCGATGCGGGCAATCTGGCAGGACACGTTGTCGGTGCTGCCGGCGGCGAGCGCGGCCTGCAGCAGGCTGTCGCAGCCGGACTCCGGGTCGTCTGCTGCCGCGCTGAGCAGACGCTTGATCTCGGCGGCCGGCAAGACGCCATGAACGCCGTCACTGCTGGTCAGGAACAGGTCACCCGGCGCCAGATCGGTATGCCGGTAGTCGATGTCGATGCGCCAGTCCATGCCCAGCGCGCGGCTGAGGTAGGTGGTGTCGGCATTGATGCGGGTGCAGTGATCCTGGGTCAGCGGCTCCAGTACGCCGTCGCGCAGCCGGTACACGCGGGTGTCGCCGATGTGCAGGATGTGGGCGCTGCGGCCACGCAGGATGAGTACGGTGAAGGTGGTCAGCCAGCCCTGGTTCTCGGCGTGCTGCTGACCGCGACCATGCAGCCAGCGGTTGATGGCGGTGATCACGCGTTCGCCGGAAGTCTGTACCGACCAGGTGTCCGGGGTCGCGTAGTAGTCGCTGAGAAAGCCCTGGACAGCGGCCTCGGCGGCCTGGCGACCGGCATCGGCACTGCTGACGCCATCGGCGATGACCAGCACGGCGCCCTTGCCACGCAGGGCGGCTTCCGCCATGCGTATGCCCAGGGCGTCCTCGTTGCCGGCCTTGCGGCCGGCCTGCGAGCGTTGTGCGACGGCAATGCTGAGCAGGTTGCTCATGTCATTCAACGGCGATCATCTGGACATTGCCATGTTCATCAATTTCCACCATGTGGCCGCGCGGCTCGTCGAGGAACTGGGCAGCGATAAAGGCCAGTGCCGACACGCCGGCGATGACGTAGAAGAAGATCATCGGGCTGACGAAGGAGAGCACGGTCAGGAAGAAAACACCACCGACGTTGCCGTAGGCACCCGCCATGCCGGCGATCTGGCCGGTCATGCGGCGCTGGATCAGCGGCACCACCGAGTACACGGCGCCGCAGGCTGCCTGCACGAACACCGAGGTGGCCAGGGTGATGGCGACCGCGAGGGCCAGACCCCAGCCGGCGCTGACCTGGGACAGCAGGGCGTAGCCCAGGGTCTGCACGGCGAGACAGACGGCCAGCACCTTGCGACGGCCCATGCTGTCGGAGAGCAGGCCGCCCGCCGGGCGTGCCACCAGGTTCATGATGGTGAACGAGCCGGCCATCAGGCCGAGCATCATCGGCGACAGGCCGAAGGTCTCGCCGAAGAACATCGGCAGCATCGACACCACGGCAATCTCGGAGCCGAAGCAGGCCAGGTAGGCGAGGTTGAGAATGGCGACCTGCTTGAACTTGTAGCGCTGCGCGGCCGGCACGCTTTCATGGACCAGGTGGCGGTTGACCTGCCAGATCTTCCACGACTGCCAGACCATGAGGAAGGTGATGATGGCGTAGCAGATGTCGGTGAAGGTCTGGCCGATGATGTTGAGGCCGCCCGGTGACAGGCGCCAGGCCAGCACGTAGAGGATCAGGTAGATGGGCAGGTTGACCAGCATGTAGAAGGCGAGGTCGCCCTTGCTGGTGACTTCCAGGCCGCCGGTCTTCTTGGGCTTGAAGTAGGTGGCACCCTTGGGCGTGTCACGCACGTTGCGGTAGAAGATCACGCTGTAGACGATGGCGATGACACCGGTCAGGCCGATGGCATAGCGCCAGCCGAACTCGCCACCGAACACGCTGACCGCCAGGATGGGCATGCTGATCTTGGCGATGGCAGCACCGAAGTTGCCCCAGCCGCCGTAGATGCCTTCGGCGATGCCGACCTCGCGGGCCGGGAACCATTCGCTGACCAGACGGATGCCGATGACGAAGCCGGCACCGGTGAAGCCGAGCAGGAAGCGCATGACCGCGAGCTGCTCGAAGGTCTGTGCGGCGGCGAAGCCCAGGCAGAGGAAGCCGCAGATCAGCAGCAGCAGGCTGTAGCTGCGACGCGGGCCGTACTTGTCGACCAGAATGCCGATCAGGATGCGCGCCGGAATGGTCAGCGCCACGTTGAGGATGAGGAAGGCCTTCACCTGGGCATCGGTGAGATGCATGGTTTCCTTGATCATCGGCATCAGGGAGACGTGCGCGAACCAGATCAGGAAGGTGATGAAGAACGCCATCCATGTGAAGTGCAGCGTGCGTATGCGCGGCTCCTGCCAGTTTGTCAGTGGCAGGGGGAAGCGGAAGGCCATGGCGGTGCTCCGAAGCGGTTGCGGTGTGGTGACGCACTGAAGCAAGAGCCATGCCATGTGTTCAACGTCTCCCCAACTGGTGGCATGAGTCTTGCTTCAGGCTCGGCAACTTGGTTCGACAGAGGGTGGGCAGATGTCCCGCACGCAACTGGTGGTCATCGGCAATGGCATGGCGGGCATGCGCACCGTCGAGGAGCTGCTGCAGCTGGCGCCGGATTCCTACGACATCACCGTGATCGGCCGCGAGCCGCACGGCAACTACAACCGGGTCATGCTGTCCCCGGTGCTGGCAGGCGAGAAGCGCTTCGAGGACATCGTCATCCACCCGCGTGAATGGTATGCCGAGCGCGACATCACGCTGCTGGCCGGCCATACCGTGCACGAGGTCGATCGCGTGCGTCGCATCGTGCATACCGACCAGGGCGTGTCCGTGCCCTATGACCGCCTGCTGCTGGCCACCGGCTCGGTGCCGTTCATCATTCCCATGCCCGGCCATGATCATCCCGATGTGGTCAGTTTCCGTGATATCGCCGACGTTCAGCGCCTGCTCGGCGCAGCTGCCGGCAAGCCGCGCGTGGCGGTGATCGGTGGCGGCCTGCTGGGCCTGGAGGCCGCCAATGGCCTCGCCGGGCAGGGCGTGGACGTGACCGTGATCCACGATGCTGCCTGGCTGCTCAATCGCCAGCTCGATGTCGAGGCTGCCGGCCTGCTGCGTTCGGCGCTGGAGGCCAAGGGCATCGCCTTCAAGGTGTCGGCGATGAGCGCCTCGATCGAGAGTGATCCTGACACCGGCAAGCTCAAGGGCGTGCACTTCAAGGATGGCAGCTTCCTGGCCTGCGATCTCGTGGTCATGGCGGTCGGCATTCGCCCCAATGTGGCGCTTGCGCGTGCCATGGGATTGCAGGTCGACAAGGCCATCCTGGTCAATGACACGCTGCAAACCTTTGATCCGCGCATCTATGCGGTGGGCGAGTGCGTGCAACATCGTGGTGCACTGTTCGGTCTTGTTGCACCGTTGTATGAGCAGGCCAAGGTCTGTGCCAACCATCTTGCCGGCATGGGCATCGGCCGCTTCGTGCAGAAACCGACCGCCACCACGCTCAAGGTCAGCGGTGTCGAGCTGTTCTCGGCCGGTGACTTCAATCATGCCGAGGCCGACATCCTGGTGTTCCGTGACCCGGCTCGCGGCATCTACAAGAAGCTGTGCCTGCACGAGGGTCGTCTGGTGGGGGCCGTGCTTTACGGCGATGCCCGCGAGGGGCCGTGGTACTTCGACCTGATTCGTGCCGGCAGCGATGTCTCGGCATGGCGAGATCAACTCATGTTCGGAAAGGTGGTGGAAGGTGTCGACAATGCCATTGCAGCCTGAGACTCACGGCACACCGGTCGCCCCGGCGGTCGAGCGCATTCCCCTGGTGGCCGCGGCCGGTGACACCGTGCACACCACCTGCGCCTACTGCGGCGTGGGCTGCGGGGTGCTAGCCACGGTCGAGGATGTCGACGCGCGCCAGGTCCGCATTGCCGGCGATGTCGAACATCCGGCCAATCTCGGCCGGCTCTGCTCCAAGGGCTCGTCGCTGGGCGAGACCGTGCATCTCGAAGGGCGACTGCTGCATCCGGAAGTGCATGGCCAGCGCACCAGCTGGGATGACGCGCTGGCCGCCGTGGCGGCCGAGATCCGTCGCGTGCAGGCCGAGCATGGTCGCGATGCCGTCGCCTTCTATGTCTCCGGCCAGCTGCTCACCGAGGACTACTACGTCGCCAACAAGCTCATGAAGGGCTTCCTTGGCAGCGCCAACATCGATACCAACTCGCGTCTGTGCATGTCGTCCAGCGTCGCCGGCCACAAGCGCGCCTTCGGCTCCGACACGGTGCCGAACTGCTACGAGGATCTGGAGCTGGCCGATCTCATCGTGCTCACCGGTTCCAACACGGCCTGGTGCCATCCCATCCTGTTCCAGCGCATCAAGGCCGAGAAGCAGCGCCGTCCCGAGCTGCGCGTGGTCAACATCGACCCGCGCGCGACCGCTACCAACGAGATCGCCGATCTGCATCTGGCGCTCAAGCCGGGCAGCGATGTCTGGCTCTTCAACGGCCTGCTGGTGTGGCTGGCGGCGCAGGGGAGCATCGATCACGACTACCTGTCCCGGCACACCAGCGGCTTTGAGGCTGCCCTCGCCGAGGCTGCCGTGACGGCCGGTTCGGCGCTGCAGGTGGCCGAGGCCACCGGGCTGAGCGAGGCGGATGTGCTCACCTTCTATCGCTGGTTCGCGGACACGGCACGCACCATGACCCTGTATTCGCAGGGCGTGAACCAGTCCAGTGCCGGCACCGACAAGGTCAACAGCCTGCTCAACTGCCATCTGGCCACCGGGCGCATCGGCAAGCCCGGCTGCGGTCCGTTCTCGCTCACCGGGCAGCCCAATGCCATGGGCGGACGCGAGGTCGGCGGTCTCGCCAACCAGCTCGCCGCCCACATGGAAATCACCGATCCGCGTCACCGTGATCTGGTGCAGCGCTTCTGGCAGGCCCCGGCCCTGGCGGCTGACAACGGCCTCAAGGCGGTCGACCTGTTCGAGGCCGTGCACAGCGGCCGCATCAAGCTGGTCTGGATCATGGGCACCAATCCGGTGGTGTCTCTGCCGGATGCCGATCGCGTCAAGGCGGCGCTGGCCGGCGCCGAGTGCGTCATCATCTCGGACTGCATCGCCGATACCGACACCAACCGCCTGGCACACATCCGTCTGCCGGCGCGTGGCTGGGGCGAGAAGGACGGCACGGTGACCAATTCCGAACGTCGCATCTCGCGTCAGCGCGCCTTCCTGCCCGCGCCGGGCGAGGCCATGCCGGACTGGTGGATCATTGCCCGGGTCGGCCAGGCGCTGGGCTTCACCGACGCGTTCGACTTCCGCAGCGCGGCCGCCATCTTTGCCGAGCACGCGGCTTTGTCCGGCTTCGAGAACGACGCCGACAGCGTGCGCCGCGACTTTGACATCAGCGCCCTCGCCACGCTCGATGCCGAGGCCTATGACCAGCTGGCCCCGGTGCAGTGGCCGGTGCGTCGCGGCCGCCCGGACGGTCAGGCCCGGCTGTTCGCCGACGGCGGCTTCTTCACGGCCGATCGCAAGGCCCGGCTGCTGCCGGTGACGCCACGGGCGCCGCGCAACGCGACCTGTGCCGAATACCCCTTCGTGCTCAACACCGGCCGCATTCGTGACCAGTGGCACACCATGACACGCACCGGATTGACGCCCCGTCTGCTGGCGCACCTGAGCGAGCCTTTCGCCGAGCTGCATCCGGACGACATGGCGGCACAGGGCCTGGTCGATGGTGGTCTGGTCGCCCTGCGCTCGCGCTGGGGTCAGATGCTGGCGCGAGTGCAGGCAGGTGGCGGTCAGCAACGGGGCACGGTTTTTGTGCCCATGCACTGGACTGGGGCGCTAAGCAGCCAGGGCCGGGTGGGTCCGCTGGTCAACCCGGTCACCGATCCGGTGTCGGGACAGCCCGAAAACAAGCATACCCCGGTGGCACTCAGCCCCTGGCAGCCGGCCTGGCAGGGCTTCTGGCTCAATGCCGAGGCGGTGGCGCTGCCTGAGGCCGACTATGCCGTGGCCGTGCGGGGTGACACCGCCTGGCGCTACGAGCTGGCGGGTCTGGAAGCCGCCGATCCTCAGGGGCTGGCGGACCGCTGGCTGCCGGTGACGGATGGCGAATGGCTTGAATATGCAGACTTGGCACGGGGTTTGTATCGCACGGCCTGTCTGCGGGATGGACGTCTGGTCGGCGTGCTGATGCTGGCGCGTGATGCAGCGGCCCTGCCGGAGCGCGGCTGGCTTGCCAGCCAGATGGGTCAGGTGCTGGATGCCGAGACCCGGCGCGGTCTGCTCTCGGGCCGGCCTGCCGATCCGGCCAGCGATGTCGGGCGCACGGTATGTGCCTGCTTCGGGGTCGGTGAGAAAACCATACGCCGTGCCATCGCGGCCGAAGGCCTGGACAGCGTCGCCGCCATCGGCCGCTGTCTCAAGGCCGGTACCAACTGCGGATCCTGCCAGCCAGAGCTGAAGCAGATTCTAGCCACATGCGGAGAAAGTTCATGAGTCACAAGCAGCGTGTCGTCGTCATCGGTAACGGCATGGTGGGTCACAAGTTCCTTGAGCAGCTTGTTGCCGACAGCGCCGGTTTTGCCGGCATTGATGTCACCGTGCTCGCCGAGGAACCGCGTGCGGCCTACGATCGCGTCTACCTGTCGGCCTATTTCAGCGGCAAGACCGCCGAGGATCTGAGCCTGGTCAAGGGCGATTTCTTCGCTGACGCCGGCATCTATCTGCATCTGAACACCCGCGCCGTCGCCATTCACCGCGACACCCGCGAAGTCGAAGTCGCCGGTGGCGAGCGCGTGCCTTACGACAAGCTGGTGCTGGCCACCGGCTCCTATCCCTTCGTGCCGCCGCTGCCGGGCAAGGATCGCGAGCACTGCCTGGTCTACCGCACCATCGAGGATCTGGAAGCCATCAAGGCCGGTGCGGCCGTGTCCAAGGTCGGTGTCGTCGTCGGTGGCGGCCTGCTCGGTCTGGAGGCTGCCAAGGCCCTGCGTGACCTCGGCCTGGAAACCCATGTCGTCGAGTTCGCGCCGCGCCTGATGGCGGTGCAGGTCGATGATGGCGGCGGTCGCCTGCTGCGCAAGAAGATCGAGGATCTGGGCGTCAAGGTGCATACCGGCAAGAACACCCGCGAGATTGTCGACGGCATGACCGGTCGTCATGCCATGAACTTCGTCGACGGCAGCAGCCTGGAAACCGACCTCATCCTGTTCTCCGCCGGCATCCGTCCGCGTGACGAGCTGGCGCGCCAGTGCGGGCTGGGCATGGGCGAGCGCGGCGGCATCATCATCAATGACCAGTGCCAGACCTCGGACCCGGACATCTATGCCATTGGCGAGTGCGCGCTCTGGAGCGGTCGCATCTACGGTCTGGTGGCCCCGGGCTACCAGATGGCGCAGGCAGCGGCCGACCACATCACCGGCCGTGCCCAGACCCTGTTCCAGGGTGCCGACATGTCGACCAAGCTCAAGCTCATGGGCGTCGACGTCGCCTCCATCGGCGACGCCCACGGCAGCACGCCGGGCGCGCTGTCCTACACCTGGGTCGATGACGTCGCCGAAACCTACAAGAAGCTGGTGGTTTCCGCTGACAGGAAGCATCTGCTGGGTGCCGTGCTGGTGGGCGAGGCCGAGGCCTACGGCACGCTGCTGCAGCTCATGCTCAACAAGATGGAGCTGCCGGCAAATCCGGAAAGCTTCATCCTGCCGGCCAGCGAAGGCGGAGCCCCGGCACTGGGCGCCGACGCGCTGCCGGACACGGCGCAGATCTGCTCCTGCAACAGCGTCAGCAAGGGCGCCATCTGCAGCACGATTGCCGCCGGCACCTGCGACCTCGGCGAGCTCAAGGCCATCACCAAGGCCGGCACCTCCTGTGGCGGCTGCACCGCGCTGGTCGGCCAGATTCTCAAGAGCGAGCTGGCCAAGCAGGGCATCGAGGTCAAGAAGGATCTCTGCGAGCACTTCGCCTACTCGCGCCAGGAGCTGTTCCACCTGATCAAGGTCGAGAAGATCACCACCTTCGACGCGCTGCTGGAAAAGCATGGCAAGGGTGACGGCTGCGACATCTGCAAGCCGACCACGGCGTCCATCCTGGCCTCGACCTGGAACGACCACATCCTCAAGCCGGAACTCGCCGGTCTGCAGGACACCAACGACTACTACCTCGGCAACCTGCAGAAGGACGGCACCTACTCGGTGGTGCCGCGCATGGCCGGTGGCGAAGTCACGCCTGACGGCCTCATCGCTGTCGGCACCGTGGCCAAGAAGTACGGCCTCTACACCAAGATCACCGGCGGTCAGCGCGTCGACCTGTTCGGCGCCCGCGTCGAGCAGCTGCCCTCGATCTGGGAAGAGCTGGTGGCTGCCGGCTTCGAGACCGGTCATGCCTACGGCAAGTCGCTGCGTACCGTGAAGTCCTGCGTCGGCTCGACCTGGTGCCGTTATGGCGTCGGCGACTCGGTCGGCCTCGCCGTGCGCCTGGAGAACCGCTACAAGGGCCTGCGCTCGCCGCACAAGATCAAGTTCGGCGTGTCCGGTTGCACCCGCGAGTGCGCCGAGGCGCAGGGCAAGGACATCGGCGTGATCGCCACCGAGCGCGGCTGGAACCTCTATGTCTGCGGCAACGGCGGCATGCGTCCGCGCCATGCCGAGCTCTTTGCCAGCGACCTCGACGAGGCGACCCTGGTCAAGTACATCGACCGCGTGCTGATGTTCTACGTGCGCACCGCCGACCGTCTGCAGCGCACCAGCGTCTGGCGCGAGAACCTGGAGGGTGGTCTCGACTACCTGAAGCAGGTCGTGATCGAGGATTCGCTGGGTCTGGCCGCCGAGCTGGAGGCCGACATGCAGCACGTCGCCGACACCTACCAGTGCGAGTGGAAGACCGCCGTGGAAACGCCGGAAGTGCGTGCCCGCTTTGCCAGCTTCATCAACAGCGATGCCCGCGACGACAACATCGTCTTCGTCGAGGAGCGCGGCCAGATCCGTCCGGCCACGGCCAGCGAAAAGCGCGCCGACCTGATCGACACCGTGACGGTGTGAGGAGAGAGACCATGAGTGAATTCGTCACCATCTGCGCCGCCGAGCGCCTCATCACCGGGGTCGGCGTTGCCGCCCTGGTCAACGGCCAGCAGGTTGCCGTGTTCCGTCTCCGTGACGGCTCGCTGCATGCGGTCGGCAACCATGATCCGTTCTCGGGCGCCAACGTGATCTCGCGCGGGCTGGTCGGCAGCCTGGAGGGTCGCCAGGTGGTCGCCTCGCCGGTCTACAAGCAGCACTTCGATCTGCTCACCGGGGCCTGCCTGGAGGATGCCGGCGTGTCGATCCCGGTGCATGCCGTGCGCGAGCAGGACGGCATGATCCAGGTCGCCGTCACCCAGGCGGCCCGCGCCGCCTGAGTCATCCCGGACCTTTCCGTCAGCGCGTCCGGGCTGAAAACGACAACGCCCGTCAGGCCATCGCGGTCTGACGGGCGTTGTCGTTCAGGGCTCAGGGCAGCAGGCTGGTTGCCGGCGCGACAGCGGCCTGGTCACGTGCCTTGCGCGCGGCATCCAGTGCATCGGCGAGCTGATAGGCCGCCATGGCGTAGAGGATGCTGCGGTTGTAGGTCGTGATGACATAGAAGTTGTTCAGTGCCAGCCAGAACTCGCCGCCGTTGGCGCCTTGCAGGCGCAGACCGGATGCCGGCGTGGTGGCCGCCATGGCCAGCGCGTCGCGAGGCTGCAGACCCTGCTTCGCCAGCTGCTCCAGCGTCGACGTGGTCTTCAGCTCGGTGCTGGTGGCCTTGTCGTAGTCATTGCCGCTGATGCGCGCACGCACCGTCACCGGCTCGCCGGCACGCCAGCCGTTGGCCTTGAAGTAGTTGGCGATGGAGCCGATGGCATCGACCGGGTTGTTGAGCAGATCGATGCGGCCGTCACCATCGAAGTCGATGGCTAGACGACGCCAGCTTGACGGCATGAATTGCGGGAAGCCCATGGCACCGGCATAGGAGCCGACCGTGTTGAGCGGATCGAGTCCGTTCTGCTTGCTGAGCACCAGGAACTCGCGCAGTTCGCGGCGGAAGAAGGGCGCGCGCGGCGGGTAGTCCAGGCCCAGCGTGGCCAGGGCCTCGATGACCTTCCAGCTGCCCTTGTTGCCGCCGTACTTGGTCTCGACACCGATGATGGCCACGATCTGGCTGGCCGGCACGCCGAACTGCTGCTCGGCACGTGCCAGGGCATCATGGTGCTGGTCCCAGAACACGAGGCCGTCGCGAACACGGGTCTCGGTCATGAAGATGGGCCGGTAGTCGCGCCACTCCTTGCTCTTCTCGGCGGGACGGGCGATCAGCTCGAGAATCCTGTCCTGACGCTTCACTTGCTGGAACAGGCCCTGCAGCTCGCCGGGAGCGTAGATCTTCTCGGATTCGAGCTGGGCGATCATCGCGGTCAGCTCCTCGTACTGGCTGAAGTCCTGGGCCTGCACGCCGGTGGCCAGCAGGGACAGGGCAGCAATGCCTGCCGTACGCATCTTCTTGAACATGAGTGACTCCTGGGGTCAGCCCATCAGCTTGCGATGGGCCTGGATGGACATGAGCACGCCGAAGCCGGACATCAGGGTGATGATGGCGGTGCCGCCATAGCTGATGAAGGGCAGCGGCACGCCCACCACGGGAAGAATGCCGCTGACCATGCCTGCGTTGACAAAGACGTAGACAAAGAACGACAGCGTGATGGCGCCGGCCAGCAGACGGGCATAGGCGGTCTGGGCCTGGGTGGCGATCTGGAAGGCGCGCACCAGGATCGCCAGGTAAAGGCCGATCAGCACCAGCACGCCGATGTAGCCGAACTCTTCGGAATAGGCGGCGATGATGAAGTCGGTGTGACCTTCCGGCAGGAAGTGCAGGTGTGACTGCGAGCCGTCCATCCAGCCCTTGCCGAACAGGCCGCCGGAGCCGATGGCGGTTTTCGACTGGATGATGTTCCAGCCGTTGCCGAGCGGATCGGACTCGGGGTCGAACAGGGTCAGGATGCGGCGGCGCTGGTAGTCATGCAGGAAATGCCAGGCAAACGGCGCGATGGCGGCGAAGGCGCCCGCCATGTAGCCCATCAGTCGCCAGGGCAGGCCGGCCAGGAAGAGCACGAAGAAGCCGCTGGCAAAGACCAGGATGCTGGTACCGAGATCGGGCTGCTCGGCGACCAGGCCGGCCGGAAGCAGGATCAGCATCAGGCAGACCGCGATGTCCTTGAGCTTCATGGGCTGTGCCTTCTGCGACAGGTACCAGGCCGTCATCATCGGCATCGCCAGCTTGAGGAACTCCGAGGGCTGCACGCTGGTGACGCCGGGAATGGTCAGCCAGCGCTGGGCGCCCATGCGCACCTCGCCGAACAGCGCCACGCCGATCAGCAGCAGGACCCCGAAGCCGTAGAACCAGGGCGAGATGTAGGCATAGGTGTTGGGGGGGATGCGGGCGAACACCAGCAGCACGATCAGTCCGATGAAGAAGCTGCTGGCCTGCTTCAGGGTCATGGCGGCATCCGCCCCGCTGGCGCTGTAGAGCGCGATCAGGCCGATGCTGATGGCGATCGCGAGCAGGGTGAACAGTGCCGGGTCCAGACGCAGCATGCCCCAGATGTCGGCGCGCTTGTGGAACTCGGCACCACTGAGCGGGGCATGGCGGAGAAATCGGTTCTGCTGTTCCTTCATCACTCGCCACCCTCGGCTTCGCTGTCGTGCACCGGGGCAGGCGCCACGATGCCATTGATCTCGTAGTCGAACAGGGCCTTGGCAATGGGGCCGGCCGCCGTGCTGCCGTGCTTGCCGTTCTCCACCAGCACGGCCACCGCGATGCGCGGGTTCACCACCGGCGCGAAGCCCATGAACCAGGCATGGTCCCAGTGCCGGGGGTCAAGCCGGGACTCGTCGTACTTCTCGTTCTGCTTGATGCCCTTGACCTGCGCGGTACCGGTCTTGCCGGCGATGTCGTAGTTGACCAGGCCGCGCTGCAGGCCGGTGGCCGTGCCGCTGCCGTGCACGACGCGGCGCATGGCCTCGTGCATGCGGTCCCAGTCAGCCGGGTCGCCGTTGTAGCGGATCATGTCGTTGCCTTGCGGGGCGGGCTGCACGGCCTTGGCGCCGGTGCTGCTCTTCAGCAGCACCGGACGGATCTTGTGGCCCTTGTTGGCGATGATCGCGGTGGACAGCGCGATCTGCAGCGGCGAGGCCGTGAAATAGCCTTGGCCGATGCCCACCGACATCATTTCGCCGCGATACCAGGGCGCGCCCAGGCGCTTGCGCTTCCAGGCCACCGAGGGCAGGGTGCCGGTCTTCTCGTTGACCAGGTCGATGCCGGTCTTGTGGCCGAAGCCGAACTCGGACATCCAGTCGTGGAAACGATCCACGCCCATGCGGTCCGAGAGCAGGTAGAAATAGGTGTCGCAGGAGATCTCGATGGCGCGATACAGGTCAACGATGCCGTGGCCCTGCTTCTTCCAGTCACGGAAGCGGTGGTTGACGCCGGGCAGCATGAAGAAGCCCGGGTCGGCGATGCGGTATTCCCAGTTGGTCAGGCCGTAGTGCAAGCCGCCCAGACCCTCGTGCGGCTTGATGGTCGAACCGGGCGGGTAGATGCCCTGCAGGGCACGGTTGTAGAGCGGGCGGTCCTCGTGATCTCGCAGGCCCTTGTAAAGGGGCGTGGGAATGCCGCCGACGAACAGGTTGGGATCGAAGCCGGGGTTGCTGACGAAGGCGAGCACGCCGCCGTTGCGCGGATCGATGGCGACAATCGCGCCGCGGCGTCCGGCGAGCTGCTCATGCGCGATCTGTTGCAGCTTGCTGTCCAGGTGCAGCGTCAGGTCGGCACCGCGCACCGGCGGCGTGCGCTTGAGCACGCGGATCTGCTTGCCGTAGGCATTGGTCTCGACATGCTGGTAGCCGACCTCGCCGTGCAGGGCCTGCTCGTAGAACTTCTCGATGCCGAGCTTGCCGATCAGGTGGGTGCCGGCGTAGGCCGCCGGGTCCAGGGTTTTCTGTTCCTGTTCGGAGATGCGCGAGACATAGCCGATGACGTGCGCGAACAGCTCGCCCTGCGGGTAGTAGCGCGAGATCTCGATTTCGGCGTTGACGCCGGGGAAGGCGTAGCGGACCTCGGAGAAGGTCGCCAGATCCTCTTCGCTGAGGCGGCTGCGGATGATCACCGGCTCGTAGCGACGGGCAATGCGCAGGCGCTTCTGGAAGCGCTCCACCTCTTCCTCGGTGAGGCCGAGAATGGGGGTCAGGCGCCGGATCAGGTCATCCAGATCGCCGGCCTGCTGGCGGTTCACCACCAGCGTGAAGACCGGGCGGTTGTCGGCCAGCAGCACGCCGTTGCGGTCGTAGATGAAGCCGCGCGGCGGCGCGATGGCCTCGAGCTGGATGCGGTTGTTCTCCGACTGCGTGACGTACTGCTCGTGCTGGAACAGCTGCAGCCAGCCATAGCGCAGCAGCAGCAGCCCGAGCGCGACCAGCACGAATCCGCCGGCAAAGGTGGCACGCTGGCGGAACAGCTCGATGTCTTGCTGCTGGTCCTTCAGCGTCAGTCGGGAGGGCTGCTTGTTGAGTGGGTTCATGGCTCAGCGGTGATAGGGATGACCCTTCAGCAAGGTCCAGGCGCGATAGAGCTGCTCGGCCAGCAGAACCCGCACCAGCGGATGCGGCAGGGTCAGCGGCGACAGCGACCATTGCTGATCGGCGCGCGCAACGGCGGCAGGCGACAGGCCCTCCGGCCCGCCAATCAGCAGGCTGATATTACGGCCTTCCTGCAGCCAGCGGCCAAGCATTTCTGACAATTCCTCGGTGCTCAGCGAGCGGCCGCCGACATTGAGCGCAATGACCCGGTCGCCGTTGCCGATGGCCGCGAGCTGGGCCTCGCCTTCCTTCTCGGTGAGACGAACCAGATCAACCTGCTTGCCACGCTTGCCGGCGGGAATTTCCACCAGCTCCAGACGGACATCGTCGGTCAGGCGCTTGGCGTAATCCTCGTAGCCCTCGGTGATCCAGGAGGGCATGCGGGTGCCGACGGCGAGCAGGCGTATCTTCAAGGAGGGTCAGTTCGCCTGGGTCGAGCTGGCAGCGCCCTGGGCGGTCCAGAGCTTCTCGAGATCATAAAACACGCGGGTGGCGGGCAGCATGACGTGCACGATGACGCCGGCGAGATCGATCAGCACCCATTCGCCTTCGCGCTCGCCTTCGATGCCGACCGGCATGAAGCCGGCGGCCTTGGCCTTGACCTGGACCTCGTCGGCCAGAGCCTTGACGTGGCGGGTGGACGTGCCGCTGGCGATGATCATGAGGTCAGCCAGGCTGGTCAGGGGGCGCACATCCAGGGTCGTGACCTGCTGCGCCTTGAGGTCGGCGAGGGCGTTGAGTGCGGTGTCGTAGAGGCGTTGGGTGTCGGCGTCGAGAGCGTTCATGGGTTCGCTGGGGTCTCCGGTGGGCGGTACAGGCCGTGGTGATCAATATAGTCCTGAACAGCGGGGGCGAGCCAGTCGGCCACGGGTTCACGGGTGTGCAGGGCAAGGCGCAGGATGCTGCTGGAAATCGGCCAGGGCGGTGTCGTCAGCGTCAGGATGCGCCCCGACGGCGCGCATTGTAGCAGCTTTGGCTGATCGGTTTGGCGTGCCGACCACCAGTCCGCCAGTGCCATCGGCAGCGGCTGCTCATGGCCGGGGCGGGTGGCCACCACCAGATGGGCGACCTCGGTGAGGCGGTCCCAGTCGCGCCAGGCCGGCAGGGTCTGCAGGCTGTCGCGACCGATGAGGAAGGCCAGCGGCTGCTCGGGGCCGATGCGCCGGCGCCAGCGCCGCAGGGTGTCGATGGTGTAGCTGGGTGGCGGCGCCTCCAGCTCTTCCAGTGACAGCTGCCAGCCGCACGCGGCCGTGCTGGCCAGCTGCAGTCGCAGCATCTCGCCGCGGTCGGCGGCGGAGGCGCCCGGCGTGTCCTTCAGCGGCGAGCGGGCGGCCGGCAGCCAGACCACGGTGTCGGCTGCCAGCGCCTGCTGCGCCGCCCGTGCCGTCTCGACATGGCCGAGATGCACGGGATCGAAGGAGCCGCCGAAGAGCAGGATCACGCGCGCTTACTGGCGGATCTGGCCGTCACCCAGCACCACCCACTTCTGCGATGTCAGGCCGAGCAGGCCGACCGGGCCGCGGGCGTGGATCTTGTCGGTGGAGATGCCGATCTCGGCACCCAGCCCGTACTCGAAGCCGTCGGCGAAGCGCGTCGAGGCATTGACCATGACCGAGCTGGAGTCGACTTCGGCGAGGAAGCGGCGGGCGCGGCCGTAGTCCTCGGTGACGATGGCGTCGGTATGGTGCGAGCCGTAGTGGTTGATGTGCGTGATCGCCTCGTCGAGCCCGTCCACCACCTTGATGGCCAGCACCGGTGCCAGGTACTCGGTGAACCAGTCTTCTTCGGTGGCCGCGATCACGTCGTCAACGAGGGCGCGCGTGCGTTCGCAGCCGCGCAGCTCGACGCCCTTGTCGCGGTAGGCGGCAGCCAGCCCGGGCAGCAGCGCTGCCGCCACCGGGGCATCGACCAGCAGCGTTTCCATGGCGTTGCAGACGCCATAGCGATGGGTCTTGGCGTTGATGGCAATGCGCTCGGCCTTGACCGGATCGGCGGCGCGGTCGAGAAAGACATGGCAGTTGCCGTCGAGGTGCTTGATCACCGGCACCCGGGCTTCGCGGCTGATGCGTTCGATCAGGCCCTTGCCACCGCGCGGCACGATGACATCAACGAATTCCGGCATGGTGATCAGCAGGCCGACAGCGGCCCGGTCGGTGGTGTCGACGACCTGGACCACGGCAGCCGGCAGGCCGGCCGCCTCGAGACCGGCACGGATGCCGGCGGCGATGGCCTGGTTGCTGTGCAGGGCTTCGCTGCCGCCACGCAGGATGGTGGCATTGCCCGACTTCAGGCACAGCGCGGCGGCCTCCAGGGTGACGTTGGGGCGCGACTCGTAGATGATGCCGATGACGCCCAGCGGCACCCGCATCTTGCCCAGCTGGATGCCGGACGGACGATAGCTGAAATCGTTCATCTCGCCGACCGGGTCGGGCAGGGCGATGACCTGCTGCAGGCCGTCAAGCATGCCGGCGAAGCGCTTGGCATCAAGTGCCAGGCGGTCGAGCAGGGCGTCATCGAGGCCGTTGGCACGGCCGGCTTCGAGGTCGCGGGCGTTGGCGGCGAGAATCTCGCTTTCACGCGCCTGCAAAGCATGGTAAATGGCTAGCAGGGCGGCATTTTTCGTGCTTGTGCTGGCGCGGGCAATGACCCGGGATGCCTGGCGCGCGGCGCTGCCCAGGGTATGCATGTACGCAGTGATGTCCATGCGGACGACTCCAACGGAATGGCGAAAACCTGTGCATTATAGCGATGTCCTGTGGCCGATGAGGCAATGGCGTGACTGATGGCGTGAAATCGTGGCGCGCGCCGCTGCTGGCGACGGCGGTCCTGTTGCTGGCCGGCTGCAGCCTGCTGCCGCCATGGCGCTCCGCCGACCTGCCGGTGGCCTTGCCGGCCAGCTGGAGCGGCGATCTTTCCTGCCCGGGCTGCACGGCCCAGGTCGCGCGGCTGACCCTGCTGCCGGACGGCCGCTTCTACCGCACCGACCGCTTTTCCGGTACCGCGCCGCAGGGGCGTGACGAACTCTTCGGCCGTGATGGCCAGTGGACCTGGCAGCCCGGTTCGCGCCGGCTGATCCTGCACACCCCGGGTCTTTCCCCGCGCTATTTCCGCTGGCATGACGGCGCCTGGCAGTTGCTGGGGCAGGATGGCGAGCCGCTGCGCTCGATCAAGGACTACCTGCTGACGCGCGAGAATCCGCCGCGCTGGGCGCTGCGCGAGGAGCCCGAGCGTGACGATGCCGATGTCATGAACTGGATAACGGCCTGCGCGCTGGATACCTCGTGGTGGCTGCGGCCACCGGCGCTGCTGGCGGAATCACGCCCGCTGCTGACGGCGCCGGATGTGCTCGGTCCGGTGCTGCCGGTGGCGCCGGTACGCGACAGCCGCTGCCACGCGGTGCCGCCCATGCAGCCGCTGCTCGAGACCACCTGGCGGGTGCAGCAGCTGGGCACGCAGCCTGTCGAGCGTCGCGGTGTGCAGGAGCAGGCCTGGTTGCGTCTGCGCCAGGATGGACGCGTGCAGGGACATACCGGCTGCAATCGTCTGCATGGCCGCTTTCTGCGTCAGCATGACCAGCTGCAGTTCAGCCGCCTGGGCATGACCCGCATGAGTTGCCGGGGCAGTGCCGCCGTGCAGGAGCAGGCGCTGGTGGAGTCGTTGAAGTTGACGATGCGCTACCAGGTCAGTGGCCAGACCCTGGAGCTGCTGGACAGTCAGTCGCATGTGCTGACGCGTCTTCAGGTGCAGGAAATGCCCTAGATGGCAATGCTGCCGGCGTGACTGCCGGTGGCTCAGGCGCGTCCGCTGAACAGCGGGCGTCCCGCCATGGCGAGGCCGAAGCGCAGCAGGGCATCCCAGGCGCGTTCGCCGGACTGGCCCTTGATGGCCTTGTCGACGTCCACCAGTCCGCTGCTCAGCCGCTGCAGCCGCGTCAGTGACAGCCGGCGCAAGGCCTGCTGGGCCGGACCCTGGCGGCGTGACCAGAAACCGAACTGACCCAGTGCCTCGGGGCTGACCTGGCGACGCCCCTGCTGCTGCGCCTGTTCGGCAGCCAGTGTCAGCGCGCGCAGGTCTTTCTGCAGAGCCCACAGCACCACGGATTCAGCCTGGCCTTCGCGCTCCAGGCCGAGCAGAAGGCGTGCCGTGCGACTGGCATCGCCGGCCAGGATGGCGTCAGCCAGATCGAATACCGAATAGCGCGCGCTGTCGCTGACCAGGCGAGCGACGGCATCAATGTCGATGTCCTCGCCGTTGTGCAGCAGGCGCAGCTTTTCCAGGGTCTGGCTGGCGGCCAGCAGATTGCCTTCGGTGCGATCAGCGAGCAGTTGCAAGGCATCCGGCTGCAGGCGCAGGCCGAGCTGGCGCGCACGTTGCTGCAGCCAGTCCGGCAGCTGCGCGGCGTCGACCCCTGCCAGCATGACGAGCACGCCGTGTTCATCAAGCTGGGTCAGCCATTTCGCCTTCTGGGCACTGGCATCCAGCTTGGGCAGCACCAGCACCAGCACGGTGTCTTCCGGCGGGCGTGCCGCCCATTCGACCAGGGCGGCCGTGGCGCCGGCGTCGGGCTTGTTCGGAAAGCGCAGCTCGACCAGCTTGCGCTCGGCAAACAGTGACAGCGCCTGGCTGTCACCGAGCCACGACGACCAGTCGAAACCACGGTCGACATGATGCCGTTCGCGCTCGCCGAAGCCCTGCCGGGTGGCGGCGGCGCGAATGGCATCCTGGCATTCCTGCACCAGCAGGGGTTCGTCGCCGCTGATCACCCAGAGCGGGCGCAGGGGCTCTGCCAGCAGGCGCGCGAGCTGCTCCGGGCGACATCTCATGGCGGCGGCCGTCTCAGGGGGCTGCCGGGCTGAAGCGTTCCGGCGCTGCGGGTGCCTGCGTGCTGGTTACCGGTGCCGCGGCGTCAGGCGCCGGCATGTCCGGGGTGAGCTGGCTGCTCTGCACCCGTGCCAGGCGCGACAGGATCTGGGCCACGGCCTGCTGGCGCAGTTCGTCGATGAGGGTGTTCTCTTCCTCGTACTTGCCGACGATGCGGGTGTTGTCGAACTGGTAGGTACGGCGCAGACGGATGCTGCGCACCGGCTCGGCGGCGATGCCGCTGGCATGGCGCAGCTGGTAGTCGAGCTCGTAGAACAGGGTGTATTCAGCGGCCTTGGCGCGGCTGTCGATGGTGCTGGTCTGGCGGTTGATGCGCTCCTGCTCGACATGCAGGTGCAGCGGCGCCTCGCTGGCCACGCGGCCGCCAGCGCGCTGGATGGCGGCGCTCAGGTCACGCTCCAGCGTGCCCTTGGCCATGTCCAGCACCACCGGGTTGAGTACCGCCGGCAGCTGGTACTGGCCACGCAGCTGGAAGCCGCAGGCCGACAGTGACAGGCAGGTGAGTGCCACGGTAATCCAACGCAAAGAACCACGCATGCCTTATCCCCTCGACGGCCCGGACCCTGATGGTCCGGACGGCAATCACACCACGATGTTGACCAGCTTCTGCTTGACCACGATGACCTTTTTCGGCGCGGCGCCAGCCATGAAACGCCGGGCATCCGGATTGGCCAGTGCTGCCGCCTCGATGCTGGCCTGGTCGGCATCTGCCGGCACCTCGATCTGGCCGCGCAGCTTGCCGTTGACCTGGATCATCAGGGTCAGGGTATCACGCGCCAGCGCCTCCGGATCGGCGACCGGCCAGGTGGCGCCGACCAGGCCGCCGTCATGGCCGAGCTCGCGCAGCAGCTGATGGCCGATGTGCGGCACGATGGGCGAGAGCAGCAGCACCACGCTGTGCAGGGCTTCGCGCTCCAGCGCCAGGGCCTGGCCCGAGGCGCTGTCCGTGGCTGGCGCGGCGTCCAGCTTCTGCACCGCGTTGAGCAGTTCCATGACCGCAGCGATGGCGGTGTTGAAGGTCAGGCGGCGGCCGTAGTCGTCACTGACCTTGGCAATGGTCTCGTGCAGCTTGCGGCGCAGCGCCTTCTCGTCGGCGTTCAGCGCGGCCTTGTCGAGTGCCGGTGCATCGCCCTTGGCCAGATGCGTATGCACCAGCTTCCAGAGGCGGCGCAGGAAGCGGCTGGCACCGTCGACGCCGGCATCCGACCATTCCAGCGACTGCTCGGGCGGTGCCGCGAACATCATGAACAGGCGGGCGGTGTCGGCGCCGTGCGAGTCGATCAGCGACTGCGGATCGACACCGTTGTTCTTCGACTTCGACATCTTCTCCATGCCGCCGTGGATGACCGGCAGGCCGTCGGCGGTGAGCACGGCACCGGTGATGCGGCCCTTGTCGTCGCGGCTCAGGGTGACATCGGCCGGGTTGATCCAGTCCTTGCCGCCGTTGTCGAGCTCGCGATAGAAGGTGTCGGCCACCACCATGCCCTGGGTGAGCAGGTTGCGGAAGGGCTCGTCGCCTTGCACCAGGCCTTCATCGCGCATCAGCTTGTGGAAGAAGCGCGCATAGAGCAGGTGCAGGATGGCGTGCTCGATGCCGCCGATGTACTGGTCCACCGGCAGCCAGTGCTGCGCGGCGGCCTTGTCCACCATGCCGGTGTCGCACTGCGGCGAGGCATAGCGCGCGTAGTACCAGGACGACTCCACGAAGGTGTCCATGGTGTCGGTCTCGCGCTTCGCGGCGCCACCACAGGTCGGGCAGGTGGTCTCGTAGAACTCGGGCATGCGTGCCAGCGGCGAGCCGGCGCCATCGGGCACGACGTGCTCGGGCAGCACGACAGGGAGCTGGTCATCCGGCACCGGCACGTCGCCGCAGCTCGGGCAGTGAATGATGGGGATGGGGCAGCCCCAGTAGCGCTGACGCGAGATACCCCAGTCGCGCAGGCGGAACTGGGTCTTGCGGACGCCGTGGCCGCAGGCCTCCAGCGCGGCGACGATGCTGTCGAAGGCGGCGCCGACGTCGAGGCCGTCCTGGGCGCTGCCGTTGGCGGTGACCAGACCGGTCTTGTCGCCATACCAGTCCTGCCAGACGCTGGTGTCGACCCGTGCGCCATCGGCCTTGCGATAGACCGGCTCGATGGGCAGGGCGTATTTGGTGGCGAAGGCGAAGTCGCGCTCGTCATGGGCCGGTACCGCCATCACCGCGCCGGTGCCGTAGCCGCCGAGCACGTAGTTGGCGACGTAGACCGGCAGCTTGCGGCCGTTGAGCGGATGGATGACGAACTGACCGGTGGCCATGCCCTTCTTCTCCATCGTCGCCATGTCGGCCTCGGCGACGGAGCCAGCCTTGCACTCGGCGATGAATGCCTGCAGCGCCGGATTGCCCTGCTTTTCCTGGAGCGCGGCGGCCCGCAGGGCCAGGGCATGCTCGGCGGCGACCGCGACATAGGTCGCGCCCATCAGCGTGTCGGGGCGGGTCGAGTAGACGGTGAGCTGTCCCGGGATGCCGATGCTGGCCTCGTCGTAGTCGAACAGGATGTCGGCACCATGGCTCTTGCCGATCCAGTTGCGCTGCATGGTCTTGACCTGTTCCGGCCAGCCGTCGAGCTGGTCCAGGTCATTGAGCAGCTGCTCGGCATACTGCGTGATGCCGACGTAGTACATCGGGATCTCGCGCTTTTCGACCACCGCCCCCGAGCGCCAGCCCCGGCCGTCGATGACCTGCTCGTTGGCGAGCACGGTCTGGTCGATGGGATCCCAGTTCACCGTGCCGGACTTCTTGTAGATCACGCCCTTGCGGAACAGGCGGGTGAACAGCCACTGCTCCCAGCGGTAGTAGTCCGGCTTGCAGGTGGTGACCTCGCGTGACCAGTCGATGGCCAGGCCCAGTGACTTGAGCTGACCCTTCATGTAGTCGATGTTGGAATAGGTCCACGCGGCCGGTGCCACGCCGTTCTTCATGGCGGCGTTCTCGGCAGGCAGGCCGAAGGCGTCCCAGCCCATGGGCTGCAGCACGTTGAAGCCGTTCATGGCCTTGTAGCGGCTGACCACGTCACCGATGGTGTAGTTGCGCACATGCCCCATGTGCAGCTTGCCGCTGGGGTAGGGGAACATCGACAGGCAGTAGTACCGGGGCTTGCCGGAGTGGTCATCGGCACGGAAGGCGTCGGCCTGTTGCCAGTCGTTCCGGGCGGCGGTCTCGAGGGTG
>VFQO010000647.1_pt1 | contig 34440 bp, 36 predicted proteins | sample 3512331 | NCBI WGS metagenome assembly VFQO01 (sample SAMN10412371, study PRJNA504923) | tailings metagenome | isolation source: Replicate 3 from Balatoc abandoned mine | place: Philippines: Itogon, Benguet | collected 2017-08-28 | reverse complement strand
TGGCCCGCGGCGTGCTCCACAAGAACACCGTGGCGCGCAAGATGTCGCGCCTGACGCGCCGCGTCGCGACGCTCTGATTCGCCAGACGACTCAGAAATCCTTTCCTAGGTTAGGTTCTTTCCCGGGGTGTCCGGGACAAACATGGGTTAAGGGCCGCGCTCTCCGAGCGCGGCCCTTTTTGATTGCGACAAATGCGACAAAGCATTCCCGCACAAATGTCAGGATTCACCGCGATTCGCGTCACGGAAATCGTGAATCTCATTTATTTTCAAAGACTTCAACGCAAGTCTGCGGGGTAGGGGCGAGTCAACAGGATTATTTCACTTTTTTTAAAAGTCCCTGCTTGCGCATCGAGCCGATGCGTTCTTTACATGAACTCCACCCGGCGCGGGACAGTCCGGGTGCTTTTACAAACTGACCGACAGGGGGGTTCTGCGGAATTGCGATTCCGCGGGTTGGAAAGGCAGTGCCTGTCGCAATGGGGTGAAATGAGTCGGCGAACCTGGGAGGGCTTCGCAGGCTGTATGTGAATTGGGGATGAGCTTGTGCACAGGACTGACAAGGCGCGGACCACTGGCCGCCAGGCCGACGAACATCTGATGGAAGATGCCGAAGCTGTTAACCTCGCTGCCGACTGGTCCGATATCAGCCAGGGGCTGCGCAAGGATCTGGGTCACCAGCTGCACAGCCAGTGGATCAAGCCGATCCAGCTGGGTGCGCTGAACCGCGAGTGCGGCACCCTCGACCTGTATCTCCCGACCGAATTCTCGGCCAACTGGGTGCGCGACCGCTTCCATGATCGGCTGCAACTGGCCTGGAGCATTGCCCGCAGCGAAGTGCGCAAGGTCAACATCGTCGTCCACCCGGGCCGCCGCCAGCTGCCCGAACTGCGCCTCGACGATGGCCGTCGTCCCGCCAATGACGGCGCGAGCGCGATCGCCATGGCGGCAGGCGCGCTGGGCGATGCGACCTTCACCTCCTCGGTCGGCCTCGACGCTTCGCTGACCTTCGCCGCCTTCGTCACCGGCGAGGCGAACATCCTCGCCTGCAACGCCGCGCAGCGCATGGCGGCACTGGAACAGCCGCAGTTCTCGCCGCTGTATCTCAAGGCGGCGACCGGTCAGGGCAAGACCCACCTGCTGCACGCCATCGGCCACGGCTATCTCAACGCCCACCCGCGTGCGCGCATCTTCTACTGTTCGGCCGAACGCTTCATGGTCGAATTCGTCCAGGCCCTGAAGTCGAGCCAGACGATCGAGTTCAAGGCCCGCCTTCGCAGCTTCGATCTGCTGCTGGTGGACGACATCCAGTTCATCATCGGCAAGGCGAGCGCTCAGGAAGAGCTGCTCTACACCATCGACGCGCTGCTGGCCGAGGGCAAGCGGCTGGTCTTCGCCGCCGACCGCGCCCCGCAGGCGCTGGACGGGGTGGAACCGCGCCTCCTCAGCCGCCTGTCGATGGGTCTGGTGGCCGACATCCAGCCCGCCGACATCGAGCTGCGCAAGCGGATCCTCGTCTCCAAGCTCACCCGCTTTGCGCCGCTTTCGGTGCCGGAGGACGTGGTCGATTTCCTCGCCCGCACCATCACCCGCAACGTGCGCGAGCTGGTCGGCGGTCTCAACAAGCTGATCGCCTATGCCCAGCTGACGGGGCAGGATGTGTCGCTCCAGCTCGCTGAAGAGCAGCTGACCGACATCCTCAGCGCCAACCGCCGCCGCATCACCATCGACGAGATCCAGCGCACCGTCTGCCAGTTCTACCGCATCGACCGCGCGGAAATGAGCAGCAAGCGCCGCGCCCGCGCCGTGGTCCGCCCGCGGCAGGTGGCGATGTATCTCTCCAAGGTTCTGACGCCGCGCAGCTACCCCGAGATCGGGCGCAAGTTCGGCGGGCGCGATCATTCGACCGTGATCCATGCGGTGCGCCTGATCGAGGACCTGCGCCAGCGCGACGCCGATATGGATGGCGACGTGAGGAGCCTGCTGCGCCAGCTCGAAAGCTGATCCGCGCAGAACATTGCCGCCAGCTTTGCACCGCACTTTCGACAGGCTGATCCACAGCCCTGTCGACAGGCGGTGCACAGGCTGTAAACAGCCTTTCCATGCCTTCCCAGCGCCTTTCCCCCGAGCTTATCACTCTGCCCGATGGGTGGATTCCGGCGCTGATCCGCGGCGCCAGATGCCGCTGCCCGCGCTGCGGAGAGGCGGCGCTGTTCCGCAAATGGCTGAAACCGGTGGAACGCTGCGGGCACTGCAGGCAGGACTGGTCGCTCCAGCAGGCTGACGATTTCCCGGCCTATATCGGCATCTTCGTGGTCGGCCACCTGCTCGCGCCGGTCGTGATCGCGATGATTTCCGGCGGCGCCTCGGCGTGGCTGACGCTCGCCATCATTCTGCCGATCGCGATTATCCTGCTGCTGGTGACGCTCCAGCCGACCAAGGGTGCGGTGATCGCCTTCCTGTGGTGGCACGGCATCGGCGCCTTCCGGCAGGAGCGGCGTACGCAGGACCCGCCCCAGTGAGCCTCAGCCCCGCGCGCCTCGATCGCTTCGCCCGCCATATCGTCCTGCCCGAGGTCGGCGGCGCGGGGCAGGTGCGCCTTGCCGAATCGCGCGTGGCGATCATCGGCCTCGGCGGGATCGGCTCTCCTGCGCTGCAATATCTCGCCGCGAGCGGGATCGGGCGGCTGGCGCTGGTCGATGACGACGTGGTGGATGTGAGCAACCTCCAGCGCCAGACGATCTTCACCACCCGCGATGTGGGCTATGGCAAGGCGGTGTCGGCGCGGCGCTGGCTCGCCAATTTCGACGACGCACTACAGGTCGACGTCTCCGACGCGCGGATCACGCCCGATAATGCCGCGAGCCTCATCGCGGGGGCCGACCTCGTGCTCGACGGGACCGACAATTTCGCCACCCGCCTTGCCGTATCCGATGCCTGCGTGGCGGCCGGCATTCCGCTGCTTTCGGCCGCTGTCGGCCGCTTTCAGGGGCAGGTCGCGGCATGGGCCGGACATCTTGCCGACCAGCCCTGTTACCGCTGCTTCGTGGGCGACGCCTTCGATGCCGAGGACTGCGACACCTGCGCCGATGACGGCATGCTCGGCGCGATGGCCGGGTGGGTCGGCACCTTTGCTGCGCTTCAGGCGATCAAGGTGCTGCTGGCGGGCACAAGCACGCTCGGCACGCCGCAATGGGGCCGCCTCCATATCCTCGACGGCCTCGCCCCCGGCCTGCGCACCATCCGCATCGCCAAGGACCCTGCCTGCCGCGCCTGCGGCTGAACTGTCGGCCTGTCTCGCACCCGACACGCTGCGCCACGAATCCCCCGCCTTTCAAGGAACAACGCCGCGCCCCGCCCGGTCGCCCTTGCCGTCATGCAAGGAGCTCCCCCATGAACTTCGAATTCGACGCCGTCATGTTCCTCGCCCTGTTCACACTGGGCGCGGGGCTGGTGATCGGCATCATCTCGTATACCCGCGCCAAAAAGGCGAAGGATCACCACGAGGGCGCCGCAGTCGCCGAACGTCAGAGCCACGAGGACCCGCGTGCGGACGTCGGCGGCACTCCGGGCGATATTGACCCCACCGTGTCCGACCACTCCAGTTCGCGCCCGGCGCCCGCGTCGGAAAACGCGCGTGACGGCAACCTTTCCGGTTCTCGGGATTCGGGCCGTACCTGGAGCGAGGAGCGCGGGGCCAACCCGCCCACCCCGAACCAGCAGACCCCTATGCCGCCGCGGAACTGAGCACCTCGTCCACCCATGCCGGGACGAGGACGCTCGCCGGGCCGAGCCGGGTCTCGTGGAACAGGCGCGAGCCCTCGGAAGGTTCGAGGTTGAGTTCAAGCGTGCGCGCGCCATTCGCCCGCGCTTCGGCGACGAAGCCGGCGGCGGGGTAGACGGCTCCGCTCGTGCCGATGCTGACGAACAGGTCGCAGGTTTCGAGCGCCTGATAGATGCGGCCCATCTCGTAGGGCATCTCGCCGAACCACACGACGTCGGGGCGCAGCGTCGGCGCGCGGCAGACGGGGCACGCAGGCCGGTCGATCATGGTGGCGTGCCAGGGGGAGCGCATCTCGCACGAAGTGCAAAGCGCGCTGTTCAATTCGCCGTGCATGTGCAGCACGCGGGCCGATCCGCCGCGTTCGTGGAGGTCATCGACATTCTGGGTGACGAGCAGCAGATCGCCGCGAAACGCCCGCTCCAGCCGTGCGAGTGCAGCGTGGGCAGGATTGGGCTCCACCCCCGCCAGCGCGGCCCGGCGCATGTCGTAGAAGTTCAGCACCAGATCGGGGTTGCGGGCAAAGCCCTCGGGCGTGGCGACGTCCTCCACCCGGTGCTGCTCCCACAGGCCTCCGGCGCTGCGGAAGGTGTCGATCCCGCTCTCGGCGGAAATCCCCGCTCCGGTGAGGATGACGATGCGATGGAAACCTGCGCTCAAACCAATCTCCGTTCGCCCTGAGCCCTTCGACACGCTCAGGGCATGCTTGTCGAAGCCCTGCCCTTTCTTCAAAGGACGTAGGAGGAAAAGCAGTCCTTCGACAAGCTCAGGACGAACGGGGAATGATCATGGCACTGCAATTCGGGGTGATCGGGCACAAGGGCCGGATGGGACGCGCGCTCGATGCGGCGATTGCCGATGCGGGCCATGCCCTGTGCGTCGGAGTCGATGCCGGAGGCGACATCGCCGCCCATGCCGCATCGTGCGACGTGCTGGTCGATTTCTCCGCGCCCGATGCGCTCGCCGCCAACCTTGGCGCGGCCACCGCTGCGGGCAAGCCGATCGTGGTCGGCACCACCGGGCTGGAGGAGGCGCAGTTCGTGATGCTCGCCGAGGCCGCGCGCAGCGTTCCGGTGCTGCAATCGGGCAATTTCTCGTTGGGCGTCACGCTGCTGGCCCATCTGGTGCGCGAGGCGGCGGCGCGGCTGGGGCCGGACTGGGATATCGAGGTGCTGGAGATGCACCACCGCATGAAGGTCGACGCGCCTTCGGGCACCGCCAAACTGCTGGGCGAGGCGGCGGCCAAGGGGCGCGGGATCGTGCTCGCCGACCACATGGAGAGCGGCCGTCACGGAATGACCGGCGCGCGGGCCGAGGGCGCGATCGGCTTTGCCACCCTGCGCGGCGGGACCGTGGCGGGCGAACATTCCGTGATCTTCGCCGGGTCCGAGGAGCGCCTGACGCTCTCGCACTCGGCGGAAAACCGCATGATCTTCGCCCGCGGCGCGGTGACGGCGGCGGCGTGGCTGATCGGCAAGCCGGCCGGGCGCTACACCATGAACGACGTGCTGGGGCTGTGAGCCAGCGCCGATGACCCGCGACCAGATCTTCGAGTTCTTCCGCCGCCTCGCCGAGGATGATCCCGCCCCGCGCACCGAGCTGGAATTTGGCAATGCCTATCAGCTGGTGGTGGCTGTGGCGCTGAGCGCGCAGGCGACCGATGTCGGCGTCAACAAGGCGACCCGGGCGCTGTTCGCGAAGGTGGAGACGCCCGCGCAGATGCTGGCGCTGGGCGAGGCGGGGCTGAAGGAGCACATCAAGACCATCGGCCTGTTCAATTCCAAGGCGAAGAACGTGATTCTCCTCTCGCAGCTGCTGGTCGATGATTATGGCGGCGAAGTGCCCTCGACCCGCGAGGACCTCGTCCGGCTGCCGGGCGTCGGGCGCAAGACCGCCAACGTGGTGCTCAACTGCTGGTTCGGGCAGGAGACCTTCGCGGTCGACACCCACATCTTCCGGGTGGGCAACCGCACGGGCCTTGCCAAGGGCAAGACCCCCGATCATGTCGAGGCTAAGCTGGAAAAGCGCGTGCCGCAGCCGTTTCGCCTGCATGCGCATCACTGGCTGATCCTCCACGGCCGCTATGTGTGCAAGGCGCGGACGCCGGAGTGCTGGCGGTGCAAGGTCGCGGACCTGTGCTCCTACCGCAAGAAGGTGACGGAGCCGCCGAAGCGCGCAAAGGCGGTTGCCAGCGCGGATTAAGGCGCGGTTCAAGCGCGCGGGCGATCATGGCGGTTGTCATCTGTGGAGCCACGCCATGATCCAGCGCATCCTCGCCATCGCCGCCCTTCCTCTCGCCGCCGCCGCCTGCGCACCCTCCGATCCCGCTGCCCGCGCCGAACGCGATGCCGCGCGGGTCCCGGCGGCGACCGTGCTCGGGCCGGGACAGAACTGCATCGACCGCGCGCAGGTGCGCCAGAGCATCGTTCGCAACGACAGCGTGATCGATTTCGAAATGGTGGGCGGCCGGGTCTACCGCAGCACCCTCACCCAGCGCTGCCCCGGCCTCGGCTTCGAGCGCGGGATCACCTACGAGACCTCGATCAACCAGCTCTGCACGCAGCAGATCGTCTACGCGCTGCAGAACATCGCCGGGGTGCCGCAGCGCGGCGCGGCCTGCTCGCTGGGCGAGTTCGTGCCGGTGGAGTATGTGAAGGACAACGGCGCGGGCTAGGCGCCTAGCGCCCCTCCCCGAAATTGCTCGGATCGAGCTCCAGCCCTGCGCGGCCATCGGCGGCGGTGTGGGCGGGGGCGTGGGGGAGGTCCATGTCCTCGGCCTCTTCCACCTCCAGCATCCCTTCCCACTTGGTGATGACGGCGGTTGCCACGGCATTGCCGACGACGTTGGTGGCGGTGCGGCCCATGTCGAGGAACTGGTCGATGGCGAGGATGATCGCCACGCCCTCGACCGGCAGGCCGAACATGGCGAGCGTGCCGGTGATGACCACAAGGCTGGCGCGCGGCACGGCGGCGATGCCCTTGGACGAGATCATCAGCGTCAGCAGGATCATGATCTGCGTGCCGATGCTCAGGTCGATCCCGTAAGCCTGCGCGATGAAGATCGTCGCGAAGCTCATGTACATCATCGAGCCGTCGAGATTGAAGCTGTAGCCCAGCGGCAGCATGAAGCCCGAGATGCGGCGCGGCACGCCGAAGCGGTCGAGCTGTTCGAACAGCTTGGGCAGCGCCGCCTCGCTGGAAGCGGTCGAGAAGGCGATCATCAGCGGCTGGCGGATATACCGCATCAGCGTGAGCGTGCGGCGCCCGAGGAACACCGCGCCCGCGCCAAGCAGGATCACCCACAGCAGCACCAGCGAGAAGTAGAATTCGAGCAGCAGCGTGAGATAGGTGCCAAGGATCGCAAGGCCGCTCGCCGCGACCACATTGGCGAGCGCGCCGAACACCGCGACGGGGGCATAGCGCATCACGTAGCCGGTGACCTGCAGCATCATCTCCGCGAGCGCATCGGCGCCCTTGACCAGCGCATGCCCCCGCTCCCCGATGGCCGACAGGGCGACGCCTGCAAAGATCGAGAACACGAGGATCTGCAGGATGTTGTTGGTCGCCAGCGCCTCGACCGCGTTCTTGGGGAAGATCGAGAGGATGAAGTCGGTCGCCTTCAATTCCTTGACTTCGCCGACCGCAGCGGCGGCGCTCGCGACGTCGGGGATCGGCGCGCCGATGCCGGGCTGGAAGAAGTTCACCAGCACCAGCCCGAGGCCGATCGAGATGAGGCTCGCGGTGATGAACCACGTCAGCGCCCGCACGCCGATGCGGCCCAGCGCGGCGCTGTCCCCCATGTGGGCGATGCCGACGACGATGGTCGACAGCACCAGCGGGGCGACCAGCATCTTGATGAGGTTGAGGAAGATGTCGGACAGCAGCTTCAGCCACGGCGCGATGTCCGTCTTGATGACATCGGCAGGCAGGCTCTGGTTGAGCACCTGTCCGACGATCACGCCCAGCACCATGCCGGCAAGGATATAGAGGGTAAGCTTGCGGTCCATCGCCTGTGTCTATCCCTCGATCATGTCCAGAGCCAGCGCGGCCGATGCGATGCGGGCATAGATGCGGGCGAGCACGGCCAGATCGGGGATGGCGACGGCCTCGTCGCGCTTGTGCATGGTGGCGTTGCACAGGCCGAATTCGATCACCGGGCAAACGCTGCGAAGGAAGCGCGCGTCGGAGGTGCCGCCGGTGGTGCTGAGTTCGGGCACCACGCCGGTCTCCGCCTCCACCGCTGCGCTGACCAACTTCGAGAAGGCGCCCGGCTCGGTCAGGAACGGCTCACCCGAGATGACCGGCCGCGCCTTCCCGCCGTGCCTTTCGGCGATGGCGCAGACCCGGTCGGACAGGCTCTTGCCGGTATGGAGGTCGTTGAAGCGGATCGAGATGCGCGCCGATCCCGCCGCCGGGATGACGTTGTGAGCGCGGTTGCCGACGTTGATGTCGGTGATTTCGAGGTTGGACGGCTGGAACCACTTGGTGCCCGTGTCGAGCGTCAGCGCATCCAGTTCCGAAAGGATCGCGACCAGCTTGGGCAGGGGATTGTCGGCAAGGTGCGGATAGGCGACGTGGCCCTGCGTGCCCGCCACATCGATGAAGATGTTGACCGATCCCCTGCGCCCGATCTTCACCATGTCGCCAAGGCGGTTGACACTGGTGGGCTCGCCGACGAGGCACAGGTCGGGCTGGATGCCTTCTGCCGCCATGTAATCGATCAGCGCGCGGGTGCCGTGGAGCGCGGGGCCTTCCTCGTCGCCGGTGATGATGAAGCTGATCGTGCCTGCGTCCTGTGGCACTTCAGCGACCGCCGCGACCATCGCCGCAATCGCCCCCTTCATGTCGACCGCGCCGCGCCCGTGGAGCAGTTCGCCCCGGACCTCCGGCGCGAAGGGGTCGCTCGCCCAGCCCTCCCCCGGTGGGACGACATCGAGGTGCCCGGCAAAGGCGAGGTGCCTCGAACCCTCGGGCCCCGGCCGGATCGCGAAAAGGTTCTCGACCGGCGCTTCCTCGGTCCCTTCGGCCCCGTCACCCCGCGTGAAGCGGTGCACTTCAAAGCCCAAGGGCACCAGCATCGCTTCGAGTTCGGAAAAGACGCTGCCTGTCGCGGGCGTCACGGAAGGCGCGGCAATCAAGCGCTTGGCAAGGTCGAGGGTGTCCAGCATCTTGCGAAGGGACTAGCAGGAGTTCCCGCAAATGCCCAAGCTCGATCTTGCCGCGATCCCCCAGACCAACGTGACCGGCTACCCATCACCCTACGACGCGGCGGTGGCCGGGCGCTGGTATCGCCGTCTTGCGCCTGCGAGCGGCCTCACGCTGATGGGGGCGAGCCACGTCACCCTGCTGCCGGGCGCCTTCTCCTCGCAGCGCCACTGGCACCGCGGGCAGGACGAGCTGGTGGTGATGCTTGCCGGTGAGGCGGTGCTGATCGACGATACGGGCGAGACTCCGGTGGGGCCGGGCGACGTGCTCGCCTTCCCCGCGGGCGAGGCCAACGGGCACCACCTCCACAACCGCTCGGGCGAGCCCTGCACCTTCGTCGCGATCAGCGCCGGCACGCGCGAAGCCGACAGCGGGGAATATTCCGACATCGACATGGTGTTCGACGCGCAAGGGTATGCGAGGAAGGACGGCACGCGCTACGCGGCGGCGCGCACGCCCTGACCCTCGCGCCGGCTCAGCGCACCATCTCGAACTGTTCGATCACCCACTCTTCTTCCTCGGCCGCGCCGATCCATTCGCGCATCCAGTCATGCCCGCAGATGGCGTCCATATAGGCCTGGGCAAAGCCGGGCACGCTGATGCCGTAGGTGACGAAGCGCGTGACCACCGGGGCATAGAAGATGTCGGCCGCGCCGAAGGTGCCGAACAGGTACGGCCCCGCGCTGCCGTGGCGCGCGCGCGCCTCGGCCCACAGGGTGAGGATGCGCACGATATCGTGGCGGGTGGTCTCGCTGAGGCCCGGCAATGCGACGCGGCGGCGGATGTTCATCGGCAGCTCGCGGCGCAGGGACTGATAGCCCGAGTGCATCTCGGCGACCATCGCCCGCGCCATGCCGCGCGCGGTATCGTCGCGCGGCCAGAACCGCTCGCGCCCGACGCGGTCCGCGCAATATTCGAGGATGGCGAGGCTGTCCCACACCACGGTGTCGCCGTCCCACAGGATCGGCACCTTGCCGCTGGACGGCTGGACCTCGCCCATGTCGTGCTTCAGCCGGTCCCACTCCTCGCCCATGATCGGCACGGTCAGCTCCTCGAACCCGAGACCCGACTGCTTGAGCGCCAGCCAGCCGCGCAGGGACCAGCTCGAATAGTTCTTGTTGCCGATGATGAGTTTCATGGGGCGTTCCTGTTTGTCGGCCACCTCCGGTGGCGCAGACCCCCCGCCCCGCCTCCCCGCCCGGCCACCAAGAGTACCACTAGGGTATGGCAGCCGGGCGGGGAGGCGCGGCGGGCGATCTGCATCGCGCGCAAGTACGACGAAGGCTCCCCTAGGAATTCAGACTGGCGCTGTCGAGGCTGAACGGGTTATCGCAAGCCAACCTTTTCGGAGCCGCCGCGATGACCCTGCCCCCCTTCCACCTCGCCTTCCCGGTCGACGATCTCGCCGCCGCACGCCGGTTCTACGGCGAGGTGATGGGCTGCGCGGAGGGGCGCTCGAGCGAGGAGTGGGTCGATTTCGACTTCCACGGCCACCAGATCGTCGCCCACCTCGCGCCGGGGCAGGCAGGTGACCGGGCAAGCAATCACGTCGATGGCCACGGCGTGCCGGTGCCGCATTTCGGGCTGGTGCTGGCGATGGAAGACTGGGAGGCCCTCGCCGCGCGGCTGGAGGCAGGCGGCTGCGACTTCGTGATCGCGCCGACCATCCGCTTCAAGGGCCAGCCCGGCGAACAGGCGACGATGTTCCTGCGCGATCCGGCCGGCAACGCGTTGGAGTTCAAGGCGTTTGCGGACATGGGGAAGTTGTTCGCGACCTGATGCGGTCGTCGATGGTCAAGGGTCAGATTTCAGCACCACCTTACCGCGCATGGCGCATCGCAAAGGCGGGATAGCTTTCCTCATCGCCCCGGCGGATCTGCGCCTCTAAAAGCGCAATCGCAGTATCCACATCAGCATTGGTGGTTCCCGTTGCCTGCACCAATTTCAGGCCATGATAGACTGTCGCGGGATATTCGGTGGTGTATGGATACGCGCTCGGATCATTCACCGGCTGATCAAAACTTACCCATGGTTGCCGCGCAATATCGGCAGGCAGGCCAAGTGTCTGTGCCATTTGCCGCCAATCGCTGAACCAGCGGCCCTCCAATCGCGCTGGCAGATTGAGGAAACAATAGGGCCCGGTCGCAAGAAAACGCCGCGCCAGAAACCTCTCTGCAAAGGCAACCTGCAATTGGGACCAACGCGGATCGTCATGCAATCGCCGCCCCCAGTCCAACACGTACCCAATGTAGTAGACGATTGAGCCCGTGTAGACGCCAGGCCGCTGCCCTGTCCGGATCGATGCCCAGAATGTCGGATTGGGCTGGCTGTCGTAGGCATTGCCTTCCCAGAACATCCCCAATTGCCCCATCCCCGGCACCGCGAGCGCCCTGACCGCGCGGTCGAGATTGGCAGAGATGATCGCATCGAAACGCTCTGCTGCTGGCAGCCAGTCAAGCCCCGGCATGGATCGGAGCAAGGCATAGGCCAAGACCAGATCGCGCATCGACCACGCCCAGTCGCGGCCCTGATCCTGATCGATCAGTTTGCCGCTGGGCCCTCGATAATCGGGGGTAACGGTGTTCAGCACGGTGCAGGCGGAGAACACCTGCTCCTCGATGAAAAACGGATGCAATTCGGACAGCAAGGCCGGAATGAGCGATGGGCACGGGCGGTGCGCATTGTCGATGTCCCATTCGAACTGCATCCCGGGACTGATGCCGATGATTCTCTCTTCGGGGTAATTCTGATAATATTGCTGCACTTTGAGCGGCGTATTGGGTGTGTCGAGCAGCAGCGGCAGTCCATCGGCGCCGCGCACATGCCAGGGGATCGATGCCGCAGTCAGCCCGTAATTCATGGTGACGCGCCGCATCTCTGGCTTGCGCTCGATGATGTAGCGCGCCTGCCGGTGGACAATCGGCCCCACTTCATCGCGCAATCCCGTTGTCCCCATGGCCGGCGTGAACCCGCCCTTATCCAGCGGCGTGTAGTCGGGGACCGGGTCGATATAGGACCATTGCGATGGTGCCTGCAGCCTTGGTCCGATGCCCCACGGCAACAACATGCCGTAGGCTTGCCAGCGGTTCAGTTCACGATCGGAGACAGGCCAGGCGCGCGATGCGGCGACCCAGCGTTGAAAGTCGCCATGGCCGTACACCGGGAAGCTGCGGCCAAACACGCTCGCCTGATAGCTGACCGCAGGGGTCTCCGCCGCCAAACCGGTCCAGCGTTGCCGCTCTACCACCACCACATCGAACGGCTTGCCATCTACCGGGGATGCGGCTTGCTGATACCAGATCAGCGCCCATGGCCCCTTGCGCAGGAACACCCGCACGGTGTGCAGCCCCGCCTGTTGCCACACAGCATCGGGATCATCAGCCGTGAAGGTTATGCCGCCAAGGCGCACCGGCGGCGCGGCAGCCGCGATGGCGGGATCACGCGGGATGGCACCACCCCGGGTGCGCACTTGCGCGCGCAAGGGCGGGGACGCGGGGCCGGGCGAAAGAAGACCGGGCGCAAGCATTGCTGCCGCGCCACTGGCCATCATCAATCGGCGAGACATCATATCGTGCTTCCCCCGAAGAGCGCCTGGCTCAGTTTCCGATGCGGGAAGCTATATCGCCGCTCATCATCTTGCTACCGAAGCAGGCTATCTGACCCGGAAACGAACAGGGTTTGAGGCGTTCGTTACGGCCAGATCGATATCCGGCACCTTGCAAAAGTCGGCTCTTGCGCAAGCTGCATTTGACCTGATGCGAAGGGGAGCGACTTTTCCCGGTCCTCGTTCTCGCCACAGCAGAAAGCGGCCTTACCCCATCCACCCCTCGCCCAGCGCGTCGGCCACAACCGCGGCACGCAAGCGCTCGATCCCCATGCCCTTCTCGCTGCTGGTGAGGTGGATTTCGGGGTGCGCGGCGACGTGCTTCCTCGCTTCGGCGGCGGTGGCCTCGGCGACGGCGGCCAGCTCGCTCGCCTTGATCTTGTCGGTCTTGGTGAGGACGATGCGATAGCCCGCGGCGGCCTTGTCGAGCATCGTCATCATCTCGCGGTCGACGTCCTTCACCCCGTGGCGGCTGTCGACCAGCACCAGCGTGCGGGCCAGCACCTGCCGACCGCGCAGGTAGGAATTGACCAGCGCCTTCCACTTCTCGACCACCTTCACCGGCGCCTTGGCGAAACCGTAGCCGGGCATGTCGACCAGCCGGAACAGCGGCAGGGCGCCCTCATCCTCGGGCCTGCCGACGTCGAAGAAATTGAGTTCCTGCGTGCGCCCCGGCGTCACCGAGGCGCGGGCGATCGCCTTCCTCCCCGTCAGCGCGTTGAGGAGCGAGGACTTGCCCACGTTGCTCCGCCCGCAGAAGGCGATCTCTTGCACCAGCGGCTCGGGCAGGAACTGCAGCGCGGGGGCCGAGCGCAGGAAATCGACCGGCCCGGAAAAGAGCTTCGATGCGGCGTCCTCGCGGGCGATCTGGTCCTCGGGATCGGTCACGCAGCTACCCCTTTGCAACCTTCTCCGCCACCGCGTTCGCCGCCTTCAATTGCGGGTGCCGCGAATAGAGGTAGGTCTGCTGCGCCAGCGTGAGCACGTTGGAGGTCACCCAGTAGAGCAGCAGCCCGGCCGCAAAGGGCGCCATCACGAACATCAGGATCCACGGCATGATCGCGAACATCTGCTGCTGCACCGGATCCATCGCCGCCGGATTGAGCTTGAAGGTCAGCCACATGGTGATCCCCAGCAGGATCGCGAGCGGGCCGATCGCAAGGAAGCCGACCACCTCGTAGGGCAGGAGGCCAAACAGGTTGAGGATATGCGCAGGGTCCGGCGCGGAAAGATCGCGGATCCACAGCACGAAAGGCTCGTGCCGCATCTCGATGGCGAGGACCAGCACCTTGTAGAGCGCGAAGAAGATCGGGATTTGGATCACCATCGGCAGGCACCCGGCGAGCGGATTGACCTTCTCGTCCTTGTAGAGCTTCATCAGCTCCTGCTGCTGGCGCTGCTTGTCGTCCTTGAAGCGGTCCTGGATCTGCTTCATCTTCGGCTGCACGGCCTTCATCGCCGCCATCGATGCGAACTGCTTCTGCGCAATCGGGAACATCAGCCCGCGGATGATGACGGTGAGCAGGATGATCGCGATGCCGAAATTGCCGACCAGGCCGTTCAAGGTGCGCAGCAGCCACAGGATCGGCTTCTCGAAAATCTCGAACCAGCCCCAGCTGATCGCCTTGCCGAAATAGGTGATGCCGCCGTCTTCGTAGACATCGAGGATCTGGCTGTCCTTGGCGCCCGCGTAGAGCCGCGTTTCCTGCGTCACGCTGCCGCCCGCAGGGACAGTGACCGCGCCGTAGAGCAGATCGGTGCGGAACAGCTTGCCGCCCAGCGAGCGGAAGCCTGCATCCTCGACCTTGACGTTGCCCTTGCCGTCACCGGGGACCAGCGCGGCGAGCCAGTACTGATCGGTGAAGCCCAGCCAATCGGGCGCGCCTTCGGGGCTTTCGCCGCCGAGTTCGGCGAGTTCATCATAGGAATGGGGGTCCCACAGCGTATCGCCGAACACCCCGACGGGGCCGGAGTGGGAGACATACTGATCGATGGTCGCATTGGTGCTGGTGCGCTTGATCAGCGCGAAAGGCTGCACCACCGCCGCCGCCGCGCCCGCATTGCTGACGGACTGGGTGGCGGTGATCATGTAATCCTTGTCGACCGCGAACCGCACCCGGTAGGTGAGGCCGCTCGCATCCGTGCGGGTGAGGGTGACAGGGGTGGTCGGCGTCAGCTTCGCGCCGTCAGCCTGCCAGACCTCGTTCGAGGGCACGCGCTGCCCGCCGGCGACGAAGCCGAACTCGGCGAAATACTGCCCCGGCGTGCCTTCCGGCGCGAACAGGCGGACGGGGCCTGCGTCCTTCTCCACCGTCTCGCGGTAGTCCTTCAGCACGATGTCATCGATGCGCGCGCCGGCAAGGTTGATCGACCCGGCAAGGCGCGGGGTGTCGATTGCGACGCGCCCGGGGCTGGCGAGCGCCGCCTTGAGATCGACCTTGCGCGCCGCCGCCTCTGCGCCGAGCCCGGCCGCGGCGCCTGACGCAACCGCCTGCGGCGCGCCCGCGGCGCCTGCGCCCGTGCCCCCGGCAGGGGCCGTCGGCGCGGCTTGCGACGAGATCGCCGCTTCGGGGTAGAAATAGCGCAGGCCCACATCCCATCCCAGGATGAGCAGGCCCGAAAGCACGACGGCGAGCAGAAGATTGCGATTGTCCAAGTTCAAGCCCCGAAAGAATGCGACGCGTAAGGAGTTACCGGGTGTGTATTATGGGGGTAAGGCAGTCCCGTTTCCAGACCCCCCGTTTGCGACCCCCCGCTTGCGACCCCGGTCCAACGGCAGGCCCCTAGGGGACGGGATCGTGACCGTGCCCGCCCCAAGGGTGGCAGCGCATTAGCCGCTTCGCCGCCATCCATCCACCCTTGAGTGCGCCGTATCTGCCGATCGCCTCGATCGCGTATTGGCTGCAGGATGGGGAATAGCGGCACGAAGGCGGCAGGATGCGCGACGGGCCAAGCTGCCAGGCGCGCGCGACGAGGATGAGGAGGTGCTTCACCGCGGCTTGCTCCCCCGGCGTGGCCTGCGCCCGCCCGCCGGATCGCCGCGTCCTTCACGCGCGCGCGCGAGCGATTTGGCGAGTTCTTCGGCCATCAGGTGAAAATCCCGCTCGACCCCGCCCGCACGCCCGATCAGCACGTGATCGTGATCCGGCAGGCCCGCAGCGGGAAGCGCGGCGCGCAGCAGTTCGCGAAAGCGGCGCTTCATCCGGTTGCGGACCACCGCGTTGCCGATCTTCTTGGTGACGGTGATCCCGTAGCGGATGCCCTCACCCCCATTGGGCCGGGTCAGCAGCACGAACCCCGCCCGCGCATTCCGGGTGCCGGAATTGGCCGCAAGGAAATCGGCGCGCTTGGTAAGGACCGAGAGAGTCATTTGTTTGCGCCCTCAAACGCCGGGCGCGGGCCATCCGGCCCGCTTGGGTAGGGCTTCGCCCAGCTTCGCTCCCGCCGCATAGGCCGCGGCGGACGCCCAAGTGCTTCGGCGCCCTTGCGAACCGCCCAGGGGGTTCGAATCAACCTAGTCGGCGGCATCGCAAACGCAATCGGGTCCCCAGAGGGGACCCGCAAGGCCAACCGGCCGCCCGCAGCGACGCGCCCGAAGGGCGCATGAGCGAGGATACCGCAGCCCGGAGGGGCTGCGAAAAACAAATTACGCGCAGAGCTTCTTGCGGCCGCGGGCGCGGCGAGCGCGCAGGACCTTCTGGCCGCCCGGGGTGGCCTTGCGGGCGAAGAAACCGTGACGACGGGCGCGCACGAGATTGCTGGGCTGGAAGGTACGCTTCATATCATCCTCGAAAAAACTGGCCGGCACGCTTGCTGGCAAACGGCACCGGGGCCGCCGCGCGGACGACCTCGAAACAGAGGCGGGCCGTTATGGGAAAGCGGCCGCTGAGTCAAGCAGACCCGTATCATAGGCAAGCTGCGGTGCCGCGTCCGGCAGGGGGGCGGGACGCTTCGCGGCCAGCGGCGCGCGCAGCCATTGGCCGAGCGCCGCGCCGGAACGCGCCAGCGCCAGCCGCAGCCTTGCCTCGGCTGCCGTGTCGATCCGGCGCAGCGCCGGGAGGCGGGCTTCGGGCGCGATCCAGCGCGCCATCTCGGCCCCTTGCAACCACAGCGCGCCGGCGTGCGGGACCGAGTTGGTCATGGCGTAGAAGGCGCGGGCTTCCTCGGCGCTCATGCCCATTTCGGTGTAGTAATCGAGATAGAGCCGGTTCTCCGGCGCCTCCGGGGCAAAGTCGGACGGCTCCCGGCCCAGCTCGTCGCGCCACGAATGGACCGCGAACAGCGCGCCCGGATCGAGCGTGCGGCGGGTGCCCGCCAGAAACAGCTCGACCGCGCCCGAGCGCGCCGATCCGCCCGCGGGCACATGCGTTGCAAGCCCGGCGCTGCGGATCGCGCGGCCAAGCCGCAGATTGGCGAGATCGTGGCTGGTTCCCGGGGCATCGACGAACTCGATGACCTCGAGCCCCGGGAATGTCGCGAGCATGGCCGCGAAAGCTTGCGGCGAGGCAGCGTCGGTGGGCCCGACCAGCGCCGCGCGCCGCTCGTCGATGACGCGGAACGGGCCGAAGGCGGCGATCCCGGCGGCCCGCGCGGCGATCTGCGGGCGCGCAGCGATGAAGCGCACCGGTTGCGGCCCGGTCTCGGCGATCGTCTCGGCGATGGTCTCGGTGACGGTGACGCCGCTGTCCGAACGGGCGGTGGTGGTGGTTGCCGTGAAGACAGCGGGCGCGATGCTGGCAGCATTGTCAGCGACGCGCACCCACTGGGCGCTCGCCGGGTCCCATTCCTCGACCCAGCTGATCCGCTCGACCGCCCGCGCGGCCGATTGCGCCAGCACCGCGGTGCCGGGGAACACCAGCGCAAGGGCAGCGAGCATAAGGGCGACCACGCGGTTCATGGACGTCTTGTCGCCCCGCGCCCTTTCCCAATTCGCCAAGATTTATGCTTTAAAAAGGCCTTAGCATTTGCGCGCGGGAGCCCGGTAACGGGTCCTTATGGGTGCCGGGGCTGCGCGGTTGTCCAACCTGTTGGAGTGCGGCTGCGGAAATCCAACTGCGCGCGGTCGCGCAGGCGTCGCACGAGCAAACTTCGTGAACTTGGCCAAGAAGGCCCAGAGCCTCGACAAGCCCCTCGGAAGACTGCACAATCGGGCATCCGGGGCGGTGAAGGGGGCTATCGGTGGTCGCATTGGTGAGGACGGTTGCCTACCTCGGGCTGGAGGCGCGCGGGGTGGAGGTGCAGTGCCATGTCGGCCCGGGCCTCCCCCGGTTCAACGTGGTCGGCCTGCCCGACAAGGCGGTGAGCGAGAGCCGCGAGCGGGTGCAGGCGGCGCTGGCGGCGATGGGCCTCGCATTGCCGCCCAAGCGGATCACGGTGAACCTGTCCCCCGCCGACCTCCCCAAGGACGGATCGCATTACGACCTCCCCATCGCGCTCGCCCTGCTGGCGGCGATGGGCGTGACCGATGCCGAACAGCTGGGTGACTGGATCGCGGTGGGGGAACTGGCGCTCGATGGCCGGGTGGTCGCCAGCCCCGGCGTGCTGATCGCGGCGCTGCACGCAAGCGAGGTCGGGTCGGGGCTCATCTGCCCTGCCGAACAGGGGCCCGAAGCGCGCTGGGCGAGCGGGGTTCCGGTGCTCGCCCCGCGCGATCTGATGAGCCTGATGGGGCACCTCAAGGGCACGCTCGTCCTGCCCGAACCGGCCCGCGGCGCGGTGGCGGAGAGCGCGGGCGGAAATGACCTGAAGCAGGTCAAAGGGCAGGAGACCGCCAAGCGTGCGCTCGAGATCGCGGCGGCAGGCGGGCACAATCTGCTGATGGTCGGCCCGCCCGGATCGGGCAAGAGCCTGCTCGCCAGCTGCCTTCCCGGAATCCTTCCCCCGCTCGCCCCCGCCGAGGCGCTGGAGGTGTCGATGGTGCAATCGGTCGCCGGGATGCTCGAAGCAGGCCGCATCAGCCGCGCCCGTCCGTTCCGCGCGCCGCACCATTCAGCGAGCATGGCGGCGCTCACGGGCGGCGGCCTAAAGGTGCGCCCGGGCGAGGTGAGCCTCGCGCATCTGGGCGTGCTGTTCCTCGACGAGTTGCCCGAATTCCAACGCCCGGTGCTCGATTCGCTGCGCCAGCCGCTGGAGACCGGCCAGGTCGATGTGGCGCGCGCCAATGCCCACGTGACCTTCCCCGCGCGCGTGCAGCTGGTCGCCGCGATGAACCCGTGCCGCTGCGGCTATGCCGGGGACCCGGCGAGGAACTGCAACAAGTATCCGCGCTGCATCGGCGACTATCAGGCGCGGCTGTCAGGCCCTTTGCTCGACCGGATCGACCTCCACGTCCATGTCGGGGCGGTCAGCGCCCTGGACATGACCCTGCCCCCGCCAAGCGAAGGGAGCGCCGACGTCGCCGCCCGCGTCGCCGCCGCCCGTGCCCGCCAGACGGCGCGGGGCGTCAGGTCGAACGCCGAGCTGGAGGGCGAGAAGCTGGAGGCCTTCGCCACCCCGGACGAAGCGGGCCGCAAGCTGCTGCTGCAAGCGGCCGAGAAGCTGCGTCTTTCCGCGCGTGGCTACACAAGGATGCTGAGAGTCGCACGGACCATTGCCGACCTCGCCGGGGCAGAGACAGTGGGCCGCGTCCACATCGCGGAAGCCCTGTCCTATCGGCTGATGACGGGCTAAGGGACAGCCAGCAAGGCCGCGCACTTCCCTTTCCCCGCCCGGCCTCCACAAGGGCGCAGTGGCGAGTTTCGAGCATCCTTCGGACGTGATGGCGGACGAGCCGCGCAGGTTTGCGGCGCTCGTCGCGACCCTGCGCGACATGTCGCAGCGGCGCAAGCTGGCGAGCCTTGCCATCGCCATCGCGCTCGAAGGGCTGATCCTCCTCCTGCTGCTGACCCTGGGCGCGCAGATCGCGGGCGTGGAGGATGGCGACGAACGGGCGACCCTGACGGCGATCGAGTTCGCCGCCCCGCCCGCGCCCGAGCCCGAGACCGCCGAGGCCAGCGCGGCCGACACCCCGCAGCCGGACCAGCCGGTGAGCGAGCAACCCCTGCCCCAGCCGCAGCGCCCTTCGCCACTCGCGCTCAATCCCCGGCCCGCACCCGAGCCGCCGCCCGCTCCGCCCCGACCGGAGCCCTCCCCCCAGCCGTCCGCCCAGCCGCCCGCCGCGCCCAAGATCGGCGCGCGGATCCGGCCCAATGCGGGCTACGGCCCGGTCGACACCGGCAACCCGCGCACCGCCGGCGACAGCGAGCAGGTCGGCACCGCGCCAAATGGCGAGCCGCTCTACGCCGCGCGCTGGTATCGCGAACCGACCAATTCGGAGCTTGCGGGCTACCTCTCCACCGCCAACGGCCCGGGCTATGCGCTGATCGCCTGCAAGACGGTGTCGGGCTATTATGTCGAGGATTGCCAGCTCCTGTCCGAAGGTCCGGCGGGATCGATGATGGGCCGCGCGGTGCTGGCCGCCGCCTGGCAATTCCGTGTCCGCCCCGCGCGGATCGGCGGGCGCGAGCAGTTCGGCAGCTGGGTGCGGATCAGGATCGATTATTCGGTGCGCCGGGCGCCGCGGTGATGGGCGGCAATTGGTTCTGCGCGCTCAGATGCTCGCGCACCACGGCGATGAAGTCCGGCCCCCATGTCTCCAGCTTCTTTGCACCCACCCCGGGGATGCGCCCAAGTTCGCCAAGCGTCTCGGGGCATTGCAGCGCCATGTCGCGCAGCACCGAATCATGGAAGATGACATAGGCGGGCAGGCCGTGTTCGCTGGCGAGCGCCTTCCTCTTGGCGCGCAGTGCCTCGAACAGCGGGTTGCCGACGGGGTTGGGCGCACCCTCTGTGCCCCCGCCCCGCGCCCGGCGGCTGCGGCGTTCGCGCTTGGGCGGCGGTTCGGCGATGCTCACCCCGGCCTCGCCCTTGAGCACGGGCCGCGCTTCGGGGCCGAGCGCAAGGCCGCCATGTTCGGTCGCGGTCAGGATGCCGCGCGCCACCAACGCGCGGGCGAGGGGGCGCAGCAGCCGCGCATCCTCGCCGCCGACGATCCCGAAAACCGACAGACCGTCATGCCTGCGCGACGTGATCCGCTCGTCGCTCTGGCCGGTCAGCACCTTTTCGATATGGCCGATGCCGAAGCTCTGCCCGGTGCGGTAGACCGCCGACAGGAGCTTCCTCGCCAACTCGCTGGCGTCGACCACCTGCGGCGGTTCGCAGCAGTTGTCGCAATTGCCGCACTGCGGGGCAGGGTCTTCGCCGAAATGCCGGAGCAGGATCGCGCGGCGGCAGGTCGGGGCCTCGACCAGCGCGGCAAGCGCGTTGAGGCGGGCGTTCTCGGCCGGCAGGCGCTCCGGCTCCACCTCGCCCAGCCATTGCCGCGCGCGGGCGAAATCGCTGACGCCCCAGAACAGGTGCGCCTCGGCAGGGTCGCCATCGCGGCCCGCGCGGCCGGTCTCCTGGTAATAGGCCTCGATCGATTTCGGCAGCCCGGCATGAACCACGAAGCGCACGTCGGGCTTGTCGATGCCCATGCCGAAGGCGATCGTGGCGACCATCACCATGGTTTCGGACGCGACGAAGTCGGCCTGCACGCGGGCGCGGCGATCCGGTTCGAGCCCGGCATGGTAGAACCCCGCCTCGCGCCCCGACCGGGCGATGGCGGCGGCGAGCTCCTCGGCCTGCTTGCGGCTGGGGGCATAGACGATGCCTGCCCCTTCCAGCCGTCCGAGCAGGTCGACCACCTGCCGCGGGCCGTTGTCGCGGGGCGTGATGGCGTAGCGGATGTTGGGCCGGTCGAACCCGGCAACGATCAGCCCCTCGTCCGGGATGCCGAGCTGGCGCAGGATATCGGCCCGCGTCGCCTTGTCGGCGGTGGCGGTCAGCGCGAGGCGGGGCACCTCGGGGAACCGGTCGAGCACCGGGCGCAGCATCCGGTAATCGGGCCGGAAATCGTGGCCCCACTCGGACACGCAATGCGCCTCATCGATGGCGAAGAGCGAGACCTCGGCGCGCTCCAGCAGGCTCTGGAAGCCGGGAGTCGAAGCGCGCTCGGGGGCGACATAGAGGAGATCGAGCGCACCAGACCGGAAGGCCTCGGCCGTGGCGGCGTTGTCGCTGTCGGCCGAGGTCATCGAGGCGGCCCTGATCCCCGCCGCCCGAGCCGAGCGGATCTGGTCGTGCATCAGCGCGATCAGCGGGGAGACCACCACGGCGGTCCCCGCCCGGGCAAGCGCGGGGACCTGATAGCACAGGCTTTTGCCGGCGCCGGTCGGCATCAGCGCCAGCGTGTGTGCGCCCGCCATCACCCGCCCGATCACCGCCTCCTGCTGCCCGCGAAAGGCGGGGTAACCGAAGGTGCGGTGCAGGATTTCATGACATTCGGGGGGCAAGCCTACGCTCATGCGCAGCGCCCTAGCCGATGGCGCGCGCCTTGGGCACCCGCCGCACGCGTGCTGTCAACGACTTAGCGCAGCATTGCCTTCTTGGCCGCAAGGTCGACGACGTCGCCCTCGGCAAGGTCCGCGCCGCGGGTGGCGAGGCTGCCGTCGGCGCGCTTGCCGAGATTCTCGGGGCGCACCAGCCACAGGTCGTGATGGCCGAGGATCCGGCCATCATGCGCGAGGATCGATACCGGGCCGATCGGCAGGCGGTCGCGCTCGTCGACCAGCACCGGGTCTTCGACGACCCGCTCGCTGCCGTATTTCTGACCCCACTGGCGCAGCGCCAGCATCGCCGGAAGCAGATCGAAGCCCTTCTCGGTCAGGCGATACTCGATCTTGCGGCGATCATCGGCGCAGGGTTCGCGCTTCAGGATGCCATGCTCGACCAGCTTGGCGAGGCGGTTGGAGAGGATGTTGCGGGCGATGCCAAGCTCGCTCAGGAATTCCTCGAAGTGCTTGAGACCGTTGAAGCTGGCGCGCAGGATCATGAAGGACCAGCGTTCCCCCATCACCTCCAGCGCCTGCGGCAACCCGCATTCGATCAGCTCGCGCAGCGGTTCTCTCAAATCACCCATAGGTATCTTGTCCCTTCCCCTTCCGGGGCTGTGTGTAACCGATTTTCGGGGCCACACAAAAAAATTTCAGTTTTCAGTTGCAACTCACAACCTAGTTAGTTAGGTAGCGAATAGCAACCGGTTTCGAATCGAAATGTTGCGATGCAAAATACGGTGACAGAGACCATGGGGCATTACGGGCCCCGACAACGAAAAGGCAAAGGATACCCCGATGACCAACAGCTTCTCCCTCCCCCGCACCGGCAAGTTCGCGATCCTGGCTTCGGCGCTGGTCTATACCGGCGCGGTCCTCGGCGTCGCCACCAGCAGCAGCCCGCTCGAAGCGGCCAGCACCGCCTATTACAGCGCCACACTGTCCGCCCCGGCGAGCGAGGCGCGCTTCGTGGCGGGCGGCGTTGCCTGGACCTGCGAAGGCACCACCTGCGTGGCCGGCAAAGCGAGCGCGCGCCCCTTGCGCATCTGCCGCGGCCTGAACCGCAAGTCGGGCGAAATCGCCGCCTTCAAGGTGCTCGGTCAGCCGATCGAGTCCGAAGAGCTCGCCAAGTGCAACGGCTGATCGCGGCCTGAGCTGACCCCCAGGTCCCTTTCCGTCCGGCGTCCCCCCTCTCCATCCGGACGGAACTCCAAGACCCCCGGTGCCCCGGCGCCGGGGGTTTTTTCTGGCCGCTGCGCGGACCTCCGGCGCGTCGGGAGCGGTTCCTACAGGAGACCCGAGGCTGCCAGCTGCGCTTCGAGGCTCGCGGCATCGGTGAACAGATGCGCGTCCCACCCGCGCGCCTTAGCCGCCGCGATGTTCGCAGGGTTGTCATCGGTGAAGAACAGCGCCGCGCCGCTCCGCCCGCTGCGGCGCTCCACGATTTCGTAGATTCGCGCATCGGGCTTGGCCACCTTCTCCTCGCCCGAGACGATGATGTCGAGGAAGTGATCGAAGATCGGCTGGGTCGGGCGGAAAGCGGCGAAGAACTCATCGCCGAAGTTGGTCAGGCAGTAGAGCGGCACGCCCGCCGCAGCCAACCGCTCGACCAGTTGGTGGGAGCCTTCCACCGGCCCCGGCACGGTCTCGTTGAACCGCTCCGCATAGGCGCGAATATGGGCTTCGTATTGCGGGAAAAGCGCAATCCGTTCCGGCAGCATCTCGGCCAGCGCTCGCCCGCGGTCATGCTCGAAGTGCCATTCCTCGGTGACGACATTCGCAAGGAACCAGTCGAGCTCTTGGCGGTCGTCGATCAGCTTTTCGAACAGGGCGCCGAGCTGCCAGTGAAACAGCACCCGGCCGATATCGAACACCACCGCTTTGCGCATCGCCAGAACCCCAAAAACCTGCGGCCCGCACTCCGGTGAGGAGGCGGGCCGCCAAATCCATCAGCCGCCCATGCCGGGCGCCTGCGCCGAATCAGCCCTGGCGGGCCTTGAAGCGGCGGTCGGTCTTGTTGATCACGTAGGTGCGGCCGCGACGACGGATCACGCGGTTGTCGCGGTGACGGCCCTTCAGCGACTTGAGGCTGTTGACGATCTTCATGGCGCTTTTCCAAAAGAGAAGCGCGCCGGAAGTGCTCCGACGCGCGGAAATTGAAGCGTGCCGTTAGCCGCGCCGCGCGCTCTCGTCAATCGGAACTGCCCGGGTCAGCCGCGCAAACCGCCCAATTTGCGCTCCCACGCGAGCGCATGGGCGATGATCGTGTCGAGATCGTCGTGCTCAGGCTCCCATCCCAGCCGTGCCTTCAGCCGCGCGGGATCGGAAATCAGCGAATCGGGATCGCCCGCCCGCCGCCCTTCGATGCGGCGGTCGAGCTTGCGATTCGTCACCCGGTCGACCGCATCGAGCACCTCGTTGACCGAGAAGCCCCGGCCATAGCCGCAGTTCATCGTCAGCGAATGCGCGGGCTCGGCGATCAGCGCCTCCAGCGTCAGCACGTGCGCCGCGGCAAGGTCGCTGACGTGGATGTAGTCGCGCACCCCCGTCCCGTCGGGCGTCGCATAGTCGGTGCCGAACACGCTCACCGATTCGCGTTTTCCCAGCGCCGCTTCGATGGCAACCTTGATGAGGTGGGTCGCGCCCGCGGTCGATTGCCCGCTGCGCGCCTGCGGATCGGCGCCCGCGACATTGAAATAGCGCAGCACGCCGTAGTTCATGGGGTGCGCGGCGGCGACATCGGCGAGCATCTGCTCGGTCATCAGCTTCGACCAGCCATAGGGGTTGATCGGACGCTGCGGCGTGTTCTCCGACACAGCCGGCACATCGGGAATGCCGTAGGTTGCCGCGGTCGAGGAGAAGATGAAATGCGCAACGCCCGCGGCCACAGCCGCTTCGATCAGGGCGCGGCTCTTGACGGTGTTGTTATGGTAGTACTTCAGCGGATCGGAGACGCTTTCGGGCACCACGATCGACCCTGCAAAGTGCATGATCGCGCCGGTACCCTGCTCGGCGAAGATCCGGGCGAGGAGGTCGGCGTCCTCGATGTCGCCTTCATACAGCGGGACGCCCTCGGGGATCGCGAAGCGGAAACCGGTCGTCAGGTTGTCGATCACCGCCACCGGCCAGCCCGCGTCCTTCAGCGCCAGCACCGCATGGCTGCCGATATAGCCCGCGCCGCCGGTCACAAGCACGGATGGTCTGTTGTCTGCTGTCGTCATCAACCGCCCCTATCGCGCAATCCGCTGCGAAAATCTCAACCTGCCGCAAACACACAGAACGCTGACCGCAGGCCTGTGCACGCGGCTGCGCGCGTCCTATAGTAGACAGCCCGGAAAAGGAACCTGCCCCATGTTGTTCTCCCGCCTCCTCGCCCCCGCCCTTGCCGCTGCCGCCGCAATCGCGCTGCCGGGCTGCGCGTCGACGCCATATACCGGGCCGGTCGAGGTCACGCGCTTCATCGCCCCCGATCCGGCGGGCCTCGGGCAGGGGACGATTACGCTCGCCTTCCCTGACGAGATCGACAATCAGGCCGCCCGCGCTGCCTTCGCCGATGCGGTGCGGGGTGAGCTGACGCGGCTCGGCTACACCGTGGTGCCCGACGGCGCGAGCGCCGCGCAGACCGCCGCGATCCGCACCACGCGCAAGCCCATCGCCGCTGCCCCGGTCGAACGGCGCGGGCCCGTCAACGTCGGCGTCGGCGGCGGAACCGGGAGCTTCGGCTCGGGCCTCGGCGTCGGACTCGGCATCAATCTCGGCGGGGGCCGCGAGGGGGCCTCGGTCAACACCCAGCTCGAAGTGCGGATCACCGCCACGGGCGGCGCGACGCTGTGGGAGGGCCGCGCCGAACTGGCGACCGGGGTCAAGTCACCCTATTCCCCGGTGACGGTCAGCGCGCGAACGCTCGCAGCCGGGTTGTTCAAGGACTTCCCCGGTGGCAATGGCGAGACCGTGACAATCGACGCGAAGAAGCTGCAAGGAACCAAATGAGCGCACTTTTCATCGATGCCGGGTTCGACAGCGGCAATATCGACGTGCTGGGGATCGAGGGGCACACCGCCCGCCTCGCGATCCGCCGCGACAATGCCTCGGACTTCTTCCAGTGGTTCCACTTCCGCGTCACCGCACCTGCGGGCGAGGAGGTGGTGCTGAAGCTCACCGGCCTTGCGGCGAGCGCCTATCCCGGCGGCTGGCCCGATTACGATGCCTGCGTCAGCGAAGACCGCGCCTACTGGACCCGCGCGGCGAGCGCCTATGACAAGGACGAGGACGGCGGCACGCTCACCATCCGCCATCTGCCCGCATCGGGCGTGTTCTGGGTCGCATACTTCGCGCCATATTCGATGGAGCGGCACCACGATCTGATCGCCGAGGCCGCATCATCCGAGGGCGTCGATTACGTCCGCCTCGGCACCTCTCTGGACGGCCAGCCGATCGACTGCCTCGAAATGGGCGAGGGGCAAACGCAGGTGTGGCTCTACGCCCGCCAGCACCCGGGAGAGACGCAGGCCGAATGGTGGATGGAGGGCGCCTTGGAGTGCCTTACCGATCCCGCCGACCCGGTGGCGCGGACGCTGCGCAAGAAGTGCCGCCTGCACATCGTCCCCAACTGCAACCCGGATGGTTCACGCCGTGGGCATCTCAGGACCAACGCGGTGGGCACCAACCTCAACCGCGAATGGGCCGAACCCACCCCAGAACGCTCGCCCGAGGTGCTCGCGATCAGGAACCGCATGGACCAGGCCGGGGTCGACTTCGCGATGGACGTCCATGCCGACGAGGCGATCCCGGCGGTGTTCCTCGCCGGGTTCGAGGGCATCCCTTCGTGGAAGGAGGAACAGGGCGAGGGCTTCTACCGCTATCAGGCGATCCTCGACCGCCGCACGCCGGACTTCCAGACGAAGCTCGGCTATCCCAAGGCCCCAGCGGGGCGCGCCAACCTCACCATGAGCACCAACCAGCTCGCCGAGCGCTTCGGTGCGGTCGCGATGACGCTGGAGATGCCCTACAAGGACCTCGCCGACTTCCCCGAGCCCGAACAGGGCTGGTCACCGGAACGCTGCAAGCTGCTCGGCCGCGAGTGTCTGGCGGCGCTGGTCGAGTGGCTGGAGGGGCGCGAGGGCTAACCGAGATGCCCCGGCCCGAAAGCGTGGGGCAGCAGCGCCGATAGCGTGACCCGGCGCACGTCGTTGTTGCTCACGCACAGCACCAGCGGATCGGTGCCGCCGAGGGCTGCGACCTCATTGAGCACCTGACGGCAGCGTCCGCAGGGCGTGACGGGCGCGCTGCCCGCCTTGAGGCCGACCACGGCCACCGCCGCGAGGCCCCCTCGCCTTCCCTCGCCCAGCGCCTTGGAGACAGCGACCGTCTCGGCGCACAGCGCAAGGCCGTAGCTGGCGTTCTCGATGTTGCACCCGGTGACGACCGCTCCGTCATCGAACAGCAGCGCCGCGCCGACCGGATAGCCGGAATAGGGGGCATAGGCGTGCTGCGCTGCGGCATGGGCGGCGGCGATGAGGGCCTGTTCCTGCGTATCCAAAAGGCTCACTTCTGCACCACCACCCATTCGACCGGCTCCTCGCTCGCCTCGGTCATGCGGGCGCTGTTGGCGCTCCACAGCAGCCAGGGTCGGCCCGCATAGTCGGGGCGGGCCCGGTCGCGGGCAAGCCACAGATCCCGCCCGAGCGCGGTGGCGGTATGGTGCCGCTCCTGAAAGGCCGGCGAAAGCTTGATGATCGCAGGGCGGCCCGCATGCAGTTCGATCTGGTTGATGAGCGTCATCAGCTCGCTTTCGACCGCCGCATCGCTGACCTTGGGATCGCAGGCGTCCGCCAACCGATCTAGGCCGATCGCGGGCGGCAACAGGCGCGCATCGCGCGGGACCATCTGGGCAAAGACCCCGCTCTGCGCATCGGCGCCGAGACAGGGATCGAAGGGCAGCACCACCCCCACCCGCAGCCCTGCCGCCTGCGCGCGGGCGAAACGGTCGGCAAAGCCCCCCGGTGCCTCCGCGCCGGACCCCGCGACCAGCGGCAGGTAGACGAACTGCGCCCCCACCGCCTTCAGCGTCTCGAAACGCATCGGCGCGGTGCCTTCCGGGACGAGCGCGCCCTGTTCGGGATAAAGCGCCGGGGCCGGGCGCCATTCGCGCATGTCCCACCACAGCCACGCCGCAAAGGCGGCCCCGAACAACAGGGCAAGCGCCGCAAGCCGCCACAACCAGCGCTGCGGCGCGCCGCGAACGCGCGACCTGCCCCTTGTGCCCATGTCCCTTGTCTGCCTCTCAGCCCTTGATGTGCAGCACACAGATCAGCGTGAACAGCCGCCGGGCGGTGGCGAAGTCGGTCTCGACCTTGCCCTCCAGCCGCTCCAGCAGCAGCTCGGCGGCGTCGTTGTGGATGCCGCGGCGCGCCATGTCGATCGTCTCGATCTCGGCCGGGGTCGCCTTGCGAATCGCCTGATAGTACGAATCGCAGATCGCGAAATATTCGCGGATCGGGCGGCGGAAGCGGGCCATGCCGATCAGCAGCGTTTCGAGCAGCTGCTCGCCGGTGTCCTTGATGTCCATCGCCAGCCGCCCGTCGGTGACGGAGAGGTGCAGGTGATAGGGCCCCGGCGCGCCGCGCTCGGCCGAACGGACCGGCTTGAAGGTGTTTTCCTCGATCAGATCATAGATCGCGACGCGGCGTTCCTGCTCGACATCGGCGTTGCGCCACAGGATTGTCGCCTCGTCCAATGTGACCTGGGCAATGCGCTGCGCCCCCGCGGCACCGGGCGCGGAGGAGACGGGCAGGGAATCGGACGGCGGTTCAGCCATGAGACCTGCCTTCGCAGATGGAGGGCACGCACTTCAAGCACTTCGATAGAATTGGGGGGGCGCTCTCCCCACTATCCACAGCATGCGAAATAAATATTGGCCGCGCTGACCCTTGCCGCAGACCCAGCGTGCGCGCATCAGGCCGCCATGGCCGAACCCGAAAAAGTCACCCCGATCAAACTGCAAGACCCGGGCGCGGAGCTGCCGGTGAAGAAGCTTCCCGCCAATCTCGAGGCGGAGGCCGCGTTCCTCGGCGCGGTGCTGATCGACAACCGGGTGATCGAGGAATTGCAGGTCCCGATCCGGCCCGAACACTTCTTCGAGGCGCTGCACGCGCGAATCTACGACCGGGTGCTGACCCTGATCGAGCGCAACGCCACCGCCTCGCCCGTCACCCTCAGGCCCTTCTTCGAGGCGGACGAGGCGCTGAAGGAGCTGGGCGGGACCAGTTATCTCGCGCAGCTCACCGCGAGCGGCGCAGGGCTTCTGGTGCCGCGCGAACTGGCGCAGCAGATCTACGACCTCGCCCTCCTGCGCGAGCTGGTGAGCGTCGGGCGCGGGCTGGTGGAAGGCGCGCTCGACACCTCGGAAGACACCTCGCCGATGGACCGGATCGCGCAGGCCGAAGCCGACCTGTTCAAGGTCGCCGAGGGCGCGGCGACGGGCCGCGAGGCGGCGACCTTCCGCGAAGCCGCGATGACTGCGATCAAGATGGCCGAAGCCGCGATGAACTCCGGAGGAGGGTTATCGGGAAAAACCACCGGCCTTGCCACCATCGACCAGAAGACCAGCGGCCTCCACAATTCCGACCTCGTGATCCTTGCCGGGCGCCCCGGCATGGGCAAGACCTCGCTTGCCACCAACATCGCCTTCAACTGCGCCGAGGCGCACCTCAACTGGCAGCGCGAAGGCGGCGAGTTCAACTACGGCGCGCCGGTCGCCTTCTTCAGCCTCGAAATGAGCAGCGACCAGCTCGCCACCCGTATCCTCGCCGAGCAGGCCGAAATCTCCTCGGAGGCGCTGCGTAGCGGCAAGCTGACCCGCGAGGACTTCCAGAAGCTGTCCTATGCCAGCCAGCGCCTTGCCGAACTGCCGCTCTATATCGACGATACCCCGGCGCTCACCATCTCGAGCCTGCGCACCCGCGCGCGGCGGATGAAGCGGCGGCACGATATCGGGCTCATCATCGTCGACTACCTCCAGCTGCTGCAAGGCTCGGGCCGGGCGAACGACAACCGCGTCAACGAGATTTCCGAGATCAGCCGCGGCCTGAAGACGCTCGCCAAGGAATTGCAGGTCCCGGTGATCGCGCTGTCGCAGCTCTCCCGCGCGGTCGAAAGCCGCGAGGACAAGCGCCCGCAGCTGTCGGACCTGCGCGAATCCGGCTCGATCGAGCAGGACGCGGACATGGTGTGGTTCATCTTCCGCGGCGATTACTATCACCTGCTGGTCAAGCCCGACACGCCGGACGCCTCCTCGCCGCCCGACGTACAGGAGAAGTATCGCCTGTGGGAAGAGAAGTTCGAAGGCCTCGTGGGCCGGGCGACACTGATCGTGGCGAAACAGCGCCACGGTTCGACCGGCAACGTGCCGCTCCACTTCCAGAGCGACATCACCAAGTTCACCTCGCCCAACTTCAAGGACTATTCGGACTACGGTTACGAATAGCGAGCGCGGGGCGGCGGCTTCCGGGCGACGATCCCGGCTGCGCGAATGTCTGGACATGGGTGGGAAGCTGCCGCCTCCCCTTATCGTCTCCCCGGACTTGATCCGGGGCCCCGCTGCCATTTTCTCTGCCTGTAACCAAAGAAAGCGGGATCCCGGGTCAAGCCCGGGAACACGGAAAATCTGACTGTCAGCTGAGGGGTCGTTTGCTGAATGGCCGCTTTTGGCGGAAATCTCGCTAAAGCTGCAACGCCGGTTTCAGGATCGCGGGTGGTGTCTGCGGATGACCGGAAGTGGGTGGATTCCTGCCTTCAAGATGGTGGGGCTTGTTGATGCTGCGTGCCAATGGCCTCAACCTCCGCAGCGGACGCGCCAGAGGGTGATGCAGCTAATCTCTGCGTCTTGGCAGATTGGCATATTATGGCATAAAATCAATCTGTTCAGCTACAAGAAATCCAGCTTTGCTATGGCTTGGCGAGCCGCTCTTTCCCAGCCTCACCACTGGGCACGCGGGAAGGGTGCAGTTCAGGACTCTGCTTGCGTTGGAGCTTGTCATGCTTCGCCTCAATCGAACGCTTTTGCCCGCCCTGCTGCCGCTTTCGGCGGCCGCACAGGCACAGCCTTTGCCCGAACCGCCGGTCCGCACTTTCACGCAAGCCGAGATCGAAGCGGTGGCCATGCCCGATCTGGCCTATGAACCCGATCCCGAGATCGAAGCGGATTTTGAAAAGTATTTCTTCTTCCACCGCGAAGACACCAGTTTCGATCAGGCCTTTGCCGACATCACCGAATGCGATGCGCTCGCCCACGGGATGAATCACGTTGCCATCGGCTGGAGGACAACATCACCCGAGCGGAGAGATATTTTCGGCCCTGTGGTTGGCTCATCTATGGCACTGCTTGACCCGATGGACGCCATCTTCGGCAGCGGTGAACGCCGCTGGATCAGGCGCTACAACATCCGCACCTGCATGTTCTACAAAGGCTATAATCGCTATGGCCTCGAAAAGAAGTTGTGGCAGGCGTTCCAATTCGAGGAAGGGTTCAGCCGCGAGAACGCGAGGGATCGCCTGACGGCGCTGCTGAAGCAGGCGCGTGTCGCCTCCGGCCCGAAACCGCCGCTGGAGGTGCTCGAACCATGACCCGCATCATGACCCTGATTGCCGTCGCGCTGGCACTGGTCGCAGCACCGCTCGCGGCACAAACGCGCGCGCCGATCCGGGCTGAATACAGGGATATCGAGCTCAAGCATCTGCTTTCGGGCAAGGCGAGGATCGACCCGGCCAAGGCCTATATCTTCATCCGCAGCCCAGAGGGTCGCGCCGCCGGCACCTTCGTCAAGACCCCGACCCCGGCGGAGATCGCCAGCTACGAGGCGGGGGATACGTCAGGGCGATGGTTCAGTAATGTGCCCTGGCCGATTGACGTGCGCTTGCTGGCAAGTTTCGGCCCGAAGTCCTTCTTCGACAGGAGCGGGGGGGCGAACGGGAGCTTCACCTATCTGATCGAGGTCGAGCCGGGCGAATATACCTACCTCGGACCCATGATCGTCAGTTTGAATATCCCGACCCCTGGAGAGTGCTTTTGCATGGGATCGGTCAAGTTCGAAGCCAAGGCAGGGCAGATCACCTCGCTCGGCGATTTCCTCAGCCTGGGCTGGGCAGACCACGAGGCGTTGATGCAAACCACCATCGACCCCGCATCGCTGCCGGATCGTCCGGCGGTGCCGACCGACTGGAGCGTGCCGGAAAGCCTGGCGCAGTATCCGCACGCCAAGGCCGAATTGCACGCAGCGGGCAGACGCGACAACTTCTTCAATGCGCTGGTCGGGCGGATACCGCCAGTGCCCGGCGTGCTGGCATATGATCGGGACGTGGTGATTGATCTGATCGGGCTGACCGAGGCTGAAACGCGCTCCAGGGCTCCGCTCGATAGAGGGTCAGCGCCGAGTCACATCCTGTCCGATCAACAATAAGGTGAAATGACCGCTACGGGGTCGTTTCCCGAACGGCAGCTTTTTTCCAGACCCGCTTCAAAGCGGACGGCCTGCTCTACCGCGTCCCCAGCTTGCTCACCCGGTAATCGGCAAGGCTGATCCAGTAGGCTATCTGCCAGCGCAGCTGGGTCAGAGGGGTGGCGTGGCGGGCGTACCAGACGGGGGTGATCGCCTCGCTCGATCCTTCCAGATGGTCGATCAGCTTGCGCAGTTCCGCCGCCAGCCCCGCGTCTTCGATGCGCACCATCAGCTCGACATTGATGCGGAAAGACCGCTTGTCGAGATTGGCGCTGCCGACATAGCTCACATCGTCGACCACCAGCAGTTTCATGTGCAGCTTGCAGATCCCGAACTCGAAGATCTTCACCCGCGCGCGCAGCAGCTTGCCGTAATGCAGCCGGGCCATGTCGATCGCGGCGGCGATGTCGGACTTGCCGGCCGTGATGAAACGCGCGCTCCCGCGCCGGCCGACCCGGGCGAACAGGCGGCGCAGGCTGCGCGGCGGGGAGAAATAGGCCGAGACCGCATCGAGGCGCTTGGCCCCGATGAGGTCCTGCCTCAGGCACCACGCCCAGTGCCCCTTCCTCACCAGCGGCCCGCCGACCAGCAGGCGCACCGGCCCATCGCCACCATTCCATTGCTTGACGATCCCGCGCAGCCGCCGCAGCTGTCCTGTGCGGCCCTCGGCCTCGCCCGCAACCCAGCCGCGCAGCAGCACGAACCAGCGGGTGAACTGCTCCACCACCGGGCCTTCGATGTTCACCGACAGGTCGCACCAGCCATTTTCGGCAGGGATCGCGAAATAGTGGTCCGAGACATTCGCCCCGCCGGTCATCACCCGCGTCTCGTCAACGATGCAGAACTTCTGGTGGTTGCGGACCATATAGCGCGGGCCCCACTTCGGGCCGAACACGGCGAAAGTCCCGCCTGCCTCAGTGAGCGGGGCAAAGAAGTCCGCGCCCGCGTCATTGCCGAAGGCATCGACGATGAGGTTGACCGCCACCCCCCGCCGCGCCGCCGCCACCAGCGCATCACGCACCATGGTGCCCGAAATGTCGCCGTCGAACAGGTAGTAGAAGATGCGCAAGCTCTGCTGCGCGCCATCGATCAGTTCGATCAGCGCCTTCAGCCGGTCCTGCCCGTGGGGGTAGAAGGTGAAGGCATGGCCCGCGCCCTCGTAGCGGAAGGGATCGAGGTCGCAGTACTCCGGCGCCCCGTCAGGCGGCTGGGAACCGGGCGATTCTATGGGGGCTGTTGCCATGGCGATAGCCTGCCGCATCGCGTGGCGAAGCGACAGGGGCTCGCGGCGAACGGAGGCTCGGCTGCGGGGGCGCGGGGCCTAGAGCGGGACGCTCAGCGCCAACCCTCCCGCCGCGCACACCGCCAGCAACCGCAGCACCGACCACTTCGCCCCGAAGGCCAGCACCAGCGCCAGCAGCGCGAGCACCCCTGCCCGCCAGTCGAGGCTCGCCAGCACCGGCCAGCTCACCCGCAGCGGGCCGGCCGCGACTTCACCGACCTGGGCGAACAGCACGTGGAGCGCAAACCACGCGGTGAGGTTGGCGATCACGCCGACGACCGCTGCGGTCACCGCGGCAAGCCCGCCCTTCAGCCACACCGCCCGCCCCATCCGGTCGATCCACGGGGCAAAGGCGAAGATCCACAGGAAGCACGGCGCGAAGGTCACCCAGGTCGTCAGCCCCGCCCCCAGCAGCCCCGCGACCAGCGGCGAGAAAGGCTCGGGCGCGCGGAAGGCGGCGAGGAAGCCGACGAACTGCGTGACGAGGATCAGCGGGCCGGGCGTCGTCTCGGCAAGGCCCAGCCCGTCGGCCATCTCTCCGGGTTGCAGCCAGCCGAGCCCGGTCACCGCCTCCTGCGCCATGTAGGCAAGCACCGCATAGGCCCCGCCGAAGGTGACGATCGCGAGCTGCGAGAAGAACGCGCCGATCTGCCACAGCACATG
>VFQO010000645.1_pt1 | contig 34479 bp, 32 predicted proteins | sample 3512331 | NCBI WGS metagenome assembly VFQO01 (sample SAMN10412371, study PRJNA504923) | tailings metagenome | isolation source: Replicate 3 from Balatoc abandoned mine | place: Philippines: Itogon, Benguet | collected 2017-08-28 | reverse complement strand
GTTTTGCACTTTCATAGCCTGGGCCAATACATCTGTATCTGCTTTTTCCAACACAATATATTTACGCATTTGCGCTGTGGTCATTTGTGCATTGGTGTGAACGGTTTTATGCGCACGATACCGCTCCGTCTGTACAGCCCTGGCTTAGATTACTCTATTACGAATCACTGCAGAGTCTTCTTCCTGTGTGTCTTTATTCATTTCATCAAATTGCATGGCATTCACCTGTATATGTAAATCAATGCGATCGAGTAAAGGACCCGATACTTTATTCAGGGACAGGGATGTGTTGCATTTATCACAATACTGGAGCAAAACCAAAAAGCTTCATCCTCAATGGTATCCTACTGTGCCAATTGCAATTGGCGAACAAAATTAAAAGTTGCAGATTGAATTTGGGTTTTACCAAGCAGATAATGCACAGCTCATTACTGTCTCCAAAGACTGTCTCTGTTTTAGGAAAACGTTCGCTTCATACCAAAACTGAAAAACTTTCCCGCCATCAATGCTGGCTATTGCCAACAAAGGGACGGTTTCATTCTTGGAGAGGAACAAATGAGTTAAGACGAAGCATTAGATGATTAAAATTCTCTTGGTTCTAAGCAAGAGCACCCATTGAAGTGTTGCTTTAAATTTTACTTTAATTTATTTATATATATTTGTTTTAATCAAAATGTGTTACTGATGACTTCACTTTACACTCGTGTTTTGCTTTATTTTCAAACTATTAAATTAAAGCTTCGAGATTTTTTTGAAGAGTTGGATACTTTGAACTTGAATGTTACTAAATCCTTTTTGATAATTATTGATTCAACTTCTACAAGATTATTCAAAAATCCTATTTTTAGGCGAAATAAGTGTCATATGCAAACTGTATGTCATTTTGTATTTATTGCTCTTTTTTCTTGCACGCTGAAAAAAAATTATCATACAATTCAAACTAATCAGATAATGAAAAGTATCAAGGTTAAACAAATTCTTCCATCGCATGACTCTATCGGGAATATAACTTCAATAGACACATCCACTGTGCAAATATATTACTTGAAGGGCATGATGCTTTTCAAAATCGAGAATAGATACGCCGATCAGACAACAACAAATTATTTAACCCTAAAATTTCGCTATTCATACTTTAGTACATCGGATTTTGGGAAGACTGGATATTATTTTGACAGTCAGGATTTAGATAACCCTAAGTTAATAACTGACAATTCAATACTGAAAGATGAATGGTTTGATATTGTTAATTTAAATAAGCTGTTTATAGATAATGATTTTTTGTTGTTAAAGTCTGACTATAGTGAAGAGACCAAGGAAGTTCATGAATATTATGAATTCAAAGATAAGTTTGATACTTCCTTTATTCGTAGAGCTCATTTTTACTTTAAAAAAGAAAAAATTGATTCATATATAAAACTTACTCACGATCTTGACAATAAAAAAAATATGCGGTTAGTAAAGTGTGAGATATACACTCCAAAACAACATTTCAAAGAAATGGGAGAAGTAATTAACGCATACTCATTACAATACTTAATAGAAGATGTACAATTAAACCCTTTAGAAATAGAAGAAATTACTAGGTATTTTAAATAGTCGCATGAACCATTTACTTACTGTGATAAAAATTTCCATCGTATAAATTATAGTTGAATCATTCCCTATTGAAATTATCGAAAATAAATAAAGTTCCAAATATTCATACAGTATGCACTATATTCTATATTTCTATGGTGTTACAACCTTTGCGTGATTCTTTTGCCAATTTCTTGATGGCCATGGGATTCCGTTATGGTAATAATCTGCATGTACCATAAATTCCCACGATGCATATCCAACAAGTCCGCTCGTCGGAAAACCGTTTTGCTTTAACGCAAATAAATTTATTTTCCTTCTACATGGATGTCCATAAGTATCATATATATCTGCTTGAGTACTTTCAACAGTTGCTGGGTATACTATTACCTCCAAAAGTGTTATCGGAATATTAAAATAATTATAACCAACGACCACATCCCAAGAATATATGTATTTAATTCCAGGCCATAATATTAAATGATTTGGCGCGGCATCCGGGGATCCGTCTTCCGCTATATAATTAGTATTATCTCCCTCAGAAGTTTCAAAAATTTCCTTTATGGTTTGACTGCTATAAACAAGAGTTGGGTCAATTATAGTATTACCCCCATTATTCCCACCCCCACCATTTCCGTTGCCAGGGCAGAGTGAACCATACTCTCCATCATCGCAATTTTGACAAGTTGTGCCTATGTATTCTGATGTTTGTTCAATTATGTTATAATAATCATCATAATATGTTGTGATAAGATACCAATCGGTACATGCATATATGTTTAATACTTGTGTTTGGTCATTAATCTTTTGCTTAATGACCCCGTAACTTGAAATCCGCCCCATATTAAATCCAAACTCATTAAGTCGACGACCAGTTATGTCCATAAACTTAACTATTCCGCTATCTTTTGGAGCTTTTCCTTTTAATATTTCTGCAGTTATGTTTACTGCTGAATACCCTCTCGATTTACCATCTTTTGGTAAATAACATGCAATTGATCCTGAAATCAGGTTACCTATTTTATCAGTAATTAGTATCAGACTTAATGAAGCATTTTTATCAATGCGTTTTACTGTTTTTACCTTGTCTTTAATTGGGATAATTAAATAATTAAATTTGCTATTTAATTCTGACTGTAATCTTGCATTGTATTCCAAATTTTCTTTTAGAAGATCGATATTTTCATTCCGTTTGGAATGAGAGGGGTTTTTTATTGTATTGGTCGTATTGCTATGTATAGCATTTGTTCCTGATGTTCCAGACTCCTGCTTTTGATTTTCAAGCCAATTATTTACTTTCATTGCAAGTTCAGAAGTACCAGTTTCATAATCAGTTGAAATGTTTTTTTGGCACGCGGGAAAGAATAGAATTGTAAAAATTATAAAAAGCCAGTGAGTGTTACGGATAGCAATTATCATAAAGGGTGTTTTAGATAAATGATAGAGTTATCAATGATTAAGAATAACAAATGCAGTATAAACTAAGAATATGCACTCTAAGTAAACTGCCCTCTCTTATAATGGGGGTACATAAATATACTAATATCTAATTAATAGAATGTATTTTTCTGACTATTTGAATCTAGAAATTCTTATAATCATTTTATTGGAGATACTTTAGTATATACTGCAAAAAAGTCAGCAGTATATATGACTGGAGATCAGCCTCTCTAAATTTTGTGTATTTTTTTCAAGGCGTCATTAAATTAAGAAACTTTTCGAAATTCTGCTTCAATATATTCTTTGATGTATAAAATTTTGAGATGAACTTATTTTCAATTCCTTGTGTGGATAGTGTGGTAAACTGATATAGCTTACTCACAAAGGCCACATTTATTGGTCTTAATCCCTGTCTCTGAGGCGCTATTTCATTGTGGTTGCGCTACATAAAAATAAGGACGTCAAAAGCTGTATAACATCATTTTTTTACAGTATTTAAGTTAACTATTTCAAAAGGGGTAAATTAATCAGTTTTTCAAATAAACTCAGAAATCAATCTAGCACTGGCAGAATAAAATATAACTGATGATTTTTAGTCCGTCAATTTATTATTACTGAGATCCTGTGACAGTAATCGGAAATTTATCCTGCACTTATCAAAAAGTGATAATTAATCTATCAATTACGGGCAATAATCTACTGTTGCTTGTGCTGTCAAAAAGTCAATATATTCTTGCGGGAATCTGTGCTCGATAGCCCCATCAATTAAAAATTGTCGGTATGCACGAGTTGGCAACATTGTGTTATTGATGGTATCGCTATCGGCAACATAAGTTTGCATTTCAATTATATTATTGCGTTATGTAACACTTATTGTTTCTCTATGATAACCAATTTCTTTGTTATCTAGCTTTGCAAATTGTACTTCTGTTAATATAAAAGCAACTCTAAAAACAATGCCGTTATGCGGAATGATATTTGTCTTCCCTGTGCCATCATTGCTCACTTTGTTGAATGAAATTTTGTATCCTTCTAAAGTTGCAATACCAACATCTTCAACTTTTCCGAGTCGACTCATAAGTCTTTTTCTAGACATATTAGAGCCATAGGCAAAATAATACATACACTAGGTGTTTATAATCTACTTGTGTCAATATTAGCGAGGAAGGTTGATTCTGTATCAAGCATAAACTCAATTAAAGGAATGAGATTGTCACAGAGTGTTCGAGCCTCTCTAATTAATCCAGAGACGTTATAGTTGTGAATTATTTGATGTGGAGTATCCAAATCAAAATTAGAGAATGCTTGTTTTTTTCCAGTATTTATTACAATACCTTGAAATAAAGTTTTTAGCTTTTTGAAATTTGTCCATGAGCCGCTTTGCGGTGGGAAGGTTCCTTTAAAATAATTAGTGTCTTTTAAAAGTATGTTATTGTATTTTGTTTCCTCAATAACATATTTAAGACAGCATTCAAATGCTACTCGTGTCATTGCAATTTTGGAATTCGTAAAATTAAGTTCATTTAAGTCGTAGCATTCATCTATCACTTTTTTAAGCGGTCCCGGAATGGTCCTATTATACTGAGGCTTTCTTTGAACTCTATTTACATGAGTTGGTGTTGTTCCACTACCCGATGCTGCTGGCGGTGTTGGTGCCCATCCCGTTCCTGCTGGAACTGGGGCTGCTGCAGGTAGTGTTCCTGTTGAGCCTGTTTCAGGAGTAGGAGTGGAGGGATTGGATGGTGCGCCAGTCCCTTGAGGTGTAGAAGTTGTACCTGGAGGTGGTGGCGGAGAAGTTGGTGTGACTAAACTAGACAGACCAATGGTCGTAAAAAAGGTTGGGGTTTTTTCGTCTACATCACGATATGTTGTTGACGGATTATCTGTCAAATATTTTACAATCGTTTCGATGTATTCTTTAAACCTTGTACTATCGGTTATATCAATGACGTAGTTTGGTTTGTTTTGAAATCGATACCCACAAATATTGGCGTATTTAAATAGACGCTCAAATATCGTAGTTTTACCGCCCGTCCCACCTCGCCCTTTTCGTAAAAGTTTCTTGAGGTCATCGCCGCCAATTTTCACTGCCTCATAGTAGAAGCTAGCCAACTTAATTAAAATTGCAGGTTGACTGTCTATTTCTTCCATCGCTTCTATAGAAGAGCCAGAAGTGAAAGAACGAAAAACTTCGATAGCTTTTGCCATTCTATCCCATTCTCGGAATAAGCTATTAGTGTGTTCCTCAATAATTCTGTTTTCTATTTCAGTTTTATCGGTGTATATGACGGCGGGTACACTTGGAAATTTATATGATTGGATTGCAGTCAGTCCATATTTAATTGGGTTTTCCAACGCTTTCACTGCTGCACATCGCCTATTTCCATCTTTTACAATTTTACTTGTACCATTATCAAAAACGAGTAATGGTTTATCTACATAAAATTCCTTTGTTTGTGCTAAACGATCAACCAACGAAGCGGCGGATTCGTTATATAGTAAATACTCAATTAGATCATCTTCATTGTTGCTGCCAGTGTACAATTCCCCAAAACGTGGATTGCTAATGTCGAGAACTAAATCTGCGGGCTTTAAATATGTTACATTTTTCTGCATAACTAAAATTTAGTAGGGTGAGCTACTGTGGGGATAATCAACCCTTTACTAAAGAACAGAACTTCTTTACCAACACGCGGTACATATGCTGTGTGCATAAAGCTATAATTTTGTTTTTTTACGTTGACATCTTTATAGAGAGTTTGAATCTGAGGAACATTGTCGTAGGACACAATCCATCTGGCGTTCTTAATGGTCTTTATTTTTTCGCTTACCTTTTTGTGATCGCTTGGTTCGTAAGAGTTCATATAAAGTGATTGGCCTTTTAGGAAATATGGCGGGTCAAAATAAAATATTACATTTTTACTTTTGGTCTGTCTACTTATTCGAGTAACTAGATCCAAAGCGTCGAGGTTATATAAATGAATATTTTTCCTATGAATAGCAATAAACTTAATTCTCTCAATTAATTCTTCTTTATTAAAACGACACCCGATTTTATAGTTTCCTTTTTGGTTTACACCCCCAATAACTCCCCCATTTATAATTCCTGATCGATTAGTCCTATTCAAAAAGAATGTAGAAAAACCTAAATCTATCAAACTTGCTGTTTCTTTTTTTTGCTGTACTTCTTTTTGATGCTTCCAATTTTCGATGGTAATATCAGCATCAATAATCATTTTACAGAATTTGGTGGTCTCGTTTAATATTGAGTGCCAAAAAGCATAAATCGACCGATCATAATCATTGATACTTATTTCTTTTACATATCCGTTGATGAGAAGATGAAGTGCTACCGAAGCCCCTCCGGCATAAGGTTCAACATAGTGTCCATTGATATTATTACTCTTGCAAACCAAAGCAACAAACTTTGCTAGTTTATTTTTTCCGCCTGGGTATCTTAATGGCGAATAGAATTTCATATTGCTTTAAGGTTTAATTGTTCTCTTTTTGTAATCATCGAATACATATTTTATAAGAGGCTGTATTTGATCCCATGCATCTTTAACTCTTCCTTCTACGGCAAATACATCAGGGTTATGGTTTATGCTATCCAAATACCATTTATTGTTTTCTATTTCTGTTATAACCTGAACAAGCCCGGGATTTACCGCAGCTTGTAAATCTTTTTTCATTTTATCCAACACATTTGCTAAAAAAATAAAAGCACCCGGTTTTCTGGCAGGAAGACTACTAATTTCTTGTAGGTATTTTTTTAATGTGATCTCAAGAAATGTTCTTAGTAAATCTGCAGTTGCATTTGGAAACTTTGCATAGTCAATATTTTGCAACTCCCACATAACCCTACCTACACCCGGTGCATTTAAAGTGTCCTCAAAACTTTTTGGAATTAGCCCTTTTTGAGTCGTTTTTATAGGATTGGTTGGTTTAAAACTAGAAGCTGCTTTTTTCCCACGCTTATTAAGGACTTTACCTTCTAATACTTCTGCTATAACTGAATCAATGTATTTCTTTCTGTCTTTATCCTTTGAAAGTTCTTTACGAGAAGTTGCTATTCCAGAAGCTATATCAGTTACGACTCTTGAATATACTTTGTCAAAATCCTGTGTTGGTGGTATCTGTGCTTCCCCAGTTGTTTTATTAAAATCTAATCCAATTATTTCTTGTACATATTTATCAGAATAGAATCTTTCAAGTGTTGAGATATTAAATAAACCCTTATTAGCTACTTTCTTTTTTGTTTCTTCAGAAATATTTTTAAGTGACAGAGCGACATTGTGCATTTCGTGCATTTTAATGTATGCAGGTATGTCAACTCCTTTGTATCGCTGAATCAATTGTTCAATACTTTGACCGCTTTCTTTTTGTGCGTAATAAAAGTATGCACGTCTCAATGCTGACCACGGCTTTTTTGTTGTTTTTGTATGTTTAGCAGCAAGATATTCCATTGCTTCGTCTCTAGAAGTCGCTATATGTACCCAAACAGAATTAATTGGGATTCTAGTAGACATTATTTTTTTAATTCGGGTAGCAAATTTTTTTGGAGCAATGCTAGGGTCTTTCATAGCTTTTAAAGAGACCACACGACGGTTGCCTTCTAAAACTACCAACTTACCCTGCTCTTTTACTACAACTGGAGGCTCATCTGGGAAATAGCCATTTTGAGCTATGGTTTCCAGAATCAGCATTGCATCTTCGTTTGCAAAAAGATCATTAATAACCTCAGTTTGTGAACTATACCCTGTTCCTAGACGAACATTTTTAGTGTCTAATACAAGATCGGCTACTGAAACATTTTGTTCTTTCCATTTATCTTGGTAGTTAATGATTTGCTTCTTTTTCATTTCAATAATGATTATTTAAGTTCACAAGTATAACAAACGAAAATTTGGGTTCGGATATTGCCAATACCATCTCAATTGAAAAGATGGACGTGAGGGGGAATTCTAAAATAAGAAACAAAATGAATATTTAGGATACTTTTTGTGCATTTTTTTACAATTTGAGTTTTATAATAAATTTACAGATTGTCTCACCGTATATATTATTCACTATTCTATATAAATAGAATTTGTCTTGTCCTGAAATGAGTTTATACTAAAAAAAGGGGTAAAAACGAGCAAATCAACATTCAAAAGATCAGCAGTATACTTCAATGAAAAATATGCAATTATTCAAGATTTCCTAAATTGGGGGAAATCAAAATACACTTACTAAAGTGGCATTATTGATTTAAAATCAAAAATCACTACAGGAGGCAGATGGTCAACAGTTATTGCGGTACAAAGGAATTTACTAAACCTTGGGGTTGTTATTGGTAAGGACTATGCAAGTTAATTTGCAGATGATTTGATATATCATATCAAATATGGTATTCGTTATGTATAGATATACTATTTGATATGATTATCCATTAAAACAGATTTAGAGTTCTTTTATTCAATCAATTTTTATTGCAAAATAACCTTTAAACAATGTGTTATTTAATAAAGTTTTTTTTATCGTGAAAAACTCATCGTATTTTCTAATTTAAAATCAGATAAAATAAAAAGACAAAGAATGGATAAGTCTATTTTAGTTCTTGCACTATTTGTAATCTCGTATTCTTCACTTTGATTGTACAACCATGATTGATAAGTAATTTGTATGCGCATATATTACATTTTTCTAGTTTTGTTTTTATCATTTTCAATATTTTTGTACAGTCAGAAAATACCTGCACTTGAATGCATGTATAAAATTAGTGTTCGAGATAAAGATGGAATACTTAATACTTTACGGAAGTATTTGATTACGAGTGATAAGATTTTTTCTTTCATTGAAAATGATTCATCAAGAGCTAGTCTTGCTGATTTTAAACAACAAACAGTTAAAGTGAAAAATATAAATGGGAACGTTTATACTACAGGCATGACTAATTCTAGAAATCCTGTTACTATAAAACAGAAAAAAGACTCTATTAATGGATTTGTTGGAGATTATCTTATTACAAACATTGGTGGTGCAGAAAACATTTCCCTCATTCTTGATTCTTCAACAAAGATACCAAAGTTCAAAGGCGAAGGATTTTTTGATGTGTTTGATAACGGACTAGGATATCTTCCTATTAAAGGTGTAAAGGAAGCATTAAGTCCAATTGAAGGGCAAGGAAATATAATTTGGACTATTTCACTACTCTCAAAAAAAGTAATTGAGGTAGATTCAAGCCTTCTAAGAGTTGAATGAGATATTACAAGAAGAATAAGAAATTAAATTGCATTTTACATCCGCCAGTTGTTTTTAATTGTTACAAGTAAACTAATTATCGCCTTAAATAAAAGTATACATATCTCTATTTAAAACGCTGCCCCCAACTGAATTTATCTAAAGACCTGTAACCAATGGCTTCAACAATATGTTGCTTTTGCACCTGCTGGCTTCCTGCCAGGTCGGCAATGGTTCTGCTGATTTTTAAAATGCGGTCATACGCCCTTGCACTTAGGTTTTGCACTTTCATAGCCTGGGCCAATACATCTGTATCTGCTTTTTCCAACACAATATGTTTACGCATTTGTGCTGTTGTCATCTGCGCGTTGGTGTGAACGGTTTTATGCATTTGATAACGTTCTGCCTGTATAGCCCTCGCTTTGATTACTCTCGTTCGAATTACAGCTGAATCTTCTTCCTTGCTGTCCTTGCTCATTTCATCAAATTGCATGGCATTCACCTGTATATGTAGATCAATGCGATCGAGTAAGGGGCCAGACACTTTATTTAAATAGCGATTCACCTGACCTGATTCGCAGGTACACTCTTTCTCTTTGTGATTATAATATCCACAGGGGCAGGGATTCATAGCAGCCACCAACATAAAACTGGCCGGGAAGGCCAGTGAAATCCGATTTCTTGCAATGCTGATTAAGCGTTCTTCTAATGGTTGCCTCAACACTTCTAAAACCGTTCTGCTGAATTCCGGCAATTCATCCAGAAACAATACTCCGTGATGTGCCAGAGAGATTTCGCCTGGCAGCGGATTCGATCCACCCCCTACCATGGCAATCTGAGAAAGCGTATGATGCGGGGAACGAAAAGGTCGTTGCTGTATCAAACCCTGCTGACCCGACAACTTACCCGCAACACTATAAATCTTAGTGGTCTCCAGCGCTTCCGCCATATTCAATGGTGGCAGAATACCAGGAAGCCTTTTCGCCAGCATGGTTTTTCCTGCACCGGGAGGGCCCACCAGAATTATATTATGTCCACCTGCAGCAGCCACTTCCATTGCACGCTTAACACTGAACTGACCTTTCACTTCATTGAAATCATTCTCATAGTGAACCGATTCCTGCAACAGCACTGCCTGTCCGGTTGCAGCAACTGGTGATAAGGAATTTTCATCTTCAAAAAAACGCACCAGCTCCTGCAAGGATGCTACACCCCATATTTGCAAACCTTCTACCAGACTGGCTTCTCTCATATTGTCCTTCGGCACAATCAATCCTCTGAAACCTTCTTTCTTTGCCTGTATGGCCATGGATAAAATGCCTTTAATGCCATTCACTTTCCCATCCAAACTCAACTCTCCCATGATAACAAATTCACTGAGTTTCTGTGGATGGTTCAGTTGTTCGCTAGCGCCTAAAATACCCAGTGCAATGGGCAGATCCAAACCCGACCCCGTTTTGCGCAAATCGGCTGGTGCCAGATTCACGATCACTTTGGTACGTGGCATATGATAGCCCATATTCTTAATGGCGCTTTCCGTTCTATGCAAACTCTCTCTTACGGCACTATCCGGTAATCCCACCACCGCATAGCCCTGTCCCATACTTACGTTTACTTCAATACGAATGGTAATGGCTTCTATTCCGTGTACAGAACTGCCAAATGCTTTTACAAACATAGACGCGATTTGCTATCACAAAATCAGCAATTGCAGGAAGAAAAATCCACGTGTTTATACCTAACTTTCGCCCATGAAAAAACGGTTGCTTTTCCTGCTATTCATTTGTGTTGTAAACCTTACACAAGCGCAGTGGTCTCCCTTTCGGTTCGCATTTATTTCTGATACCCATATTGGTTCACCCAATGGCAGTGCAGAAGAAGATTTACGCAGAACTGTGGCCGATATCAATAGCATGCCGGAGATTGCCTTTGTGGTGTTGACGGGTGATATCACTGAACTGGGAACAGATGAAGAAATTAAATTGGCCAAGGAAATTTTATCTGAATTGAAAGTGCCTTATTATATACTGGCTGGTAATCATGATACAGGATGGAGTGAAAGTGGCGGTGTTAGTTTCGGTAAAATCTTCGGGTACGATAAATTCAGTTTCAATTTTAATGGTATTCAGTTTTTAGGATGTGCTTCCGGTCCTTATGTAAGAATGAGTGATGGACATATTCCCAGAGATGCGGTGAACTGGTTAGACAAGGAATTGAAAAAAATGGATCCCAAACAACCCATTGTATTTTTAAATCATTACCCTTTAGACAAAGATTTAGACAACTGGTACGAAGCAGTAGATCGATTAAAGCAACACAGAACACTGGCTGTATTAAATGGTCACTGGCATACCAACAGAAGACTGGATTACGAGGAAATCCCTGCAGTAGTAGGTCGCTCCAATCTCAGGGCCAAAGCGGCTTATGGCGGATACAATATTGTAGAAGTAAGATCAGACTCTATGATTTTTGCAGAACGCACACCTGGCATTGAAACCAAAAAACCATGGACAGGGATTGACCTTTCAGAAAAAAAGTTCAGCGACAAAAAATATCCGCGCCCTATCTATACCATGAATGATAGTTTTCCTTCTGTAAAACAAAGATGGGTATATGCTTCAGAAGCCAATATTATTTCAACACCAGCTATCACACAACAATTGGTTATTGTGGGCAATAGTTTAGGAACCATTGAAGCCATAGATAAACTAAGCGGGAAAAGAAAATGGAAATACCAAACGCAAGGAGCCATTTATTCAAGCCCTGCCATCTATCAAAACAAAGTAGTGGTTGCTTCCGGTGACGGAATCATCTATTGCCTGAATCAAACCAATGGAAAACTCATCTGGCAATTCAAGGCGGAAGCTGCTGTATTAGGCTCTCCGCTAATCTACGACAACAAAGTTTATATTGGTGGCAGTGATCATCATTTCCGTTGTCTGGACCTGGCTACAGGAAAACAGAAATGGAGTTATGGCTTATTGGAAGGCCCTGTAGTTAGCACCCCTGTTTTCAGTAATGGTAAAATTATTTTCGGATCCTGGGACCGACACTTGTATGCACTGGATGCATTCAATGGAACACTTGCCTGGAAATGGAACAATGGATCCATGGTTAGAAATTTTGCACCGGCCTCCTGTATTCCCGTAGTGCAAGACGATATCGTTTATATAGTTGCTCCTGACCGCTATTTGTCTGCCATTGATATGCAAACAGGTACTACGTTATGGAGAACCAAAGAAGCTACCGTGCGTGAATCCATTGGCATTTCAGCCGATGGCAAATGGCTTTATACCAAAACCATGAGTGATGGTTTTGCAGTATTTCCAACCGGAAGAACACCGCAAAACCTTGCCTGGAAAAAAGATTTTGGTATTGGCTACGAGCATGTTCCCTCCATGCCTGTAGAGAAAGAAGGTAAAGTCTATTTTGGAACGAAGAATGGAATTATTTATTCCATTGACCCTTATACCAGAGAAAAATTATGGCGCTACAAAATAGACAACTCCATGGTGAATACCGTAAACTTTGGTAACCCCAACGAGTTAGTAGCTTCTACTATGGACGGAAAAATTGCATTTTTAGATTTGCAATACTAAAGGGTGCTGTTCAATTAAAGGGCGCTATTCAATTAATACTGGCCTGTGCTTAACATTACCAATGTACAAGCTTCAATAGGCTCTATTCCATTTTGTTGTGCTAGTTCTACTAAAGCATCATTTTCCGTTCCTGGATTAAATATGATGCGTTTAGGATGCAGTGATAAAATATAATCGTAATAATTTTCCTGCGCAGTTGGATTTAAATACAGGGTTACTGTATCCACATTTTCTTCAGCAGGAGGTTCTGTAACAATCGACACACCCGCTACTTCAGCCGCTTTCCTTCCCACCGCCACTACTTCATGACCGTATTTGCGTAAACGAGAAACGGCTTCAAAACTATATCGGGCCGGGTTATCAGAAGCACCCAGCACTACTGTCTTTTTCATTTGACATACTTTAAGTCTCTTTTACTATTTACACTTTATCTTTCAACAGCTCTTTGTGAGAGGCATCACAATAGGGTTTGTTTTTAGACAAGCCGCAACCACAAAAAGAAACTTTTTCTTTTACATCTACCGTACCATCGGGTTTGTGAATATTCATTTTAGCCGTGATGACAATTTGTCCAAAAGGCTTAACTATAATATCAATAGCGTCTTGTGTTGCTTTTTGTTCTTGTTCCATAATTCAAAGATACAAATGATTATTTAAGCGTATAGCGTATGCCTAAAAAGCCCCGGACTCCCTGATTGGGCGCAAACATGTAGGTGGGATCAAAACTGAGCGCATAAGGATTATCCGGTGTAGCCTGCACCTGACCATTGGGTTGAAACTGCACGTTTTTATCGAAGGGATCCTGCGCACGGGCAATTAAAAAAGGACTGTAACGGGTGGGCAGAAAATTAAGCAGATTTTTGATGCCTCCATAGAGTTCCATTCCTTTCCAATAATGAAAACTGAACTGAATATTCTGTAAGCTATACCAGGGGGAGTAAGGCTGTCGAGGATCGAGCGGCCCTAGCAAAGGCAAACGCATGGGACTGTAAAGATTGCCTGTGTAATCTACGTCCAGATGTATAGCGGGGAATTTGTATGATAATGTCCAGGTACCCGAGAATCGCTCTGTTAGTATCTGCTGTTCTTTTTGCCCGTTCTGATACAAAGCTACATCCATATAAGTTGCGCCTAGATTCAATTTCAGCCGGTTCTGTAATGCAATATCTGCCCCAACCGAAACCCCTTTGCTTATGGCATGACCTTGCAAATTGTTGTAGATGATTTGATTGGGATCGGTTTCAAAATCACCCACAATCCGATTGTTGAAATAGGTATAAAAAGCTGAGACATCCAATGTGGTGGCATTGTTGTTTCTACCGTAGAGTTTATGGATATAGTTAAGATTTATATTGAAGGATTTTTCCGGTTTCAACTGTTCGGCAATCACTACTTTTCTTGCACCGGACAATGCGGCATGGTCTTCGGTAAATAAATTTACTACACGGAAACCCGTCCCCATATTCAATCGCAGGAATTGCTGCGGATTAATCGTGTATTTATAAGCAAGCCTTGGTGTTACAATATTTCCGTGCGTGGAGTGATAATCGTAACGAAGACCCAGCAATATTTTGTGCTGTTCGTTCAACGTAATTTCATCTTGCACAAAAAGCCCTGGCAACACAACTTTCTGTGGCTGCAATCCCCAGCTACCGGGATGTAGCGCGCCAGTGCCAGGAGTATTGTCATTGTAATACGTATAGCGTGAGGCAGCGCCGAACAACCAGTCATGGTTCCTGATTTTTTTATCCCAGGTAATTTGAGCAAATGCCACTTGCTGTTTGCCCATATACAGCGTATTTCCATACATACTGTTCTGGTGATGATTATTGAGCGAAAAAGCAAGATTCATTTTTTCTTTAACAGGCAGTTGATAATTTCCCATCAATTCTACCCGATTGGTATAAATACTTTCTCCATAAACAGCGTCAGTACCCCGATAAGTTTTATTCCAATTCATCTGACCACCCCAGCGGTCTTCATATAAATATCGGGCAGCCAAATTAAACTGGCGGTTTTGCCTTTGCAGTATAGACCATTTTTGAAATAGGCTAATCCGCTGTTGTAAGCTCAAATCGGTAAATCCATCTTTATTCTGATCTACCGGGTTAGTATAATTAAAGTAGTTAATTCCTGTTAACACATTGGCTTTATTTCCTACTTTATTCGTAAAAGCCAAATCTGTATTGGTTTCTCCCCAGGTAGTGGTCATGAAATCTATGCCAATACTTTGTTTATCGCTCACTTTTTTGGTAATAATATTAATCAGACCACCAATGGCTTCACTGCCGTATAAAGAAGAGGCCGGACCTTTTACAATTTCAATTCTTTCTATCATGGACGCAGGAATACCCGACAATCCATATACAGTGGAGAGCGCACTAACAATGGGCATACCATCAATCAACACCATGGTATAAGCACCTGGTAATCCATTGATTTTAATTTCACCCGTATTACAAATATTACAATTGTTTTGCGGCCTTACTCCGTTCACGTGAAGCAGTCCTTCAAATACATGAAAAGCAGGATTTTTTTTCAGAAAAGCTGCACTGTATACTTCAACCGGAACCGGACTTTCTATTCGTTTTACTTCTTTCATGGTTCCTGTTACCACCACTTCATCTAACTCTTTGCTCATAGATTTTGACAATCGGGAAGTATCGGCAACTAATATTTTAGTAGTAGCCTGGTTGGGCTGCGACTGAACAAAACAAGGCAGCATCAGCATAGGCAAAAACACAATAGTATAAGCACAAAAGCATCTTACCATTATAGATTGTATTACTTGCAGAAAAGGCATTGCCTGTATTGTTTTTGTTGAATTTCGGGGTAAAACTATAAATGTTAGGCGAGTCTAACAAATTTTCATTTTGATTTTAGTGTATTTTTAACCCATGCAAGCATTGTCGTATACAGAAGAGAACTACCTGAAAGGCCTTTTTAAACTAACGATTGAGTTAGGAGAAAAAGAGGAGGCAGGGACCAATGAAATTGCTGCTCACCTAGGGGTGAAACCAGCTTCGGTAAATGATATGCTGAAGAAACTAAAAGACAAAAAGCTGATTCAATACGAACGATACGGCAAGTCTTCCTTAACCAAAGAGGGTAAAAAAAGAGCCATTGAAATAGTACGAAAACACCGATTATGGGAGACTTTCCTACACGAGAAACTGGCTTTTAACTGGGATGAAGTGCATGAAGTAGCAGAACAACTGGAACATATTCAAAGCAAAAAACTAATAGATAAACTGGATCAGTTTCTGGAATATCCTTCCATTGACCCACACGGAGACCCTATCCCCAATGCAAAAGGAGAATGGCCACACAAGGCTTAATAATCAATTTCCAACTTCAGGCGATCTCTTAATTCTTTTACCAGTGGATACTGTTCTGCAATGCGCTCAAATCTTTGTTTGCTGTTGAGGCGCATATGTAAAGGCACGTCTTCACGTTCCCCCTCTTCTACTAAAATGGTAAAATTGATGGCACGATTATTAAACTGATTGTGCAATTGCTCCAACAATACCATCTTCTCCGACTCAATGAATTTCTGAGCTGTTACTGCCGATACCCTTACCGTGAAATGAATATCATTGTCAATTTCTAAACTGGCAATTTTGAAAGTACCTACAGCAGAGTGTTTCAACTGTTGTTCCAGTTGTTTGATATAAGATTCCCAGAAACTGCGAAGCGTTTCCTCTGTTAATGGTTGCGCCTCTTTTACTTCTTCAATTTGATAAGCAGCACCAGCTTTCTCTTTTAATGCTTCAAGCAAAGATTTTTTAGGGCCTGATTGCAAAGTGCCTTTTGGTGGGGCTACTGCTGGCGCTGTAGACTGTGGCTTATTAGCAGCTCCGCCGTTGGGCTGCGTAGGTTGTTGTTCTACATACAATTTAGCAGCCGCGGCCTGATTGGCCATACCCGGTTGTTGTGTTGAAGGTGTAACGGCAGTAGAAATATTTGCTGCAGAAACTGGGCCGGCCGGAACCGGTGGCACCAATGATTGAATAGGTCTTGCCTTGAATGCTATGGGGCCATCAACCCGTTTTTTTTTTGATACACCCGACTTGTCCTGGGTCAATTCTATGGCTTGTTGTAAGAAGCTAAGCTTAATCAATGCCAGCTCTACGTGCAATCTTTTGTTGCGCGCCATTTTATAATTGACTTCCGTATCGTTCAGAATATTCAGCGCACTCACTAGATAACTCAAAGAAGTTTGTGTAGCTACCTGCTGGTATTTTTGTTGCATCCCCTCTACCACTTCCAATAAAGAAGCAGACTTGCTGTCTTTGCAAACGAGTAAATTGCGAATGAATTCCGCAAATCCGTTCAATACCAGATCCCCTTCAAAACCTTTGCGATTGATCTGATCATACAGCAGCATGGCTCCCGCCATATCCTGTTGCTGCATGCATTCCAGCAATTGAAAGAAATAATCTTCGTCTAAAATATTAAGGTGCTCCAGGGTATTCTGATAAGTAACCGTACCATTGGTGAAACTCACAATTTTATCGAGGATACTCAATGAATCACGCATACAACCTTCACTCTTTTGCGCAATTACCTGTAAAGCGGCTTTTTCTGCGTTGATATTTTCCTTAGTAGCAATTTCCTGAAGGTGTTCTACCGTATCGTTGTTGGTAATTCTTTTGAAATCAAAAATCTGACAACGGCTTAAAATGGTTGGTAAGATTTTATGTTTTTCAGTAGTTGCTAAAATAAAAATAGCAAATGGAGGAGGTTCTTCCAGGGTTTTCAAAAAGGCATTGAAGGCGCTGGAACTTAACATATGAACCTCGTCCACAATATATACCTTGTATTTACCAGCCTGAGGAGCAAAACGGACTTGTTCTACCAGGGCTCTGATATCGTCTACAGAGTTGTTACTGGCCGCATCCAGTTCGTGAATATTCATGGAAGTACCCGCATCAAAGGAAACACAACTGTTGCAGGTATTACAAGCTTCTCCCTCAGTTGTTGGATTGGTACAGTTGATGGTCTTGGCCAAGATTCTGGCACAGGTGGTTTTACCTACTCCTCTTGGACCACAAAACAAAAAAGCATGCGCCAACTGCTGATTGCGGATAGCATTCTTCAGTGTGGTGGTAATATGTTGCTGCCCCACAACTGTATTAAAGTTCTGAGGACGGTATTTACGGGCTGATACTACAAAATTCTCCATAGAAATTGCTGCAATATAACTTATTTATAGTCCATCTCAGGATGCCTTTCAAAAGGATATTTTTCGTTGAAAATATAACGGTAAGTCACCATTTGTCTGCTTTGCTTGCCTCCCAAGCTTTTGTAAATATTCACCATTTTGGGGTTCCAGTCGCCTGCCCAACCCATTTCGTACTGGTGGTACCAACCCTTACCCTGCAATTGAAGACCGGCAGCATAAATTAAGTAACTATCTACCCCCAATGCCTGGTATTTGGGCACTACTCCAAAAGCAAGTCCGGTTAAACGCTTATTGGTTCCCCTCCATTTCATCCACAATAGCTGTAGTTTTTGCATAAGCCCGAATTGCCCGTTGAAATGTTTAAAATATTGATTCAGGTCTGGAATATTAATAAACATGGCTATTGGATCTCCCTTGTAATAGGCAAACCAAACCACTCGCTCGTCCATGATGGGCTTCATTTTTTTGAAGAGTTTTACCACCTGCTCTTTGGTAATTTCCTTGGCTTCACCATGTTGTGCCCAGGCGGCATTGTATACCGTTGCAAAATCTCCCGCATACTTTTCCAGATGACGAAGCTTAACATGCTTAACCGAGTATCCTGGTTTGGCATTGAATTTTTCAAACCGTTCAGGAAATTTCTCCGGAAGCGGGTCATCTACATTCATGTAATAATAATACTGATTGTAATAGTTCTGAAAACCATATCCCTCAAACAATTCCTTGTAGTAAGAGGGATTATAAGACATTCCATACATGGGTTCCTGCTCAAAACCCTCCACCATCAATCCCCACCATTTGTCTCTGTCTCCAAAATTGATTGGACCATCCATGGCTTCCATGCCTTCGGAAATCAACCATTGTTGGGCAGTATCAAATAAAACATTTGCTGTTGCCTGGTCATTGATGCAATCAAAAAAACCTACACCTCCTGTTTTAAAAGTTGTTCCCTTATTAATGTATTTTTCATTAGTGAAGGCTGCAATTCTTCCAATGGGTTCTCCATTGTCTGCAAAAGCCACCCAACGTTTTGCCTTACCCCATTTAAAGTTTTTATTCTTGGCAGGATCAAAAACCTCATTCACTTCATTGTTTAAAGCACGGATATAGTTGGCATTCCCCGCATTCATGATGGCATTCACTTCAAGAAAGTCCCAGGCTAATTGTGCATCCTTTACTTCTGCTACTTGCATAATGAATAGTTTAAGGTTGAAATAATTTTTGAGCCATTTTCTGATCGTGCTTATAAATATCTCTTCTAAAATGCAGTTCTCCTGATGCATCTACCCAGGAAGTAAAATAAACCAAGAATACCGGCACTTTCTGTTTTAATGTTACCCATTTTTCCTTTTCCAAGTACATCAAACTATCAATGGCCTCACTGGTATAGCTGGGTTGATCACGCAAGAGAAACTCAGCAAATTTTTTGGGCTCTGCAATCCGAATACAACCGTGGCTTAATCCTCTGTTGGTTTGTGTAAATAGATTTCGGTTGGGCGTATCGTGCAAATAAATATTATAGTTATTGGGGAATAAAAATTTTACTCTGCCCAATGCATTGTTTGCACCAGGCTTTTGTCTTATCTGCGGAAGCCCTTTTACATAACCAGTAACTTCCATATTGTGCTTGGCAATATAATTATTGTTTCTACTGATGGCTGGCAGGAGCTCTTTTCTAACAATACTTTCTGGCACATTCCAGTAAGGACTAAATACCACAAACTGAAGATTGCCATTGAATATTACAGTATTGTTAGCTTCGGAACCTACAATTACATTCATCTGCAGTATATTTTTTCCTTCCTCAAAAATACGCAGCCTGAATTCCGGAATGTTTACCAACACATAGGTACTGTCTTGCATGGATGGCATCCATCTGGCTCTCTCCATATTGATAAGTAGCTGCCCCATTCTTTTCCGGATGGGTACGTTAAGGTCTTCTATCACTTTATTGCCAATAATACCATCTACCTCTATGCCATGTCTTTCCTGAAATTTTTTAACAGCCAACACAAGACTTGTGTCAAAAAAATTATTGTTCGTCAATTCATCCCCCTGCAAAAAATGCAAGCGCTTTTTAATTCTAAGAATGAGCGTGCTGGAATCTCCGCTTCTGAGCGATTTTTTTACACGGGGCAAAGAATCGGGCAGTTCAGTTTTTTGCATTTCAGCCAAACGAAACAACCATTTTTCCATTCTGGGATATTGCAAACTTACTGGTGCATAATTAACCAGCTCCGTCGCTTTATTTTCAATTACAGAATCCAGCAATGCGTGAAGATTTACTTTTTTTCTGGGAATATACCAGCCCAGATCAGCCAGCTGAATATTCGACCCTTTATACATTTTCTCAGCATACACAAAAAACTGTGCAGTGAACAACAATTCGGTATTCACCACCTCCCTATTCGCCACAATTTGCCTGGCTTTTTTATTTGCATATGCAGTATATAAATTCTGAAACTGCTGGTTAAATAAAGAACTATCCGACAATCGGGTTATATAATCATTTTGCAAATTGAAAAAGTGATGCGCCTGCTCTGAAAGTCCGGAAGAATCGAACCAGGCAAATTCAAAATTTCTATCCGTATAAAAATCCTTCATCTGCTTACTGAAAGTCCTTGCCCAACCATTCGAATCCAGAAAAGTTTGCAAACCTGTACTGTCTAAAAAAAGAGGATTATAAGAAGTGGTGACTGTGATTGAACTATCCCTTATAACTTCTTTCTCTGTGGCATTATTCCAACCACAGGAAAACCCCAGAAAAATCAGAAATCCCAATAAGGAAAAAAAAGACGCACGCATGCTGCTAAGATACAAAATGTGAAAGGATTAGCGATGCTGCAAAAGGACAGCTGCTGCTATTCCTGCAGTTTCCGTCCTCAACCGTGTTGTACCCAGACTAATCATAGTAGCACCTGCTTTTTGAGCCAATAAAATTTCGGCAGGTGAAAAATCTCCTTCCGGCCCTATCAACAATAAAGCTGGTTTATTTTTATCTATTGACTGAATCAATTGCTTTGGACCTTCTTCGCAATGAGCCATTAAAAGATGGCCATCAAAAGGTTGCTTCAAGAAAGTTTTAAATTCAACGGGTTCATGCAAAACAGGTTTGAATACCTGCATACTCTGCAACATAGCAGAAACCAGAATTTGCTCCCAACGTTCTTTTTTAAAATGCGTTCTTTCTGTTCTTTCTGCAATCAGCGGATAGAAAGCAGTAATTCCAATTTCAGTGGCTTTTTCAAGAAACCATTCCATTCTTGACGCATTTTTTACAAATGAAATGGCAATAGCATTCTGAGAAACAGGTCTATTTGCTTGTTGATGTTGAGATAACTGCACAACTGTTTTACGCTTATCCGCGGAAACCAATCTACCCATACATGACATCCCTTCTCCATTGGTTAATGCAATGGTTTCACCGGGTTGCATTCTTAGCACTACACTGCAGTGCTTGCTAGACTCTTCGGAGAGCGTAAAAAGTTCAGGAGTAGCAGGCAAATCAGCTTCATAAAAAAAAGGGATGTCCATAAGGCTTACAAGATGAAAACTTTAAAATGGAGCATCGTTATCAAAGCCCTCATCAAAATCACTGGATTGATTCATCTTACTTCCTTTCTGAATAAAGAAAGCGGTTTCACCATTGCCCTGACTCATCGACCCCGGTTGAACCGGCTTCCAATTTCCAGGACCTGGCTCTGCATCTAATTCTTCAAATCTTTGAATTTCGAGTTTTGCTCTAAGCTTGATCGTTTCAAGTGAACCATTTCTGTGCTTTGCTATACGAATATGGGTTTCACCGTTGTTTGCTTCGCCCATTTCATTGGTCATATTTTCATAGTACTCCGGACGATAAATAAACATTACCATGTCGGCGTCCTGTTCAATGGCACCCGATTCACGAAGGTCACTTAACTGAGGCATTTTACTTTCCTTACGTGTTTCTACGGCACGACTCAACTGGCTAAGTGCAATGATGGGCACTTTCAATTCTTTCGCCAGCGATTTTAGATTTCGAGAAATACTACTGATTTCCTGTTCTCTGTTTCCTCCCTTATCGTTGCTACCACTCATCAGCTGTAGATAGTCGATGATGATGATTCCTACCTGGTGCTTGTTCACCATTCTCCTTGCTTTAGCACGGAATTCAAAAATATTCAATGCCGCCGTATCGTCAATGTACAAAGGCGCGTTCTCTAATTTCTTAATCCCCTTGCTGTGTAATTGTTGATACTCATGATCTTCCAGTTTACCTCGGCTGATTTTCTCCATTTTAATTTCACTCTCTGCACTCAGGATACGTTGAACCAATTGCGCGGCACTCATTTCCAGTGAAAAAAAGCCTACTCCAACTGGTTTGGTTGGATGCAAAGCAGCGTTTCGTGCCAAATTTAATGCAAAGGCAGTTTTACCCACAGAAGGACGTGCGGCCAAGATAATTAAGTCTGTAGGCTGCCATCCATAGGTTATTTTATCTAGCGAGGAAAAGCCACTGGGTACCCCTGAAATTTCATCGGTCTTGGTTCTAAGTTCATCTATGCGAGTAATCGCTTCAATCAATACACCTCCAATGTCTTCAAAATTTTTCTTTAAATAGTTGTTGGTAATATTGAACATCTTGGTTTCTGACTCATCCAATAAATCAAAAACATCGGTTCCTTCCTCATAAGCATCTCCAATGATTTCACCACTTATTTTAATCAACTCACGCTGAATAAATTTTTGTAAAACGATACGGGCATGCGCATCAATATTGGCAGTAGATACAACTGAATTGGTCAATTTGGTAACATAATACGGGCCACCCACAAGGTCCAGTTTGCCCTGCATTTTTAATTCTTCAACAACTGTTAAAATATCTATAGGAATAGATTTTTGCTGAAGACTTTGCATTGCCAGAAATATATACTGGTGCGCATCTACATAAAAACATTCGGGTTTTATAATCTCAGAAACGGTATCAAACGCACTTTTCTCCAACATTAGCGCCCCCAGGATTGCTTCTTCTAATTCCTTGGCTTGCGGAGGCACTTTACCATACACCATGGTACTTAAGTCTATAGCTGGCTTTCTTCTTTTTCTGTCTTTATTTAAACTTGTAATCTCCATTTTCTTTACTTAAAACGATTTTCAATCCACCTATATATCATGTTACCGAATTGTTAACCGAGCAACAAGGGGGAGCGAATATAGGGCTAAGCGCTATCTGTTAAAAATTTTTTCCGCTTCTCTTTATTCCACAGCGTATCCTCAGTTTATCCACAGGTTAAACAACGCTATTCACACAAATTACTATGGTTATCCCCCATTTGCAAAAGTTTTCCTCTATTATTTGAAGAAATTAACAGAACCCCGTTAACAAAGAAATATACCGAAAATCAGGTCAATTTCAATCAAATGAACTAAGTACCAATTGCATTTGGGTAAAACTTATTCTAACTTTAAAGGAATCATCAGCACCTTTTAATATGAAACAATCCTATTCATATGATACCGTAAGCGAAGCCATCAATGACCTGGCAAAACGGGGCTATACCCATGATTTCAATGTTCATGAAGATCAGCATTGTCTGGTATGCAATAATACCATGACTGAGTTATCACCCGATGAATTTGAAATTACAGAAGTGTACCGGTTTGAGGGTGAAACAGACCCTGCAGACGAAATGATTTTGTATGCGATTTCTTCTACCAAGCATGCAATAAAAGGGGTATTACTGAATGCCTATGGTATTTATGCGGATTCAACTATTTCGAAAATTGCAGAAAAACTAAAGAAAAGCGCAGCTCCTATACAACCAATCAAAAGAGCTGAATTCCTGAAAGAGATAAGTCGTGACCACCATCAAGGATTACTACTTTGCTGGAAAATAAAGAGCGGACTATCCAAAAAAATTCCGATTGAGAGAATTAAATCTTATGCTGACTGGTTTTATAACACTTACCTCTCCAATCACTTTAAAATAGAAGAAGAAAGCATTTTCCCCATATTGGGCATGAAACATCCATTAATTATAAAAGCAGTAGAGGAGCATAATGCACTTAGAAACCTTTTTAAACAGGAGACCGAATTAGAAAAAGCGCTCCAACAAATCATGGTTAATTTAGACAGCCATATAAGATTTGAAGAAAGGGTGCTCTTTAATCAAATTCAATCGGTTGCAGTAACAAAAAACATAGAACATTTAATGGATTTGCATGCTGACGGAAAATTTATTGACAATACAACTGATCCATTTTGGAATTAACTACAAAAAAGAAAATAATTGTAATTGGTGGAGGTTTTGCAGGAGTTCAACTCATTAAGAATCTAGATGAAAAACTATTTGACATTTTATTAATAGATAAAATTAATCACCATCAATTTCAACCCCTTTTTTATCAAGTAGCAGCTTCACAATTAGAACCAGCAAGCATTTCGTTCCCACTAAGAAACATTTTTAAATATAAAAAAAACTTACAGATCCGTTTAGCTGAACTACTTTCAATAAATAATTCAGCTAAAACAATTGAAACTACAATAGGAAAATTTAATTATGATTTTTTGGTCATTGCAGTTGGATGTACCACTAATTTTTTTGGTAACCAGGCTATTCAACAACATAGTTTTACTTTAAAAACGACCAACGACGCCATTGCAATCAGAAATCATATTTTACAAACATTTGAAGACATTATATCTGCAGAAGAAAATGACAAGGAAGCATTGTTAAATTTAACCATTGTTGGTGCAGGACCAACCGGCGTTGAATTGGCGGGAGCTTTTGCAGAAATCAAAAAAAACATATTACCTAAAGATTATCCAGGAATCAATTTTGCTCATTTCAACATCAATTTAATTGAAGGCAGTAAAAATACATTAAATAGCATGAGTGATTTAGCTCAAAAAACTTCCATGATGTATTTAAAAGAAATGGGCGTTCATGTTTTCACGGAAACATTTGTAAAAAATTATGATGGCAATTTGCTTGAATTAAGTAATGGAAATACCCTAAAATCAAAAACAGTTATTTGGGCAGCTGGGGTGATAGGGAACAATATTATTGGACTACCCAAAACCACTTTGAAACAAGGAAATAGAATAGGTGTAAACAGAACTAATTTGGTTGAAGGCTGTCAAAATATTTACGCAATTGGTGATATTGCTTTAATGGAGACCCCAAAATATCCAAAGGGGCATCCGCAATTAGCAAATGTTGCAATTAACCAAGCCAAATATTTAGCAAAAAACTTAAAGAACCAGTTGAGTAATAAGCCTTTAAAAGAATTTGAATACTCAGATCTCGGATCAATGGCCACTATTGGACGAAATAAAGCAGTAGTAGACTTACCGTTTTACCATTTCAAAGGATATTTTGCCTGGATAGTGTGGATGTCTTTACACTTAATGCTTATACTAAGTGTCAGAAACAAATTGATCATTTTTATCAATTGGGTGTGGGCATATTTTACAAAAGACAGTTCTTTAAGGTTGATTTTAAAACAAAAAGAATAACAAATTGACACCTTATTTTTACCAATTAAGTGTTTAACTGCACACTTACGCCGAATACCTTAATTTCGCATTTTAATTATTGTTGATACCATGACCATCAGTTATAACTGGCTTTGCGAATATTTACCTGAAGCAATAGAACCCGCCCAATTATCCAAAATATTAACTTCCATTGGTTTAGAAGTAGAAAGCCTTGAGCGCTACGAAAAAGTAAAAGGGGGATTACAAGGCGTTGTTATTGGAGAGGTATTAACCTGTGAGCAGCACCCCAATGCGGACAAGCTTAAATTAACAACCATCCATATAGGTACAGATACCCCATTAAAAGTGGTATGTGGTGCCTCTAATGTGGCAGCTGGTCAAAAAGTTGCCGTAGCAACCATTGGGGCTACCATATACCCAATGAACGGCGAGCCAATGACCATGAAAGCCGCCAAAATCAGAGGCGAGGAAAGCCAGGGAATGATTTGTGCAGAAGACGAGCTGGGCCTGGGCTACAGCCACGACGGAATAATGGTCCTGCCTGCTGACTTACAACCTGGAACACCTGCTGCTGAATACTTTAAACCATATAGTGACTATATATTCGAAATTGGTTTAACGCCCAACCGAATGGATGCCATGAGTCATTTAGGCGTTGCCAGAGATGTAGCAGCCTATTTAACGCATCATCAGAAAGAGACCCGTGTTAAACAACCTTACAGCAATGGATTCAAAGCAGATAACCAGGATGCACCGGTAAGAGTGACGATTGAAAACACAACAGATTGTCTGCGTTACGCAGGGGTTACGATCTCAGGAGTAACGGTTGCCGCCTCTCCCGAATGGCTGGTAAATAAACTGACTGCAATAGGCGTAAGAAGTATCAACAATATTGTCGATATCACGAATTACATTCTGCATGAAACTGGACAACCGCTTCATGCATTTGACCTGAAAGCAGTTACCGGCAATGAAATCATTGTAAAAAATCAACCAACGGGTACGAAATTCATTACCCTTGACGATAAAGAAAGAAGCTTACACGTAGAGGATCTCATGATTTGCAATGCTTCTGAAAGCATGTGCATTGCGGGAGTTTTTGGTGGGATCAAAAGTGGAGTAACCAGCGAAACCACTGCCATTTTCCTTGAAAGTGCCTGTTTCCACTCTACCGCTATTCGCAAAACTTCCATGCGACATGGTTTAAGAACCGATGCGGCTACCCGTTTTGAAAAAGGCATTGATATTTCTAATACGGTAAACGTACTAAAACGTGCTGCCTTATTAATTAAGGAGGTAGCAGGTGGAACTATTTCTTGCGACTTAATTGATGTGTATCCCGATCCGAAACCCAAGACAACAGTAACGATTAAAAATCATTACTTAAAAAAATTGAGTGGCAAGAATTACCACGCAGATAAAGTAAAGAGAATATTGACTGCATTGGGTTTTGAGATTGCCAAAGAAAGCCTAGATGAATTGATGGTTCAAGTACCATATAGCAAGCCGGATATCAGTATTCCAGCAGATATTGTTGAAGAGATTTTGAGAATTGACGGTCTAGACAATGTTGAAATCCCAACCATGATCAGCATCAGCCCTTCCGTTGAAAAACTGGGCATTAAGGAAAACGTAAAAGAAAAAATCTCCAGCTTCCTGGTAGGAAAAGGATTCACTGAAATTCTGACCAACTCTATTACCAACAGTAAATATTTTGACGAGCCTGTATCTGCGCATACAGTTAAAATGATCAACAACCTAAGTGCAGAGCTAGATGTACTGCGTCCATCTATGCTGGAAAGTGGTCTGGAAACCATTGCTTATAATGTAAACAGAAAGTACAGCGATTTACAACTATTTGAATTTGGTAAGACTTATGCTGTAGACGGAGATGGTTTTAAAGAAACCGAACACTTCTGCTTATTTGCAACAGGTAACCATATTCATCAGGGATGGAGAAATCAGGCAGCGCTAGTAGATTTTTACAGCATGAAAGGATTGGTAACTGCCCTATTGCAATGGTGTGGTTTAAGCAATATATACTTTGAAGAAGAGACCGATGCCTCATTGGTGAATATTTTTGCCAACCAACAAAAGTTGGGATCATTGCAAACTGTTCCAACCGTTAAACTGAACCAATTCGATTTAAAACAGTCTGTTTATTTTATAGACCTACCTTTTGATACCTTGCTTTCTGCTATTCAGAAAATAAAAGTGGTGTACAAAGAAGTCAATAAATTCCCATTGGTACAGAGAGACCTGGCATTGGTAGTAAATAAACAAATTCGTTACGAACAAATTGAAAAAACCGTACAGAACTTAAAGATTTCCAAACTGAAACAGATGAATCTGTTTGATGTATTTGAGAGCGAAAAATTGGGTGCTGATAAAAAATCAATGGCAGTTAATTTCGTTTTCTCTGATGACAGCAAAACACTTACTGATGCTGAGATTGACAGCATGATGAATAAGCTCATCAAAGGTTTTGAAAAGGAAATCAATGCAGAAATCAGAAAATAAACCCTAATTTTTGACCATGTCTTTGCTCAACCAACATATTGCCGAACTACAGGAAAAGTTGCAGACTTTACTGAAAGCCTATCGTCAGTTGGAGTTAGAGAATCAAAGGCTGGAAAAAGAGTTGACTGAGTTAAGGCAATTACAGGTCAACAACACGCATGCCCTGTCGGCGCTGGAACAAAAACTGGCTGCTGCCAGAATCACCAGCGGAAACTGGGATCCTCAGGAAAAACTTAAATTGCAGAAACAGATAGACAATTACCTTAAAGAAATTGATAAATGCCTGGCGTTGCTGCACGCTTAATTTTATGTCAGAATTAATACCCGTAAATATTGTTGTTGCCGACCGGACTTACCGCCTCAAAATTGAAGCGGAAGACGAGGAAATGGTTCGTAAAACGGCACAAACCATCAACGAAAAAATTCTGGAATTCAGAACCAGTTTTGCAGGCAAAGACATGCAGGATTATCTGGCCATGGTTTTATTGTGGTTTACTACTGAACAAAAAGAACACTCCCAGCTGGCTTTAATGGCAGATGAAACAGCCAAACAGGTAAAAGAAATGGTACAATCCATTGATAATGTACTGAAAGAGAACGGATAATTTAGCTTTCTATTCAAAAATCTCCTATCTTCTTGTTATCTTCGTAGCAAGTCATTTACTTATTATATTAAAATGAGATTTGATTGCACTAATAGAATTGTGAACGTTTTAAACCCTTGCCAAAGACATGGATCCTATAATTTATGTAATTATATCAGCGGTAGTAGCCCTAGTAGTGGGCATTATAGCGGGTAAATTTATTTTTGCCAAAGACACTAAAAAACAGGTAGAAGAAGCCGAATTACAAGCACAGACCATCTTAAAAGAAGCGGAACTAAGAGCAGAAACCATTAAAAAGGAGAAGCAATTAGAAGCCAAAGAACGTTTTGTACAACTAAAATCGGAGCACGAGCGTGAAGTAAACGACCGTAACCGTAAAATCGGGGAAGTTGAAAACCGCATAAAGCAAAAAGAAATCTCCATCAACCAGAAAGAAGCCAGCATTGAAAAGCAGGTGAAGGAGAATGATGCCATTAAGGAAAACCTGAATCGTCAGATTGAGTTGGTAAACCAGAAACGCACTGAGCTGGAGAAACACCAGGAAGAACATATTCGTCGCTTAGAAAAAGTAGCAGGATTAACCGCAGAAGATGCAAAAGCTCAATTGATTGAGAGCCTTAAGCAGGAAGCCCATACACAGGCTCTGGCCCTTCAGCAAGAAATTATTGAAGACGCCAAACAAAAGGCCAATAAGGAAGCACGTAAGATTGTTATTCAATCCATTCAGCGTACTGCTGCAGAACAGACCATTGAAAATACTGTTACCGTATTTAACCTTGAAACCGATGAAATTAAGGGTCAGATCATTGGTAGAGAAGGTCGTAATATCCGCGCTATTGAAGCCGCTACCGGGGTTGATTTAATTGTAGACGATACACCGGAAGCTATTATTCTCAGCAGTTTTGATCCTCTTAGAAGAGAAATTGCCCGATTGAGTTTACAGCGTCTGGTATCCGATGGACGAATCCATCCTGCCCGTATTGAGGAAGTGGTAGAAAAAACCCGCCGTCAGCTAGAAGAACAGGTGATGGAAATTGGGGAACGTACTGTGATTGAAATGGGTATCCATGGCTTACACAAGGAATTAATCAGAATCGTAGGTAAAATGCGTTTCCGTTCTTCTTACGGCCAGAACCTATTGATGCATAGCCGTGAAACAGCCAATTTATGCGGGATTATGGCTGCCGAATTAGGCATGAACCCTAAATTGGCCAAGAGAGCAGGTTTGTTGCACGATATTGGTAAGGTTCCAGACGAAGAAACCGAACTAAGCCACGCGCTTTTAGGGGCTAAATTAGCCGAGAAATACGGGGAAAACCCGGCTGTGGTAAACGCCATTGGTGCCCACCACGACGAAATGGAAATGTTATACGTGATTTCTCCGATTGTTCAGGCCTGCGACGCCATCAGCGGTGCAAGACCAGGTGCCAGAAGAGAAATTATGCAGCAATACCTGCAAAGAATCAAAGATTTGGAGAACCTAGCTACCGCTTACCAGGGGGTAGAAAAAGCCTACGCAATTCAAGCTGGACGTGAGTTACGCGTGATTGTAGAAGCAGATAAGGTATCCGATGTAGACAGCGATAAGCTAAGCTTTGAAATTGCACAAAAAATTCAAACAGAAATGACCTATCCAGGTCAAATTAAGGTGACTGTAATCAGGGAAAAAAGAGCCGTAAACGTAGCCAGATAGAAATTTCTGGAAAATTTGCGTTTTTTAAAATATTCCCATTACCTTTGCCGTCCGATAAAAAATAATGTTATGCAGGCAGCAGTACAGTTTGTTCACGAACAATTAACCGCTAAGAAAGAGTTACCTAGCTTTAAAGCTGGAGATAATGTAACCGTAAACTATAAGATTGTAGAAGGTGGAAAAGAGCGTATCCAGTCTTTCCGCGGAGATGTTATTAAATTACAAGGTGTTGGAGCTACTGCTTCATTTACTGTTCGTAAAATCTCTGATGGTGTTGGCGTTGAGCGTTTGTTCCCAATGTTGTCTCCAAATATTGATTCAGTAGTATTGAACAAGAAAGGTAAAGTACGTCGTGCTAAACTTTTCTATCTACGTGAAAGAAGCGGTAAGAGCGCACGTATTAAAGAAAAACGTTTTTAGTTTTATAATAAATTGCTTAAAAAAGCGCCCCGTTTTTCCGGTGCGCTTTTTTTATTGGCTGAAACGTATACATTTGTTGTAACTTTACAGCAATAAAAAATATACTATGGGAAGTTTAGGTTTTCAGGAATTACTCATCATTGGTGTTGTAATCCTAGTAATGTTTGGCGGAAGAAAAATTCCTGAATTCATGAGAGGTCTTGGAAAAGGAATTCGTGAGTTTAACGATGCCAAGAACAATGTGAAAAAAGAATTGGAAGAAGGCATTAAAGAAAAAGATAGTACACCAGCATAATGTTTGATTATACTTCAATCAAAGCATTTCATACAGCATTGCAAAACGGCCAAACCACCTGTGTGGAGGCCGTTCTTTTTTATAGCCAGGCCATCCGCGAGCAGGCATATTTGAACGCATTTTTGGAAGTGTATGAAACAGAGGCACTGGAAAGAGCAAAGGCCTTGGATGCAGCTGCTAGTTCAGGCAAACTTACCGGCCCTTTACATGGGGTTGTAGTGGGATTAAAAGACGTTATAGCACATAAAGGCCATACCCTTACTGCCAGTTCCAGCATGCTTGGCCATTTTCAATCCGTATACAACGCAACGGCAACTCAGAAACTATTAGATGCAGGCGCCATTATTATTGGTCGCCAGAACTGTGATGAATTTGCCATGGGTAGCAGCAATGAAAATTCGGCTTTCGGTCCTGTGTTAAATGCAGCAGATACCACTAGGGTTTCAGGGGGTTCATCGGGAGGATCGGCAGTTGCTGTGCAAGCAGGTCTCTGTATGATTAGCCTAGGCAGCGATACTGGTGGATCGGTTAGACAGCCCGCAGATTTTTGTGGCATCGTCGGCTTAAAACCCAGCTATGGAAGGATTTCCAGATATGGATTAATTGCCTATGCTTCCTCTTTTGATCAGATTGGCATTTTTTCTAAGACCTTAGAAGATGCGGCATTAGTATTAGAAGTTATTGCAGGACCGGATGAATATGATAGTACGGTGGCACAGGAAGCGGTAATGCCGTATAGCCAGGCTGCAGATAACAGGCTGATCGCTACAGCTAGCGATTCGCTGGCTATGAGCAATGCTACAACTGCGAGCAATTCTTCAGTTGTTAGTGATTCTACTTCTAGGAAGACTTCAAAGAAATTCAAACTCGCTTATTTTAAGGAAGCCCTTGAACACCCTTCTTTAGATAAAAATATTAAGGAACAAACCCTGGCTTATTTTGAAAGCTTGAAGCAGGAAGGACATACCATAACAGCTATTGACTTTAGCTTACTAGATTATGTTGTGCCCACTTACTATGTATTAACAACCGCAGAAGCTTCCAGTAATTTATCCCGATACGATGGAGTTAGGTACGGACACAGAACGGCTTCAACAGAAAATGATTTAACAGAAATGTACAAAGCTTCCCGTTCAGAAGGGTTTGGCGAAGAAGTGAAAAGAAGAATTTTACTTGGCACATTTGTATTGAGTGAAGGATTTTATGATGCGTATTTTACAAAAGCCCAACAGGTAAGACAATTACTGAAGCAACAGACCGATAGCGTCTTTCAGGAATTTGATGCCATACTCTCTCCTACGGTTCCTTCACCCGCATTTAAAATTGGTGAGAAAACGAATGATCCTATTGAAATGTTCCTTGGAGATATTTATACGGTGTATGCCAATTTGGTAGGAATACCAGCCATCTCATTGCCCTTGTTTACACATACCAATGGTATGCCTTTTGGTTTACAAGTGATGACGCGTTCTTTTAATGAAATGGGTCTTATACAATTGAGTGCCCGATTGATTGAACTTAAATCATGAGAAACAGCGTCTATAATCAACCTATAAAAAATTTACGCTGCTTGTTTGTACAGGCAATGCTCACTTTTTTTTGCAGCATCAACCTACTCTACGCACAAGCGAAACAAGACAGCACCGCCGATAAGTTTGGTTTCAAATCTCTTTTTAAAACACGCTTTGATCCAAGCAAGCCCTATGCCGTACAACTCAATCCCAGAGCGGTTTCCTTTGTGCAGGAATATATGAAGAGGCATAGTAAGTCTTTGGAGAAAATGAAACAATGGGGTAAGCCCTATTTTGATTTATACGAAGGGGTACTTACACAATATGGTATTCCTAAGGAGATGAAATACCTGAGTGTGATTGAAAGTAATTTGGGAGCAGGGGTAGTATCCTGGGCTGGTGCTGCTGGTCCCTGGCAAATTATGGATTTTGAAGCCAAAAGATTTGGATTAAGTGTTCGCAACCCAGATGAAAGAATGGATTATAACAAGAGCACTCATGTGGCTGCTAAAATAATGCGGGAACTGTATGCTGAGTTCAAAGACTGGTTATTGGTAGTTGCCGGGTACAATGGAGGGGCAGGAAGAGTTAAACAGGCCATCCGTAAAACAGGAAGCCGTGATTTCTGGCAATTGCAATATCATTTGCCCGAAGAAACCAGAAACCACGTGAAGAAATTTATTGCCACCCACTATGTAATGGAAGGAAGTGGTGGATGGACAACCATGACTGCAGCAGAAACAAAGGTTCACCAAGAAAATATTATGCTTCATGGAGATACCCGTCAGTTAAGTGCAGAAGAATTCAATAACAGCTCGGAAGTGGAAGTGGCAGGAAGATATCAGGCGCTGATAATAGCCAATGAACTGAGTCTGGACATTCAGCAATTCAACCGGTGGAATCCGGGGTTTGAGAAAGCATTAGCAGCGGGTAAAACCTATCAGATGCGATTACCCAAAGAAAAAGTAGCTGCATTTGAAGCTAAGAAGCAGGCATTGCTGGCAGCTTCACTCAGAGCCTTGCTGCAGGCATACTAATTGTTGCTGCCAACAAAATAAATGATGGCACAACTATTCTAATTCACTGCCTTATCGGCACAACAACTACTGGCAAAAGCTTCTGGCTTAGCTTTAAAGGCAAATCCCATCCCCAAAATATAGCCCATGGCTTCCCGTAAAGCATCGTTGCTTTTAAACATAGGATTGGTATTGATGTCGGCATGCACTTCCATCTCAATATGGTACTCAATAAACAAGTGGCATAGCTCATAAGCTATTTCAATACTTTTAGCCACTTCTGTGAGCATTCTTTCCTTTAAGTGGAATTTTTGCTTGGTCTTTTCATTGTGGATGTACATGAATCCGCCGCTGTGTTCTCTTAAAAAAACAATCACAGTGGCAAACTCGGTGTCATCTCCTTTGACCTGGCTGTCTGTGCCTATGCAAACTTTTAGTTTGGTGCCATTTTCGGTTTCTCTTTTAATGGCTTCTTCAACGGCCTCTTTAATGGGCAGGTGGATGTTTTCTCCATTGAATTTTCTCCAATGCATAAAATAGGGTTTTCTGAAGTTACCAAGGAAAACCGCTTATCCAACCAATTCTGCATGAACTTATTATTAACAGTGGTGGATAAAGCCCCATATAATAACTTTGCCTCACCATGAAATTACTCCTCCAATATTTAAAGCCCTATAAATGGTTAATTGCTTTAGCGCTCTTGCTGGCAGCTATTAACCAGAGTTTCAGCATGCTGGATCCATATTTCTTCGGAAAACTATTAGACCAGTATGGCATGCATCCTTTGCAAAAGGGATACTTTAACGAACAAAAACAATTCATAGCTACAGGCACCAGAACTGAATCGGAATTTATCTGGGGAGTCCTTGGATTTTTGGCTATTCTGATTAGTGTGGCAATGGTCTCGAGAATTGC